>Ga0116227_10003369_pt1 | contig 35624 bp, 23 predicted proteins | sample S1TSphgellanicum_FD_89693 | JGI IMG/M metagenome (GOLD analysis project Ga0116227, IMG submission 89693) | Host-associated microbial communities from peat moss isolated from Minnesota, USA - S1T2_Fb - Sphagnum magellanicum MG | ecosystem: Host-associated > Plants > Peat moss > Unclassified...
AATATTTATTAAAAAAATTGGACATCAAACTCAATTACAAAGAGAAGGATAAATTTTTTTTTAGAAGAACAAGGAATCCTCTCTATTAAAGAACCAAGGAATTTGGAAGAAATAAATTGGAAAGAATGATTATAAACTTTCAATAAATATGATACATCTCCCCAAATATGGTATGGAATAGCACCATATAAATGGAGAAATGGAATCACTCACCACTGGAAGGAAAATAAAAAGATTCCATTTTATGATTTTTATGAACAAAATAAAGCCTTTTTTTTTATAAACAGCAAAAAATTTCTTATAGAGTAGCTACGAATCCTTCATTGAAACAAACTGACAAATTTGATAAACGATACAAATGCAATATTTTATGTTTTAGTTATCTCGATCCTGAGAGAAAATCGGAGGTGGAGAAACTTCCTAAATTACGAAGGAAGTGGGAAGAAACTATATCTAGTAGTTATATCCATAAAATATATGAGTATCAAACAATTAATTATGATAAAAAAATGAAAATTCTAATTATTCGATAGTCAATTCAGATAAAGAGAGAAACATATTTTTCAAATCTGCTTTCATGTCGTGGCTAACCCCGAAATTTTTGGGGAAAATTTATGTATATGGAACTGGGGAAAGGTTGTTGATGTTTGTTGCAATGAAGGTTGAGTCTTATTGTCCATTGCCTTGGGGTTGAAAAGCCAAATACTTGTATTTTTAAACCCAAACTTGACATTTTTCTTTGTGAAAGATTAATCTATGGCATGGTCTACCCATCTAGCCATAATGATCTTATTTGGCTCCATGTGATTATTTTTAAACATAGCTAGATCCTGAACCTTTATAAATGTTGTTTTAAATGGCTTGAAACAAAACATGTGTAATGGCTATAGAGCATGAAATGTATGGGATGGTAAATTTATCATGTATAACCCAAATCCTTATGCATGTTTTATCATTTCTAGGGTAACATAATTATCATGCCCATCCAAAATTAAAAAGTGTCAATTCATAAAAGGCATTCCACCTATAACAGACTTCTTGAAGAATATTAAAAATTCCTCAAGTGAACAAGAAAAAAATCATTTTAGCTCTCTTTTGTATTGCCATGCACGTTTTTAGTTTGCAAAGTTTTATGTAATCATCTTAAAGTCTTTTAGTTCTAAAATAACCTTAGCAAAAGACTTCCTACAACATTGACTACACAGTTTAAATTAACCATTCCCGAGACTTAGCAATGGTACTATAAACAACATTTGATCCTCTCCTAGCTAAAACCTTTGTTTTTAATTATCTATTAGCTTGAATGTTTATTTCATTTGAATTCCATACATGATTTGCAACGTAATTTTTTTGGTTGCATATTGATTGCAAGTTGGTGTAAAACAAATTGCAAGAAATAGGTGTTAATCCCTATGCATTGCAAATTTCCAATCCTTTTGCTTGTTGAATGTTAACTTCTTAGTGTCCTCACTTGAACCAATACCACCAACTATTGCCTAATATTGCATCTTGGAATTGTGTATCCTTTGTGTCAACTCTATACCTTCATTTTTAGTTGTAGGCTTATGGACAATTTGCATTCTTGCATATCTAAAGTCCACGTGATCATTATAACATCTTTTCCTTTTGTAAACATACCTCCTAACCCCATCATCATAGAGCTTGTTTTTCTATTTATGTGGTTAGAAAACGAGCTCAAAGGAATGTTCCATTGCTTGTTGGCCCTCCTTAAAAAGCATGTCCCTCTTTCAATAGCATCCATAATTGCTTCCAATGTTTCAATTATCCACATGCTTCTCCTACTTGCTATAAGGATTCAATTTATTTGTGATGGTTTTCTTATGGTCTATGATTTATGAACAAGGGGCAAATTTTCCTTGTCCATTGCTTGTTAATCCAACATGTTGTTTCATTAGCTTCAAAGCACATTCAAATTCATGATTGTTGTTGTTTTTTGCCAACCTCCAACAACATGGCAATGTGCGTTCTAGCCCAACTAATTGTATGCCTTTCTCTTTCATTTACACATGCCGAGAATCCAAAAAGTGCAATAAGTTTGGAAATGTATATATTGCATGTTCAAATAATGTTATAGTAGAGTAGATGAGACTATAAAAATTTGCAAAGTTTTCCCAAACTAAATCGACATCTTTTGTTGATGTGTAAGTTGGGAATAAATCTATACAAGCAATTAATATGAACCAATTGATCTTTTCCTCTCTTGAATCTCTTTGATCTAGCAATTTTGGACTATAGATTGTTGAATCTAACAATTATCCAAATACTTCTTGAGCCTTTTTGTTGTTGATATGATCTATAATTTCTCTCTCAAACTCTAATGGTGATCTTTCTTTTATTGATTCTATATTGAAATTTTTTTTTACAAATCTACCTTTGCATTAAGCAATTGATATTTAATTGTTTACTTTCATTTGCAATGTGATTTTTTGCACATGTACCTTAAAACCTAGTTGTTCTTCATCTATTTTTTGCTTGTTTTCCTTAAAACTTGTTTTGTTGTAGGAAAAGCTTCAAGTTTGACTTTTCTTCTTCTACATGTTTTACTTTTTCTTATAGATCTAAATTATGACTAAATCTAGTATTTCTTTAACATTTCAATGATAGGACTTAAAAAATTTAAACAAAGTGGAGTTGTTCTTCTATTGTAGTTCATAGGGAGGACATATTTGAAAGAAAGGATGAATAGTAATAATGAGGTACATCTTTAAATTGAACTTTGCATATTTTAGATTTTTTTTGGTGTTGGGTTTTTTTTTTTAAGGGATTGCAAATTGCAAAAGCTTAATAGGAATGTTGAGGGTTAAACTTTTGGAGGGTAAATAATGAACTTTGGAAAACTCAAAATTTGATGTCTTTGGTAATCTTGGTGCATTGTATCCTTGTTAAGATTTAAGGTTTATTTATGAATAATTGCATGCTCATTAATTTGACAAACAAACTCCCATAATCAAACATTCTATTTGTTTGTCTTGGTGTTGTTTTATGAAAATGAATCCAACCCACACCTAAACTAAACATTGCCTTTGAAAAAAACATTTGAGAATTTTTGTTGAACCAATCTTACACGCCCATAACCAAACAAAGAAAACTTGACATTAATATTTTTCATCTTATTTGCTTTCATTTATGCACATGAAAATGCGTCCATACTTTCTCATCGCTGAACATGTGTAAACATAAACAAGTAAAAATTTATTAATTCAGTCACTTTCTCAAATCCATAACTGCACACAAAAGAAAAACTATGTGTGGGTCACCCAAATTCACTGAAATTCATTTTCTTAGACTGGATGTTCCGATGATGACACGAGCATTTTAAAAAGTTGACCCAAAAGCCCACAACTGTTGCCAAAGCTAATCTGCACTTAATCAACATTCAATTACCAGGTGATGTTCGATGGGGGGCATGTTTAACCTATACAAAAATTTGATGCACTTTCTTAGCTCTATTCATGCTACACATTACCTACAATAACCCATACAACCTACCCTTTTGCAATCAACACACACACACAGAGGTATACATGTATTCGTTATCAAGGGCAACAATTTTACTTCTTGTATTGCTGAAATTCATTTACAAATGCTATAAGAAAATGTAGAGAACTCCATATTCCACAGCAACTTGCAAGAAGGCTATATAGTATTTGGACTCAGTGCTTGAAGTTACTCGAGTGAGCCTGGTAAACTGCACATGGCTGTCATTGCACAAAAGAGCCCATTGAACAGAGCTAGTAGTAGTACCTAGTATCCCTGTGTGCACGAGCTTGTAGTCAGAACCTTTGCATCTATCAACATACCTAGTTCACAAATAATGTTCCATGTTTGCTTTCTTAAAATTTCATCTGTTTCTCAGCAAATTGTGAGCTGTCTTTGGCTGCAAAGCATGCAATACAGTTCTTCTGCCCCCACTTGTTTTACTCCGTAATCTGCCAGTGTTTATCGTTTAACCCTTGGAGGATGCTTAGCTTGCCCAGAAAACCATACTTCCCCGACCTGTCAGCTGAGAAAACCATACTTCCCCAGCTCAGTGTAAGTCAAGAAAGCACTTGCACCAAGTCTAGCCAGCTGCTACAGAGTTCTTATTTGAGCACCAAGTTGAATTTGTTTCCCCCAATGTAAAAAAGCACTTGGCCAGTTTTTTAACACTACACACAGAGAGTTTTATAAAGCATAATATCTTGATGAAACGTTGCCAATCATAAATAAACTAAAGCACCCAAATAAGGGTGAACACAAGGAACAAAATGGAAGAACCCACCTCCAAGAAGACAAAAAACCCACCTAAGAGGGCAAACCACAAGGGGAACATCAAGTTCCTGAACTCCCCCTTGTTGAAAGAAGCAAATAAGGAAAGGGAAGGACCTCCTGAAAGGATTGACTAGCCTAGAAGAACCCTCACCTACTGCAACAGCACGTCTCAAAATAGAGACTGCCTGCACACGCTGTGACACCCTCTGCCAATAATACCCCTCCCAATAATGTAATGCCCTCAGGCTGAGCTTTTATGCTCTCCAATTGATCCTCTAGATACACTAGGAAATCTCCCTCAGCCCTACTAGCCTTTGGACATTACCCTACTCATAAAGCATTGGGCCAATTTCCTAGTGTATCTAGAGGCTCTGTTGGAGAGCATAATAGCTTGCCATGCTTCACAGAAAAACATAATGCCTGCTCATTGGGCATTACATTTTTGTAAAGCCTGGTGTTGTTCTTTCACTTTGTGAGAGATTAATCCATGAGTTCTTGTTAGAGCAATGCAACAACTAGATCTTGGGGCTATCATCATTTCCAAGATTTAGAAACAGGTTCCTGTGCAACTAATTGTATGTAAAATCCACTTTGGTGACTGTTCAAAATACTTTGTTCTTCGGACTTATATTGCCCACTTCTTGCTGAAAGCTGCAGGGTTGATTTGTGTCATAATGATTAGGGTATTATTTATTTGTTTGTTTATTATCATTGTTTCTAAAATATATATTTGGAAACTTTGACAAATTTTCCAAAAAAATAGGTAGTAATTTTTTTCAATTTACAACCGGTCTTAAAAATGACAGAATTTGAGAAAAAAACAATGATGATGAATTGTGATACCGTGGCAAATTGAATGTTTGGAAAATCTCTGAATTGAAGACAACAAGAAAAGACACTGAATTTCAATTCTAAGAAATGAGTGGATCTGCAAAGGGATCCTGCCGAGAGTTTCTACAGAAGATGTATACCAGACAGACAAGTAGGGTGTTTGTCAGGTTCTTAAACCAACTTCAAACCTCACCTTTCAGCCAATTATAAACAACCTACTCTTTCTTCAAACCTGGTCAATAATTGGTCATTTTTTGCAATAACCGGCCAACACTGGTGGGCACCAAACCAGTTGAAGATCTCAAACCCAATTTGCTGGAAAACCTCCTGGCTTGAATGGCCTTGGCAGCAAAAAGGAACCCAAATTTCAGACTAGTTGGAAAAGTGCCTCTCACTGCAAAAGCCAGCTTTGGAGGCTGATCTCATGTGCACAAGTCCCTGCCTTCTTCCTGCAGGATTTGCATGAATCCGATCCCTTACAGAATAAAAATTGTTTTCTACTGCCAACCCCCAGAGAGAGACAGAGAGAGAGAGAGAGAGAATGCAGACACCAAAGTGAGCAGAGCCGCAGAGCAAACTCATGATGTTTGTGGTGCTGCTGATTGTTTATAGCTTTCGACTTCCATGCAGCTAAGTAGGTACTGCTTCTCATTTTTACCATTAGCTAGCACATGTCAATTTTAGGGTTTAGGGTTAGGGTGCAACCGACCGTTACAAAAGGTGAGTGCAATTTATTAATGTCTGTTCACTAGACCAGTGAATTCGCTACATTCCCACTAAGTCCTGTTCATTGAGATCAGTGAATTCACTCAAAATCCAGTGGAATCATTTGGTGTGCAAGGACATCTTTTGTTATAATGCCAATTCAAGGTTAGTCTTATAATCACGTCTCTTGTTCAGCCAGGTAGCCCTGGCAAGGGGTCCTGTGGAGGGCTTGTTCAGCCAGGTAGCCCTTGGCAAGGGGTCCTGTGGGAGCTTGTTCTGCCAGGTAGCTCTCTGGCAAGGGGTCCTGCGGGAGCTTGTTCTGCCAAGTAGCTCTGGCAAGGGGTCCTGTAGGAGCTTGTTCTGCCAGGTAGCCTTGCATAGGGATGCCTGAAAGAACCAGTCCCGTAGGCCCCATAATATTAAGACCACCTAGGTGTGCAAAATCAGCTGGAACTACCCATTTGCTTTTGACATACATACAATTTTCCAGGCAATTTATCAAAATATTTCATATACTAATTTCACGTATATCATACGAGCATGTTAAAAAATTTCAACACACAATGGATTTTTCCATTTGTTTCAAAATAGATAAATAAATAAATAAAAATTTCAAACACATGTTCATATATATATATATATATAGAATATTTCAAGAATCCAGCATTTTATATTTGAATTATTGAATTATTTTACATTTTACATATTGAATATTTGAAACTGCCTAACAGGTATGGCACAGTGTTGCACAGTTCTTTACTTTTGTGAAGAACCTCCTTGTTGTGGTTCTGAAAATCAGTCCCAGTTCTTACTAACCTGGACTGGAACCACCAGTTAACCTCTGATTAACCCCAATTCTACTCTTTTCTTTTTTTTTAATTTTAAAAAAAAACATCTGGGTTCCAGTTTCAGATCAGCATATAAATAGAACCAGGGAACTGAATTCCAATTCCAATTCTAAAGAACATTAATTTTGATTCTGGTTTTGAAAATCAGGCCTGGTTTGGATCCAGTTCTTAGTAACTAGAATTGGTGATTCTTACCCACCAGAGCATGTACCCACCAACACTACTATGATATTATGCAAGAATGTTAATGTGTCCTAACAAAAGCACCAAGGTGTAATGGAAAACCATATTTGCCTCCTATCTAGGCAAGAGTGAACCAACAACCAGAGTACCATTCAGATGGATGGTGTGTGAACAGAAAACACACTTTCATTGTATTCTTATACCAAAGTTAACCACAGTGGTTAGTCATGATCTAACTGTCCACATGCATCTTCCTACCTAGTAGCCACCAAGTGGTTTACCTACCTACCCACCTACATAGCAACCAATGTTGGGCGGAATAAGATTTTTTCAATGTTCACCAATTCTGGTTATACACCAATTTGTTATCCACTGGTTCCCAGTTATTATTTTTATTTTTTATTTTTTTCACATGTAATATCATGTAAACATATTAAAAAATAATAATCTAACGTTGGATTTCAATATGGGTGAATATCTATCAACACTAATATCGATTGCATATCCTAGCAATCTGGATAACAAAATACAACAATTTTTTCTTTAAAAATATATCAAGGTGAAATTACAAGTCCAAACGTTTATCTCTTTCAAATTCACCTTCATATTGCTCTAATTCTTCGCCTAAGGCAGCATCATCGTCAATCGACTCTGTCAAACTAGAAGGTGAACTACAAGTCACGCTAGGATCATTGAGCCAATTTTTACTAACAAAAATGAAATTATCTAAGTTATTTGATTGCAAGTGACATCTCCTCAAATTTGTAAATATCCTTGCTAATGAAAAAGTCCTCTCAATTTCTATTTGAAAACCAACAATGGCAAGAATCTGATGGGCAAGAAATGTTATAGTTGAAAATAAAGACTCATGTTTCTCCCACCACTCTAAAGGACATTTAATGTCCTTCACATCCACCTAAAACCTCCTAAACATTTCGAACTCCTTGTTCACCAACTCCTTTGTTGGTTCATTGGTTCTAGTAAACCTCTCAAAAATGTCAAAACTACTTTTTGCATCAATTTGCATATTTATCGCAAGTCCAAATTTTGCCGTAAGGTAGAGGATATGATAGCATTTCAAAAGCAAAGGACATAAGGTTTGTTTATCATACTCTTCCACAATAGAAACACCATGTTCTTGACCAATAACAAATGAAACTAACTTTAGACTTTTAAATCTAAAGTCTAACATAAGGGACAACATGTTATGTGTTTTATTTTTTTCGTATTTATTTTAGAATGCAAGAAAACCATCTAAAACCCTACATACTTCTCTCCTAATGTTAGATGCAAGCAATGGCATTCCAAAGCCACAATAGAATTGTCATTAATCAAATCATTCAATCTAGATGAAATTCTAGTTTCTTGTTTAAATTTTAAGCTCATAGATATTGTTGCATTCAAGGCATCAAAAAGTAACCAATGCCCATGGGATTTGTTCAACACCAAACATTGACAATTGGAAACAAAATATTAGCAATGATTTGATATATGTGTTTAATTCATGATCATGTTTGATGTTATTCATGGAGGGAGCTCCGCATTTTTGAAACCACATTATATATATTTTAATTTGTATACTAAAGTGTGCTTTGAAATGTCTACATAGCTGAGGAAATTCACAAATGTACATGCGGAGTATCACGGTTAGTTGTGGTGAAGGAAGGGTTACTAGAAATGGAGGTTGTAGCACATAGGTTTGAAAAAGAGGATGGAATACTGGAAGAGGTTTTCAAGGACCCATGCATTAAGGATGGAACCTACATAAGTGAAGAAGGGCTTGAGGAGCTCATGTTGGACTTTGAGACTATGATGGTTAATTACAAACCCTACAGGGATCTGATAATGGAAAGAGTGGCAAGTCAACTTCTCCAACATGGTTCCAATTCTTAAATTTTAGTGATTTTTTAAAGTGTTTAAGGTGTCACTTTCCATCCCACATAAACTTGTTGTTTTCCCCCATCACCTACAACAACCGCGTCTCATCATCTTTCTTCTTTCACATGCACCCTCATCATCTTGATATTTGTTGTCATATTTCAAAATTTCCTCATTGCAACCTTGGCTTGGCTTTGTTTTTCAACTTTTTTTTTCAACATGGCATGTGTCCTCTTCTTGCCTCTTTTATAATTTTATGGTCTCAATTTTAAAAAAGACCTGAGATTTGTGCTTGTTTTCAATCAATATTATGGAGCTTTAAATTCATGATATAAATGAAAAAAATTGTGTTTTGACATGAACCTAGAACTAGGAAAGTGATTCAATGGGGTTTCCCTTCTTGGTAGTTCTATCACAACTTGATGATGCCCAAACATATGTAAATGTGTGCACTTGCATTGCTAAAGTAAGAAATAGTAATCAAAGTTTCTATTGTGGGAACAATTTTTCTTTGACAATTTGATTGATATTTGTGAACCCTACCTATTATCCTAACCAGCCCCCTTATCAAAAAGCTTAAACTCTAATACTTGAAACACCCATGCTTGGGGAAAGGAACATTAAACTTAATTGGAGGTTAACACACACACACATATCCAAAACCTTCCACAAAGGTTATAGAAAAAGCTTTTAACAAAAGGAATTGACCTTGGAGTTTCTTTTTTAAAACAAAAAAATTTACAACATTGGTAGCAACCAATTACATTCTTACCTACGATACATGGGTGCATTCATCATTGGGTACCAAGAAGGATTGTCTAATGGAATGCAAGGATTGCAAAGGACTAATTCGAATTTTTAGAAAACATTTATTTCATTATAATTCTTATGAATTGTTGTATGCCTACAATTACAATGATGTCATGTTGAATTAATAAAAATATCTAAAAATAGATTGGATACAATATTAATATTCTTTTGGGTCTTTTTAAATAACTATATCCTTTGTTTTAAGCATAGGATTTTTTAAAAGAATAAAAAATAATGCAACAAATAATCCAATTGACTTCAAATTTTTAATGTGGATAAACAATTCTTATGTTCATGTTTAGCAATGTCAATTGGATGCATTTGATTAGATTGTACACCATATGAAATTTTTGAAGATTACAGAATTCATTCCAAAGGGCTACATGGGAAAAAAAAATAAATTTTTATGGCCATTTGGTTGATTGTTTGTATTCATTGGGCTTAAAACAAAGTTGTTTGTAGTCCCAAGTGCAAGACTTAAGCATGCTAAAACAAATGTCAAGTTGTTTGTAGAAAGTTCATTTAAACATTTTTTGTAATTTTAATTTGAATTAAAATATTAATGCACAAATATATACACATGTGAAAAATCACCATCATCATATAAATTATCTTATTTTGAACTATTCAAAAAAAATCACTTAAATTTGTTCCAGGTAAAAATAATAATAGATAGTGGGGGGAAAAAAAAAACTTCAAATACTTTTCCCAAAAAAAAAATCTCAACAATGAATAAGTCCACCTACCAATGGATAATGTGTGGGGGAGGTAGGAGGGTTGAAAGGATAGGTTGGTACCTTAGTGACTCAGTTGTGGATGAGTTGTGGTTCATCCACAACAAGGTCATAATGGATTGGTTTCCAATGGATGGTGCACTGGTGGGTGCTGGGTCATATAAGGAAAGAAGTTGAAGGTACTAGTGTAAGTGCTGGTTCACCTTGGCGATCTGCCAAACTTTATTGCAACAGAACACAATAGGCAAGAAGGGAGTGCAAAAAACAAAAGGACCAAGATCCTAGCTTAAAACCCAGAGCCACGGAGCTGATGCCAAGTACTTTGTCACAAAGCCCTCCACCCAACCTACTAGGAACCAGAAGTAGAGCAGGGAGGGTCACAAGTTTCTAGGTCTGCCCATTTCTGTTCAGGTTTTGAGAAAGTTTGCTTATGTGGTATTCTCTTAGTGGCTCTGAGGAGGACAGCCTCATTCCATAGCCAGTATTTATTTTTTTTTCCAATTTGGCAATGTAGCTGAAGTGGCAATCACCCATAAGAAAATTTAGCCAAATTTTGATATATTATGAAATTGAAAATAATTTGAACATCCTTTTGTATTTTTGGCTACCTGGTAGTTTCTTTTAAAAGTTAGATGTTTTTGAAACTTAGCAACTAGCAAACCCAAAAAACACTTTTTTTTCATCAACTTGATTTTTTTTGTCAACTGGAAGAAAAAAAAATTAAAAAATCGCCGAATAAAAACCACCATCCATAGCATGGTTGTTATTATCAACCTCATTCAAATAACTATGTTAGTAGCTAAATGGGTAGGTTGCAACTTAAGTTGCAAGCTCTAGTATGTATATATGACATTCACCCCACCTTTCACTCGACTGATTAGAGGCTGTAGCAGGCCATCAACCTAGCCTTTGCACTCTGGAGCTTCAACTGGGTAGATGGCCTGCCTAAACCCTAAACCTCTAACCAGGCTCAAGGTGATGAATAATACCAAGTACATAATAATAGCTTTGGTTGAGGACTGGGGAACTCTTTCTAAAATCATTGTTGTGTAGAGTTAATCCTATTTTCTAATCAATTTTCAAAATATTTGGATGTACCCAGGATGGGTACATCCAATGATATTCATGAGAGAGGGGGGTAGTCCAGAACTCATTAACTACTAATACATGCAATTCCCAGGCAATAATGCTGAGATTAGGTACCCTTATAGTAGTAGTAGGTACTTACTTAGACACTCTTGGAGCAGCTTTTACACTCAGCTTCCTTGATTCTTTTTCTTTCTTCTTCTCCTTCAACAACAACACCAGTGATTGCAACACCCATGTTACTATACCTACCCATGTGATACCTACCCATGTGAACCAGCACCTGCAACTGGGACCATAGTGAGCCAGCACCCACCGGCACACGGCATGCAGGATGGATGGTGTGTGGACAGGAAAACACTTTTTCATTATATTATTGTCGTATAGGTAACCATGGTGGTTACCTATGTGCTGACCATCCACATGTAATCTACCTACCTTATAACCACCAGTTGCCTACCCTACATCCATATTATCACACTTACGTTACTTATGGTGCATTCACACTTGATGTTAATTCAGTGTTAAATGAAAATCTAGATGGCATCCTATGTGGCACCTAATGTTAAATGGGCAATAGCTTAATGTTAAGTGAATGTTAGCTTAACATTAAACTATTATTGTAAGTAAGTGTAAGTCCTAAATGACTAGCATGGTGTTAGGGCACTCATCACCAAAGGCGCTAACACCAAGTGTGAATAATACACCTTTACCTTTGATACTTACTCACTTACACAGGTGGTTGCTGGTTCACCCTGGTCATAACCTAGGTAGTGTCAAGTGGAAGTGTGAGGATGTACAAGACATTCATCTACAACTGAGTCATAAGGGGTTCAGATGGATGGTGCACTAGTGAGTGCCGGGTCACATAATGCTCAGAATGGGAGGTTACAAGAAAATCAAAGAACCGCCCCCACACTAGTAGTAGTAGTAGTGGCCATACTTGCCCGTTCGTCAGTATGCATTGCACAGCATGTGATCCTGCAAAGTAAAATTGGATGAAGAAAAGTCAAAAAATATGCCGGTTTGGCTCAGGAAAATGGTTTTAGCTCAGCATAATTGCACCAGTTTGCGTTGGCAGGTAAAAAGCACAGTACAACTGTGCACCTGCAGAAAAGAGTGTCATAAATATGATTTGACTGTTGCTCCGTGTTTCTGATTGGTCCATCATAATGATTGGTCTAGGTGGTTTGCTATGGTTAGTGCCCCCCAACTATTTGCTGTCCGGGTTTCAGTTTTATGGGTGGAGTTGGAAAAGAGTAAATAACTAACCTTGCATGTGTGAAATATTTTTGCAGGGTCACATACTTAGCACCCCTGGACAAGCTCTAAGGCTTTTGGCACCTCAGACCCAGTCTTCTCCCAGGACTAGGAATGGAATCATCCCTTTATATATGTATTCCCATAGTTGGAGGTTCTGAGAATTTTTGTTGATATATTGGGGCTCTGACAACATAACCATACCCTTGTAGAATAGTTAAGTCAGTAGCTAAAATGAGCTTAAGAGGTAGGTAGCAAACTGGTAGGGTTTCCTCGTTTCTTCTTCTTCTTGTTGTTGCAAGTTATTAACAACCGGATTGATAACCGAGTTGATAACCAGGACCAAAGTCAATAACCAACCAACCAACCAACCAACAAACACTGGTTGTAACCGGCCAGGCTCGAGTGGGTTACCTAGTCCAAAACCCACTATTTGCATGAAGGGGTTGCAAGGACATGTACAAACATAACATAACAGCGAGTACATGACATTTGCCGTGTGCTTTGCCTGGCCTTTTTTCTGATTGACTGACATCCAACACTAGAGCAATTCTATGACATCATTGACAACTTCACTGCAACACAAACAACAACATACACTAGATGTGTGTCTCTGTGAGCAGCAAGCTGATCTGACCCAACCAGATTTCATTCCAATTCACACTCACTGCTGGCTTGTGCTTTGTACATTGCAGGTGCAACTTATGGTGCCTTTCATATCTTGTATGATTGCTTTGGATTCTTGCCAGGGGTTGGTTGGGGTTTTTTTTTTTCTTTAATTTTTATTTATTTATATTAAACCTTTTATTTTATTTTTTTTATTTATTTTTTTTTTATTTTATAAATTTTGTGTTGTAGCCACACTAGCAATCATCCACAAGAGCAATTAGAGCCAAGTTGGGCATTTGATCTACCATTTCTATTTTCTCAGCTGCTTTTTTTCTTGACCTTGGGTTTTAGGTCAACTTAGACAGGACAAGTTGTTACCAGTCAAAAACCCTTGTAGCAAATCAGAGGTGATGGCTCAGTGGTGTAGCCCGTGTGTGGGACCTTGGGGACCTGAAAAAAAGGTTCTGGGTTCAAACTCTCTCTGGTGTGCAGGTGAAAGCCCTGCTGTTGGCCCTCTGCCACTGAGCTTGACTTTGGGGAGATCCCAACAACAACAACGTGTTTGTTGGGATTGCTGTTCTGCTTCATTAAAAAAACAACCCCAAAAAAAAACCCCAGTGGCCTCTCTCTTACAACCCATGCTTGGGTGGACCTTGTCAGAGCGTTGATTTCTTTTTTAGCCTCATTGAATGGGTAGAAGCAAAGACAAGTGTAGAATGTAGCATGCATTCCTAGCAATATTGGCAATCAGATTTGTAACAAGAGTCATTTGGACAAAGTTCAAGCTTTAACGAGCATGAAATTGAGTTTAAACCAGTGTCGGGCGATTCTCGCTTCTGGAGTGAGAACCTTTAAGGTCTTCAGTCCGGTTCTCAGAATGAGAACTGAGGATTTTCATATAAGCTGATAACCTTTTTGAGAACCGGTTTGTTGGAATTGCCCAAGTGAGAATTGGTGTCTTGAAAACTTCAAAGGGTATCAGTTGAATCTTTTGCGATAATCTTTCAGGGTATTAAAACATGTGGGCACCGATTTTCACAGTTTCCAGGGTGTTTAGTGTTTAGTGTTTAGTTAGGTTTAGGTTTTAATTTGGGCAGCACTAGTCTCCTCAACAGCTCCTTCAGCAGGAGCTTCACAAAAAAAAGGGGGATAATTTTTATTATTTAATTAAAATTCAAAATAAATTAAATAATAAAATAATTCTGATTTTATTTTTTAATTTCGAAAATCGACCTCTGGGAACCATCATTGAAAACTAGCTGAGGGTTGTAAATTTTTATGAGAACTGGCAGGACTGAAAACCATTGAGATTTATTTTTTTTTCTAAAAATTTGAAACCCTTAAAAAAATTATCTAAATCTTTTTTTCTTCCTTTTCATAATGAGAACCACCCAACACTGATTTATAAACTCGTACATATGCACATGATACAATGCTCTCCAAAAAAGCATTTTTTTTGAGAAATATGATTGCCTTTGATTCGCTGATCATAATGATTGGTCCAAGTGATGATGGCATTTAATTTATATTCAGTGTATTATGCTGTCTAAGATTTCATTTTCATGATTGGGGATGGGGAAATAACTTGCACAATTTATTTTTTAGGATGTGATAAAACATTTGTAGAGGAACACATACTGGGTGTGGTTGGATCTGCTTTAAGATTGCCAAACATGAGCCTAAACTCTACTAGGTATTGCAAAAATTTCACCCAACAAAAATCAACAATTTTTTGCAATACTTTCCTTGGCGAGTCAAATTGGAAGGCACCTCCATAGGGAAGAAGGGGCTGAAGCCAGAATGTAGAACTAAATTGTTGAAGGTCCAACCAATGGTGGCTCCAAAAGGGCATCCTGAATATATTAATAATTATTTGATAATTCTTTGTCAAACTTGATCAGGGACCATGATAATTCCACATGTTTGATAGAGAATTTTTTTTAATACTAACATTAGAGATATCTACAAAGCAAAGGAAACATAACATTATTACCCAAAATTTGGTCATAAAGGCGATGAGTTTTTTTTTTAAACAATAAAAAAATACATTAATATTAATCAAGAAACGAGTCTCATATTATCACCAAATTTAGTGGTAATCTGAATTTCACCCCTTCTTCTTCTCCATCTTCACTACTGTTGCATGTACTATTGTTACAATTACTCTTGAATTTTGTGGATTATGTATTGTGATATTGAGTTTTAGCATTTTACACTCAAATTCAATACACTATTTTCTCACTCACTCACTCTGCAGGTAACAATATTTGAGATTGAAACAGGAGCTTTGGCAGTGAAAGGAAGGCTCAAATGCAAGGTTATTTTGCGGATATCTCTATTGCAATTGAAAAAATGAAATGGGTGCTCATGAATCAGGAATGAGAAAGTCGTTAAATGTAAGGAAATCACATGGAATCCAGAGTTCACAAATTGTCATGCTCTTTTTGTTGGGGGGAGGGGGGACCCCAAGCCATAAGGGTTGAAACATGAGTGCAGAGACAAGAGAAAAACCAGTTACTCCTCATGTACACAGAGGGTGGTTGTCTAGTCAAGTGCATGCATATATTTTTCTTGTTACCATGTTCATGAAAGATGGAGATGGATAGTTCTACTTTCAACAGCACTCTGAACAATTCTCTGCATTAAGGGGTCAAGGAAGCCCACTCTACTCTACCCACCCATGCATTATAGAACTGCAGAGTATATGCCATGGGTGTTTTGGCTTGAAATCAAATATCCCGTGCATTGCTCATTACATTGCCAGTTGTTTGTGTAAAAATCTGGGCATTGATGATGCCTAGATGCTTCCATGCCATGCTTGCTGTCATTTGTCACCTTTGGTTTTGACACACATGAAAGTCATATCAAGTTCTATTATTGAGCAAGAAAAAGAGGTCATAAATTGGGTTTCACTTTCATTCAGGCTGTCAATCTTATAAGTGACAACTTTTACATTATGTCACAACCAAGGGGTTTTTTTTTCACCCTCAATTCTGTGATGTATGTAACCACAGTGGTGGTGATCATCAGCAAGAGGAATTAGCCCGATTTGGCTACAGGTTGATAAGAAAAACCTAAGAATCATACATATTTTTTGGTGACCCATTGGAACCTATTGTCTAAATATGACAATTTCAGGAATTTTTTTCTCAAAATTTGGCACATTGTGAAAACAATGTGCTCTTTGTAAGAGTCAAACTGGATTTTCCAAAAGTCAAGTGAAAAAAATTCACACTAAAAGAAACACTGCTTAAACCCAAGCATTTCATGAATCTATTGTACATCTACCAAGCAAGCAAACATTGGCACTGTAAGATCCTGAAGTCGTCCTCCACTTGGCAAAAAAAAAATCTATTATAAAGCAAACACAATAACATGCTTGTTGTCATCATGGAGCCCAACATTATGAAGAAGTCGACAGAAGGTTTGATTGAAAAGGCTTTGTTGTTTTCACAGATTGAACATTATGAGGACGTTGACAGAACATCTCCTTCTCACACCCATCCCTTTCTTTCAACAAACAAGAAAATCTCCCCCAACATGAAGAATGCAGACCACCAGGAAATTAAGTGTTGTTAACTTAACATTAACTTAATCTCTAGACATCCAGACAATGTGAATTTAATTGAAAAGCAGCTTCATATTGGGCCTGTTCAACTTTTAGGGATTACAGCTCCGTTCTATGGGCTTTTATGAAACATTATGTTTTATTTTTAGATCTATGATTTTTAAAGATTTGATGCAGCTAATATTCCGTTAACATCAATTAACACTCTCACTTAACATTGTGTGCCATTTAAAACTCCACCCAAAGTTTGATGATGTTAATTCACATTCTCTATGCAAATAGAACCAAAAAAAAACCTTGTCTCTCTTACCATCAACTTGGCATGAAGTGTAACTGTAGCTTTAGGTACCCATTGTACCCCCAATAATACAATTCCTCGGCAATGTCAAGTACAACTTAGCAAAGTTAGCACCAAACTTAGTCCCTCTTTTTGCAGGGTGAATGATTTTGTAACATTTTCTCTTCATGTACTATAGACAAGGATGTTGCAAAATGAAAAGGGCAAACCCTTTTTGCAGTGTAGCTACCTTTCTCTAACATGTGAACAGGGTATATTGCAAAATCATCAACCCTCTGGTTGGGTTGGGACTCAATTATGATCTTATGTACATCAACATTGTGTTGACATCCGTGAGGGCAACATCAAAGAACCACGGATGTCAACATCGAAGAAGACAGGGAAGGTAAGGTGTCAACTGAGAGCGATTTGGTGCCATGGCATCTTTGGGTTGGCGAGAGTGAACCAGCACCCACCAGTGCACCATGCAGGATGGATGGATGGATGGATGGATGATGGATGGATAGATGTATGGATGATGAAAACAATTTTTTTTGGGGGTTGTATCCATGTCTCATATCCAACTACGGTGGTTAACTATGTACTAAACATTCATTCACATGCATGAACCTACCTAGTCACAAGCAAGACTTACCTACCTACATAGTAAACACTTGCATTCCCTACCTACTTACCTACCATACTTACCCACTTACATAGGTAGTGTGTGAGGGAAATACAAGCATATACATGATAGGTTACCGAGGTGGGACCTTGGTAACTCAGTTGCCATTCATTCTGCCATTGAGTCATAAAGGGTTTCGAATTGATGGTGCATGGTGGGTGATGAGTCACATAAAATCCTTGAGGGTATATCAAAGTTATAGACATATATATCCTCCATTCAATCAAGTACCAAAAAGTAAGTCAGGTCATAAGGAGGCCATGTTTTCTTGATTTTATGATGTGGCTGAAGTGGTGATCATTCAATAAGAAGATTTGGCTACAAATGAGATATGATTTATTTTTTTAATTAAATGCATCCTTCTACATTGTGGGCTACCTCCCGGAACCTATCATAGAAATCTGGCAAAAACATATATTGTTAAAATTAAAAATCTTGCATATTTGTGCAATTTTTTCCTTTTTAAAATCCATTGTATGGGTCAAAGCAGATTTTCCAGGTCAAAAATTTGTGAAAATTCCACCTAAAAAGATCCCTTGAAGGATGATCATTACATGAATTGGATGAATTTAATTATTACCTTGTGAATAATGCATCCAAAGAGGTCCATTCATTTTGTAATGAGTCAAAATCTGATTGGTCAGTCACAACAAATTGTCTTGGAGTCTCGGAAAATTGCAAGAGATATTAATATCATCTAAAGTTCCACATACCTTATATGTACATTGTATAATGCAATACAATTCTTAACGATTAGAGTGGATGTTATGAGGGTTTAGGGTTTAGGGTTTCAACCCTAAACCCTAAACCCATCATAAGATACCCATGGGAAGATCATGGCAATGTATGAACTGCGAATATTGATGAATTTGGTGAACATGAACATCGAACTTTGAAAAGCTTTAGAAAATTTGAACAAGGGCAAATAGTACATTACTACAACAATACTTCTTGTCAAGGTGACTCTTATCCACTCTAAACTCTAAAAGTGGAAAACACAAACCAATGTGTATTGTCATGTTTAATTTCAATAACTTTCCCTTATGACATTAAAATACAGATATATAATAAATAGTCTAGGATATGATTTTTACAGATCTTAGGTCTTATGGACAAAAAGTCCTACAATCCCACAAAGCAAGTAGATGTTCAAGTGGTAGGTAAAGCCCCAGACCACGGGTGGCTTTATTGGAATAAGGACTTGTGCAATGTAGAGCTGAGCCAAGCATGGACCCAATTCTAGTAAAGCCCAACTAAGGGCTTTATAGTGCCTAAAAATATAGGCATATTTTGAATTCATATGAACCAGTGGGAAGTTGTTGTATCATGTTTTTTGTTGGCATGAATTTTTGCACTAGAATTTTTTGGAATTTCTCTTTTTTTCTTCATGTAAATACAAAAAAAGTTGCTAAAGGAATTTTTTTTTTTGCTAAACTTTCAACGCCACAATATTTAATAAAATTTAATTTTTTTTTTTTTTAAACCTGGTGAGAGTTGCAAAGTAACTATGGGTGGGGAGGTGGACTAATAATTGTGAAATATCATAAAGTCCATTGATGTCACGCAAATGGTTTTAAACATCTTAACACTAAGAAAAATGTGCCAGGTTTTTACATTGTCATTTTTAACACATGTGATTATCGATGGACTATTTTCATTTGGAGAAAAAAAAATCTTTGCAAGCAGAAATACTATCTAGTGGTGTCAATTACAAACAGGGCTGGATCCATTCAATGAGGTATCTACAAATAATTTGTTTTTGTATGGAGTAGTATGACACATCATTAAGAGTTGTTTTTTCCTCCTTTTTCCAATTTTGTGATGTAGCTGGAAGGGTGATCATCTACTAGGCAACTTAGCCATATTTGGCTATAAACAAAATCTGAAAGTAAAAACATTCAACCTTCCTTCTATATCGTTGGCTACCCTATTGGAACTTCATGTAAAACTTGGTGATTTTGTGAGATGAAATGATGTTTTCTTTCCAAATTTGTAGAAACTCCCAAAAATTTTCATTTTTCTATTTCGAATAAACGAATTTGCCAAAGAAGAAAAACCATTTCTCACTAAGCTTAAATGCATTTGTATAGAAACAAAAATATCTATTCCAAATTCTCCAACAAACCACTGTAGTAAAAGTATCCTTGGTGTAAATGTTAGAAATTATCAAATGATAACATGATCTTCTTACTAACACCTACATAATAACTAACTGAGGTATCAACCAATGTTGTGCGGGTACAAGGATTCAAGTGTGAGACTTGAAGGTTTTGAATTCAAGTATCAAGAATTTGACCTAACTGGATCCAAGTATTAAGAACCCAACAAAATATCTTTATTTGTGAACCACTTGTCACAATAGATTTGTGGTAAAATCAAAATATTTTATCCACTAGTTTTTGTTAGAGGAAACTCCTTGAAACCTCTTTAAGTTTCAATGTTTTAAATGGGTATGAATATTAAGTTTTAGGGTTTTTTAAGTATTAAGGTTTAAGGTTTTTAGTTTTGTGTCACCTTTTTATCACTTTCCTCTCAAGAGCTTCCATCTTTTTGCAACTTTGAATTTGCCCTTTTCAACAACCTTTTCATTCTCAAGTTTTTACATTTGTGTTTTGCAATAACCTTTTTGCATTTGTGCTTTGTGATAACACTTTCACTTTGAAACTCATGATTAAATTTTGAAATCAACATTTGGTTATCATGCTCATCATTACTAATTTCGTCATGTTTTTATTTGTAAGTTTTTATTTTATTCTTACAAGAACGTCAACAATTTGGTTATCATCATGTTTGCATTCATTGTGGTTATGGTTACATTACACTTGCACTTCACAACTTTGTCAAGCTAAGGTTTTTTTATTGAATGTTTCTGGCTTTTGTATTTCATTTTTGTTCTTTTGTAGGTTTTTTTTCTTCCTTGTAGGAATTAATAATTTGGCTACAAGTTGTTTTTTCATTTCATCAAGCTTATGTTGTGCTTGCATTTTGTCATGTTGATGTTGAGTTTACATTATGTTGTGCTCATGTTATGTTTGCATTTCATAGCTTGGTAAAACACATAACTTATACTTTAAAAACCTCACACTAAACCCATGTTCACTAGGTTTTGTGTTCAACGAACCTCATATTTTCATGTCTTTTCTAATGTTTTATGTATTAACTAAAAGGATGCCATCAACAAGTGCAACATTTGTTATAAAAGAGATGTTATTTTGTTGTTAATGAAATTATTGTAATAAATTCTTGCAATCCCAAATGTTACAATGTGTTCTATGACACCTTTCTATAATGCAAATTGATGCTAGGAATCGTTCCCAAGGGAAGAATAAAAGGCTTTTAAGCTATAACAATGACCATGGCACAAGTTCTCTAAAACAACATATTTGTAATGAACATTAGGTAATGTGTATAGGAGGAGGGTTTGTTTTTGCTACAAATAATGGTGGAAACTATCAATGAAAGACAAGTTACAAATAAGAGAATAAATGTACCTCCTTCTCAAATTACAAAATTTTGGCAAACACAAACCTTTTATTGAATCTAACCTAGCACAACAACAAAGTTTGACAAATTTAATGTTGTACATTACAAAAGGATGCCATCCTTTATCATTCGTTGAAAATCCATGGCTAAAGCATTTAGTTTTCCATCAATGTGGGTAGGTACAATTTCCATCTTGACAATAGTAGATGAATTAAGTCCTTCCATATATTGTGACAAAAATCAAGGAGAATCATGTCCTCCCAACTCTTGTTTCTTGTGTTACATGCATAGTTTTTATTATTATGGATGACATCATGTTTTACACTTGTTTTCTAGAATGCTAGTGGGACAAACTTGGGTGGCTCAAGCAATTTACAATACAATTCTTCTTATTATCAAACAATGTGTTTAAAATCAAACTTAAATGTATTGGTTGTTATTAAATACTCTAATTTTTGTTTTCACTTTGTGCATTGCTATGAAAGTTGTTGTGGCCAACATTGAAGCTATGAATCAACCTTTAATCTATGGCGAATTTGATTTAGAATTGTAAGAATTTAAAAAAAAGGATGATGATGCAAGTTGTGGGGATATTAATGTCATTTTCTCTTTTTCAATAGCTTATAATCATTTTAAAGCCCACAACATGTTGGCAATCGTGTTTGAACCTCATTAAAAAGCCGTGAAATATATTCAAAACTCTATGGGCAATTGAATTGTTGTTAAAATTGTTGTAAATTACGATGTTAATATTGTGTGTCATTTTTTATTGCAAGTGTATACTCATTTAAACCTCATTAAGGAACCAACATAACTAATAATAGTTGAAGAGGGTAATCTCTTTGTTAGGGCAACAAATCTTTTAGTTTAATTATTGTAAACTAATCATTATTGGTTATTAATGATAGGTTCACATTTATTATCTCCATTTTACTTGGAGGTAACACCACTTAGGTAGTTAACCTTTGATGATCATAGGATGGTTGGCAATTAATTTACCATTAACTAAGGGTTTGTGAAGGAGATTTAAATAAGGGCCTAGATTGAAAAAGGGGACAAGATGACATTTGGAACTTATAAGGTGTGGGAATTTTGTTGGTTTCTCATTTCTGATTCCTTCTTTCATTGTGATTCCATTTTATTATCTTCTAGAAGATTATCATTCTCATTTTAATGTGTGTAATCTTGTAAGGATTTTAGGAGGAAAGATGAAAAGAAGTACTTTTGTAATGTTATAATACAAGGATATGATATTCTAAGGACAAGGAAGGTTGTGTGCCTATTGGATCTTTGGATTTCTTGGGTATTTTTATTTTTTTCTTTTGCAAGTAATTTAATTTAGTTTATTTGATGTAAAATATTGTAGTTCACAATGTTTGTTTTTTGTTTTTTTCTATTGTTTAATTAAAACATTAAGGTCATTCGACAATAGTTGTTGCAAAACCAAGGAAGGTAATAATCATGGAGGGTAGTAATGACATTAGCATGAAAGTTATTAGTCATTGGGACTAATTTGTTATAAAGGTACAAATAGTATGCTAGAAGGTAACCTTTATTGTGAATTGTTGGAAATTATAGTTTGTTTTTTTAGAACTCATTTCGTAGTTATTTCATGGAAGGCTCTTGACTACCTTCCCTTTAACAACCCTTAGGACTATGAATTTTTCATTGTTTTACTTGACAATTTTCACTTTAGGTTTGTCGAATCGGGCAAGTTGTGTCAATTGACGATGTAATTATTTCAACTTTGAATAATGGTTATTTATTCAATCAACAAATCATGATAACCCCCTAGTTTGGTGGGCACAACATGTGCAATAACTTCTACACGTTTCCTTTTTGGTTCATTAAGTACTTGGTGTTAAGGTCATAGATTGAAATAGACCTACTCTTTAATGTCAATGATGTCATCACAAACCTTCGATGGTCACAATTGGGATTGAAATTTTGGATTTGCTTCATTTTGGTGATAAGAAATTAGGCTAATGATGTTCATGTTCATCATGATGGGGCATGCAAGCCTAAGAATATGACTAATTTTTTTACCTTGAAATCTAGTATAATTGAAATAATAGTAATAAGCCCATTGAAGTGTGAAGCTTTTTTGAAAAAGATCATGATTTAGACTTCCAATTTTCTACAAATATTTGTATTCATTCTAGTTTCTTTGTTTTTTTATTTCATGTGCATTTGTTTTTATAAAAATATTTTGATGTTGGATTTTGTTTATGATTAAGATATAAATGCATATGAGTTGTTAGCGGTGCAAATTCAACATTTAACCCCAAGTTACTTGCATTAGAAAACATTTCTTTTGTTTTTTGCAATAATCCAATAATGAAATGGGCATGATTATGAAAACCCTCGATGGTCTTCAAATTTCAAACATGGTTGGGAAATGTAGAGTCAATTAATTTGTTGTGTTTTTATTTTTTGTCATATGCTTTTTGTTGAGATCAATTGAATTGTGTTGTCCATGTCTTGTCATTTTCAAATTATTTGTTAGATTTTTTGTTTTTAATTTCATGATGTGCAAGTCATTTGATGGCAATTATGTGTGTGAACTGGTTGGTATTTTGTTTTGTGCATTGGTCAAGGTAAGTTTGTGTGATGTTTGGGGTCAAGGATTATATTATGTGCACATTTACAATAAGTATAATTTTTTAGATTTCGCCACTTTTGGCAAGTTTTCTTTTCTTTTTTAAAAATTCTTTTCTAATTAGTTAGTTCATGTTTTTTTTATTTGCCATATCATGCAAGTTTGAGATTTTTTTTGTCTACAATAGGTCAATTAACAATTTTGTTTATTTTGTCCACTACAAGCCCACATAAAAATTCAATCTTTATTTTGGGTCTTTGTGGTTTTTTTAATCTTGAGTTCGTGTTTTGGTGTTTGTTGTTTTGTGTCTAGATTGTTTTTGGTTATTTATGTAAATACATTGTTTCAAGAATGTTTTATATGTCCATGGTCCATTGTGCCCAAAAACTCTTTCTAAGAAAACATTTTGCAACTTGATGAAGATGGATTTAATTCACTAGAAAAATTCATGTCCTATGCAACCATTTTTTAAACAACTAATTTGATCCTCAACAACTAGAAGAACAATTGTGACCATGTTTGTAACTATTTAAGTTATGTGGCAAATGTGCAATTGCAATTTAATGGCTCTTACAACTAATCAATTGGTGTCTTATGCAACAAACTACTAAACATGTTGAAAAATTATTTAAAATATGATGTGAAAAATAATGTCCATCATTTTACATTTAATATGTTTATTGTGACACAAGGTTTACATATGCAATGAAATTAACATTATTGTAGTCATAACCAAGTTGTATATTATGAGTTGTATTGAAATGTAGATAATAATTGGCATCCTACACCATGAAGTTCAATCACATCCATTCATATAGTTTTCAATAGGTCATTTTGTAATGGTCACATACTTTACCTTAAGGTCAATTTCATCATTAAATAATCCTCGAAATATAGAAATAAAATTTTGTGAAAAATATGAAGTTGACATGTTGAAAATCATCACAATTATCATAGGTTAAACTCTGAATTATTTCACTACTCATATCACAATATTATAATAGATGATGGAAAAATATTTATTTGAAAATTTAAAAACGAATTCATTTATTGACAAAAATAATTATTCATTTTGTCAAGGTGGAAACTAACCCTAAGCTACGATATGCATTATACAGGAACACATGTGTATGTGAAGTTAAGGTGGAATCATGATTTAGGGGTTTATATAGATGTTGTATTTTAGTTTGTTATTTTTACAAATGGTATGCATACATGTATGAAGGTTTAATCAATGACAATTAAATGTGATTTAAAATTTAAATCATGTGATATTTATGTGTATGTTTACAATTAAAAAATTTACAATGAAATTTTGAAATAAATATTTTAAATTGATGTAAGTTATTTACATTTGAAATTTTTCATTTTTCATTTTCATGAAATCATGATTAGATATTCAGTATATAACCTGAAATATATATTTAAAATTATATCAACTTAATTATATAAAAATATGAACCTGAATTTTAAAAATTAATTTAAAATTGATTTATTTTAAATTTAAATTTAATAATCTCTAAATTACATCAATTGAAAAATATGGTTTGAATTATAATTTATATCTTGTAAATTATAATTCAATAAATTATTAAAAATATAGATTGAATTATAAATTATATATATTTAATTTATAGCCAAAATCAGAATTTTAAAACATTAAATTTGTATACTAAATTAATTATGTACTTGAAATATGAAATTAATTTCATTGTGAACCTACATAATTAAATAATTATATGATAATGCATAAGATTTAAAATATACATGTTTATATTTATGCCATAGTTGTTTTGGACATGACATGACACCATGTCATGATGAGTTATTTAAACAAGCCATTTGGCACAACTCTAGTGACCATGGTCATTTTTTTTCCAAAATCCTACTAGTGATTGCAACTTTGAACAAAAAGTCATTTCCAAGGATGATTATAAAATGCTAAAACTTTCAACTATAAATCAAATCTTTTATATCATTTTTGGTCACAAACATATTGTGCACCTTTGTACTTTAATATGTTTTGTAAGTTTAGTGACAATGTGTGATGCAAAGAAAAGCTAGATGATGCAATCTATGTCAATTTGAATTAAATGAACACTTTTGGAATCATAACCCTAAATCCTAATTATACCTAGAATCACATCCACTTACACAACCCTAAACCCTATACTCAATAACCACCAAGAATTGGGGAGAGTAAATTGAATCATACCTAGAAGTTCTAAAACATATATATTTAATTCAAAACCTTACCTATAAAGATAATCAAAGTTATAAATATATAATACTCATGACCACATATTCTCTTCAAAACAAATAACTACACAACACCAATACCCACTAACAATTACATAAAAAACCAACATTAAAAGACATAGAATCCCCACTCCAAAAGGGATTTACACCTCATGTTGGCTTGTTTTTAAAAAATTTGTTACTTGAGGGGATAAGTTCTTTGTTAAAAAAAACTCTATGTCATATAAGGATCAATTACCTAGATTCCTACATTTTAAAAAGTTAGTGGAGCCACATGGTACTAATTTTCATTTCTAAACAATACACAAACTATTAATTTATTCAAACTATGCATAATAAATGGGTATATGCATAATACCCATTTATTATGCATAAGGGTTGACCTTTGGAATATTTGATTTTTTCCCAAGAACCATGTAACAACCAATCATTTATGCAGAAAGGTCGGTTTTTTTAAATACTCAACCTAAGAACCACATAATATGATGTTAAAATAAGTTTTAAGGTTTAAATATATTTTTTAGACCATGGCTCCTTGTTGGATGTTTTTGTTCCTCACAATGTGTCCATAAGTTTATTTCAAACAATGGTAAATTGGAGATTGTTTATGGGTTCACTAGAAAAGCTCAAGTGTGCATGGAAAAAAGGTTTAGGGTTTGGAGATAACCCACATGGATGAAATTTACCATCACACAAGAAAGTATGGATAGATAATTAATTGATACAAAATCAAATGGATCTCAACTTGTGTTGTCTAGGTTTTCCCTTTTGAAAAAACCTTTCATCCTAGTTTTGACACTTCAAAATGTTTTGGTTGGTTATTTGAATTTGAGTCCAATTCTTCAACTTTTTGAAGCTATGGTTTTGGTTTTTTTTTTAAAAATTCAAACACCATTCAATTTAGTTTGAAAATGATATTTGATTCCATGTACACACTACACATTTTTCGTATGTACTTTTTCAACATATGAAAGGTTGAAAATTTTATACATACAAACCTTTATAAGAAGTTAAAATCAAAATTTATAATGATATTGAGTTTTGCAAGGATTTAAAATTGATGATTTACAAGAAAAGGTTGATCTACTTGTTGACTTTTCCAAAAAAATCAATGTGCTTACCTTAAGAATGTGAACAACTTTCAAGTGTTTACTTTCAAGGTTCTAGTTTAAATTCCAATTCTAGCAAAAGGCAAATTCCATGATCTGATCATTTTTCCAATTAAACCAAAAAAATGTTGGGTTAGGTGGGGACCACAAGAACCTAAAACCCCATGTTTAACACTCCAAATTGGAAAACCTATTTGATGAATCTTTACAACATTAATACCAAGGGAGGTGGGACCTCTACCCATTTGATGAAATCTTGTTAAAAGTGTTAAATAATAATTGGGTTCTCAATACCTTGCCCTAGAACTAACTAAATACCCTAGCCCTTTTCAATATCCAACCAACCAACGTTGTGTGATTTTTTTTTTTTCATAACACTTATTTTAGTTTTTAGTATTTTTTAATTAATTTTTTTGAGACGATTTTCACATTTTAAAAAAATACCATGTCCAATTCCTTATTTTTATTTTTCCTTATAAGCCCAAGCAATACATAATTCATTTAAATTATTGAATTATATTAAATCAATTCTTTAACTTCATTTTAAGATTTTTGGATTAAGATTTTAAAATATCTTTTCAAATTTTTACAAGTCAAGAACACTTTGCAAGGTTCATTACAAACCTCTAATCCCTACTCCTAGACCCCTAAAAATCAAACCCATACTTTTAGACTCCATATTCCTAAACCCTTAAAAAATGAACTTGGACATGGTTATTCATATAATTTACCTAGGTATCAAAAAAAACTAATTAGAAAAAATACGTGATTGTCAATAAACTAGGTATCTCAAATTTGATATATAAAAATCCAACTATTAACTTGAGTATCATGGTATCACTCAATTCTTTTGTTGAAAATCAATTGAGAATCAAGTTGGTTCTAAACCATTATTTGATACCCACCAAACATCGGTTTACACTTTAAAGGAATCTTGGACTCCCTTAGAAAAGAGGTCACTTGAAATGTATGAAGAACACAGTATTGAACTTTTGAATTACTAAGTAGAATGGAAATATTTGGCCATGACCACTCGTGTTCCTTGATGCAACCTTCAAGAATTTTCATATCTCGTTTTAAGGTTTTGTTGGTGAGTTTTCATAATTTTTAGTTTTAAAAAGCTAATCATGTTTACCTTGAATTCCACATTTTTTAAACTTCCTTTTAGTAGACCAATTATTTTTTTAGTATATGTCTTGTTGTTTGGGGCATAAACATGCCAATTGGTGATCCTTGCTCAAAAAGTAAAAGTAGGTGAAAAATAAAGTTTGCATTTTTGAATTTTAAGGCTTTTAATAATGTTACAAATTTTTAAATGTACTTGCTACACTAAATAACCATATATGGTCATATTTCATGTAGTATATTACTTTCATATTTTATTTATTTATTGCAAATTAATGTTTGATACTTTTTTAAAATCATACTATTCAGATGTTGTGATATTGATGTTTGAGTTATCATGCATATTGATAGATTCATTTTGAAACTTGAATATTTCAATTATGATAATGTGAAACTTTTAAAAAGTAGGTTTCCAAATTAATGGAATTATGCATTTAAAACATGATTTTCTATACAAACCCAAACACTAATACTTGCATATAATATGTCAAAACAATCCTTTAACAATCTAAAAGTAGGACATATGAATTTTTGGGTCAAATGATAATTAATTAATATGCTTTTACATTACTTTGTGCAATATGGGACTATAACATAAATTTGGAAAGTAGAGTGAAAGTAGGTTGAAAAAAAAGGAAATACAAAATTATGCTTCAAAAAACATATCGATACCATCCTACATATATACACTCATGTAGTTTTTTTGGTATGTTTAAAGAGTAGGTTTTACTTTCTAAGATTAAAAGTGACGATTTTGTGTTTTCTACCTACAACATATACATTTTTGGCCTATTTTTGTATGCTTGCACCCTTTGACTAATCTATGTTTTGAACTACACATAAATTTTTTTATATATATAAACATTTTATAAAGGTCAATATATTAGGACATACTTGAAATATTTTATTCAATTTACCTAAGGTATGTTGCAGTAAATGTTAAGGTTGCTAGATCTAGAAAACCTAATGTGAAAATAAACTTTGGTTTCATCCATCACTTGAGTGCCAACAAAACCACAACCATACATGGGCTTAAATTTGGGTGTCATCCTTTCTAATGGTTACCTGGCACCTTCATTGGGTGTTTTTATTTTGGGTTTGATTATTTGTTGGTGGCAAGTTGCCAATGTCACTCTTTAGCAAAACATCCATGGTCCCAAAACCTACAAGATGTTTCAAAAACTATTGTTTTAGTAAAAATTCCAAATCAAAATGGGATTGGACTGAAACATTATAATTTAGAAGATGTCCTAATTTGGCTATCATAAGAATGGGAAAATTTTGAAATGAAGGGATTGGCAACAAATGGTGAGAAGGGCAATGAAGAACCACATGGACAGTGTTCAAACAAAATGAACAATGATGGAAACAATGATGATGGTAATAGGATGACATGAATAGGCAAATGGAATGACGTGAATGGCAAGAAGACAACATGTATGGTGACAAGACAATGGAGACACGATGAGAATGGTGATGGGATACCAAAAATGAAACACTAGGATGGGGAACAATATGGATGGCAATAGGATGAAACAATTAACAAAAAAAATGACACTAACGACAACATAGAATAACATGTAACAATGGGGGTGTTGATAAGGATGTTAAAGGTTTGCTAGGTTACAAGGAGGGTATTGCGAAACATCTTATGAAAGGTTAGGGGCACTAAGGGGTTGTTTACACCAGAAGGTTTGTGCCATGGCCTATAAAACCTCATGGTACCCCACTTTTTGGATGAGACCATGGGAAAACCCAATTCATAGTGTAAACCCAATTCAAACCCAAAAAATGGACCACATGCATTCTTTTAACGAAAAAAAAATTGTTAAATTTTTTTTTGAAATGTGGCTACATTAACTTTTTATTCATCTTTTATTTCTTCTTTTTTTCTCTTTTATTCTAGGTTTCCTCTTTGGTTTTCTTCTTTTTCATTCTATCTTTTTTGTTTTTTTTTTCTCCTCTTTTGCACTTTTCATAAATGATCGCACATCATGGATGAAAGAAAGAAATGAATATTTGTTGTGATGGTTATGTATTTGTGTTTGCATATGTTGATTCACCAAGTGTTGAACATTCAAGCCTTAGTTTTAGGGTATCAAATGGAGAAATATACAATGTTTGTAGACATGCATGAATTCATGTGAAGGGAAAAAGGAATTATTTGGAATTTTGCAAGACAACATGGATTCACATATTAGTTTTTGTTTGGTTCTTACACCAAAAACACGTTCAAGTAAAGGATTGGGGTTTAAGACAATACATTTTGATACCTTTGTGAGAAATTGGGTCCACATTTGAGAAAACAACATACACCTATGAGAAATTTACTTTTGGTGGAAGATCATGTTACCATCTTTTTGATACAGTTAAGAGTGGGAATGGTTTACAACTAGTGGGTGATATGTTTGGGGTAGCCAACTTGGTACTACTTTTTTTTATACAACTTCCAAAACTCCCCCCCAATTTTATTTTTGAAAAACAATGAGAAGAAGACAATGTTTTTTTTAATGATCGTGTTTAGGTTTTAAGGGAACAATTTTGTTGGGAGGGGGTAGGGGGCACTAGAAAGTCCATCCCATTTTACTTTTTAAAAAATAAGAAATAAAAAATGATCCCACTTAATTTTTGTTTTATACTTCAAAGGGCAACAATTTTGTGGGGGTGCCATTAAAAATTCCCTCCAACTTTATTTTTAGTAGAAAAGAAAAAATGATTATTAAATTATTTAGTTTAGGCCTTAAAGGGAAATAATTTTATGAGGAGCCACCAAAAATTCCTTCCAATTTTATCTAACAAAAAATTATAATCATTAATAAAAATATCATTAATCAACAGTTAAGATTATTTTGAAACGCATGAGCCTTTGTTATTTCCATTAGGCCCATTTCTTTGAGGTAGGCCTGAAAAATAACCTCAAGGGCCCAAACAACATAATCCACAACTATCAATGTAGGATTTCAACAAGTTTTTTTATCTAACGTCATTTACTCTTGGGCCTTAAATTACCTTAATGTAAACCCAAACTAACCACCCTTCATAGCTTGGGCCAATGAGGGATTTTAGATTATGTCATTCGAAGCCCAAGCTCTCTAATGTAACCGTCCCCCTTAGAAAGGACACCAAATGATGTTGGGCAAGCAAAAACCATTTTGGGCCAACATGATGCTTCATGTCAAACATGTTTGGGCGAACATAGTGTGCCAAGAAGCACATTGGGGCAAAGCCCCTAAGAAGAATGTTAAAGAACACCAAGACCATAATAAAAATATTAAGATGCTAAGGTAAGGTAATTCCAAAGCACTGCCCATGTATGAAAAAAGTAAATTTAGCAAAAATTTTTTTTAAAAAAATTAGCCAATGGTAAAGAAATTAAGGGTCGTCTTTGTGACATCCATTTTAACAACCTTGGTCAATGGACAAACACTAAACATGAGCAACAAATTAAAGCAAGGAAGATGGTCCAATGTTTTCCCCTAATCTCATGAAAAGGAAATACCTAACATGATTTGCCAATGTGTAAGTAAGGTACATGTTGTGACTTGTCCATGAATTTGATGTTAGGGGGATAATACGGTAATCATAAAAGCAAGGGTTAGGCAATGGGAAATGTTGGGTGGGTAAATACATTTGTTAATTACATATAGTGAGTGGAATTGACATAACCAGTCGATTATACACAAGTTCCAAGTAAATTGAGTTTTAGGCCTCCAAATGGGTATGATCACATTTAGACATTTTTTCTTAAACATCATTTGCTAGAGGATTATTTTTTCCGTGTATGATACTGAGCTCATATACCTTGTATTGAAGATGCAAATATAAAAATAAAGTATTGAAAAAAATCAAAAATTTCAACATGTAAGGAACTCCTTATCAAATCATATAAACGTGCATAGAATTTTTGAATGAATTTTTTGTATTGCCTCATTTCCCATGTAACATAGACATTAGAAAAATCAAAACTACAATTGGAAGTGGGAACTATTTTTCCACAGTATTTTGTTAGTTTCAAAATATTTTTATTATATATAAGGTGCAACAATTTATTTACCCATAGGTCATGCACAAGACCAATTCTCAAAAATGAATATGTTTCAATGCATATCCAAATTGATACCCTTAAGGTATTTATGAAAATATTTGTTTCGGGCGGGGGGGGTGGCGGGGGGTAAATTTGTAATGAGGCGGTGCATTACTATTATATTTGAAACAAATTCAAACTACCAAAAAAAAAAAGAAAAAAAAGCAAGGCATGCATAGTAGCAGTAGTATAAGTATGAAAAAAGAATTGTGGCATGCATGCAAAATGAAGGTTTTGATAATGTTTTGCTCATATGGCATTCATTTACATGCTTTTGACATGGCAACTCCTCCCCCTAGCTTGGCTATTCCTATTGATTTAATATGGCAATAATTATAAATTGTTTAAAAGGTGGGCAACAACCTTCACACTATATGGTATTTGACACTTTTCACCTTAGCTTAATTAGTATTAGGCAATCACAAATTGAAAAGATCAAATAACCACCTTTATGGCCACTTGTTCCTTCATGAAAATGATCAATTCTTTGAGGTTTTTGAAATAACTAAAAAGTGGTGGTTCTTTAATTTTGAAGTATGAAGACAAGGTGCACAAGCATTTAATGTGAAAGAACCCTATTTGTAAATAGTTTTATACTAGTGTTGTGCGAGTATATTATTTTTGATATATCTTGAGGTAAGGGTATATATAAATTTTCTATTTATTTACCCAATGCATAAAGGTATGTTATGATTTTTTTCATTAGGGAGTACACATAGGGGGCTCCTTTCATTAGGCATCCCTTATCATATACCCTTGGTTAGGGTAAAAAAAGATTAAAAAAGTAAATAATTGTCAAGTTTCAGGGAAGAAATGTATATAATTTTTTCTTTCTACAATTCTATTTCTAAATAATAAATTTAGATATAGATTCAGAAAACCTAAGCACAAACTTAAAGCATACATATGAATAGGAAACCTAAACATGAATTGTTAAAAAAGTTGAATGTTCACCAACCTATTGTTATTAGAAACCCAATGTTGGTAACGCTTCTACTGTTAAGGTCATTGTTGCTAGAAACCTAGTGAATTCCCACACACATGAAAACTTGCTATTGACATTGAACCTGGGGTTGGAACTTGAACACAAATAGGAACACAACATGAGCACACACACAAACTAGAAAAACTTACACACACAAATTAGAAAGTTGGTTGTTTGAATTGGAAGCATGAATCTTGAGCACAAATTGAAGTTTAAAACTAAAAACTTGAACGATGTACACATTTGGATACCATATTAGAAACTTTGTTGAATGTACATAATGTAATTACTTTGCAAGAAAAAACACATAACTCAAATGTCACATTATTTTTCAATAAATTGGACACTTTGAACAATTACAATCACACATAACAATGGTAGTAATTTAAAGGTTTAAGCTACAATATAAAGTTTAGGTGAGATTTACCCCAACAATATTTATTTAAGTTTGAAAACATATTTGGGTTTCAGTATGGGTATTTTGAAGATATATCTAAAGTTATGAAACATGTTTATTTTTCAAATCTATATACCATTGGGTATGCATTTTATTACTTAGTGTATTATTTTGAGAAAATAAAATAAGGTAAATAATATACCCAACTTCTACTAAATGGGTATATTTGGGTAAATAATATATTTTACTTATATTTAATGCATATATTTGGATAAATGATATACATGCACAACATTGTTGTATACATTGAATTGTTACGTTAATGAAAATTAAGTAAAAAACAAATTCAGACCATCAAATCCACCAATCCCAAAAATAAAATAAAAGCTTACATACAACCCTATTTTGTTGAACATTGAAAATAATGGTCCATTTTTACCATCTCCATGGGTCTTTTAAAATTTTCACAAACCTGCCAAACCCTATTACACACATAATTGTTAATTCACTTTTAATGATTAAAATAATAATCATCATCATATTACCAAATCTAGCAATTTCATTGACCATAACAATTTTTCTCCACACCTACACACAAGCCTATTCAACACCCTTTATGTACTAACACACTAATATTATAACCCTTGCTTGTACACAAATAGGGTAAAAAATTGAACCAACAATGACTAACAAATTTGAATACCCATTGAAATAAATAATTTTTTTTGAAGGATTTCCTACTTAGAGGGTTTTGGTAAATTAAGATTATTTCTTTAATGTTGTTGCCTCCTTAAATTGGCAAAAATTAGCCACAAGAAGAAACATTATTTAAGTAATCAATATAACCATTTAATTATGAAAACCATATTTGTTTAACAAGATGAATCTTACACTAATACAAATATTAATCACCTAACTTTGAAAAAAAATCACAAATTTTTTTTAATGATGTAAAAATATATTTAACATTTTTTTTCTTTTTAAAAGTAAAAAAAATTAATTTGGTGAAATTTTTGATTTGAATAGTTGGATTACCCCCTAGCCATACCCCCCCTTCCCCCCACAACCAACATATGTTTTTGGTTTCAACTCCTTTCAACTTGGAAATTCTTGTTTGGATAAAAATGGAAAAAATAGTGCAAAATCAAATAAAAATGTAAACAACAAAAAGAATTACCAAAAATTTGAGATCACAAATTTCAAAAAACAAAAATTATTCCTAATGAGTAAAAGTTTAAAATGAATTCTAATAATACTAACATTAAACATATAAACAATTCCAAAATCAATTTTATTTTTAAAAATTTAAGTTTAATATTTGGGATCATTATAAACATTACCCTTTATTTTAAACTTTAAAATAATATTAATGATGTAATTGAGTTTTTTTTAATGAATTTCCACTAGTTTGCAAACATAAAAAAGGCCATGAACACTAACAAAATATTTTTATAGTTAAAAAAATAAAGTAAAATTTAAATGATATAATTATATGATGGGTTTTAAGACTTGTAGCCAAAATATTAAAATATTTTAACAAATTTGTACCTCCATGTATGGCTTAGAGCCAAAAAATGACCAAATTTTCTTATGGATGATCTTGAAAATAATTAAAAATTTGAAAAAAAATGAAAGGATTAAAAAAATTATTAATGTTGTTATTATTATCACCATTTATAATTCATTCATGTTTTAAATGAAAATTTTAAATTCATCTCTAACTATTAAAAAAAAAACCTATAACAAAACAAGCTTAAAGAAATTGATTTAAATGATATTTAAAATAAAAGAAAAACATGTTGGTTGGGGGCGGGGGGGGGGGGGGGAATTATAAAAT
>Ga0116227_10003370_pt1 | contig 35613 bp, 25 predicted proteins | sample S1TSphgellanicum_FD_89693 | JGI IMG/M metagenome (GOLD analysis project Ga0116227, IMG submission 89693) | Host-associated microbial communities from peat moss isolated from Minnesota, USA - S1T2_Fb - Sphagnum magellanicum MG | ecosystem: Host-associated > Plants > Peat moss > Unclassified...
CCCAGGAATTAAAAAAAACAAAATTCAATTTTTTTTACACAAATTCCCCCCCCCCCCGGATCTCTACCAGTTCCCCCTTTTAAAAAAAAGGGGTGGGGGGGGGGGGGGGGGGATATTTTTGGGCACCCTAGGGTACCCATCGATCTTCGAACCTTCCACTCATTCCCGCCCCGCTAGCCCTAGGTCCCGCTCGCTAATCACTGGTATCATAGTAAAGAAATACCGGCCAATCTTTATGTCAGGTAGATCTTTATTTGGGGGGGGGTAACACCCTCAAATGGGGTGTTCCCAAAATAATAAAGGCCCCTCATTTCCATCTTGTGTGGGCCTTAATTTTGGGAACACAGAGAGTTTCGAGGGCGTGACCCCACACATATGAGCATCACCACCCCAAAACTGTAAACAACTCCTTTATGTTAAAAAATAGAATAGTGTTTAATGATCAATGTCCCCACCCACAAAAGTCTGTCATAAAATGCCCTTTAAAATAATCAAAGACCATTTATATCTTTACACCTGGACGAGGACTAGTTCACTGTCCAAATTCATAGTAGAAAAAAGATTTTAACGGGGTTAAAATGACCACTGCAAAATGGACGTCAATACAGGAGCGTAGCAGGATTTACTCTATCATGCTGCAAGATTTAACGAAAAGGGGTGTTTGCAGGTGTGGGGGTGGAGATGCCCCTAAGCTTCTTCCTTGCCACTCTTATCAAAAACTAGATTTTGTTGTACAATTCCCAAATGCAGCTTAATTTGTACGGCAGAGAATCATAGAATATATGAGCACATCTTAAGGCCAGCCTTGGTACATTCTAAATTTTGCTTCAAAGTTGCAATTTGTAGTTAACAAAATAGTTGTTGTTCCAACTTTAACTTTCTCCACATGTGCAAATTCTTCTTTCAGTAAAAGTAATGGGTTGTGCACCATTTCTGTGTTAAGGAAAAATTTCACAAACTATGCAAAGAATTGTGGGTGCAACCTTTTGGAGTACATTTACTTGCATATTTTCATTAGGGTTGAAAAAGTTCAGGGTTTTTTTTTCTCAATTGCGACATCAACATTTTGACTAATTTTTCCAAAAAAAAAAGAAAGTAAAATTAGTCTAATTTACACTAGAAAAACAAAAAAAAATCCAAAACATTCCTATTTGCTTTTGCTGAAATTTGTGAAAAAAAATAAAATCACTGGTTTTCTTAGATTTTAAATTCAAGTCTCAAGACAAATCCTGGGCCTATTGACGATTTTGAAAAAGAAAAAAAGAAAAAAAAGAGAAAAGGCAAACTCTCTGAAATAATTTTGCCAACAAACTTGAAATAACGTGCCGCAAAATAAGAATGCTCCAATCAGATTTTTCAAAATTAGTCCCACATACAAAAGTTAGTCTTGAAGGTCAATACCCTGTTGGTGAGGATCAAAACCTAATTCAGAGCCAAATTTAACTTATGCTTTCCTAGAATTCTCCTCAAAGAGATAAGATCAAGTGAGAAGATAATCACCAAAAAATCTGTGGTACATGCTTGCACACCTTTCACCAAAAAAGCCATGGTCCACAAAAGCGCAGTTAACTCAGCATGGGTGTTGCATTGGGTTAGTCCAGAAATATCTGATTAGAAACACACTACTACTGTGAATGTGAAAACTCTGAACCTGTAAGTTAATTGTCATTGTCCATTTCAAGCATTGCTTTGACACTGGGATCAATCAAATAGTTCCACCATAGTCACAGATAATTCCAACTTGGTTGAAGCTTCAGGATTGAAACTTAGTATCATCAGTGAATGAAGTCAGCCTCATCTTGCTCAACATAATCATCTCCAAAAACCTGTTCAGATTGGATTGTCTCCTTGAATGCACCCCCAAAGTAGTTATCAAAGTATCCCTCAGGCTCAGAAACAAAGCAGCCAATGATGTCCCTCAATGTTATGACACCAGCCACTTGGGAGCCTTTATCAACTACATATATGCGGTGAATGTTTTTACTTGATAACGTTTCAATCACATCACCTAGCTTTGATGTCTTTTCACAGGTGATGGGAGGCATCAACCCTGTCTCTGCTGGTGCTATCGACTTCACTGTCTTCATGAACTCAGCTATTGTTAACTCCCTGCCAAGTCCTTATTCTAAATTAGAATCATCTCAAATAGATTTTGTCGTATGTAACATTGGTATTGAAAAGATAATGTACTTAATAGGTATCAATTTTGTTGTTTAGTACATAACTGTTACTTCAGACCTTAGAAAAGATGCTGCATACTTCAGTTGTTTCTCTGGAGCAGTGATAAAAACCAGAAACTTTAGGCTTAATACAGATGGAGCCTAAAGTTGACTTACCGGCGGTGAGCAAACAAATCAGGTTGCAGGAGCAAATATCGCACATCACGAACACTTATGTTTCCCTTGAGCTTCTTTTCAGGACCTTCCACAACTGGTAGCCCACCTATCCCCTTTTCCTTCATGAGTATAAATGCCTCCAGCACTAGCTGATTTTCATCCACACTCACCATCTGCTTTCCATATTGGAATGAACAAACAATACATGGCTTTAGATGATTCTCCCAAAGATCTTTAGTATGGTCAGTTCATCCTCCACCTCTAACAATGCGCCTAAGAATTGGATTTTATTTCTTTTTCTTCAATGTGATGGCAGAGAAGCTCCACTAAAACAAGGTAAAACAAGGTAACCAAATCAATGTGGTGTTAGTTCTGTTCACTATGCTAAGAACAACATATAACTTGTCATCTATCTATCAAGACGACAACCAAAAATTGCACAAAATGTTGATGTGAGTCTTGAACATGTTTTACCTGGTCAGGTGACATAACAGGAAGCCCAATTTGAAACAATGATTTTCCTGCTAGGCTGTCAAACCAGTCACGACCACGGCACTGGGAGAGGCCCTGAATGACTGCTGACTGAGTAATCACATTCTTCACATCAGGTTCACAGTCGTTGACTACAGGGATGCTGCGGAGCCGAAATTTTGATAGCAGTAACAACACAGTAAGCATGGATTCATCAGGCTCAATTGGCAAAAATGGTGCCCATCTGTAAGATTTAGTAATTTCCGCCACCTACAAGGTCATAATCACCAACAAAAGAACAGAACAGCATGAGACAATACGCAGCATGTGTGCATTTCATTCAGATGCTGCAAATGCTCCTCAGAAGGGAACATGATCCTGTACATTTTGTCTCATACCCTACAGGAAACATTGTTCAACTAGTGCAGAACAGCTTTACCTCGGTGGATTTAAATGGCTCTTCTTGCAGGATGACCTTATAAAAGTCCTCTCCCAGGGCATCAGCAGCTGCAGATGCATCCTTCCCCAGCCCCCTCTCTGATGCTATTCCCCCTGCACAAATTCCCAATATCAAGCACATATTTGGATTTACTCAAAGTCATAACTTTGACTCCACTCACCACAGACCAACTGATCAGATATGGACCTAGAATCTAGTTGAACAGTAGCTCCCAAAAGTCTCCTGTAGGTGTCTAAATACCCTGAAAATCATCTAATTTCAACAAGGAGAGGACAAACATACATCTGTCTTATCTGTAGGATGCAGAATCTCAAGTCCCTGGCATCCAGGAAACAATGATGATACTATAGAGAAATACTAACCTGCAATTGCTGCCCCAACAGCAGCAGTTGCAAGGCCAGCAATTGCAACAGGGCCAGTCAAGCCAAGTACAATGGCACCCAATGCTCCAAAAGCCCCAGCACCCATTCCTACTGCTGCTGCAGAGCCTGCAGCAAATGCAGCAGCTGCCATCTCTGCCTGTTCCAGCACCCACAGTATAATGGAAGGGTAATCTACCATTCCTTTGTACCTTGCAGCCCAGCTGTCTGTGGGACTTGCCTCTGGATTAGTCACTGGAGCTGAAAATATGTTGTTTTCAGCTAGTGTTTGCACTGCTTGAGCTATTGAAGAATCTCCTGGAATCTCCACTACTGCAACAATGACAAAGGCAGGCAACAGAAAGGGCAAGGATTCACTCTTCAGTAATAGAATACCAGAAATAATGTCCACAGATGCTAAAGCAACTCTGCGTTCTAAGCACAGAATAAATGTACAACACAACTGTGAGTGGATGTATCACCATAGATGGAGTGAAGGTATTTTATTCTGCTCAAGATCAGAGAATTGGGCATATAATGTCATTGAAATCTGAATGTGCATATGAGCCCTATGATATTCAGAGTGAAATGTTGAACCCAATGTGATACATCCACTCACAGTTGTGGTCTCATGTGACCTAAATGTCGAAGTATGCCATCTAAGCTTTCTATCTATGTTCTTTCCTTGGTTTCCCTGCAGGTAAGAATGCAGAACAAAGAGGAGCAACAGAGAATAATGAGCTCCGAATGTGTTGAAGAGCACTGTTTGACAGATTCCAAATTCTTCCTCGGATTTTCCTTCCCTCAGGACAAGACAACCGGAATCCCTCAGGAAGGAAAAAAAAAAACTTTGCATTTCTTCATTCACCTTACCTTTACCAGAGGGAAGGTCAGGAAAGGAAGAGACTTGCACGTTGGTGAAGGCAGTGTTAAGGAGACGACGAATGCCCTGCGGCACCCCTCTCTTCTCCCCATTTTGCGTCCACAGCTCTTCCAACTGTTGGTTGATAGGCTTCTCCTCATTTGCCTCCGCCGCCATTCTCTGCCACTCTCCAAAATTCCAAACCCTATATAATCAGAAGGAACCAAGGAATGTGTTACAAGCTAATGCTCCTCATCGAGCACTTCGCAATTGACTATGGCAAATTCGTCGACACAGCACAAGGATCACGGAGCGAGCGACCCTTGGCCAAATCAGCCATTGCATTTCTTTGATTTAGATCGTCCAAGGTTGCAAGATCTTGTCCAAGAACAAAACTCTGGAAAATCTTGTACAACAAGAACCAAAGCTCTGAAAAATCTTAAGCGAGAAAAGGAAACTGTACAAACTTACTTACACTTGGAAATCTGTGTGCGAAAACTTTTATTCCAAGTCTGAGGAGACGCAAGTGGTGTACTAAGAAGCTCTACAATACACAGCAAATGCTGTGTGCAGAGAAAGGGGAAGGGGGAAAGGATTAAGAAGCAGATGATGAAAACAAGTAAGTAGCCCGGCGAGACCAAGAAAACGAGAGAGAGAGAAAGATGGTTTGATGAGCTTTGAAGATTTGGAAAAGCTCGGGAACATGAAAATTTCTAGAAGCAGAGGATGATATTGCAAACAAGTCTTGGGCGAGAAGAAAAGAACAAGAGAGAGCAGCTTCCTTGGATGAGGTTTTCAAGGATTTTGGGAAAAGCACGGCAAAGTGCAAGAAATACATGAGAGACACATTCTCGACTCTGCTGCTATTGACACCTTACCTCTTGTCTGCACTTGACACGTGGCCTGGCAAATTGCTACGTGTCATGTCGGTGCAACAAAACTCATAGACCTCATCCACTGACTAGCCTAGTTCGTGATGGATTTTTCTCCCACAAGCTTAAAACCAGTGTTTTAGGGTTTCGGTAAACTCTAAACCCTTCTTGCTTTTCAAGGTTTAGCATTTTTTTTAAAACCCTGTCTGTATTGTATTACAGACAAAGGGTTTATAGTATTAAGGCTCCAATCAGACCTGATGTTAGTTCTCATAGTGTTAAGTAGTCTAATATTTAGATAACATCATTTTAAAGAAAAAATGACTTATATACTCATTAGCACTAACCTAAAAGTTAGTTGAGTTGTTCTTTACTTGTTCACATTTAAGAAAATCATGGAAAAATAATTTAAAAATTGATTAAAAACCTCCTTTTAGGTAGGGGTTGATATTTAATATTATGTTTTTGTTCCAAGATTTACAATTTTACAATTTGATGTGAAGTTACCTATGGTTCTTGACCTGAATGCAACCAAAAAAAAAAAAACTTGCCTTTCTTAATCATCAACTTAGCGTCAAGTGTGATTGTAACTTTAACGTCAAAATATACAAAATGATGTTGAATGGTAGGCTTTGTGTGTATATGTGCAAATTTGTTTTTAATGGCCAATGAAGTTACGGAATTTGGTGGTCCAATCCAGTAATCTTGATTCAGTAATCTGAATTTTTCTTAGTTATCTTGCATGAAATAACAATTAAAATGTGTAGTAAGGTTTGGTGCGTTTGTGAGAATTTTAGAAAACCAATAAAAATGATACAAAGGAATCATTATTTATAATGTTTAACAAGATAGGGTTATATGCAGAATTTTAGAGCAAACCAATGGGATTCTTGAATTTGGTGATTTGAATTTGTTTTCTTAATTATTTTGAGCAAATTGCCCTTCAATGTGTAACACCTATTTATTGCCTCAATTTGATGGACACACATGTGTAGATTTTGGGTGCACCCATCCAATTGATGGTTTGTTTTCAAGTCTATCCCTCTACTTGTTGGGTTTCTGTTCAAAATATGAATGTTGGGTAACTAATTTAATCATGCTCCTATATCATTTTATTTTTTTGGGTTGCCACCTGCCTTTTTTAATCATGAGGTTTCATATCATTTTGAAATGTAAAAAAATTCATATGATTAATTTTTTAAATGAAATTTGTTTGATAAACATACAAATAATTAGCTTCAATTCCTTTAAATCTTATTAAAATGAGATTCTTAGAAAATTGATTTGAAAAATTATGCAAGAATTGATTAAAATGAAACCCATCAATTTTCAAATAAATTAAAATTTTAATATGAAATTCGTTTTTGACATACAAATGTTTTGAATTAATTTGATGTTATTTTAAAAACTTCAATAAGGCTTTGATGAAGATTTAATAATAAAAATCTTAATGAAATTAATTTTTAGTTGATTAATTTGTTTGTATTGTTGTTGCCTTTTATTTTATAAAAAAATATTATTGCTCTAAAATAGTAGACATGCATGTATGATTTTAGGTTTTACCAAACTTGTATTGGGCAAACACAACTAGTTATAGGTAGGGTTCTAACATATTATTTTTACACAATGTTTAATTTTAATTAAGAACCAAAGGTCTTGATTTTGAAGGTTTAACATTTAAAAACTGTCATTAAGAACCAAAGGTCTTGCTTTTGAAGGTTTAACATTTAAAAAATTGTAATTAAGAACCAAAGGTCTTGCTTTTGAAGGTTTAAGATTTTTTAAATTGTAATTAAGAACCAAAGGTCTTGCTCTTGAAGGTTTAGCATTTTATAAATGTGAGTCAAAACCTTTGGTTTCAGTTCATGCATTAAAAAATGTAAGTGAGAACCTTGGATTCCCATTTGGGCATTTTAAAAAAGTGAGTGTTAGTTTTTCTCAAATTAAAAAAAAGAGAACATGGCAATTTTGGTTTTAAGTGTTTTTTTTTTGGGCTATTGGTTTTCAATTTGATGGTTCCCTAACTACCATAGTACCTAACCTAATTAACCATTAACTAATTATTTTTTGGAATTGTCAAAAATTGTGCAATTTAATTAATTAGTTCATATTAATTAAGTATATTACATAGTTTACTTGGTCGTTTTTCCTCTTTTTGGAGCTTTAGTATCCTCATTTGATGAATGGGTGTAGATTTTTCATCTAATTGAAGACCTCTTGCTGTCTTTTTTTTTTGTGGCTTGAAGGTTACTATCTTCTTATCAATGCTAGAAGTTTTTTTTAAAAGGTTTTCTTGTGTAACTTGTCTTGTGGCTAAGGGTTTGGTGTATATAATTAATAAATTATTAATAAATAATTCATTATGAAATATTAAATAATAACCATAAATTTGAATAAAAAATATTGAGGTATATAAAGACATATGTACATGTACACCTTTATTGAATGTTTAATAAAATATACACATTACCTTAAATTTCACAAATTGTTTGAATTACATTGATAGATTTAAATTAAAGACTATTTATTTAATCTAGTTTTTAGTTCATAATGATTAAGTAAATTAAGCCATAAATTAATATATAATATTTAGTAATTAATTTAAAATATTATATATTAAATATGCCACAAGATGCAACCTTTGTGGGTGCCAAAAAGCTATTCACAAAAGAGTCAACTATTATCAATTCTACATTTGCTCATGTAGCCTAGAAAAATTTAAGGTGTATAAACTTGAATACCTTGATGTACCTCCAATATAAATATTTTAAATATTTTTATGTAACATTGGGATTCAATTTGAGGTCTACAAATTTACATTTTATATGGATAGTGAATTGGTAGTATTTTATTAATGGTTGAGTAATGACACCATAATGGCCATCTAGTTGTAAAACAATACCAATACCATGGCTTCCTAGTGACACATATATAACAATTAGTGACATTTGGGTGCCCATGTAATGGCACATATGTAACAACTAATGGCATAATTATGGCATAATTGTGATATAATAGTGGGCAACTAGTAATGCAATAATGGCAACTAGTGGTACCCGTGACCTTCGGACACCTGTGGCTACGCCACTCCAGCTACCCGAACGCACAGTGGTCCCGATCGACGTTGTGCGGGTATCAGAACCAGCCGTGTGTACTTTCAGGTTATCAGTCCGGGTATTTACTCCCTTACCCGATGTGAGAAAACCCAAAACCCCGGTTCTGACATTTTGAACCTTGGTTCCCGAAAGTTTTGGAAATTTCCGAAAACACACTCCTCTATATAACCATCGGTCAAGCAGCGCTTTTGGCACCTGGATTTTGGAGTCCATTGTGTAGTAGTAATCCGTCGATTAAGATGTCAGTCGACGTTCCGAATCCCGACACGTGGTTAGTTAGTCACCCCGAGTACCCGTATCTTTCCCTTTACCTAATAATGACTCTACAGGAAAAACCACAATTTGGGACCTGGAAATTTACCAAAAGGTTGAGCCGTAGTCAGTTTTAATTGGGACTTAGGAAATTTACCAAAAGGATAAACCGCAGTCAGTTTTAATTGGCACCTGGAAATGTACCAAAAGGAAAAGCCGCAGTCAGTTTTAATTGGCACCTGGAAATTTCACAGCAGTTATAGACAACCCCGGTCACCCGCTGCTTCATCGGCCTCTCCCTCCCCCACCCCCCAAAACCCCCGTCAGACGGACGGACGGACTAAGTGAATTAATATATATGATGTAATGGCTAACTAGTTGCATGAATAGACTTCATAGTTGAAAACCAATTACAAAGCTTGTACTTTATGGATGGTGGGAATACATATACGTGGTGTAATTGCATGTATGAAAGCTATATGCTAATTGCAAAAAAATTGATCAATGTGTAGCTCACTTTTTAATAGTCCTAATTTAATTGCACGTTACAACTACAAAGCAACTCCTCAAAAAATCAAATGTACATGTGTAAATATGGTGTGTATAAATTACCATATACGAAACACATTTATAAGTACAATGCAACTACCGAACAATTAGTCTATTTTTTAATTTGGAAATTTATTTATTAAATGACTATATTTATAAAATGTAGTTGCATAGGAGTTGCATTTTGGAAGACATAGTTGTAACATAATTGTATTTGAGTGGTTTTTGAGCTCTTGTTGCAAGGTAGTGTGGTTTTCGTAGACACAATTTTTCATAGTGAATGCTTTGATTTGAAAGCATTGATATATATATATTTTTAATGTGGAATGGGCATGTAATTTTACAAGATTCCTTGCACTTTGCTAATGGAAAATTTTGTTGGATAAAATGCCTTCTATAGACACTAAACTTTTAATGAAAGTGTTTTAATTTTGGGTGCATTTCATATTATTATCTTTTTGTGCACACAAAAATCAAACCTTCACCAAAGACATAAGCAACCTAGAACACTCTTTAATATGGTAGATATCTAATCATGAATGGAGCATTGCACAATGTAATGGACGTGTTGAATGGAACAATGCACAATAATGAACTTACTAAACCAAATGAGATCATTTGCACCTTCTCCAACAATCAATCCCAAAATTTTCGTCTTTCTAATTTGCAAACCATTTTTAAGACTTGGGATGCATGGATGGGAGGAGATAGAAATGAATAGCACATTAAATTGAGTCACATAGCAACAAGAGAACATCAAACCACAAGAAAATTTAAGCAATGGTTGGTTTAATGTAAAAGGAATTGCTTTAATATAATATGTATGTTTATCAAAAATGCCTTAGTACATCAACAACAAACATGGCTTTCACCAATTTTCAAATAATGCTTTATAAATTATTTCAAATTTTGCTACAAATAATATTTGTGTTCATCCATTAGAAATAATGTCAACACAAGAAAAATAAAGAAAAGAATATAAATTTGCAAGAGTAAATTGGGATGTAAGAAACCTACAACTATAAGATTCATGCTACCAGTGGTGTCTCCTCTTGTTAAGCGCACATACTTATAATTTTAAAGTATGTTTGACTAGCTTGTTGTAAAACTTCTGGCAATCAATTTAGAATGCAGCTAATAATCATAGCATCTTCATTATAGTGCTTGTATGGGTTTGCATACTATTGCTCATGGGGATGACTTTTTGCTCAAGCAATCAAATGCAAGAATCTGACCCCAATGTTTTTAAAGAGCTAAGGCGACGAACAATTGTTGAAAACCAAATATGATTCAATGCTATATTACAGGTTTCACAAAAGTAAGCTTTGATAATCGTAATGTGTGCTCGATGTCATGCATAGTGTCAATGATGTTTTAAGTTTTAAAACCATATGTAAACTTGTTATTTTTGGGGGTAGGGTTCTTATAAGCTCCACTAGGGGTTACTTTCATTTGTTTTTCATTTTGATATAGTGAAGTGGGTCTAAGGACTCCTACATGTTAGTTAGTGTGTCTATCATGAAAGTTTGTTTTGTGCAATTTGAGAGAACACATCACAAGTATAACTCCACCTAACCCTGTTGTTGTTAGAAGTGATATTTCTATAAGGCTTTCTTGGCGCAACAATTGCCTAACAACAATTGTGGTGCTAAACATGGCTGAAAATGAAGACATTGTAGCCATGATACAAGAAGATTTTGAGGATGAAGAAGACGATGACCTAATAAAAACTTTTGCCCTACAGTAGATGAGGGGATAGGTGATAATGGAGATGACATTGTGGCTCCTTCCCCCAAGCAATGGGTAGACTTATCCAAGCTAGCTACAAAGTCTTCTACAACAACATAGGTAAACTTACCCTAAGGTAAACCCTAAAGCCTAAAGGCTTTACAACTCTGGGAAGGGTTCATTGAACATTTCCCAATAGTGGTAAAACTTTATAACTCAGAGATTGATTGAGCATTTCTAGAAGTGATTAGCAGTAGTATATAATGTAAATCATCCTTGTGTTATATATGTGATGGTAGTTTTGTTTGTTTGTTAACTTTTCTTCATGCTGCATATAAAGCCCAACAAAACATGCACGTGTTTTAGGGCCTAGGATGGTTGGAGCACAATAACAAGCATACAACCAACCACCTAATGCATTTGTGCACCTTTCTCCACACCAACATCAACCTCCAAACAATTTGGGTTACCCATGTGTTACCTATGCAACTTACAAACTAGGACCAGGTATATAAACTAGGACCAATTATAACACAAACATTCACTCTTGGCATAAAACAACATCAACCACTTTACACACCATGATCACCTGCAACATGCACGGGTCAAACATCAACAACCACATATGCTAGGTGCATACTTTCTTAACATAAAGTAGTATCAATCGGTCTATATTAGAGGAGGACCAAGTACATCACACATATTCCCATACCTTTGAACATCATCAACTAGGATTCAAATGGAGGTATATACCACCCATTGATCTACCCTCCAACTCCATTGGAACATTCTACATGGCCCACCTTTGTGGAGGTTAAAGAATAGGTTGCTCTTGGAGATCCAGATAAAATATGGGTTGAGTTGTCAGTGGATGAATTAAAGCACCTATGGGTAAATGCAATTCGCTGACAAAATAGGGCTACCTTAAAGCAAGCCAAGATGGAACATGCTATGGCACTACGAGAGGGGATGAAATTATTGATTCATGTGAATGCAGAAGGGATTCTTGTGGTTCCAAGCAGGAATGAGTGGCATGCAACATTGAAGCACCACGCATGTGAATTGTTTGATGTAGCCAAGTCCATTGGTTTGCAAGATGTGGAAAAGATAAAGAAAATGAAAGAATGCCTAGAAAAACAATTTGACTACACAGAGCTAGGTCTCAAATATTCCACATGTGATTCATAGCTAGAAGGATCTTGAAGGCAAAACGGACCGAGTGGTGAAAAATCTAGAGTTTAGGTATGAGGTTCACATTGTTCGTTTCTGGTTTGTCCACATAATTAACTATGTATTAAAAACTCACATACAATGTTTTGAAAGGTGGGTTGTAGGTGGTGCAAGGCTTGACAACTGTTCTAAAGCAACCTAGGACGCATTGATGGTGTATTGGAATAGCAAAGCTTTTACCAAAAAACAGGGCTTCATGACACTTGCATGGGCACATGTAAAAAATTCATCAAAATTAGGCCGTGGTGGGCCTACACAACATGAAGCATGCATTGTAAGTTGATTGTCACCAAGCTAAGGTTGCAAATGCATGGGGCTAGGGTTTTGCGTGTGACAATGGATACGGCTCATCCAATGCGAATTGAAAATATTTTGGGTTGAAAGGTAGAGCATAAGTGTTTAACTGTCATTAATGTTGGTATAGGGCTATAAGGGTTTTTTCATAGATTGAAAGACCATTCATCTATGATACATAATCTGATTGAAGACCATTCATCTATGGTACACAATCTGGTGAAGTGCATTGGGATATATGTTGAATGGTATGATGCTTTAAAGTATAGAGACTTACTTACATTATCATGCTTGTGAGGCTCAAGTTCAAATGCATGGATGAACACCAACCTTTGCAGAAATACAAAGTGGAAGTGGTGGTCTTCTAAGGTTGAACAACATATATGTGGTGAGTTTTTCAGTTGCCAACCTTTGTTGTAGTGGATATTGTGGAGCTAGGTGGCATTTTTTTGTTAGTACAATATTATATAGAATGTCACCATATATGGTTTGTTTCTTTGAAAGAGCAAACCTCCAAGTCTACAAGCTAGCCCATCATTTATCAAGGCTTGTAGGTTTAGATGGCAAGGCATTTGCATCTTCGGCTTTAACAACAAATGCAATAGCATGGAGCATAAAATATTGCTATGATGACAAACCATGGCACTTATAAGGCTATGACTATCAAAAGATTCTTGTCTCAACATTTAGGAGTTTTGAAAGTTGTGATTACTTTGAGTTTGTTGAAAGCAATAACTTGTGTGAATGAAATATATATTCAAGGATCTAAAATCATCATTGATTCAATTGTCATCATTAATGTGTGGTCCTAGTTGGCCTAAATGGGTGCAAGCCCCTTGAGCTTTACGACCTTTGGGGACATTTAATGTGATTTTGGGAAATTGCAATTATGTGGTTGTCCCTAGGTTCTTTGACAACACTAAAATTGTTAAGGTATTCCATAATGTAGGCTGAAAGTGATTAATGTTATGTTAGACCTTTCCCCCATGTTGGTGTCCATGCCAAGTTGTTTTTAGTTTAAAAGTGTGTGGACAACAATGCATGACCAACAACTGATAATGTGGAGGTGAATTAGGACCTCGACAAGGGAGCATTGCTCGATCTTGTAGGTAAGGTGGAGGGATTGATGACATGGGGAGCTATAGTGGATGTATGGAAGGATGAGTTTATAGTGCCAATGAAGTAGATACAATCATGCATCAACAACCTCCTTATGATGCAAAAGGCACTTGTGGAGAAGCTTGGTGTTCAAGTGCCATTGGAGGGAAACTTGCAAGCAATAATGTCAATGCAACATACTAATGAAGAAAACTGCAAAAGACCTTTGACTATAGGCACAACTAACAAACATGGGAATGTTAGAGATGGTGTGCATCATGACAAAGTTGGTCATGAAGGTGATGGTGATGTTCAATGCAATGCCAATGTTGCTACTAAAGGTGGGGCCCATGGACAAGTGGGTTGTAGTAGCCCAAGTCTCTTACAAGATCTTTCGTAGGTACCCACACATCCATTACCACACCTTAAAACACCACTTACTTGTGAATGCAATGAACTTGAACAATATGGGCTAAGGAGTCCATTGCATGAGTGGATTGATCAAATCTGAGTTAAAAAACAATGTTGTGTAGCAAGGGAATACAAGTTCAACCAAACCAACCACAACACTTGGTGCAACACCCATCCAGGTTTAGAAGAATGAATAGAATCTTTTCTACAAGTGTATGTTGGCATTGATCATATCTAAGTTAGGAACATGTGTTTGCAGGGTGAAATAAATGGGGGTGGTCAATCAACTCAGGCACTTTTGGTATGTTCTTTGGTTATAAGACTTCGCAACTTTTAATCCCATGTTTATGAGATGGTATATTTAAGTTAGGAAGGTGTGTTTGTAAGGTGCAATAAATGGGGGTGGTCCATCAACTCATGCACCTTTGGTACGTTCTTTGGCTATAAGATTCTGTAACTTTTAATCCCATGCTTATGAGATGGTATATTTAAGTTAGGAAACTGTGTTTGCAGGGTGTAATAAATGGGGGCAGTCCATTAAGTCAAGCACCATTGGTATGTTCCTAGGTTATAAGATTTTGCAACTTTGAATCCCACGCTTATGAGATGGTATATCTAGGTTAGGAACATGTGTTTGCAAGGTGCAATAAATGGGGCAGTCCATTAGGTCAAGCACCATTGGTATGTTCCTAGGTTATAAGATTTTGCAACTTTGAATCCCACGTTTATGAGATGGTATATCTAGGTTAGGAACATGTGTTTGCAAGGTGCAATAAATGGGGGCAGTCCACTAGGTCAAGCACCATTGGTATGTTCCTAGGTTATAAGATTTTGCAACTTTGAATCCCACGTTTATGAGATGGTATATCTAGGTTAGGAACATGTGTTTGCAAGGTGCAATAAATGGGGGTAGTCCATCAACACAATTGGTGTGTTCTTGGGTTGTAAGACTCTATAACTTTGAATCCCATGCTTATGAGATGGCTGTAAAAGTAGATAACAAAAGCATGTTAGTCTACATTTTGTTGAATAGTGGTTTGTTTTGGTAGGTTTCATATGCATGCATTTGGTCAAAGTTGCATGCAATGGTAGGGCAATTTTGCAATCTCAATGTGGCAACAATAGTAGACCCTTCCCAGTTTGTTGCTTGTATTTTAGGTGATATTTGTTCCTATGCTTGTGTCCCTTGTTTAACATGATGCAGTCGTGATGGTTCTTTGGTTATTTCAACTATAATATTGATATTATAATTGGAAACACCTTGCCCATGTTGGTGTGGGCATTAATTTATGCCATTGCAACATTTGTTTCCTGTCCACCAACAACATTTAGGTCATTGTGCATGTAACTGAATCTTATGAGTGCAAGGCATGTATGTAGGATCTAACATCCAATTCACCAAAAGCCAGAAAAGTGCCACCTACAACATGAAAGCTCAATCCATGGTAGGTAATTGATTTACAGCCCACTAATATTGCGGCTAGGCCAATATATAATTTGGATAGTATTGGTTAGGCAAATCAGATAAGATTATGGTAACCTTTGGACATGTTCGACAATGTGTTGCATGTGTTTATTACAGATGTAGGTTGGCACCGATGTTTACTTTTGGGACCCCATTTCCAAAAGAAAAGTTGCCACTATAGTCATTCATAGGTTGCATGGCAACAAGATTGGAGGTTAGATTATACCCATTGATTACATTGAACTACAAGCATATGCTAGTGTCTACATGATTCCAATTTGTGCTAGAGGGTTGTGTACATTATACATTATACATTCATAGTTTGTAGCAACATTGGTACACATGCATAGTACAGTTCCTCAATAACTTAAAGAGTTCAAATTGAAGTTCATTTTATTTTGGTTTGTGTTTGCCTAATAGGATGTTAGTGGATTGGGTTGATGAAGTGGATTGGGCTATTGTCTAGTGGACTCACTATGTTAAATTGAACAACCTAGACATAATAGTGCAGAATTGGCTTCCTAGGATGCATCATGTTTGAACATTTTTCTTACAATCAAGGTTTGTTTGTAAATTACATTTTACCATGGTCATTGAATCTTATGTAGAGAAAATAGGTGTTGGGTACATGAAGGTTGCATAATCTAGTTAGGATTGATCTAAATGGTATTTTTAAACAAACCATATCACACATTTTGTGTAAACTAAACCCTAACTAGACCTTCCAACCTAATGGACTACTAAACCTAATCCACCCTAATTTTATGAGGATGAAACAAAGGTAACCACATGGTAGATATGAGTAATTCTTAAAATTCACTATAGTCAAAATAGTTGGGGAACCCTAATTTTACCTAGGCGAACCAAAAGTTGCCATGTGGCATTAGGTGACTAATGCATATAGGCCACAAGAGTGGCCAAGAAATTCGAAACCTTAACTTTCAACAAATCATATGTAGCCATGTGGCCTCTTCCCATTGCACTAAAAGTCTCCAATATCTAAATTATTTCAAATCATGCACACCTTAAATTACATGGAAGCATATGAAATGGACATATGGCACCTGCTGAACCATTTACATAAACCCTAACCTTTATTTCATGTTATTTACAACTACCATGTGGCATATAAACATTAGCCCACCCTCTAAACCTTAACCTTATTTCCATGTTCTCTACGATTGCCATGTGGCAACAAAAAATTGGTTCCACCATAAAAACCTTAACCCAATTTCCACCCCTTTTATGATTGACATGTGGTAGTTGACAAATAGTCCCCTACTTAAAACCCTAACCTTATTTTGATGCTTTTTATAACTACCATGTGACATTCAACAATTAATCCCCCTAAAACCCTAACCCTATTTCCATAATTTAAAAGGTTGCCACGTGGCAGTTAACAATTAGTCCGAGGAAACCTTAAACCTATCAAATATCATCGTTCCATTTTTTTGTTAATTTTGTCATAATGCCATGTGCCATTTATTTGTACCATCCATCCAGACCATAAACACAATAGATGGTTACCACATGCCTTCATTGTATTCATTTCACCTAGACTCCTAACCTTAATTTGTTTTCCAAATATATTTTTTAAAAAGTCCATGAAACCAGGGGTCACCATGTGGCCATTTGTGAGTATTCACAATAAAAACCCTAGCCCTAACCCTAACTTTGACCTTAACAAATGATGTGTTTAAGTGGACACATGGCATTTTACGATTGGTCTCAATTAAAAGGTTTTGAAAAAAATTACAATTAAGTGGCATTACCAGGTTGCCACGTGGCATGTTATAATTGGTGGGATGTATTCACATATTTGTGACATTGGTTAGATGCATTGTTGAAAACATGTCACGTGGCATTTATTTATTTGCCCATTTATTGCCATGTGGCATCCATAGGTTAGTTGAATTCAAATGCCAATGTAGTTCCATGTGTGTAATCTGAAAAGAGAGATGCAATTGTGAGAAATTTGTCGTCCAAGTGGCAATTATGTACTGACCGGAATTTTGTTTAATGTTTATAATATTTTTCAATTTAACGGCCCTTGTTGATCATTTTATGCCATTGGATGTGTATCCATGAGTGTGACATTTATAATTGTAGTCATGAAAGGCCTAGTCGTTAGTGGTTGTTGCGATTGTGAGCATGCTTGCAATTAATGGCATTTATAACTTGGTCATTTTGGACTATGTAATCATGTAGTTGCATGTAGTCACAAATTGCATAAACAATTGCAAATGTAGTCATAAATGCTATGTTTTGCCGTAGTGCCCCCCCCCTGCAACCCCTTTTCTTTTGTATTCATGATGGTTTTTTTCCTATTGTTGATCCAATTACTAGTGCTTTTGAGCTTCCTTTGGTGTTGCTCCCCTTTTTGGAGCAACTCTTAATGAATCAAACCCTTCCTTTTTTCTAGTGTTTGTGATGGTCCTTTTTTTGGCGTTGGTCTTCTTTAAATGTTGGTCCTCTTCATGGTGTTATTCATTTTGTTCCTAATGAATTGAACCCCCCCCTCTCTCTTGTGTTCATGACAGTCCTCTTTGTGTTCTTGAGCTTCCCTTGGTGTTACTTTTATCCTTGGTGTGACTCTTGATGAATTGAACCTCCCCCCCCCCTTTTCTTTGGTGTTTACAATGGTCGTCTTCCTGGTGTTGTTCATTTGTTCATCTCTTCTTGGTGTTGTTCCTCTCCTTGGTCCGGTCTTAGTGTTCTTGATCTTCTTCTTGGTGGATCGAACCTCCTCGAGTTCTTAGTGATCTTTAATTGATGTTTTTGAGCTTGGAACTATGGAGTTCTTATTGGTCATCAAGCCACTAGGCTACTATTCTTGCAGCTTTTATTTAATTTTCTTGCCCCAATTGTTATTATTATTGCATCAATTTTAAGCTTATCCCCCCTTGTTCTATTATCTTGTTCTAATTCATTGAACATTAGACCTTGCTCTTCCCTTTTATTCCTTTTAGTTCTTTATTTCATTAGGTTGTTGTAGAGATGTTGTAACTCCCCTCTTCTTTTGCATTCGAACCTTAGTTCATTGTCGGGATTATTTTTGAAAATTTGTTGTTTAACCCATGTTCACACCCCTATATCTAAAAGGGTGAGTTCACATTCCCTCTTTGAAATTAGGATGAAATTTATTTCCTGCTCTTTTGATTGTTGCAGATGACCAAGTTGCAATGAAAGTAACTTGTTGTTTTGTAAGTTTCTTTTCAACTACCCATTTTGTTATAATCATTGCTGTTGTTGCCTTCTTAGCCTACTTGTTTTACTTCTCTTTCCTTCTTGTTTCTTTAATATGTTCTACCACCTCCCTATCCATTGCTTTTCACTGCATAATGGTCAAACACTCTTTTGAAGTCACAACATGATTTTGTAAATAATCAACTAACGGTACTCTTCCACTTGTCCTTTTTGTAAGGAGGTGAGGTAATGCCAACAAGTTGCTGCCTATTAATGTTTCTTGAATTTCTAGGATTCAACATTTTACTCCCACATTTGTTGAAGACTCTTCCAAGGTTTCAACTAGATTTTTATTAGCGAAATAGATTCAAGGTTATGTAGAAATTATAAGCATGTCCATAGATACTTAGGCTGATCTTGAGCCACATTATTAGGCATTCATGAGTTGTAGGTTATGCATTTAAAGCTATGTTGATTAGTTCTTCTACAACATTCTATTCTGGCCATTCCATCTCCCCATCCTCCTCTTGATTTGATTGATAATCATCATTTTGCTCTTTTCCAACCTAATTCATTATTGCATATAAGCTATTAGGCCTTTTTTTTCATCCATGGCTTTAAGGTCCGGTGGCCAAATCCTTGTACTTTTGAACCTTGAGATGATATTTTTTCTTGAAAGTGTTTGGTTTAATGCTTTGTCTACCCATCTTGCAAAAATTATCTTGTTTGGTTCAATGTAGTTCCTATTGATCATTGTTGTGTATTTTTCCCTTTTGAAAGCAATCTTGAAAGGTTTGAAGTAAGCTACATCCAAAGGTTGCAATGCATGGGATGTATGTGAAGTTAAATGTAAATGTAACAATCATTTCATGTTTTGTCTCCTTTGAAAATGTAAAACATTGGTATTATTGTCCCTATTACATTAATAACATAGTTAATAGTCAACCATTCCTTGGACTTGGGAATGGTGTTATATACACCTGTTGAAAACATTATTTGTTAAAACTTTGGTTCTTGACTATCTTCTTGCTTAAATGCTTGTTTCATCGAAGTTATTGATATGATTTGGAGCATAGTTGTGTTTGTTGTACATGGATTGCAAGTTTTGGTAGAAATTTTAACATGATTGGATTGTCAATCCTTGAGTTCTTTTTGATATCTAATCCTTTAGCTTGACGAATGCTAAACTTAGGATGTTTGTGCTTAAACCAATACCATTAAAAGGTCCTTGATACTCTTCTTTGGAAAGGTGTTGGCCTTGTTTAAGTTAGTTTTGCCACTTTCATTTTCAATTATTACAGGCTTATTAACAGCCCAACATCCTACATAGCCAAAACCCAAAAAACCATAGCCTGACCTTTTTTTGTTATTAGCACACTTGCTGGTCTTGCTTTTTTGGATCTTGTTTTTCCATACAAATGATTAGACAACAAGGTTAATGTTATGTTTCAATGTTTATTTGCCTTCCTTAATGAAGTTGTCCCATTCTCAACTACATCCATGGCCTTTTCCAATGTTTGGTTGCTCCATTTGCTTCTTATGTTGATAGGATTGGATTTATTGACTTTTCATTATTTTGTTGTTAGTTCTTGTGATCTAGAAAATGGTGGGACATTTTCCTTATTTTGGTTGGGCTAGTCATCCAATCCACTTCACATCCTACGAGGCACATTCAACAACATCATGATAGAACCCTCAAGCCCCAACCTCCAACAAGTTGGGGGGTGTTTGGTTTGGCTTTACAAGAGGTACAAACTTGAATCTTTTGTATTTTGACCCACTCTAAAAAGAATGTGAAAGATCAAGGTGAGTGTGAAATGCATATGCCTTTAGTTGTTTGGAACTTGTGATCAATGCATAGAACTTTTCAAAGTCTAACCATACTAAATTTTGATCACTTGTCTTTATGCAATCTATTGGTGTGTATAACAAACTACGACTACTTGGAGCTTGAAGAAATCTACTTCTCTTATGGCTACTTATATTGTACTTAGGAATTATAAAACTTTATGTTTTAGTGGTAGTACAAAAACTTTTTGAACTTTTGATTGTAAAGTCCATCTATTGCATCCTTTTTTAGATGCCCCCTTGCATCCACCCTTGAATCTTGGATCTTGGTTTTCTAGGATTTGATTTTTGATGATCAACCTCTTGTAAGTCCTCTTTGGCTAATCTAGTGTGTGTAGTTTTCCAATTTAGTTGTTGAGGTTCTTCTTTGGCTACTCTAAGTTGCAAAATTTATTCTTGTTGATTTGTTAGGACTTGTATTTATGATTTAGAGCTTTCTATTCCTTCTATGTTGCTTGACTTCTACTAGTCTAAACCATATGCTTTCAAAACCTTGATCAATGATTCGAAGCTAGGTCTTTCACAAATTGGAAGCTTTGAAGTATTGAAATAATTTTCCTTATATTTTTATAAAAATGAATTGTGTATGCAGATTTATTACATTGCTTTGTGAATTTGGTTCTTTTAGTTTTTGGTGGGAATGGGATGTGCATAAAATTGGGGGAAAGTTAAAAGGTTTCCCCAATTAATGTGTAGGATTTGAGTATCCATTGGATTCTTGTAAACCCTAATCCTTGTCTATGGTCAGTTGTGTGCTATTTAACATGACTTTCAAACCCCACCACCAAACTTCTTCTCTTTGTACTATTCAATCCAATTGCTTATCACCAAACTTTTATTTCCACACCAAACATGGGCCCTTGAAAAATTGGCCCAATTTTTCCCTATAACCAAACATTGAAAGTACCTCATGTTTCCCCCTTTCCATAATGAATTTAAGTTAATCAACCATCACCAAAGGGGTCCCTTGTAATTTTATTCAAATTTTTTACAAATATGGCCACCAAAATCCCTAATATCGAACATTAAAACTTGATGGGCAGTCAGCAATATGAAAAACTTAGAACAAAATTATTTTCAACCAAGTGTTTGGTGATAGGCTAAAGGGCGAACGCCCATAAATATTGTTTTGTTCTGACATAGGCTGGCTGCTGCACTAGGTGGATGCTTGGTGACCACCCTGTGTTTGGTGATGGGCCTCTCTACCCTACCCTACACTTGAGGGCGGGGAGAAGAAAAAGACCTAACTGACACGCATTGATTGCATGCACAAACTCTAAAATGAAATTAGTACACAAAATCAGGTGAAACGTCCTCTTCAGATCTGCAGTTTGACATGCCAAGTAATAAAGAACAGACGTGTCTGTGTGTTTCTGTGCACGAGACTCGCTGAGGACTTTCTGGAATGGTTTTGTCTACAAACGCTTTTGCTTTAGGCTACTTAGTTTGATTAGTGCGAGCATTTTGGTGTTGGGGGTGGGGGAGTCATCTTGTTAAGTGTTTTTCGGGGTTTGCATGGGTCCCGCTTCGGACGTGTAGGCTAGTAGCTTTTGTTTTTTTGCCTTTCGGTTTCCGTTTCTTGGCGTCGATCTTTGTTGCAAGTTTTGTAAACCCTCAACCCCCGACCCCTCTCGTCGACCCACGGTTTACGCTTCTGCGAGGTCGTAACTCGTAACATGCACGTCGTAGTTGGCGGCACTTGAAAGCCCTTGTGATTATGGAGGAGTTTTCTGTGATGCAGATCGAAGAAGAGGAGCAGGTGCGGACTGTGTTTCTCTGTCTCTGTCTCTGTCTCCCTCTCTCTCTCTCTCGTTTTATACCCACGACCTAAACCGAGCGTTTACATAGTGTTCCAGACTAGTACAGAAACTGATGGTGCCTATGGCTCTCCCCCTAATATCGGAAGTTTCTTTGGGTCCTTCTTCTTCGGTGCCTCGTGAAACTCGTTGACTCAATGTTATCGAGGAGCCGGAAAAAGAAAAATTCAAGACGCTCGGCTGTTTTCTTCAAGAACGATTTAGTTTTTAGTTGTTGTCGTTTGTAGTGTTGTAGTGGGGACCTAGCACAGGTCTGGAGCTTCTAGACTTAAGTATACTTGTGGTTTCTTGTTGCTCCTGTGTTTAGGGCTACTAGTACCTCCAGGTTTGGGAAACTGTGAGCCCGTTGTCCAAATGCTGGTCAGTCAGAGAAGCATGCAGGAGCTTCTTATGTTGTGATGTTCCTCAGAACAAGTCGTGTTTATTGACGAGTGGAGAGAATGTCAGTCTTGTGGTTTCTTGTTTCTTCCGGTTACTGTTTAACCTGCCTGTTTGGAGGAAGACGAGGAAAGGAAACTGCACTTGGTAAGGATAATCATAGAGTTTCATTGCGGTTGCCATATCTCCCAGGTCAAGTATGGTTTTTCCTATGGGCCGGCACACTCTAGTCCTCTCTCTCTTCCAATGGATTTGGTTTGTGGTGAAGACAAGAGATACGCAGGCTATTGCAAGTAGGGGAAGGACCGTTTTCTGTGTCAGCTCGGTCCCCTCTCTGTTCCGTAACAATTTTCTAGACTCTAGACTTATAAAGACCTCTCTCACTGCAGCAAGTTCGTAAAACATCCTGCAGGGGGAGTTGGAGGAAGTTTTGGATATGGCACACCAGCATATGTTCTCATCGACAACTCCTGCAGGGACCGTGTTAACAGCTCCTGCAACAGGAGAGCCAGTGGTTTTGGTTGAACATTCGCAGCACACCACAATTACAACTGTAAATTACAATCATACTGGTATGATTGTAAACCTCCTTGGAAGGATCGCTAAAAGTGGCTGAATCTTTTGGTTGGGTTGTGATGATATGTACCTAGATCTGTTAATAGCCTTGCAGATCATCTTGAGTTGGCAATTGTCCGATTCTTTTCAAACTAATAGAGATTTTGGATGTCAATTTTATGCCTCATGCATGTGAACTGATCAGCCAAGTTTTGGAGTTCGCAGGAAATCATGGAAATGGTGACAGTGCACAAGAGACAAGCCAGGTTAGGTTTTTGGCAATCAATTGAAAATTGTCAAGGTGGTTTCATAATCAGTTGCTTGATGATTGACTGCTTGGGTTTATGTACAATTTTTAGTCTATGAATGAGTATTTGACCATGACATCATGATGATCTTCAAAATCTGCAGGGTGGCCTGACAGAAGTGAGCTATGGAGATGGTGACGCTTTGATAGGTCGGTCAGTTGTCAAAAATTTCTCACGAAAGAAGTTCACTGGTCGCATTGTGGCCTATGATCCTCACACAAGGTGGTATAAGGTACTCAGTTCCCCCTTATATGTGGCCAATGTGATTATGTCTCCGCTGAAGATCTAAATGCTGTGTGGAGTTCTTGTTGCAAAAGCCTTAGTGATGACTCAAACTTCCACTTGTGATACTGTTCTGGATCAGTCATTTTCTGTGGTGAAGATGATCACATTGTTGTGATTCTTTGTTCGCCATGGTGGAACCCCAGAGGGTATCTTACTTGGCTGTGCGAGTTTGTGCCAGAAACAGTGTGACATTTTTTTGCAAGGTTCTTACATTCAGAATTGTTGACAGCTCCAGGACATGTCTTAGGCTGGATGTGATTTTGGAAATCTGCCAAATCTTGTTGCAGATCTTCTTATTTTTTCTTGTGACCATCCAGATTGTCTATGAAGATGCTGATGAAGAAGAGTTGGATTGGAAAGAGCTTGAGCGAATACTTGTACCAGTGACTGACTCTCTTCCAGCTGCTTCGAAAAAGAGACCTCCTCCCATAAATGTAACTGCTGGCAAGGAGAATAGGTGGGTTTACCTGCATCCTGATACTGCTTATGTTATGGACTCTGCATTCTAGTCAAGTTCATGAAGTGTTCATGATACTTAATTGCTGTAAGCTTGGAATATTCTGTCACCTTCACTTTCCTTCTACACTAGATGCTTAAAAAGGGTAGTACTCACAGCCCATTTGTAATCAAAGTTCCAGATGAATTGTTTATGTTATTTTGCCAAGGAGCCTCAGTGACCATTAGGGTAGCCTGTCATGGTACAAGGCTTGATTTGCAAGATTCATTCCACTGATTGTATGAAACAATATTAGTATTTGTAGTCCTACTCAGGGTTCTTTTGTTCCAAGTGTTGTTTGCTCTACTGACAATGCTGCCTTTTAGGCCTTCGCTAAGTTATTTACTCTAACTGGCCAAGACTCTAACTAGACAAGTCTTGTGGTTGCTCCCTCAGGCCAGCTAAAAGGCCACGAGGAAGGCCACCGAAAGTGGGTACAGCTAAGTCCAAGACACTGAAGAAGCCAACACAAATTCCAAAGGCAACAAAGGCAAAAAGCAAGGAAGTCAGTGCTCAGAAGCCAAGCAGGTCAAAGACTCTTTCCTTGAAGAAGGGGCAAACATCTGTCAATGATAAGCAGGGTGTAGGAGAAGTATCTGAAACAGTCTCAACTGCAAAGAAGGCAGCAGGTTCACCTTGGACTCCAAAGAGTGAGAAAGCAGGGCTGAGAAGGGTTGGTAGACCCAAGAAAGCAGAGTCCATTAAACCACAATTCAAGAAAATGGTGGGAAGGAAGAGGAAGATTGAGGTAAAAGATGGTGGGGATAGTTCTTCTGAAAGCAGGCCTTCAACCCGGAGGAGCACTTTAACAACAGACCAAGAGGAATCAAATTCAAGGCGAATTTCAGGAGCCAAAGCAGGGGCTAAAGCAGGGGCTAAGGTGGGAACCAAGGCAGGAGCTAAAGCAGGAGCTAAAGCAGGTGCAAAAGCAGGTGCAAAGGTGGGAGCTAAAGCAGGAGCATCATTGATTGGAAGACGCATGAAGAAGAAGTTTGGAAATAAATACTTTGGTGGAGAAGTGATTGGATTTTATCCTAAGGCAAATTTTTACAAGGTGAGAGCTATTTGGTCTTGTTTTTCCCAGATAGTTTGACTTGTCAACATAAATTTGACATTGACATAAATAATCATGAACTATTGGAAACCATATGAGAATATAAGAAGGGAAAAAAAAAAGTTCATGGTCCCTGGTAGTGTGCAGCAGCCCAGAGCCCAAGTTTCTAAATGGACTCCAGTTGGAAAGAAAAAGGGAGTATGAAAGAAAGAGGCCAGGCTTGTAAGATGATGGCTGTTTTGCACTTTGACTGAGCTTGATTGCTGAAATGTCATAATCACATCTCCTCATGATGGAAAACAAATCTGCTAATCTCAAGTAGATTTATAAATATACAAGTTTTGGTGTTTGTCTTTGATGTTCTCTAAACAATAGTGAAGCCTCTAGGTGTGATCATAATATCAAACTGAATGGTAAGTGGCTGACTTTACATGGTGTGATTGCCATAGAATTCACAACAAGCTATGGCCATCATAGAGCATTGTTGGCTCTTAATGATTCTTTTTAGGATCTATTCCCAACATCAATTCAGCATTTCCTTGTGGGATTGTGTTTCTACTAAGTGTATATGTTGTCAGGGCTATATTTTGTATATGTTATATATTTTGTATTGGCTAAGTGAATTGGGATCTGTCTGTGATAGGTTCAATATGATGATGGTGATGAAGAAGAACTTGAGTGGGCAGAAGTTGAAATGATACTGGTTGTAGAAGAGCAGCTAACACTGGCAAAGACAAGGCAACAAGCTTCTCAGTCAAATGGTCTGGAATCTCCACTAAAGAAGCAAAAGGTGGTCTCTCCAAAGAAAGATGCAGGAAGGACAGAGAGGCAAAAGGTTGTCTCTCCAAAGAAAGATGCAGGAAAGACAGAGAAGCAAAAGGTTGTCTCTCCAAAGAAAGATGCAGGAAAGACAGAGAGGCAAAAGGGTGTCTCTCCAAAGAAAGATGCAGGGAAGACAGAAAGGCAAAAGGTTGTCTCTCCAAAGAAAGATGCAGGAAAGACAGAGACACAAAAGGTTGTCTCTCCAAAGAAAGATGCAGGAAAGACAGAGAGGCAAAAGGGTGCCTCTCTGAAGAAAGATGCAGGAAAGACAGAGAGGCAAAAGGTTGTCTCTCCAAAGAAAGATGCAGGAAATACAAAGAGGCAAAAGATTCTCTCTCCAAAGAAAGATGCAGGAAAGACAAAGAGGCAAAAAGTTGTCTCTCTAATGAAAGATGCAGGAATGACAAAGAGTCCAACTCAGCCCCAAAGGTATCTAATCACTTGACACAATCATGTCCCCAAATATGTGACATGACCAGATGGCACTTGTCTGTCTGTAGGATTCAGACTCCACAGTAAAACTAAGACAAACTGACTCACCTAAGGAATCTTCATGGAGTTCTTGGGGACCTTGGTGAATCTGTCTGGAAAAAGGTGTACTATCTAGAAGAAATGTCCCACAAGTTACATTGTTTAATATTCCATGTTTGTTTTTTAACTTAGTAGACCTCTGCATCCTTGTCACCAGGATTAACTGAAGATTGTCTTGCAGAAAAGGAGCCAAGATGAGGAGGCATGGGCGCCTATCATCAAGAAGGTAAGTGATCTATTGGGACAAGTTTCAACATTCTGCAGACAAGTTCCTGTACAGAAGTGTACCAGTCACTCTCCCTTCACAAGATGGCTTCATAACAAAGGTTTTCAAGGTTGAAATCCAACAGAATGTGCATGCCACAGTTAATTCTATTTGCCAAAAGTTCTGTTATGTGCTGCAGGGAGTTATGTACACAGTTGTGGATGTGTTCATATGATGTTTTTGATAGCTAGATGCGGCATGGACTTGGGAAGTGCCAAGTTGACATACCTTGGGTTCTTAGCATTAGTTTGCTGAAGACCAAGGAACAATGGTGTTACATTCAACCTTTTCAACTAGTGGAGACAGGTTGGTTGAGTGGATGTTGTGAATAGGAATGAAGAACATCGGCATGTTTGTCAGTCTGTTGAGATTTTGTATGCAATTGAGCAGAGTGTATCACTTTGTTGCATCAGTTTTAAGTCTCACTCCTTGGGTCTGTTTCATGGAGGATGTATTATTTGATGGCTCTTGAAGGATAGCCCAAATTTTGGAAATTGGGCTCTTAGTTTTAACAGCAATGATTGCTCATTTAACCAACACCTTCATAACTTGTGACATTTGAACTTTGGGCAAACCTTATGGGATCAATTAGGCAATCATTTAGTAGGAGCAACACTGGTCTTCATGGTCCTACATGATAAGTGCTCAATGAAAATGTATTTGGGTGAAAGCAAGCACAATGAAGTAGACAACTGTTAATCTTTGTCAACATAAATGGAAAGAAACTATAAAAAAAAGTCTTGATATATAAATTTTTGAAATTTTATTTATTTCAATGAACAAGATGAATATGTTTTTGATTTTATGATAATGATATTGAAGAATTATATGTTTAATATACACTTAAGTACATTATAAAAAATTAGAAATAAATGCAAGCATGTGTCTATTCTTACAAAATGGTTTTCAAATAAATGAAATAATGATTTTTAAAAAAAATTCTTGGTTAATGCATTTGTAAAATTACTTATGTATTTTTAACTTTTGCATGTTGTGGTCATATTGTATTGAGCTTTTAATATAAAATTATTTCTCAATGCCATATTCACTAACGAATTTCAAAATATTTGTTACTTACTTTTAATATTATAATGTTAATTTTTAAAAAAATTTGTACACAACTTATTATAAACTCAATGGAGGCATATTGGTTTGACAATAAGATTTGAAGAGGTGTGACTTTGTTTTATTGTATTTATGTGTTCAAAATATGATTACGTGAAATTAGACTTGTGGAGGATTATTTGTTTATGTTTAATTGATTGTGTTTTAAATTTTCATCCATTTTTTCAAAAAAATTAAATTGTTCCATGGATAAAATCAATAGTTTTAGAATGATAGGGAGCCAACACCTTTTGGGGAGGGGGGAAGTGTTTTGATCATAGGGGCCATAAAGGGGTGCATGTGAATAGATGATTGAAGTTCAAATCAGTATTCAATTTGTCTAAATTGTGGTCATCTAGGTGTGATTTTGGTCTAAACATTTAATAATGTTTTTAAAAAATAATATCTTTATTATTGATATGAAGTTTTAAATTGATTTTAGTGTAATCTCAAACTTTTTGTCTCAATTTTCTTTATATTTGATAGAATTTTTTTAATCATTTTTCAAATATGTCTAGGCCACATCCAACCCAAACTTCCATCCCAATTGGTTCTTGGTTTAGATCTAAAATCTTGACCAAATTTTAGATGAGGATTTTAATGAAGATAGTCAATCCTTCATTCGCATTTTGTATGTAATTTCACCCATAGCCCTCCTTACATATATGGGTTTAAATATCTAAGTTATTATAAACATTTGAACTTTGATGATATCTCACATTTTTTATCTTGTTTGTATATGAACAAGGGTTATATGATTAATACAAATATGAATAAATATACACAAGTTATGGGGTTTATAGGAATTAGCTTGTGCCTAAGGATGAAAAAAAAGCTTATATAGTCAAACAGTTATGCCATTTGGGAAAATATAAAAGGTTGCACAATGGATGAATGTGCCATTTCATTTGAAATTTCATTTTTTAATCTTCAATTTTTCATTCATTGTACAATTTTCAACTTTTCAACCATTGTGTAATGTTTCATTCATTGTGCAACCTTCCACAAAACTCTAAAATATTTCACACAAATTAATTGTTATGATGATAAAAAATAATTAAAATGAAATCATTTTTTGCTGGGAAAATATCAACCCTAACATTAACAACACAATTACTCCCTATCTAATACAACATAGCAATGGGCAACACATTCCTTGACCAGGAAACATTCATTGTGTCATTCCGGGGAAAAGTAAATAAAATGATATCAAACTTTTGTGTGGGGATGATATGCAACCCTAGCCTTAGAAACACAATTCTCCGTAGGCAAGACAACATAACAATGAACAACACAATGCATAACGAAAGCGCATTGATTGTGTTCCCCAAGGAAATTAATGTTACCTGAAGAACGTGATCATTACATTCCTTAGCCAAAATTAGTTGACATCCCCTAATGAACACAATTATCGCCCCCAACCATACTTCCCCTAGGGAAGATAATCTAGGGAAGATAATGTTTCGGATGCAACCTTCCCCATGAAGACAACTAGGGTTCCCCAACTGGACTTCCCTTGGGAAAGTTGGGGAAGATAATTTGTTGCTAAGGAAAGAGGTTACCTTTACCAAGTAACATTAGAATCGACCTTCCCCAAGGAACACAACTAATGTTCCCCGTGGGCAACATAACTAGTGTTCCTGGGGAGGACCATTTGTCATCTTTCTCAGATGAGAGTTGCCCCTCACCTATGACAAACCAAAAACAATCTAGTCCCCCTTTTTTCTGAAGGAAAAAAATTTGGGCCTCTTCACTACTATTGCTTTGTTTCAATGGGTTTTAAGGTTTTCTTTTGCCTACTATGTTCTCCCCAATAGTCAATTACACTAATACCCATTCCATGAGTGTGGGGGTGTATTATATTTTCCTACATTTTGGTAGATTGTGAACATTCATTTTGTGGATTGTCCAAAACCCTGCATATTTTCAATTACATTTGATATGTAAAAAAAAGAAACAATTTTTCACATTCAAGAAATTACTAGGTTGCATTTTGACTTGAAGAGTCACATTTTTGCCTTTGTTTTTATGACCCTTTTAACTTTGTCATTATGAGTGCCATATTTAGACGTATACCTCTGATTGGTAGAAATTTGTATCCAACTTTGATAGCACCTGCTTTAACATGAGTTTTAATCTAAGTTTGTTATCTTATCATCCCTTGCCTGATTTTGGTTGAAAATTCTATGTAAACTTTGAATCCAAGGATTGATTTCATAATCTCATTTTGGATGAATACATTTGGACCAAAATTTTAACTAAATTTTGCAATAGAGGTAACACTCAATTTCAACATGGGTCTAGAAGACATTGACCTGCTCATGTAGGGATTAAATTCGTTTTGAGGGGTTCCAAAGTCCACAGTCCATTTGGATATGTTCTCTTTACCATGGCATTTTACAAGTAAAAATTCAACAATAATTTTTAAAATTTTAATAATGAATAAATATATTATGAGAGAAATAAATGTATCTCACAATTTGATGTACTCATAATTTATTTATATATGATTGAAAATCACAATCATAAGAACTATCATGCACATGGATGCATTTGTAAATGTTAAATAATAAAGATGATGTTGATGTCCAATTTGACTATAATCATGCAGGCCCCTTTGACTAGAGTTATGTAATCATGTAAGTCTTGACTATAACCATATAGGTCAAAGATGTGCAATTCAATAATGTAATCACATAAATCAAAAATATAAATTGTCTCAAGAGAAAATTGAACCTTTATTTTCATAGCCTAAAGTCAAATCCTTACCAATCCACCACACCTTTAATTTATGAAAAATAATGTTAACAACTATAAACATGTCCATTTCAAATATTTCACATACTAAAATAAAATTATTTTAAAAACTTAATTCACGGTATTTTGTAACATAATGAACCTCTTAATAGTAGGTCAACTAATACACTTGATAAAAACTAAAAAGATGAAACACATAATTTAGTAATTGGTGAATTGTTTAAAATTGATTTAAGTTTAAAACCCTCAAATTGTAATAGTTATTGAGTATCACAATTAAAACTCAATAATTGCTCAAACAAGGTTAATAAGACATGCCATCAATTTGATAAAACTTCAACAAGTACCCTTATCATGGTGTTGCAATAACTAAAGGTAACTCGTTGTGCATAACTAGATGGGATGCATATTACATAATTCAATTTCAAACATAATTAATCACAAATTGTCTTAATCAGGAATGTTGAGATTTGACATAGTGATGCAAAGATCAACAAAGAAACCTTCACGATGTTTTGCGATTAAAAAAACAAACAATAGAAGGCATGGTACAGTATTAAAGTGGAAATGGTGGACTTGGGCAATGACCCTGCAAATGGAAAAATTGGCACTGCTGTGAGACTTGCAAATGCTGCAAAATTCCACCCTCTTTGGTGAGTGTCAGGTGTTCTCTGTGACCATTTGGAATGATTGTCTTTAGGTACAAGCCCTACATATAGCTCACAATGTCCAGCAAAAGGCTAGCCACGGGCTATGCTAGTGAACCATCAGTGAGCTATGTAATGATTCATCCTGCAATTAACCTAATTAACCAGGAAGATGTCAGGAAAACTGCAGCACAACACAGGTTCCAGGCATCAAACTCCTGAACTCCTGAATCAGTGTTTTGTGAATATCTATGATAACTGCCAGTCTTTGGAGCTTTTTCTCAGTGTCAAATGCAGCAATCCATACTGGAGCCAAAAAACCTGTATCTGCAACAGTCATGTTAGAAGTTGTTTAAACCTTTAGTATTTTGAGTCCTTGTAAGGTATTCTGCTGTGTGAATACCTTACAAGGACTCAAAATACTCCAGATTGTGAATCATGTAAAATGCATGTGCTTCTCTGACAGTGCATGAGGTAGGTATATAAATGGCTTGACAGAGGCCAATGTGAGAAAAAGAGGAAAAATATATGAGGAGACCAAAGGGATGAGGTGTGAGTGGACAAAAGTGATGACAGAGGAAGGACTTGAAGTGACTGGAAATGAACTTCTTATGGCCACAAATTCTAGTTGATTTGTGCATCAGTGTCTTAGAGTAGCCAGTTCTGTGCTGTTCTCAACAGAACCCTTCAGTTGTAAAAGTTCCAGTGAGCCATTCCCCAAAGAACAAAAAAGGGAATCAGGAATAGGTGCACTATTCATTCTTACATGTATGGTCAACAAACATGAAGCTTTTGTGAAACTTATAAGATATATAAGTACATGGGTGTTTGAGCAGGAGAGCTCAATGATGGGACACAGCCAACACCTATCACTATGTGCGCATCAAGCAAAAAGAAGATTTTGATGTTTTAATTGTGGGTGGAGAAGACACAAGCACAGGCATGAAACCTACCAACTTCCATGATCCATATGGCAATTTAGAGAAATAGGCTGAGGCAAGATGGACCTCTGCACAGCAGGTTTTTCGCAGGTAGACTGGCCAGGTTTGTCATTTCTGCCCAGCATGGATTGAACAATGTAAGCTGTAGTTTAGATTGAATCAGGTTCAATCATATATGATCAACAGTCAGTTTCAAGAGGCTTTACAATCTTGTGAATGTGGAAGGATGGGAGTTCTTAGGAGTGGAGAGGTCTGGTCTTGGTGCCTTTGATGTCAATTAAATTATATGACATTTGTTTGAGCCAGCAGATATGTTGCACATCATTGGTCCTGAACCCCTTGAAGCTGGCAGAGCTGACCAATACATTATTACCAGTAATCGTTTCTTTCTCCCCCTGACCAAAAGAGGAATCTCCAGCAGGAATAGACAACTCCCATTCTTGTCACATTGTAAATTCTCTTGCCACTTTTCAAGACAAATTTGAGTTCATGATTCCAGGTTAGGTCATGCACACAGATGCTATTCCAATTCTCTGTAGAAGCAGGATTTACAGAAGGGTTGAGAAAGGTAGGGTTTGCAATTCAATTGAATACTTCATCATTGACAAGGTATCTGAATTCATGGAAGATCATTGTTGGTCGCATGTTGAGAGAATAGTTTCTTAGTGGTCTTTGACAGGGTTTCTCACTTTTAGAAAGAAACTGAACTGTTGTAGTTATCCTGGATTGATATATTGTACGTTATCTGATGATGAACTACGTGCAACCAATAAGGGAAAGATTGAGGGAGGAGCCATCAGAAAATCTAAGCTGGCTAGTCAAGGAAGACTAGCCAGCTTTTCTGCCATTTAGATATGTGGAATATACAGAGTGGCATCAGGAACTAGATGCAATTGGGCTAGATAATCAGCTCATTTTGACTTAATCATAGGAGTAAAAACATCAGATTCTGTGTTGGAAAGTGGAAAGGTATTTTGCAGTATGGGTTTGCTCCTTTGAAGACTTGTCAAACTTTGGAGGTGACAGTGGGCAAGGTATGACTGGAAGTGCCATATCTGGGATTCTCATTAAGGACATGATTGTGGGGAAGAAAAATGCTTGGGTTAAGGCTTACAATCCTCAACTAAGACTTCCCATCTCGAAAACAACACTTTCAAGTGTGGCAGAAGAAGCTGAGCACACTCTAGAGGTTTTTTATTTTCATTGATCATTATACTACCATTATACTTTCATTAAGGAGAATTCACCTTTTCTCTGTGAGCTCAAAAGCTGGCAACGTGTTCTTCAACTGGTTTCAATTGCTGGGGTTGGGAAGCAGCTCTTGTTTGCATGGAACACTTGTGCATCATAGATTACTCTGCAAAATGTTTGTCTGGCAGGGTTTGGTTAAGGACTTCATAGCTCTTGTTGGCACTGACCCAGTTGATGTCAAAGAACTACTCCCATTCAGTGGCTGTGTTGTACAAAAGGGGCTTAGCAAGGTTGCTGTATATAAAGATGGTGATGGAAACCTTGATCTATTTTCAGGTCAGTTTTTTCAATCGCATACCCTGAAGATACTTGTTATCGAGCATATGAGGGAATTGCCACTCTTTGGTAATGGAGGACTAAAGATCTGCTGAAGAGTTAACACGTATTACTTTTCCTTCACAATCAGTCTAAATAGACCTGAAAGCTTTGGGTTCAAGTAAAGGCATTTTGATCAAGAAACTGTGGAGAGATTGATATTTGAGGTCAGAGCAAACTCATTGACAGTGAAAATTCTTCATTTTGCATTGTTGCAAGCAAATGAGCACCCCAACACTTTCTGGCTTGGATGAGTGATTCATTAGGGTGGGGTGAAAATATAGTGACAAATGAAAGTTAGCAGCTGACTGGTGGAAATGGATGTGGGAAACACATGCAGCTATTTGCCCACATATGAAGTGTGTGGTGAAATGGAATCCATTCGATGCAATATTTGATTGCCCTAGCCATGGTTCCATTTTTTATCACCTTGGCTGCTGTATCAATGGCCCTGGAAAAGCAGACCTTTCTCCACTTGAGTAAGGAAATGCAAGTTCCATCATAAATCATTTGCTCTACCCAAAATGTGGTAAACAGAGGTGTTCAAATGAGTTTCTCTCTGAGACAGTTAAAATGCAGATTTTCCTTTAAAACTGGCACCCTTGGTTTTATTTAAGCATGGGCAACACTTTGGTACAAATGCTTACAGTTTGAAGAGTTCTGCAGATGCTAAGGCATTTTGTACTCCAAACCTTTAGTGTGACAGCCTTTAGCTTTGCTCCAATGGCCTGAAGCTGGTTGGGTGATGTGATACTTGAGATTATGAGCATGCTGCAGCCCATGGATTAAGTATTTGGGTCCTGTTATGCACTTCAAACCAAACAATTGCTTCAAAATTTTGAGGTTCTCTCCAAAAGCTAGTTCACTGGACAACACTGGCTTTTACTTTTATTTAGTTTGCTGTTGCACTCAGTGACAAGACAAGACTTAAAGATATACAATGGTTTAAAGATGCAAGCGTTTAATTCTTCAACTTTCCAATCCAGGCTAGGATGCTAAGTAGGTTCTGTTGGTTAAAGGTTTGGTGATACTTGGAAAATCTGTAATTTTGACAAACCCTTTTTCACTTCAATGTTCTTTTGCAAGCAGCAACCAAGGGGCATTTTTTGCACAATGCCAAGTAAATGGGTAGAGTCAAAATCTTGAACTATTCTGACTTCAGAAAGACTTGGTTTGAAATGGTGGGGGAGGGGCAGGCCTACCCTATAGTACATAAAGTTCTCAGTCATTTTAGATTCCTTCAAGACATTGTTTCGATGTCTCAACCTCCATTTACATATATACTAGTGTGAACCCTGTGCATAATACACAGGTGTGTTATTTCAACAATGTTTGGTTGATGTTTTTGGTTTTTTAAAAAAACTTTTCTTTTCAAACAACCGTTGGTCCCCCCCCCTCCCCGCCGCCCCGGTCCTTCGCATTTCTCACTCCGGTTCTTTAACTTGTCGAGCCCCCCCGGCCGGTCCTTCGCATTTCTCACTCCGGTTCTTTAACCTGTCGAGCCCCCCCCGGCCGGTCCTTCGCATTTCTCACTCTGGTTCTTTAACCCG
>Ga0116227_10003371_pt1 | contig 35600 bp, 25 predicted proteins | sample S1TSphgellanicum_FD_89693 | JGI IMG/M metagenome (GOLD analysis project Ga0116227, IMG submission 89693) | Host-associated microbial communities from peat moss isolated from Minnesota, USA - S1T2_Fb - Sphagnum magellanicum MG | ecosystem: Host-associated > Plants > Peat moss > Unclassified...
ACTGGTATAAAGGTAACAGGGTGGGTCTTGGGCATCCTTACCTTGATTGAATATGTATATATATGTGATATATACACCATCACAGATCAAATTATATCCACTCCAACTTTGGTATGAACTATGAACATTCTTGAATTTAAGTACAATGAAACTTCATTACCATCACTGTTTCTTCACATCAGGATTTGAGAGTTCCCCTAGATGGTCCAACATAAAAGGCAAATCTTGGAACATGTGTCTTCCATAGTAACGTTCATCTCACTCTTGTCTAGTAGTCTGTCAAGGTGTTTCATAACTCATAATTGTCATGGACCATAAGACTAAAACCAGATGTAGATTCTGCAACTACATTTTGAAGAATCCGAACATTATCAGGATTATCTTCCTATGTCCTTCCCACAGTTGTAATTTAAATCTATTTACCTTTCGCAAAATATACCACATTGACTAACTGTTGGAACCAACATCCCTCTAAGAGAAATTTGCAACAACTATAAACAAACCAAATGGAAGAAGACTTGAAATGAAGTACACAACTGACTGCTGCACCCCTCTATCTTTGTGCACAAAAGGCACATTTTACCCCCACAATCCATACATCTCCCCTACCTTTAGAAGGGAAGTTGATATACATCAAAGAAAGTTCAGTTTCTGGAGGCTATATGTTATATCCTATATCCAGCCATAATATTGTGAAGGATGGTTTAAAAGTTTTCACCTTTGTCACTTTAGATATTTCCCCAAAGCTTTCGATTTCAATTGCCTTTCAAGCACATGGCAGTACATGAAGCCTACTTTGCATTGTTGGAAATGTCCCTTTACACATGTCTCATTTCCACGTCTCACTCATTTATTAGCACTAATCACGTTCACTTCTGTGGCATTGAAGGTAAATGAAATCCTAAGACCTGATGGCAAATGTCTTCAATATACATTTGAGACCCAATCATGACATAAAGACAATGTAGTGTGTACCCCTAAGCAGGAGTCCTAACAAACAAAGCTAATATTTCCATTGCCCTGACCATAGTGTAACCCCATAGGAACTTAGCTGTAGTACCTGATGCTTGGCTCTTTCGACGTGTAATTGTTGGGTTTTTGCTTGCTATCTGTTTTTTACTTTCACCACTGGACTAATTCTGGGGCTTAGTCTTGGACTTTGACTGTGGCTTTGGCTCCTACTTCAACTACGAATTGGGCTTCTTTGAATAAGAATAATACTACAACTTTGGCTGCTGCACATACATCTCCAACATGTTGGAATAATTGAAACAAAAATAAAGACCATGTTAGTAGAACCCATCATATAAGACAGCTGACAAATCAACCATCAACCCTACTAAAGAGGCAAAAAGATGCTTAGAAATTTCTTGTTTGACTTGTGCAAATGTTTGTCAAACATGAGCAAAGGCAGATACATGTTTGTTGCAAGTTCGAAACATAACTTGTGACCTGGAGATCCACACAGAAACCATTGTATACTTTGTCAACTGGCCCAACAAATAATAATAATATAATAATCTGACAGTTGGTATCATACACAAATACTGAATGCACTGGCGAGATCAGACGATGTGTGAGGAACTCATGAGACAGAGACAATGTGCACAATGCTTTGGCACATTTCATACCAAATCAACTCCACACAGTTCCGTTTAGCAAGCTGAAGCAAAACTAGCAGAATTCAGAACACAACCTGAGAAACAAGAACTCCTCACCTTCAGCCCCTTTTCTTTTGGTTTCCTCCTTTTCTTGCAATCAGCTTCAATCCCACACCAGAACTGCCTTCTCCTGCAAATCGTTGCCTACTTTCACCTTGCACACAATGATTGCCCATCGCAACAGCGAGCAGCTCCATTGGTCACATGCTACTTCCCACTCCGAGACATCATCAACACAGCCCCCCAAAGCGATCATGGCTCTGTTCACATCTCAATTCCGAAGCACCTTTTGCAGCCAGCCGGCTGCCGCACACATTATTCGATGACAACCAACAAACCTCCATCGAGACTTAGCAGAAAGACAGCCGGTACAGTGAAGTCGACTACGTTTCGTCTTCCGTCTCTGCACCTTCGCCTTCCGTCTATTTGCAGAAAAGAAAAACAACCCTAAACCTAAGAAATCTTTGTTCAAATCCTCGTCGCCACCACCAGCATTTTGATTCTTTCTTGTCTACAATCTGTTGTGGATATTGTAAGCGATTGATTCATCATGACCGACCAGCGGTGGAAGAGACAGAAAGGAACCAAGATCGGCAGCCAAACGGCAAATGAGTCAAGAGGAGCAGAAGAAGTTGGAGATCAGAAGAGAGGGATGGAGGGATTTCCAGTGGAAGTGATAGGCAACATACTATCACACGTCGCCAACGTGAAGGATGTGGTAAGGGCTTCAATGACGTGCCGAAAGTGGAGAGAGGCATTACGCCATCTCCACACTTTGCAACAGGACCAATACTCGGATCGTTCCTTTTATAACCGAAAATCCAAAACACTAAAGCTCGAATTTCTGCTGACTGACATAGTGCTACAAACCATGGGTCTGCAAACTTTGCGCATTCTTCATGGGACCAAATTTTCAGGGACAGCGGTGATTGCTTGGCTCTCGCATACTGGTGGATCTCTTCGTCATCTGACCTACGAGGTGCCAATGTCCACACTCAATGTTAACATGCTAGAGAGATGTGGGAAGATGAGGTATCTCGAAAGCTTGCGTTTGCGACACACAGACATTAGACTTACGACAGATCCCACTGCTCAACGGTTCATGTGTCTGCTGTCTCTTACTCTGTATAATCTGGTAGATGTGACAACATTCCAGCTCCAATCGCTTGTGTCGGCCTGCCGAAAGCTTGAATCGTTCTCCCTCGTCAACTCGAATGTTATCCCAACGGATCTGCATTGCATTCTAAACCTCAGAAGCTCCAGTTTGAAATCGTTCCTCTTGGATGATTTGAGCCTTAACAGCGTGATCTTGGAGGCTACCCTTCTAGAGAAACTTAGTCTGTCGGCGTCTAACTTACTAAGTTTTAAACTTGTGAAGAAAGGCGCCAGATTGAGCAGTCTGAAAATTGCCTCTGTGAGGTTCCTCGGTCATTTCGACATTGGAAACAACACAGATTGTCTGGACTTACAAGAGGTTGAAGTGCAGTCTTCATGCTATACTGTTTGGGCTACAATCAAATGCGTTCTTTCAAAACCATCCTCGAAATTGAGGAAATTACAGTTGAGGAGCATCCCGCTCGATGATGATCTCGTGAATCTGAACCTAGAGACAATCGCCTTCTTGTTCCCGCGTTTGAGCCACTTGGCTCTTTCCTATAAAATGATGAAGGAAGAGGTGCAGGATCCGAGTCACCCGCGGATGACGGTCGAGAATCAATTGCAGGGCGGCTCTACTGCTCTCGAGAAACTTCGATTCTTGGAGCTCGGGTTTCATGAAATCGACGACAAATTTCTTCTCTTGATCGACGGGGTGGTCAAAAAATGCCCGAATTTGATAGAGCTGCTGGTGACAAGCCAAGAAGATTCTGAAGTCGTCTGCGGCTTCTTGACTTCCTTTGTGAAGGTGGTAAACCTGTTTTCGCACGTTGATATTAAGTTTACGAGAGCATTCTACTAGTTCATCCTTGCGGTGGTGTGGTTCACGTCGTTCCTTGCATCTTTGGGAATTGCATCTGGCTCGCTCGAGTACAAGTGAAAGCTGCTTGGGCGGGCCATGATGCAGATAAGGTCTTGCCAACAATGCAAAGCTTTGATCACTACATTGCAACAGAGATTAGAGCATCACCCAACTTTTCTTACACACAATCGACATTGGAATTTGACAACGCAGAATGTTGTTTTTCAGTACAGTAAGATTCCAGTTAGCTCGCAGTCTCAGAATTGGTAGCCGGATTGCTTTAAGTGCAACAAAATTATAGATTGTTTGTAACTCTCATGATGTCACACTTCTTATCCATGCAATGCTTTCACTACATTGCAAAAAAAAAAAAGCTTGCATCCGGAAAGCAAATTCAGTACTTTGTGATTTCCTCCTCAGCAATCAGTGAAGATATTTCAAATGCACCACTCCATTGCTAGTTAATCAAACTGGATCTCAATTTTGCACAGCCAACATTTATGAAGTGGAACTTGATGATTGTTTTGGGCTTACAAATTATGACAAGCATGATGCAGAACTTACAAGAGTTTATAGGGGATTTAGCATGAGGCATCATCCATGAGGAGGTGGTTAGAGAGTGACCCATATACCTCAAAACTCTTCTTTGAAGAAAAAGGCACTTTGTGCTTCTTGTCAAGATGCTGCAACCTCTGTCCATGTGCTAATTCTATTAAAATGTCGGAAACGCTTTGCAATATTTACATATTATGATATCAACCCCTGAAAACACAAAACAAGTCCAATGCAATGGATAACTGGCTCCTACATGAGCATAGGACTGAAAAATCGTCTTTACCTTTCTGAGTTTGGTATTGAATGGGATGTGGTGGAGTAAACACAATCTCTTTACACTATCATGCCCTTTTTGGTAATTGTTTTTGTCTTCATCATCTCTTGTAGATCTTGGAACGTCTTGTCTTCCAAGTTTTCTGATTCTCTGGAAAATGCTCAGACTACCATTTCTTTGTGTCATTGCTCACTCTTGTACCAATTCAGAAACAGAATTGAGCCAATTTTTTATTATTCATGGACAATAGGGGAGTTTATCAAATCATCTATCTTCAATGTCATGCAATGAAGCCAGAAACTTACTTCAATCTGTCTTGCCTGGTGGCCCTAGATTTGAGCCTTCTAATTTCTGCACTTGTTGGGGCAATCATTGAAGATGGAACTGTATGTCATTCAACACCCCATCTTTTACGATCTAGCTCCCTCACACCATTGTGCACATTGTTGCTTCTTATATTTCACAAAGATTGTGTGTCTACTTCCAGCTCTTAAGTCTCTTCAAACTTTGTATTTTACCTTACCCAAATGACATTGATAAATTGCTGAAGTTTCTGCTGTTATGTGAAAGAATGCAGAATGTTATCAATTCATCTGTGTTCTGTTGCTTGTGTCAATTTCATCTGTGGGTTCTACACCTTTCTTTCCCTCTCTTTCTCTGATAACTTCAAATCATGTCATGATCATAAAATGTGAAGATTGGGAGATTTGGAGATTTGGAGATTTCTCCACCAGTTTTACCCACAGCAGCATCTGAGGTGCATCCAGGTTCAAGATTGTCTGGAATCTTTTCTTTTCAATAGTCTGATGTGTGATGCTTTTTCAAGGATAAAAGGAAAGCCAATACACAATCATATTGAATTATTTTTTTGCCATTCAAATACTTTCATTCTTTTACACAGAAAAAGGCCACTATATAATTGAGTGGCATTACTGTGTTGCGTGAAGACAACACAGTAATGTGTTGTGATATAGACAATTGTAAGGAGACCATGTATTATTCATTCAATATGAAGTACTTTAATGGTGACCTTATCTTGCCACATATTTCCATTAGAAAAAATACCACAAAGCTTTAACACTAATTGATAACTTTATTTACAGTTTTTTGACTAGTTAATTCAGTTCTTTCTAACACTTTGCTCTTATTTCTTGACTAAAATGATTAGATTTCCTACAACGACCTTTATACCAAAAAGATCCTGTACATATTTTTCAGTGAAACCCATTAGTGTTTTATATTGTAACTCTTACATAAAATTGATGCATTTTTACAAGTCGAGCTCACATTAATGCTGGTCAAGTGAACACCAATTGTGCAATTTGCATTTTGGATGAAGGAACACCAAACACAACAATGTTTGTCTTCCATATTACATCCACTTACGAAAATCATGACACATCAAGCAAACCTTTTTCAAAATATACAATTGTTAATCCCATTGCTTCAAATTGCAACAACACAAGGAATTGACATGAAAATGATACAAAATAATGTTATGTTATAGTTTTGTCTATTGCCAACGCTAGTTGGCCTTCATCATACTAGGGTTAAGATGTGGTTAGGCTAATCTTCATCATTATTTAGGCTAATCTTAAGTGATTCTGTAGATAATGATTAATCATTTTTTAGTTGAATCTTAACTGATTAATGCGGTTTAGGGTTATTTAGGCTAAACTTCATCATGCTAGGGTTATGATGTGGTCAGGCTAATCTTTTGCAGTATTTTTTTGCCCTAACCGTGTATTTTCAGAGTTTGAAAATGTGCAGCCAAAACGTGGTGGCTTACTTTCCAAACAATAACAAAAACCAGCTTTTATTTTAAGCTACAAGCAAGTCTCAACAGGTTGGAATTGGTAGGGTTTATAGAACAATCTCCATGTCAGAAGTGTGATGACTTACTGTCAATTTTCGTATGAGCACATAAATGCCATTTGGTCAAAACTAAGCCAGATTCCAGAATCAAATAGCTACAAATGTTTAATTGCTTCATTCTGGAAATGAAGAGCCAGGACAACCAAGAACGAAAACCCTAACAGCCACTCTAACTCCACACCGCCTGTTATGTCACGCCGGCAGTACAACAGTGGATTACTACTTAGGACCCAAAACTGGCAACTGTCGCGCTTGTTGCTGCCTTGATGAGGAACGACTAGTATAATCTTTCCAACAATTGCTTGGGTTTTTGTTGTCTTACGTACAAGAAATCATTGTTGAAATTCTCGCCGCCCACACTAACTTTTGGATTCTTTCCTTGTAGGTTATTGTAGTGTCTCCCGTAGATAACTCTATTGTGGGTATTGGAAGCGATTGATTCATCATGACAGACCATCAGCAGCAGAAGAGACAGAAAATAACGAACAGCTGCAGTCAAACGGCAAACGAATCAGGAGGAGCAGAAGAGGTTGGAGATCAGGAGAGCGGGATTGAAGGATTTCCAGTAGAAGTGATAGGCAACATCCTATCACATGTTGCCAACGTGAAGGATGTGGTGAGGGCTTCGTGGACGTGCCGAAAGTGGAGAGTGGCATTACGCCACTATCTGCACACTCTTCACACTCTGCAGCACCACGAGTCCAAGTTTCTGCCTGCTTTTCAGAGATCCAGAACAGAACAGCTCGAGTTTCTGCTAACGGACACACTCTTGCAGACAATGCGTCTCCAAAGTCTTCACATTCTTCATATGACCAAATTTTCAGCTACAGCGGTGATTGCTTGGCTCTTGCATACTGGCGACTCTCTTCGTCATCTGACCTATGAGGTGCCAATGTCCACATTGTATGTTGACATGCTGGAGAGATGTGGGAGAATGAGATGTCTCGAAAGCTTGCATTTGCGATACGCAACTATAAGATTTACAGCAGATCCCACTACTCAACGGTTCCTGTGTCTGTTGTCTCTTACTCTGTCTAATATGATAGATGTGACAACGTTACAACTTCAATCGCTTGTGTCCACCTGTCGAAAGCTCGAATCATTCTCCCTCGCCACCTCGATCGTTACCTCAACGGATCCGCAGTGGACATTAAATCTCACAAGCTCAAGTTTGAAATCGTTCTTCCTGGACGGAATGTACTTTGACAGCGTGAAGTTGGAGGCTAACCTTCTAAAGGCCCTTCGTCTGCGTGACTCCATGTTCACAAATTTTAAACTTCAGAAGGGCGCCAGATTGAGTAGTCTGAGAATTGACAATATCATGATCGTTGATGATTTGGACCTTGGAAACAGCACAAATTATTTTCTGGATTTAGAAGAAATGGAAGTGAGGAGATCATGCGTTAATGTTTGGGACGTAATCGACCATGTCTTTTCAAACCCATCCTCGAAATTGAGGAAGTTGGAGTTGATACGCCGAGCAACGACCGTTTGTTATCCTGTGTTACCTCTGAACGTGGAAACAATCGCCCGTTTGTTTCCGCGCTTGGACCGGTTGCATCTGAGCGACGAAGTGCTGGATATCTCGACGACGACGGCTGGGAATCAGTTGCAGGGCCCTACTATTTTCGAGAAACTTCGATTCTTGGAGCTTCACTGTCTCCGATCTCACGAAGCAATTCTTCTGGTGATTGATGGGGCCCTAAAAAAATGCCCTAATTTGATACAGCTAGTGGTGGCATGCCACAATGGTTCTCAATTCGCACTCGATTTCATGACTCCCTTTGCTAAGCTGGTACGCCAATTTTCTCACGTTAACATATCATTTAAGAGTACAGTCCCCTAGTTCATCTTTTTGGTGGTGTAGTTCACGCTGTTCCACGCATTGTACAGAATTGCATTTTGGATTGTTCTAGTGCAAGCGAAAGCTGCTTCGGGTCATGATGCAGATAAGCTTTTTGCAAATAATGTCAAGCTTTCCCTGCATTGCAACAGAAAGTAGCATCTCCCTACTCTTCTTGCACATTATCAGACATTCAATTGACAATGCAAAACATTGCCTTTCACAGTGTGATTCCAGTTGCTTGTGGTCTGACAAGTTTTTTTTGAAATTGTTCAAAATTTATTTGCTTGTACTCATGTACATGCACTTGCACTCCATTGCAACAGAGTTTGCATCCAACAGCAACGTCAGTACTTGTGATCTGATTGAACTAACTACAGAGCAACAGAGTTTCCATCCATCAGCAACTTCAGTAGTTGTCTCCTCTTCTTCTCCTTCAAAGAAATTTGAACACATTGCACTGCCAGTTCATCAACTAGAACTCAATAATTTTGTACAGCAAACAATTAAGATTCTTGTGTACAAATGTGACTTCCAAGTCCAACAATATAGACAAAATCACCCACTTTTTGTTGTTTCAAGGCAATGGGGAATTTTAGATTGCAGAAAGCACGTCCTTGTCTCTGATGATCAGTGAGACCATGTCTGCCAATATTGAAGGAATTGTTCAGAGAGCTGTCTTTAATTGTGACCAATTTCCTTTGCAGTTTGTTGGAGTGTACACAGTTAAGAGAAAAGGATGAGGGCAGGATCAGACTTGAAGGTAGTGGTGCTCATCTCAACCTTGGCAGGTGCACTAAATGCAACCTGTTTCGATAAAACCAGTGCATCAAGTTGTCTAGTACATGTTGCAGAGACATACCATGTATCTAGTGGATTGGACATTTAGCATTTCATTCATGAAAACATCTTGATTGCTAAAATGCACACCAAGTTGTTACCCTTTCCCAATTTGGTCAAATGTCTCTGTAGCCTTGGTTGTCTTCATGTTTTAACAAAGCAGGTACTGGCCACTCCTTCTGTAGGAATAGATGGTGAACAGAGAATGTTGTAACCTTTCAGAACACAACTACTAACCCATCATGTGAAACTTCTTTGAAAATTGTGAATGAAATATATACTTAAAGTCTGCTCTTTTCAATATGGTGCTCTCCTTCCCTTAATATGGATATTTTAAGTTGAGAGTAGTTTCAATTTCACATGTAATTTTGTAAGATCACTGAGCAACAAGCACATACAGATACATGAATGTTTTCCAGGCCAAGTGTAAGCAATAGAGTTTCTACCTAGGACTCTGTGCAGCTGGAAGTCACATGATCTTGTCCTTAATCCTCAAATAATTCGCTCTGCAACAATGATGCCAAATTTTTGAGACTTATTTGCTGTCTGGACTTGGCCTGATGTGCAATTGATTCTCCATGCACACAAATCTCAAATAGCATCTCTTAGCAGACAGTCATATGAATGTGGACACAGAAATAATTCAACTTAATCACATGGATGCTGGAGCCTTGTAATCTCATCCCTGGAAATTGAGAGCAAATTTCAGCATCAACTGATTGGTCACTAATTCCTGCAGCATACAGAAAATATGTTGGGGTGACTTCCAGAGTTCACAGTTCTCCCTAGTACATAAAATCTCCTTCATATTCAAAGGACCTTGCAACAAGTCTTCCAAGCACAGTGAGACAACTCACTTCTTAGATTTCTGCTCAGATGTTGAATTATGCAGCACCAGTCGGCATCTGAATGACTACTCATCAGAGTCCAAAGTCCTGTCATATCATCTTGCTAGGAAACTTTCTCACCATATAAGCATGATCAGTGCAATTCTGGCAGGTAGACTTCAGCAGAGTTGCAATTTTCCTGTCACTCTGGTGTCAAACAATCTAACCCAACAACAGCACCTTCCTCAAACATTTCAGAAATACAATCTGACTTGGAAAATTTGTCATTTGCACCACTGCTGGATTGGAGAATTCCATCAAAACTTGAAAGCCCTATCATCACCCTGGAATTCAAACACACTGGGACTGGATTTGAGAGGGCTAAATAGGGTACTTCCTAATTGCAGCAGCAATCTGTGAAACTACCACCGACACAATTCTGATATGATCTGAAAATCCCAGAGTTAAACAGGCTCCACAACCAATCATCCTTGCACTTGGTATTGTTCCAGTATCACCAAATCAAAGATACCATTGCGCTCATCACTTTGTACCAGTTAACAAGCATGTAAGAGTAACTGGACAGAGTTTGCATCCTTAGAAATGCTGCTAAGGATTTACAATCATTACAATACAAGGTGGCATATTCTGTCTTAGTGAACTTTCCAACTGCTCAACCCTGCAGCACTCTATCAAATTCAGCAACCGCTGTTGTTAGGCAACTACACAAGAACAAAAATCTAGAAGATTATGAATGGCAGAACTATTACAAACTAATTGCTTGAAGATACTCCAAGTGGCTGCAAGCTGGCATGTACAAGGGTGGTGTACCACCATTAACAGATGCACAAAGAAATCTTTGTAGTGCAATGGTACATGATACTCCCGATTTTGCAACAGTGAGATGTGAGGTCCAAAGAGATGAGCATGGCCCCATAAAAGACTCTTGAATAATGCCAAACTTGAGCTCCTTTTGCAACCAAAACAAATCACAAAACTGAATAATAAAATGAGGAGAAGTCCAACTCAAGAGTACAGAATGGAAGGAAGCAAGCAAGCGAACTCTTCGGGAGTCATTGTCTTTTAAAGAGCAAAACTTTGCTACTACAACGAACTTAGGGTTCGACTTTCTTCACAGGTGTCTGACATTTCCTCTTCTGCACTTGTTGTCTCCAGGTCAGTTTCCTAGATGGCCCGGCATTGAGCTCTGCCGGGAGAGCAGAGGCAGTGTTGGTGAACACATTCAAGACTAAGAAAGCAAGAATAGGCGACAAGTCCAGAGAACCTAGCGGTGGGATAATACCTCTGAACACGTTCAAGTAGGGATCACAGATTGTGCTAAGGGGATTGGCAATGACTTCCGGCGCGCTGGGAAACCACGTGAGAATGAGACGAGTGATGAGCAGCGTATTGTAGATGTTGAGGAAGTTGAAGATTGAACTGGCCACCACAGTCTCTGCCACAGAATCCCCGGGTATTATCGCTGCAAAATTGTGTCTTCTCAACGGAAACCTCTCAGCAGACGTCGTCGCCATTCTACGCTTCGCGTGGACGAAAGCCACTCTCTGCGAAATCCCTTGCAAGAAACCATTGGAATCCACCGTCTTCTTCACCCAGTCATCGACTTTGGCTTGCAAGATTTCCAGCTCCCGCACCACTTGTGACATCAAATTTTGCGTCCACATTTCGCAGGATTTCTGCTGCTGCTGTACCGCAAATGAAAAATGAGGCAAGAGATTCACTCCTCCACCACCCGAGTTCTTGCGCTTCGTAGGCGCCACCCATCCCTCCGTGGATTGCAGCAGCGGCGCCATCGCCAAAAGCACGGCTATGGAGATAAGGGAGCTGACAGGCTCGTTCCAAAGCTTTCAGCTTTCAACACACTCCCGTCCGGCGGTCCTTCCGTTCCAAATCTTCACTCTTCGAGCCTCCCGTCTAGCGGTCCTTCCGTTCCAAATCTACACCCTTCATACCTCCCCGTCCGGTGGTCCTTCCGTTCCAAATCTACATCCTTCATACCTCCCCGTCCGGTGTTCCTTCCGTTCAAAATCTTCACCCTTCATAGCTCCCCGTCCGGCAGTCCTTCCGTTCGCTCTTCGTACGTCCCGTCCGGCGGTTCTTCCGTTCATAATCTTCACTCTTCATATCTCCCGTCCGGCAGTTCTTCCGTTCACTCTTGACCCCTGGCTCACAAGTCTTCAACACCTCCGACCGTCGGTCTTCCACGAACTAAATCCTTCATGCTCTGGACGCATGTTTGGTGTGCTGACACGTGTCCTAACCCATAACCGGCCAATGGGAAGCGATACCCAAAGTACCAATTAACAGACCCCAAATTTCCCAATTTTTTTTTAAATTACATTTTATTGTTGGTGATTTTAGCCCATTTCACCAAAGTTCTAGCCTTAACACCCTTAACACCTAGAAACTACCCCACATGTAGAATTACATAAATAATATAAATAAATAATTGTTGGTGTTTGGCCCATTTCAACTGGTAGCCCTAAACACTTTAAGCCTATAGAAACTACTCCAAATATGCAATTAAAAAATACATTTTGTTTTTAGTGATTCCAAGCACTATTATTGATGATTTAATCCTTTTTCACCTTGTAGCCCTAGAGGCTCAAAACATACAGTAATTGCAACATCTTTGCAATAATAAATGCATCTTATTGTTGGTGACTTAACCCATTTTCATGTTTGGAGTGTCTAGTTCAAATAAATGTTCCAATACCTTACCATTGTTGCAACTCAAATCCAACCCTACACCCTATTTTGTTAACAACCATGCTCACCTTTGGTGAAGATATGTCTGATTATAGTTGTTTCGTATACATATTTTGTTCCACTTGGTTGTTCATGCCATTTTTTGTGGTTAGAAGATGGGAATTTTAACAAATTTAAATCATATCTCATAATAAATCAAATTTTGTGAGAATTTGATTGCATTTCCAAAAAAGATATTATGTGAATTTTTTTTCATTTGTTCCAATGCATTATTAGTTTGAAGATATTGTGAGAATAAATTTTCTTAGAAGATGTATCAATGTTTAAAGATCATAATGCAACAAACTGTCTTTAAAAACTTATATTTGCTCTCTCTTATCCATGTGTTTTCACTTTTAATCATTGTGATAATTGGAACCAACTCCAATTCCATGCATCAATAGTTTTCCTTATATTTTTTCATCATCCATCATTGCAAACTTAAACTTTGGAAAATAGATGACTATGACTTTGGAAATTCTTTTGTAAAGCCAAAATATTGTAAGATAACTTTCATGGCAAAAATGGGGCTTCATTTGGGATATTAAATAAGGTCAATTGGCATGTCATTGGGGACATTTATAAGGTCATGTGCATGAAATTGGGACACACAATAACATGAGTTTGAGAACATACCACTACATGATATTGGACACAATGTTGCATAAGTTTCGTTTCTCAATCAAAACAATTTCATCACTAAAGAGTCCATTGCAATTTGGAATCTATATCAAGAGTGAAAGCACCCTAAGGTGAAGAGAAAAGAACGAATGTGGAGTCCATATTTTATCGATTTCACAACACAAAATAAGCAACCATTATCTTAAAAACTGACAATTTTCATATTTTAAAAAAGGATAATCAAAAAATCCCATGTACTACCAATGTTCTCAAAAATTAATTTAAAATTCATCTATATATAAATTTCAAAGATTTTCTCAACAATTTAGGTCACACTTTTCCAGAACTAATTAAAAAACATATTTCCCATTCAATTATTCCACTTTTGGCTTACATTTATTTTGCCATTCCATTTTTAAAAAATTGTATCCATTGCTCCAATGCTACATGTCATAACGCAATTATGAGTCCATGTCATTTCTATATAAAATGTAATGTCAACTTTTTTTTATATTATAAAAGATTAAATCCTTTCCAATATTTTATCATAGTACCAATATTATATAAACCTAAATCTCATTATATCCCTCATGAAAATTATAGCTTGATGGGAGTACCTCTTTAAAAAGTGCCCAAATGTTATGACATAATTATCATGAACATCATTTGAAACAACTTACAATCTGTCAATAACAAGATTGAAAAAAATTATTGGGATTTTTATTTTTTTTCAAAGCTTGCCAAGGGATTATTATGAACATCAATTGAAATAGCTTATATATTTTTCAATGTCAATAACAAGATCTAAAACATTCTTGGGATTACATTAAGGTAATCATCTGGACAACATAATTGAAAACTTTGAAATTAGTCTTGAGGAAGATGTTTCATTGAAACCCCTTACCCCATGAAATGATATAAAATCTTTAATTCAATTCTATTGAAAAAGTATCACAAATTGGTGAAAAACAATCTAAAAACAGTCTACAGTAGAATTCAAGATCAAAACAAGATTACAAATATTTTTAAAAATTCAATAAAGTTTAATTCTATATTCCAATGAATGAATATACAAAAGTGAAAAAAGGTCCTCAAATGAATACCTCAAAAGGTAATTTACCCTATAATGCTTAAGAAAAATGAAAGAGAATATGTACTTTCTAAGAACTTAAACCTTAAATATTAATCAAAGAGTCCATGCCATCCATTCTCAAAATAGTTAGCGGCCTTGCCATAAAGGCAATTCCAACCGAAATTGAACTAAATGAAATCTTTGCTAAATGTTCAATGTATCGTCAAAGGTCAATTGTGGGACAAAACTCAGTAAGGCAATACCTCTAACAAAGTGGTAGATTTGTTACTTAGAGCAATGTGTTGATTATGAAAATTTGAAAATTCATAATTTCCTCAAAAGAATTTTAGATTGAACGTTTGAAGAGTTTATTTTGTAGTCCTTCAAAAAAAAACTTTAGAATCTCATTTCATATATCCCAATCAAAGTTGATTTGACCTTTAAAATTGTCCCCAAAAAAAAATTCTTCAATAAACAATTTAATGAAAATCTGGTGATTCATAATTTCTTCATATAGATTTCAAATTAAACATTTCAAGTGTCCATTTTTGTAACATTTGGAAAGAACTTTCCATTATAGTATTATTTATAGCTAATTATATAGTTATTTTAAAGTACTAATCAAAATTCACCTTTTTAACAACACTTAGCATTCCAATATTTTGACTATACAATTGAATGTTTGCATCCTAATAGTTGCAAGGCCATTCACAAACAAGTTTTTGTGAAGATGTTATTTCAAATTTCTTGAAAATTAAAATTTTGTCTTGATATTATTTAAATATCCTTAAAATAATTTCTCCTTTGGGTCCTTATCACCTTGTTATTCTTTTTCACTTCTTAATGTTTGTTATCCATCTAGTGGGACACCAAGTGTTAGAATTTGTTTTACCATTGACATTGAAAGGGAAAAGAGTTCCAAACTATGTTTAATGCCAATGTATTTTCTTATTATCAAACTTTGATCTCATTTTGAACTCGCCCTCTTAATGTGAAAATTGCCACTCTTGGTATTGCATCCTCTATTTCATGTAAATACAGTAAACCCCTTTTATAATCATGCCATTTTAGTCACATTCTTGTTTGTGTCACACATTTTTTGGTAACCATCCATTTTAATAAGAAACATAATTTTTTAAGTCACTATCACAGTCATTAATAGCACAAAATATTTGCAAAAGTTATTTTGTAAATGTATTATAATGGGAGAAATATGAGGAAAATATTAGAGTTTTGTAAATTGTAATTACCATTAGTAGAGTTAATGTTGTTTTGTGTTCAAATTGTCCATACTAACAACAATGAATCCAGTTGAAGAAAAATGAAAAAAGAACTTTTTAGAACAAACAAGCAAAAAAATGCAAATTTGACCAAAAAGCAAAAAAATTTAATTAAAAAAAATCTGATTGATAAAATACACAATTAATAATTAAGGATCTCAAATTCAATATAAATTATTGCATTAAAACATGCAAAAATCACAACCTTCTCGAAGTCTAATAATACATAATAAAGCTTTAAATAAGCCATGTAAAAAATTTAAACAATTGGCATAAAAAAAAATTCTTTTAAGTTTTTTTTACCTATAGTCACAATCTTGTAAGGGTTTATAAAGAATGTGATTATATATGTTTAAATTACAATTCATTAGTGTCACACAAAAAAGTGGTCACCAACGGCGTGATTGTGAAGGGGGTTACTGCAACTTTATTGTTAAAAATTATATGGTACTCTATTTTATGATGCCATAATTGGTTTACTAACACCCACCACCATAATCATGGAGTGGAATTCCAATTGATTACATGTGGATGAAATAATGCCATTCAAGTTTTTTTTTCAATTTTGTGATGCAACTATGGTGACGAGTTTCCCAAGATAGATTTTGCCTTAGTCGCCATCACTTTTGTAAAGGACCATTAAATCAATAACCAATAAACTTCTGTGTGACCCCACTCTCCCCCAAAAAACAAATTTGGGATAAACTTGGCCTATTTTTATTTTGAAAAGGAATTTATGATAAAATATTCATTTAAAAGAATAGTTTCATCTTCTGGTGATTTTTCACCCAAGAAAGAGACTACATTCAATGGATGTCATGTTCTACCTTGGGCAAGGTTTCAAATCTACATAGTAAAAGCTCAAAGGCGCTTCAATTCAATTGGACCTTATTCTAGCTAGCTAGTCTTCTATAGCCATTCCAACAATTACCAACAATTATTATTTATCAATTATGTTCAAATATTTTTGCTCAAATGCTTTTTTTTCTCTCCTTAATTTTCTTTGAGGCTGTTTTCATTATTTCATGGAATATTAAGTTGAGTTTTCACTTTATTACATATAAGAAGAGCTGTATAGGTGATGAATCAATCAACCAACCAACAACCTTGGCTTTCCCTTTTGGTCATATCATGTTTCTTTGCAGTATTGAAGTGCGTAATTAAATTCATGGGAGGTTGGGGTTGGAATGCCCCCACCCTTGGGCTTACCCTACACATCCATGGCCTTGATTAGGCTCAATCAAATGACCTCAAAGCTCAATGGCAGCCCACCAGTATTTTCAGCATGTCAAAAGGTTACCGTTCTTTTTGCGGAAGCTCACACATAGTGAGTGTTCTAGAGGTCATTTGCTGATATGTCAGCCTTGAGGCCTCTCCCATCCCATAGAGTTTAGCCCTCTTTCCTACCTATCACAATTGTTCCTACCTACCCATTCAGTTTACATCATTGAGGCAAACACCCGCCAAAAACCTACTATGCCTGGTCGGCTAACTGATTTGGATTGAAACAAATATTGCAACAAAATAGTGTACAGTATAAGAGCATCGGCAGCTGCGCTCGGTATGAGATCCTGCACAGTAAAATTGGATGAAGAAAATCCAACATTTGTCGGTTTGGCTCAGGAAAGTGGTTTTGGCTCAGCATAATTGCGCATGTTGCTGTGGCTGGTCTCATTACGATTGGTCCAGGTGGTTTGATATTAGTAATCCCACACCTATTTGCTCTCCCAGTTTCAGTTTTATGGGTGGGGTTGCAAAAGAGCACATAACTAAAACATGGACGTGAAAATTATTTTCACAGGGTCACGTACTGAGCACCGCTGGAGATGCTCTAACAACCCAGTGTCAAAACTAGTAGGTAGTAAGGACCCTACCAGTCCGGTATGAGTTGAGGCAATACCAGCCTTATATATCGTGTGTATGACATCAACTGTCACACATTAGCTATGCAGTGCATGTTGTTGAATGTGAGGAATCAGAATGTGGTCTTTAAAAGATTTTCAGCATACTCTGAGGAAGTAAGATTGGAGGTCAAAATTCTCCAAATGCTGAGCTTTGGTGTGGCTTTTTCAATAGAGTGTAATCTGAACATTGCAGAATGTAAATTGCAGATGTACTACTAGCCTGCAACTATCTGAATGCTGCAAATTCCTTTTATGTTGTGTCAAAGTTAAAGGAATCATGTGGGCATGAGTGCAGTCATAGGAATGGTGGGTTCAAATGCATTCATCTGCATACTGCATTCACATCAAGAATTTGTTCTGTGCTGGATTTTTTGTTCTGTTGTGTAGCAAACACGTTTCTGTTATTTTTTATGCACTCGCTGAAAGTGAGAAGAATGGGCAGTGGTGTTCTGAACCTGGGGTTGTGATGTTTTGAAGTGATCAGTGTAGATTAAGATTGAAAATTGACTTGTTGCCTTATGTGGTGAGTACTCTTTAAGTATGTTGATGCACTATGTCGAATATGAAATGTTGATCACAGAGAGTGTGATGTAGTTGAAGCTATCATTTTCTGTTTTAGTCCTCTTGTGGCTATACCAAAGCCTTTCAATTTATGTGGAAAATGAACTTGTGCGATTCAATAGTTTTTACTAGTTAGTCCTCATGGAAGTGGCAACAAGTGCTGTGGTTGCAAATGTTGTTATACCGGCATTTTTGTTTGTTGGACCATGATTTCAGTGAGGGCAGTGTAAATGTTAGCTTTGTCTGTTAGGACCCTTGTTTATCTTCATGACCCAAGTGCCTGTCAAAGACATCTGTATGATTACCTTAAATGCAATGCAAATAAATGTGATTAGTGCCCATGGGTATTACAGATGAGATGTGGAGAGGAGTCATGATGTGTGCAGGATCATTTCCAACAATGCCAAGTAAGCTTCATGCAGTGCCACATGCTTGAAATGCAATTTAACTTGAAAGCTTCGGGGAAGTATCTGAAGTGACAAATGTGAAAATTTTGAAACCATCCTTCATAGAGTGATGATGTGTTGTGAGTACATGTGTGCATGCAGGTAACCTTGTCTGGCCAAATTTTACTTTCATCAAGTTTTCATTCTCATTGGAAGACTCACAAACTTCACATAAAGTTCATGCGTATGAGGTTCATGTTAAACCACTGGGTCCCACTTGAGACCCAGTTCCAAAACAATTACAAATAACATATCTATGCTTGTGAGTTGTGACTTACCTTTGTACATCAAACCAAACCTAAGCTACTAACAAATGTGATGGGAGTTGTAATCAAAATAATGTTTGCATTAAACTGCATGTTTTGCATAACTCAAACTGTCTGATTTACCAGGAATGTGTCTAGTCAGTGTGATTATAATGAAGTTTCACTGCACTTAAATTCAAGAATGTTTATACCAAATTTTGAGTGGATATTTGGTCTGTGATGGGGTATATGTTCAACTGAGGCAACAATGTCCAAGACCCACCCCTGCCTGGTGCTCTAAAGACCTTCACCAATTTTTCTAGTGTGATCAGAAAGCACCTTACAGAGCATAGTTTTTTCTTCAGCTGGTTGTGGGGCATTTCGATAATAGAGTGCCCACTGTGAATATCTGCTTTATCCATGAATATCCCTTGTAGAAAAGGGTACGAATCTTACACGTACTCCTTAAGAGTGGGAAGGATGTTTGGAATGCCCTGGCCCTTGGGCTAGCCCTACTGTTCCATGGACTTCATTAGGTTCCATCAATTGACCTCCATGGCAGCAGTAACCAAAGTAAAATGAATTGTCCCATCAGCAGTTTTCAGCATCTCAAAAGGTTTAGGGTTTACCTTGTGCATGCAGGTAACTTTGAAGTTTGATTACCACTGTTGGTGGCTCTGCAGTGCCAAATGCTATGCACATGAAGACATGTTAGATTTGTTCATTCCTAGAGACATTGATTAGGAAGAAGAATCCTTCAATGAATAGACAAGATCCTATACATGTAGCAGGAAGAGCCTTCTTATAGCCCTCTTCACAGAGATTTCAAGAGATCGTATTCAGTTAAGTTCTGTCTCTATACACTGGAGTACTACATATGAATCTACACACAATATTCTTACAAGGCAGGTTATCATCACAAGTAGCACAACATATCATACGTTGTTTTCAGAAAGAGTTGTAAGGCAATGGGCTGTCTCTATACACTGGAGGACTACATGTGAATCTACATCACAAGCAACACAACATACCATACCTTGTTCTCAGAAAGAGTTGTAAGGCAATGGGCAATGCTCCAATATCAGAAAGAGTTGTAAGGTAATGGGCAATGCTCCAATATCATCCTCAAGGACAATACACAATACCTCATTTTAAGCTCTAGACACTCCAGTAAGTTCTTTACTATGTTTGTTGCAATTCATAAGCCCAACACAATCGCAGCAAATTCTGTTTCATAATTGTTTGCTGCACAAATTATTGAGATCTCATTGACTAACTAGCAATGCAAGACATTTGAATTTCTTTGAAGCACAGGAAGAGGACACAAAGTACAGATGTTGCTTTTGGATTGCAAACTTTGTTACAATGTAGTGCAAGCATTCCATGTCCACAAGAGGTGATAAAATGAGTACAAGAAGCTAGGTTGTGAACAATCCAAAAACAAATGCTCAGACTGCAAACAACTGGAATCAAAATCTGAAAACCAAAATTTTTGTTGTGCAATGTTGAATTCAATCTTGAGTATCTGTAAGAAGAGTCTGGTGATGCTAACGTTTGTTGCAATGTAGGGAAAGCTTTGCATTATTGAAAGAACTTATCTACATCATGAACCACCCAAGCTGGTTTCAGTTGCACTAGAGCAATCCAAAATGCAAGCTGGAACAGTGGGAACTACATGCTACAAAAAGGAGATGAATTGCTAGAATGTTTTCTTAAAGTCAATGTCGACGTGCAAAAATTGGCGAACCAGCTTAGCAAAGGGAGTCATGAACTCACATTCGAATTCAGAACCGTTGTCGCATGTCACCAGGAGTCGTGTCAAATTAGGGCATCTTTTAAGGGCCCCATCAATCACGAGAAGAAATTTGTCGCAAATAGCGGAATCCTCAAGCTCCAAAAATCGAAGTTTGTCGAACACTGTAGAAACCTGCAACTGACTCTCGACCATTGTCGAGTCATCCACCATGTCCACGCTCAGACCCAAGCGGTCCAAGCGCGGAAACAAACAAGAGATTGTTTCCAGATTCAAGTTTAGAGGATGATGATAATTCCATTCTCGGCGGATCACCTCTAACGTTCTCAATTTCGACGATGGTTTTGAAAAGACACAGTCGATTGCAGCCCAAACTTGAGAGCATGACTCCTTCACTGCTATCTCTTCTAAGTCCAGGCAATCTATGTCCTTTCCAAGGTCCAGATTATCCGTTCTCACATGGTCAATTCTCAGACAGTTTAGTCCGCCGACTTTCTTCACAAGTTTAAATTTTTTGAAGTTCGAGTAATCCAAACGAAGGGTCTCTAGAAGATTAGCCTCCAAGATAACGCTGTCAAGGCTCATGTTGCCCAAGTCGAGCGACTTCAAACTGGAGCTTGTGAGATTTAGTGTCCAATGCGGATCTGTTGAGGTAACGTGGGTCTTGGTGAGGGAGAATGATTCAAGCTTTACGCAAGCGAACACAAGTGACTGGAGCTGTAATGTTGTCACGTCCACAAACTCAGACAGAGTGAGAGACAACAGACAGATGAACCGTGGAGCACCGGGATGTGTTGTAAGTTTGATATCTGTGTATTGCAAACGCAAGCTTTCGAGACACCGCATTGTTGCACATCTCTCCAGCATGTTGACATACAGTGTGGTCGTTGGCACCTCGTAGGTCAGATGACGAAGAGAGTCAGCAGTATGCAAGAGCCATGTGACCACCGCTGTCGCTGAAAATCTGGTCCAATGACGAATGTCCAAATTTTGGAGATGGATTGTTTGCAGGATTGTGTCCGTCAGCAGAAACTCAAGCTCTTGTGTTCTGGATCCCTCGAAAGCAGGCAAAAAATAGGACTCGCGCTGTTTCAGAGTGTGCAGAGTGTGGAGATGGTGGCGTAATGCCACTCTCCACCTTCGGCATGTCCATGAAGCCCTCACCACATCCTTCACGTTGCCAATGTGTGATAGGATGTTGCCTATAACTTCTACTGGAAATCGCTCTATCCCTCTCTCCTGATGTCCAACTTCTTCTGCTCCTCCTGACTCAGTTTTAGTTTGGCTGCCGCTCGTGCTTCCTTTCTGTCTCTTCCACCGCTGGTCTGTCATGATAAATCAATCGCTTTCAATACCCACAACAGAAATATCGACAAGAAAAAACCCATAAAGTTGGTGTTGCCGACAAGGATTCTAAGATTGATTTCTTGGGTACTTACGGCAACAAAAACCCAAGCACTTGAATTTACTTTTAAACTAGACTTGCGCAATTCAGAAAGTGTTCACTAGTCAGTCCTCATGAAAGCAGCAACAAGTACCACAGTGGCAAGTTCTGGGTGAACAAATCCAGAGAATTTGCGACCTAACCCAATGCCGGTGTGACAGAACATGAGTTATGGGATCAGAGCGGCTGTTAGGATTTTTCTTTTTGGCAAGAAGGTACATGGTGAAAGGGAGGTGATGGTGGCAAGCCGGCAGTCTGGTCGTCCTGGCTCTTCATTTTCTAGTGTTGGCACTCGAGGAGTTGAGGTGTGGGCGCATTGCAATTTGCAACGCTCATCAGCTGCTCAAGAATTATGATGCTGTACGTCTCTTAATGATGGCAGGAGCTTCAGGAAGAAGCCTGAGAGGAAGAAAACGTATGGTAGTCCCGTCGTTTAAGTAGAAACCAAAAACAAACAATTTTTATTTATTTTTTAATCTGAGGTTGCAAAATGGGTGCACAATTTTGGAGAGATTATGGAACTGTAGTGCGAGGTGGGAGCGCTAAATGATCTTTCATTTTCAACATGATGAGAAAACTCTCCTGAAATAGGAGTATAGGACTACCTTAAAGACTTTCAGTGTAGGTAAAGCCCTCGGATTGGGGTATCCAAAAGTGAGGGGCCAAAGCCAAGGCCGTGGCCAAGTCTTGTTGTGGATCTACCCTACTAGCCTCACACAGTCCTGGGTTGTGGTAATGGCCTCCCCCAAGGGCCTTACTGTCACTTCTTTTTTTAAGTCATCCCAGTCAGTACGCATATTTTGAAAAACAAAAAGGCTCCCCCTCCCCCCTTTTGCAGAGGAACTCCGCAAGTTCTCTCTTGCAAGAGCCAGTGATCAGTGCTCTAACTAAGGGTTTCCCATGGAAGGAAATGCTCTAGGGTGAGTGCATTTCCAAAGTATGGAGCCTAGCCCTAGGTTTCCATATCAATGCAAAGTATAATTCTCTCCTTCTATTTTGTTCAATTTTTTTATTTGATTGGAGTGTGCTTGTCTTTTTCATGATAGACAATTGGGAGGTCATATATCCTTGTCCTTTTGCATTCAATTTTTCAAGCAACATGTTAGTATTTGTTTTCAACAGGCTTTAGCTTCTATTATAGCAAGGAAGATTGTGTTGACAGATGATGCTTGTTCTAAACCTCTCATTATTATTAAATTTCATGATTTGCATGCAAGCAACATTAAAGGGGCCATGAGTGAAATTGCCTCCTACCATGAGAAGGACTAGCTCTTTCCCTTTTTCTTGGTTCATGCAAGTTGTGTGTCTTTTTACCTTTCTTTGGCCTTCCTTTTTTGTCTCCTCTTTAATGGTTTTGGCCATCAATCTTTTATTGAGAAATAAATAAATAAAAATGAGAGATTTGTGTTGACAAGACATATTTTACACTTTTCTTTTTTTTTCAATTTTCAAAAATCATCTAGTTTAATAACAAAAATTCACCACCAAACCAAAAATAAAAGCATTCATCATGACACCCCTAAATTTGAAATATTCAATCATCCAAATATTCAGGTATATATGTATTTTTAGTAATGATGGATCTCCTTTATACCATGGACAAATGATATTATGTCACAACCCTATTTTGAGAGAATGTGAAGATGAAACTCACACTCTCAAAATGGGGACTTGTGTCGCAACCCTATTTTGAAAGAGTGTGAAAATGAAACTCACACTCTCAAAATGGGGACTTGTGTCATAACCCTACTTTGGTAGAGTGTGAAGATGAAACTCACACTCCCGAAATGGGAACTTGGGAGTCCTTCGGGACCCTTGAAACTTCAAAGTTCAATTGCAGAGGTCAAAACATTTTGCATTGGGGTGTTTTTTATATCATTGAAAAGCTATCGAAGTGTAGATGTCGAAAACAGGCTCACATGGGCCATTTGAACATCTACAACACAAGTTATGGCAAAAGAAAGGCCGAGAGTCAAACTCAAACTAGTAATTTGACTCTTGACCATTAAAAGTTGGAAATCGACTCAACCCCGGTGCATGTAGGTGGAGTGCGATACACCGTTGGAAAGCTCTTGAAGAGAGCTATAAGTTTGCTTTAGACTTCATCCCAATCGGAGGTCTAAGCAAAGAGTTATGACCTCACAAAATCCCAATAGTCTAAACCGAGATAATTTTGAAACTCCTCCTTGGGAATCCCAAGACAAAAAGCCATTCGGATGTAGGTGCCACAAAAAAACAGAGATAATACTATATGGGGGAAGGTGGTGGCTTCCCTTGAGTCAAGGCCGTGGTGAATCTTGTGAGTCCAAAGTTGCCCATGGCTTGTCCTAACACTAATGGTGCTCCAAAAAGTTAAACTAACCAACTTGTTGGTTGGTTTGATGCAGATTCGAATAAATAACTAAAGCTTGTCACTCTTCCTAGTCCCACCCCGGAGCTTCAACACGCCCCTCTACCCTTTTTAGTGTTGAGAGGTGGGAGCGTGCCCTAAGTTTTTCACAATTCCGTTGTTTGAGTAACTTAAACCCATCTTGGATTTAACTAGGGATTTGGGAATGTGTCATATTACCTAGAGAATTATTAAATGCAAATGTCTAATTGTGTATGGGATTTACTAAACATGGGACTTATTAAAATGAACAACAACTATACCTTACTTATGCATTAATGACTAGCAATACCATAGATACTCAAATTAAGTGCCATTATAGGAAATATATTTGCCCTAGTACCTAGCCTAGTTAAACACAAATTAATTATTTTTTAGAATTGCAAAAAATACTGAAAAATAAATAGATGTCTACATGAGTTTTTTATGCATTCTTTACATTAGAGAATTTTTAGAATGTATACTGCCTTACACTTTAGTTTCATACATTGTCTAATGTTTTGTGTTGAAACTTAGTTTCATGTGGGGTTTGATGTCCTACCCTAAACCTTAATTTATTATGGTATTTGATTTTGAATTTAATTCACCACTGCAACTTGTGGACTAATCACATAAATCAATAATGACATTCTTTATGTGGGCATATTCATAATTACACTACCTTTTTTCGAACACAAGACTCAAGGACTTTGTTTTCAGTATCTTTCAAATATAAATTTTAAATGGAATAAATTTAAGTGAAAGATATTGGACAATTCCAATTATGATCATTTTCATGGTGGTGGTGATTTTTCACATGTGCATGTAATTATGCATAAATATTTTGGCAAAAAATCAAAAATGTAAAAAATGAATACATAAGTTTATATACAATTTAACATGCTTTCTTGCATGAAAATTTCTTGCACATTTTACCAAACTTGGGGCCACAAATTTTAAGCCTAGCAAATACAAAAAATCAACCAAATGGGAAAAAAAAAGAAAATTTTCCTCATTGCCTTTTCATAATGGATTTTGTAATTTTCAAAATTCTTATGTCATATATTATTTAATCAAATTCATTATATGAATATTGCCAAACATAAATGTATGCATTACTTATCAATGAAAAAAATTTTAAATCAGTTACATTGTTTAATACATTCCTTTTGAAAATTTAAGACAAGGACCCAAATTATTTAAAAGAACTCATAAAAACATCTACATTATATCCAATCTATTATTGGATTTTTGTATTAGATTAACATGACATCATTTTAGTTATAGTCATATACCAATCCATTATATTCATGAAATAATGAATGTAATAAAAATCCAAAATAGTCTTTTGCAATCTTTTTTTCATTAGACCATCCTTTTGGGTACCCTAATTATGAATATGCCCATATTCATACCTTTGGTAGGTCATTCAAAGCCATTATATTTGTTTTATAGATATTCAAATGTACCTTTGGACCGAAAAATAAAACTAACATTTTGCTTATAAACATGAAAAAATTTCTCTTATCAACACAATAGAAATGCAAGCGAAGGAGAGGGGATAATATATTGCAAAAAAAAGGGAAGAAAATATTTGAATGAATTTCTAGAATCAAGCCAACATTCACAACCCAAATATTGAATAATTGGGAATACAATGTTAGGTATGTCCATCAAGCAAGGTTATCAAAGAACATTCGTTGCCAAGCAACCATATCTGGACCAAAGTCTTTGTAAGCTCATATACTTACATGGAGAACATAAAAACAAATAGGACCAAATATGCCATGGGAAGGATCTACTTGGATACCACCATGCCTTGGGATCTCAATTGGCAACTACTATGAAAGCACACTTGATGGGACTTATTAAAACAAGGCCTTTCTCCTATTCAAGTAATGGATCAGTATAAGGCCTGTGTCAAGGATAGGACATTGAACAATGAACTTGTGATTCGTGACATTTTTCTACTCCCATCTGATGTGAGAAACTTAGGAAAAAATAAAGCTAATGAATTATGGCAAAAACAACCCAAGGATCCCATTAGTGTTAAAATGTGGGTTTTAGAATCCCCTTATTCATCTTTTTATTATGTCCAACATGCCCTTTTGGACCTGAATCTACCAAACAAAGATGACACACCATTCACATTTAAAATTCAAAGTCCATGGTAGTTTGAAATGATGGAAAAATTTGGAGACCAAATTTTTGTTTCATTTGATGCAACCTTTGGAACGAATCAAAACATGGCATACCTTCCTCTTCTTTTGAATGAAGCGTAACGACACATTCATTGTGTATGAATGCATGACATAATATTTGTTCCATGTTTTTTATAGTACCAGTTGTATACCTAAATGGTGTTTAACGAATGGTAGAATGGCATACCAATTGCCTTCATTGTCATTGGAAAAAATAGGGAAAACAACCTACATCCAATTTTCCAAGCATTATCAAAATGATTTCCAATCAATTGGATGCCTAATGCTATCATTGTGGACAATGCACAAGTTGAAATTAATGTCTTAAGGTACGAAAATGTGGGTTCAACAATATCTTGCACATAATTTTCAATGATAAAACATATTTATTTTTTGTCGCAACCCTAGCCTTGGGCTTGTGCCCAAGGCGAGGGCTGGCAAGGTTACAGGCCAAGAGGGAAGCCCAAGGTCACATCTCATGCTCCCGAAAGTGCAAAGTGTGTGAGGGAATGAACCCTCACACTCCCAAGTGAACTCCCATTTTGGGAATTGGACTCCCAATGGACTCCCAAATTTTCAAAGGTCAATTATAGGGGTTTAAACCCATTGGATTGAAGAGTTTTTTATATCATTAAAAATTTATTGAAACGTAGATGTCTAAAATGAGCTCACATGACCCATTTGGACATATGGAACACAAGTTATGGCCAAAAGAAAGGTCGAGAGTCAAATTGGTAGTTTGACTCTCGACCACTAAAAGTCAGGAATCGACCCGATTTCTTTGCGTGCAGGTGGTGTGCAGGTGGCATGTGACATACCATTGGAAAGCTCTCAATGAAGCTACAACTTTGCTTTAAACCTCATCTCAATCAGAGGTCTACACACAAAGTTATGGGGCCCCAAAATTGTGGGAGTCCCAACTTTGGGAGTTTCAGGACTCCCATTTGGGAGTCCTGGGACAAAATGCCATTTAGATGTGGGCCTCATGGAGAGGTAAAAAGTACACTATAAGGGGGAAGGTGGTGGCTTCCCCTAAGTCCAGGCCATGGTGAGTTTTGTGAATCCGAGTTTGCCTGCGACTCGTCCTAGCACCAAAAGTGCTTCAACTATGCACTAACCAACTTGTTGTTTGGTTTGTGCAGGTCCGTGTGAGTGATTGAAGTGCTTATCAATCTTCCTAATCCCATCCCCGAACTTTAGCATGCCCCTCTACCCCCGAAATGCTGCAGGCCAGGGAGCGTGCCCCAACTTCCTACTTTTTCGTTGTTTTCATCTCAGACTCACATTTGAATCTCTTGGAGAGGTTGGGAGTGCGTCACTTTCGTTCCATCCCATGTTGAAGGATATTTGTTTGTGAGCCCAAACATCATACTCTAATTCTTGTGTTACATTTGCATCAACATATGGCCCAAAGCCAAAATGTTTTTATGCCTATGGCATATTCGCAAAAGCATGGGTAGAAAATGTAGTCAAGAAGATAAGTGCGAAAGAGAGGTCAAGAGTTTTATTTGCTCTTGGAAGCATCATGTATTTTCAAAATTGTCCACTTTGATGCAGAACCTATCTTGTGGGGAGAACAACAACTTTAGTTATTAGCAACCAATTACCTTTATTCAGCTCGCTTCTGTGAATACCTAAAAGAACATTGGTTGCATAAAGCAAAGATGTGGTGATTGAAAATCGGAACATCCCCCATGCAAGGCAAAACACCAATGCTACTATGGAATCATTTCACAACAACATGAAGCGAATTTTTTATTTTTCCTAAGAGGCTTACAGGACATAGGATGGACTAGCTCATCTACAATCTTGTTGGTGATGTTCTAACTCACTATTAGTGTGGGGTGCAATGAAAAATCTTTGATTATGCAATGAGAAACAAAAGCAAGAAAGCATTGTTGTTAATGCCCTATTGCGAGCTCATGATATTCTAGATATGAATGTCCTATTATGTCCAAATGGGGAGGACATTACATTTGTGGCATCCACTAACCACCTAGGAAAAGTGTGGATTATACATGCTCCAACTTCAAAATGGTCACAGTGCGATTGCCCCCTTGCAACACAAGACATTGTTTATTAGCATGTCATGAAAATTTTCAAGATGTTTCATCCAAACATTGGTGATGGTTCAATTGTTAAAAAGATTGATACCTTACACAGGGTCACATGAGATGGTCCAATTCCCAAACACAATAGTTTTGAATGTAAGCTTGGAAATGATCACACCAAAGATGATGATACCAAAAATGAACAATTGGACAAACAATTAACTTGGAGCTCATAAATCACCCTAAATCTACAACAAATGAAAATGTAATTGACATCATCGACAAGGTCTTTTTGACCTTTGAACTGCTAGTGTGGAATTTCCACCCTTGCAATTGCATTTGCTTTCAGCATTGAAAGTTCTTAGAAGCAAACAACAAAACATGTTAGGGCAAGGTGTTGCCAAATTGGCACACCTAACTACCACAACTTTGTTCCAATATGTAGTAGGTGTTAATGGATTGAAAGGCATAAAAGATTGTTTGAATCCTTTGCCCATAAACACAACCATTTAAAGGATAGAGCAACAAGGCATAATGCATCTAAAATGTGGTACCCCAGGGTGGGGTAAATTTATAGTTTCTTTTGTGATATGTTGGGGTTTGTAGTTATACCACATCATGTCTATTGGAATATAAGAATAATATAAACCTTATATGTATTTTTAGGTTATTTGGTTTGACACTTCATATTTAACTTTTAACATTATTCTAGGTCTATTTCAATGCATTCATAGCACTATAGGATCTATGTATTACAATGGAATCAAATGTGGGTATTTTGCTTTGTCTAGCGGATATTGCATAAGAAATTACAAGAACATGTAATATACATAATTATCACAAAAAATGTAGTAACACATTGTACACGTAAACAATGTTTAATGTCTTTGTTTGGCTATTTAAGTGTATGTTTGATATGGGAATATGATGTTCTAAATTAAAAGTGTTATATTGTGTGATTCTTGGATATGTGGCAAGCAGATTGTATTCAATGTTTTCAATCCATTTTTCTTATGCAATTTTTGCATGTTATTATTGTTCACATGTACCATTCTAAACCTGCTATAATACATCCAAGTGATATGCAACTTACGTCATGAATTCCATATTGTAACTCACCCAAAAAACAACATGTACATACATCATTTACCCATAAACATTTCAAAATCACACATGTAAGCAATAGTCCAAAAATGAAACAACAATCCAACAATAATGCAACTACAACTGTAACATGCGGAAATCACACATGCAACATACAAACCAACAATGGAACAACAACTCAAACTTGACAACCTTGGGTTTAAATAATCCATAAACTAGGCCAAATTAATAATTGAGGTTTGTTGTTTGCAATGTGTCATTGCCATACATTGGCTAGAATTTCCATAAAACATTTGGCCTTTCAAACCAAAATATTACACTCACACATGTAGATGACAAATTTGTTGATGTTGCAACGCAACTAAAATCCAAAGGCACCAAAAAAACTAGAACATATCCTAAACACCCTAACATCCTATGTTAAGACCCTCTTATATTATATGATTTATTGGTTGAGAAGCATAGGAGCCAAGTTTTCTCATTCTGCCACTTTGTCATGCTTTTGTTACGTTGTCAAATTGTATTATAGTAGATTGTACACCTTCAATTGGTAGGTCCAACCCAACCATCCACCTTGTCTTTGATGACCTCGATTGCTACAAAATATCTAATATTATAGTTCACAATGTGTCTCACATTTGAATGGTTATAGCCTTCAAGAATGTCGCAACCCCACTTTGAGGGAGTTTTGAGGTCACCACTCACACTCCTGAAAATGGGACTTGGGAGTCCTCCGGGACTCCCAAAAACTCAAAGCGTGATTGCAGGGGTCAAAACACCTCGCATTGAGGCGTTCTTTATACCGTTGGAAAGGTCTTGAAGTGTAAATGTCCAAAATGGCCTCGCATGAGCCATTTGAACATCTGTAGCACAAGGTATGGTCGAAAGAAGGGCCGGGAGTCCAAACCGGGACAGTTTCGGGACTCCACTTTGGGAGTCCCGGGAAAAAGAGCCATTTGGATGTAAGTGCGGCGGAGAGCTGCAGAGAATACTATATGGGGGAAGGTGGTGGCTTCCCCTAAATCCGGGCCGTGGTGAATCAAGTGAGTCCAAGGTAGCCCGTGGCTTGTCTCAACACCAAAAAGGGTGCAGAATGAGTTCTAACCAACTTGTTGGTTGGATTTGGATGCAGGACCGTATAATTGAGTAAGCTTGTCTCTCTTCCTAGTTTATCCTAGAGCTTTCAGCACGCCCCTCTCACCCCCTTTAGTGCTGGAAGCTGGGAGCGTGCCCTGAGTCCCAAAAATTCCACAATTTGAGTAACCTGGCCCCGACTTGGGGCTAACTTGGGACTTGGGAGCATGTCAAAGAACATGTTGGGTGTCACCTACATTCACCAAACCTAATAGGTTATGTTCCACTATTGAATGGGTTACAAATATATATAAATCTACTAGGATTTCAAACATACACATACATGAATGCTACCAAACCGATTCGCAAACTTCCATTCACAATAACTAGTTATGAACCTCATAACATAAAACCTACATTCCTAGTTTAACTCTTATTGTGCCCCATCTAGCCACATCGAAGAATTGTTTGTTGTGCCCCACTTCCAAACAACATTCTAAGTCATGGAACTTTGCTTAACAATCCATTGTTTAGAAAAAAACCTAGTGCACCAATGTAAATGGGAAGATGTTTTCAATCTTCAAAAGGTCATAATGTAGGAATTGTTCTTCATTCATTATAATTACGCTCTAGTGGTTGGCATATTACAATGGGATCATGAGGTCCTTGACATTTAATGGGATTTCCAATTTCTTTTGGACAAATTGTAACACACTCTGTTTTAATTCCCCTCTTTCTTTGATTTAGTTTTTTACAATGTCCTAGAGGTGAGGATGTGTGATGTACATTTGCTGTGAATCAATGTGAAAGTGTGAGAACCATAACCAAAAAAAATCCATGGCATCTATGCTTAGGTATTGAGCAACAATGTTGTTCAGAAGGGAAATATAGGTATTGAGCAACGGTGCTGTTTATAAACATCAATTTCACATAATGTTGTTAGATCTAAAAGAAAAGTGTTGCCTCCTTGGTACCACCTTTGTTAATAATGAACTCTTCTCCAAAAGATGCCAGCTTGCAAGCAATAAAACATTTTACTATAAACAATTTTTCCCCTAGACCCTAAATCATTTATTATCAAACCAATAATGCAACTACATTTGTAACCTCACACCCTAAACCCATTATTGTCAGAAACAACACAAGTTTGCAACACATAGTTTGCCAAATCAAAAACACAAATTGGAATTAGAAATTGCAAATGTACAATGGGGTATTGTTGACGGATTGGTTTAAATATTACATTTTTTCTCGTAGTCTCCCCTTTCCTTTATTAGTTGTTTCCACTATCGTAGTAATTCTTGGGGCAAGCTCCACCATGACATTGAGGTTGGGGATGGGACGCATGGGGCTATGTTCAATTTGTCATGGAAGGCACAATCCTAAAGAAGAGGGAAGATGTCCTAATGAAAGATTGCAAATTAAGAGGAGGTAGGCTATATAAACTAAAGTAGCAGGGCTTGGATTAGATACATAACATTATAATAAATCAATTTCCCTTTATTTATTTTCTTGCACAAGACTAGGTGGAGATGTGAATATGTCATTCAAGTCCACTGACTTTACAACATTCTCACTAAAATGAGTTGGGTTAATAAAGACATTGGTGACTAGTCCCAAATCTATAGGCAACACCGCTTGTAGTTGCTCCTTAGCCTCACCCAAAGAACATCTTCATGGGACCTTTTATTTTTTCTATTGAAGATAGAATACAAATGAATAACAACCACACAACCCCAAAAAAAACAAAAACAAATAGGAAAGCAAAACATACCAACATGCATACCACATAATTTTTTTTACAACAATTTGGCAACATACCCAAGTTAGTGACATTGTCCATTATTTGAATAGTAGTAAACATTTCAATGTTGCCAATTGTTTGTTGGCCTTCATCAATAATGTCTTCAGTAAGAAACTTTATGACAAGACCTTATCGCATCTGTAGTGACACCCTTTGGGATTTTGGCCTTGCCCAATTTGACCATGACACTCTACAATTCATAATCCTAAAGCTCAATGAGATTATCTTTGCATCTTCCCTTGATGAGACATAGGGTAGCCTCCTCCTTTTTGTCAACCTTCCCAACAAACAACCAACCAATGTCTATCTCCTCCCTTAACAATAAAGCATCATTAACAACCTGAACAAAATAAAAAAATGCATATTAACAATCCTAACAATAGCAATAACTAAAACCATGTAGGAATAGGAAGAGGAAAAGTAAAATGGGATCTGATCACCTGGCTAAAGAATTGACATTGGTCAGTAAACAATGTGTCATTGCACCACATATCTTCCAACAATTTGATCTTTCTAGCATGATGTATGTTAGCAATTGTTCTATGGACAATCTTGCAGATGAAATCCCTTATTTTTTGTATAACAATATGTTATTGCTCAATGGTTGAAACTTAAAAGCCCCAACAAATCATGTTGAGAATTTGAAACATTCTCATGACTTTGATGAATCTTGGGAAACCATGGAAACCCATAATCAATGGCATCTTGAACTACAACCATAAGGTGGACAAAATGAGCCATATCATGGGTGAAGTGTAAGATGTTGTGTTTAGTTAAACCATGAATAGGATGAGTAAGTGGATGTAACCTATGGAAACAAAATGTTTGGGGAATGTGAGGTTTAGGCATAATTAAAAAATTACAAATATTGGTTGAATTACAAAATGAAGAACATACAACATGGGCATAAAGTTTTTATGGTGGACACCTCCCATAAAATGATCTATAGAATATTTTGAATATCTGGACAATATGAAGGCACCACATTCCAAATTTCCAAGGAAAATGGTTTTGCCTCCTTTTCCAATTTAGCCAATATGTCCTATAACTCATGCTTAGTGTGGTACCATGGGCATTGTGGACCTTATGTAATCAAATGTCATTTGAAAACACAATATAAGGGTGACCAACCCCACATTTATTTTTCTTCTTTAGTTCAGGCTTGCATGCAGATCAACAAAGATTTTGGTTCAAACCAAATGCAAAGATGATGTATGTTATTACACTACTAGGAGATGTGGTCCTAGCTACTACGTACTCCTCTCATTTTTTAATGAATTAGACCAGTTCCACTATAATGACATTATAGTGACATTTGGCCTAATGTAATGGAATGGGCTAATGATCGAGGTCGCATGGCAATGACCAATGGAACCCTAGTGGATTGGTTTAATGATACTATCTAGCACAATCATGGAAAACTATCTAATGGTCCAAATTGGGGCTTCTTTTGCCATTAGATCAAATGATTAATTTAAAATATGGCAAGTCTTTTTCCATTGAAATGATGTCACATGGCATGTGTAAGCATTCATTTGATGTGTTGCCACATTTCAAGCATAGGCATCCAATTATATGTTGCCATGTGGCAAACATTAGACATCCAATGAAGTATTGCCATGTGGCAAGGCGAGACCAAAGCACTTATCCACTAGGTACTTAGGTAACTAAACCTATGCACCTAAGTACCTATGCTTAGTCAACCTAGGTTTAAAAACCTAACCTCCTAGGAAGCCTAGCATGGCTAATGAAACCTAGTAAGCCTAACCTAGGTTGGTTTCACCAACTAGGTTGTAAGATTCAAGACTTGAACCCCTCACCTCCACTTTGAGGAATTAAGTCCTTAACCATTGCACCACTTTCATTTTATGTGAAATAACACGCCAACAAAAACTCATAACATTTTTTTTCAACCTATTTAAATAGCCTCGTTAAAGTATATTAGACTTGTTTAATTTAAATTAACTTAAGACATGTACCTAAGCAAACATAGGTTACCTAGGCTAAACACCTAAGGTAACTTAGGCTATATTGTAAGTTGTCCCTAGGTTATATAAGCTACAACTAGGTCGTCGCAACCCCACTTTGGGATAAGTGTGAGGATGAAACTCACACCCCCAAAAGTGGGAAGTTGGAATCCTCCCAGACTCCTGAAAATTCAGAGCTCGAGTTCAAGGGTCAAAACACCTTGCATTGAGGTGTTCTTTATATCAATGGAAAGCTCTTGAAGTGTAGATGCCCAAAATGGCCTCGCATGTGCCATTTGGACATCTTCAGCCCAAGTTATGGGCAAAAAAAGGGCCGGGAGTCAAATTGGTAGTTTGACTCCCGACCACTAAAAGTCGGGAATCGACATCTTCTAGACATCTACTGAAGGAGTGTGACATGGTGTTGGAAAGCTCTTGAGGAGAGCTACAACTTTGGTTTAGACTCCAATCAGAGGTTGGAACCGGGAAATATGATTTCCCAAAGTCCCGAGATTCCAACCCGGGATAGTTTCGGGATTCCCCCTTGGGAGTCCCGGGAAAAAGAGCCATTTGGATGTAGCCTCCATTGAGAGTTGCAAAGAATACTATATGGGGGAATGTGGTGGCTTCCCCCGAATCTGGGCCGTGGTGAGTCAAGTGAGTCCAAGTGCCCGTGGCTTGTCCCAACACCCAAGGGTGTTCCCGAATGTGAATTAAACCCTCTTGTGGTTGGTTTTGGATGCAAATTCGAGTGAGATAATACTTGTCCTTCTTCCTAGTCTAATCTCGGGACTTCTAGCACACCCCTCTACCCCCTTTTAGTGCTGGAAGTCTGGAACGACCCTCAAGTCCTAACTTTCCGCAATTCAACGTACAGTAGCCTCCTGCCTAAATACGCACCCGTTTAAGTACGCATCCCGGTAAAGTACACATTATTTTCCCGAAAAAATAAGGTTCAGATTATGAAATAACTAGTGGGTAACCCGTGACTACGCCACTCTAGCCACCCCCAACGCTTTGTGCTTTCATGTTTGGATTTGTAGCCAGGTTTGGCTAAATCTTTCTTCAAATAATTGCCCACTTTTTCCACATCTTCCTACAGAT
>Ga0116227_10003372_pt1 | contig 35590 bp, 26 predicted proteins | sample S1TSphgellanicum_FD_89693 | JGI IMG/M metagenome (GOLD analysis project Ga0116227, IMG submission 89693) | Host-associated microbial communities from peat moss isolated from Minnesota, USA - S1T2_Fb - Sphagnum magellanicum MG | ecosystem: Host-associated > Plants > Peat moss > Unclassified...
AATGTTAATGCAAGGAAATTGTGTAATTCAACAATGGAACCCCCCCCCCCCACACCCCACCCCCCCCCCCACACCCACACAACCACCCCACCACCCCACACCCACACACAACACGCTCACCACAACACAAAAAATTAAAAATTTATAATTTATATATTTTTTTTTGAAAAACAAAATCCAAAAAAAATATAAAAACAAAAAAAAACACCCCCCCCCCCCCCCCCCCCCCTAAAAAAAAGAACCAAAGAACAAAGATTGTTGAAGGTGCAACACCATTTTTTGGTAAATTATCTAGAAATATCTGAAGGAGCCAATGACAACATGTTCTTCATTTCAATAACAAATACACAAAATTAAAAGCAAATTGAGATAAAGGGTAACCATGTGAGGGTAGCAAAATGTTTCAGGTTCAAGTTTAAAACCAATGTTTATTATTTAACAAGTAAAATCACAAGCCTAAATAGGTATTAGGTTTTCAAAAAAAGTGCTCAATATTAAGGAAATGCACATGATATTAAAAGGTGTTGCATCACTTAGAAAGGTTATAACTTCACAACTAGAAATTGCAAAAGACAACTGATGTGGTAATTACATAGTAGAAACAATTTGTAAAAAACATTGAACTAACTATGAACCAAATGGTGTAATTTTGTTCCTTGCAAACATTATTAAACATTGCATGCTTATTGGACAATAATCAAACTACTTAGATAAGCAGGAGTACCTGATTTGGGCTCAAACTAATGGTGAAGTTGCATTGCACCTTGATAGAAGACCCTTCACCAAATATGTTGAATGCATCTTTGATTGATGCAAAAGGAGCTACTGTATCTATATCTATTTTGGACTCTGTCATGACTGCAAAACTTTCTTGCACATCACATAAAATGAATTTCTAAAACTTTCAAATCTGAGGGATTCATTCAACATCAGAACCTAGAAGTTCTTTCCCCTAGAGAATGTAACATAGGTAGACATCCATAGTAACATAAAAAAAAGGTTTGGATTGGTTTTCCATCAATAGATATCCGGATGCAAGTGAAGATCTACTAAAATTTATTGCAAAGTAATTTGTAACTTACAAGGATGTACTTCAAACCCTCCAACTAGGATTGAAAAGGTGATAAAGTCCCTTGTGGCTTATTTATCTCTTCTCCATTTCTTATCCCACTTTGTCACATCATTAATAATGAGCACTAGTGTTTTTTTATAAAAAAATTTGATTTCGCAAAAGTGTTGACATTCTTGCTAAATAAATAGGCTTTCCAAAAAAAAATCACAAATATTAAAAATTCACTAGAATTCTAAGGCTTCATCAACTCTTTGTGGTGACGGTAGTGCACCATTGACTCACTCTCAAGTTGCACTACCTAGGACATAATAACTTGTGGTCATAGAGAACTAACAACTTCTTAGGGTGGAAAGGTTGGACCAAAAATTGTAGTTGTGAGACATGTTTCAATATAAATTATAAAAAGACATTGCTATGATTTTTCATTGTCTTGCTCTATGTGACTTTACCACCAAATATCTTTGAAAAACATCAATGCCACAATGCCTTGTTGGAATGCATTGCAAAGCTCATCATAGAAAACACCATAAAAGATCTCGAGCTAAAAACACTGCAATGTTTAGAGCAAGCAATCATTCAAAATCCCCATGAACATAAACAATCATTTGAAATCCAAAGACACACTAAGGACATGCGTTTCTTACAAGTGGAAAAGACAAAAATAAACTAATAAGATGACATACTATTCAATTTCCACTTGAAACATGCAAGCCAGAGGTCCACAAAACTATTGCAAAAGATGTCGAAACTCAAGACCATTGACAAGCCAGGCTTTGCATGCATTATCACAGATACTAAAAGTAGCTTGAGAAAAAATACATGGAAACTTGTTGGCAATAGCTTTAAATTTAATGGTGATATTCATAACGATAACCCTAGATTTAACGATGATAACCTTAAATCTAACAACGATATGTTGGCGATTAACTTAAATCCAACAACTTTTACTAGTCCTATTTGACAATAAGGATATGTAATGACCTATTATAGTAGGCTAGACACCTTATGAGGAATACGCAAAATGGTGAGTGATTTCTGAACTTCTACCACAATATGGCAATTTTCATTTTTATTTTTTTAAAAATGCTTTAATGAATTTCGCAAGCCCTTTTATCCATCGCTTTTTGACAATATTTCGCCAATAAAAAAAAAAGGCTACTTCTTGCTATCCAAACCCTCCAAAAGCAATTCATTTTCCAAAAAAAAAAAAATTATTTCTCTTTTAAGCAAAGGCTATAATTGCCTTGGGATGTACTTATCGTCCACACAAAAGATCCCCAAGCCATATTGACCTAATGAACAAGCCATGCTTGTAGGCTCAAGGACCCATGAATGTGTAGGGTAACACTTTTAGAATGGGCCATTCCCAAAGTCAGTGGTTGCACACTTACTTTGGGAACACCTTGCTTTCAAGGTGTTAATGAATGTAAATGTACACAAGCCAATGTCAATCAATACACAATAGTGTAAAACATTTTCACATATACAAGCCAAAGTCAATAGTTTTTTTTGACATGGATAAGGCCATCCATGTAAATAAAAGTGTATTTTGATTCAACCCCAATACTCACATTAACATTTATGCAACAAATGTGTCAATTCAAATATGTTCATTTTTTATCACAAATCCATTTTTCCTCATGAAAAGTGATCACAAAATGACAAAGTTTCACTTTCATCACAAATAGCAATGATAAGCTTGCACGACTACCTCACTCACTTCATGTGTGAATTGGATTGTCTAAGTGAGTAAAAGTCTCATCAAAATGTATGTTAAATTTGGGAGCACAAAGGTCTCCAATATTATGGAATGTAGACGCCTACACATAATGTGCTTGCTCATGACATGTGAAAATGTAAGCAATCACTACAAGAGCATGTGGCTTTTCCCACACAAAAGGTTGTGGCTCATGACACATGTGTGAGATAAACTTTGTGGTTTCATTCATTACAATGTACAATATGTGATGTTTATTCTAACATATATTACATTAAAATTACAACTTGAGATTAAGTTGTGGCACATATTACACAAATGTAAAAAGATTATTCCCAACTACCTCATTCTCAATGTAAACTATCTCAACAACTAACAAGCGTTGCTATTTGGGGTGCACAACCACAAGTGCTTGATGTGCATACTAGTGTAGCAACAACTAACAAAGGGCAAACATGTTCATGAACTGGACTACTTGATGTGGTTCTGAGTGTGATGTCTTTGTGGGTACTACCCTTGTTCAGATGTATGCTACATGTGCGAGCATTGAGGATATTACTTTGAGAGTATTCAAACAAGATATTCACTCAGAATGCCATTGCTTGGAGTGGCATGATTTTTGGGATATACAAAATGTGGGCAAGGGAAGAAGGAGTCAAAACTATCTCATCAAATGCAATGCGAAGGGACTTCTTTTTTTGTTCAAAATCTCTTAGCAAGGCGGTTTCACCTTTCAGAATGGATGCTGAATGCACATGCTAGTGCAGTGGTGCTTGAAGAAGGTAACCTCAAACAAAAGGTGACCAAAGAAGTTGTGAGTCTCCTGTTTTGCATGGCTAGACTTCTCTTGTTGCATGTATGCCAAATGTAGGAGGATAGATGATGCTTGCTGAGTCTTCAACAGGTTGCCAACGCATGATGTGGTTCCTTGGGGTGCTATAGTTCTGGGACATGTGAAATTTTGGCAAGGGCAGCAGGCATTGGACTCTATTTCAATAAATCCAGTTCATGATGGGGTGCAAGCAAACTCTGCTACCTTTATTAGGGTTTTGAATGCCTTTGCCATTTTAGCAGCACAGAATTGCAAGCAATTTCACGAACAGATTATTCAAAGAGGCTGCAAGTCTTGATGCTTTTGTGGGTCATCATCTCAGTGACATGCATGCAAGTTGCTGGAGTATTGAGGCTGCTAGGAGATTGTTCAACAGGATGCCCAGGTGCAAATGTAGTTGTTTGCAGTGCCATGATTTTCAGACATGTGGATTCTGGGCAACAGCATGAAGCATTCTCATTCTCAATATGAAGGGGTAGTAAAACTAAATGCTGTGAGCTTTGTGATAATGTTAAAGGCAAACACTTGAAGAAAGGCAGTGCATTCATTAATACAATGGGCAAAATAAATTTGTAGCAGATGATGAAGAACATCCTCAGCTGGTTGAAATCCATGCATAGTTGAAGATATTGTCTATCTTGATGAATGAGCTTTGGGTTATGTACCAGATATGAAATTGTTGCTGCATGACATAGAGTTTGTAGAGAAAGATGTTCAGTTTGTGCTATTACCGTGAGAAACTGGCCATTGCATTCAGAGTCATCAACCCCACTCCCAGTACTCCAATGCACATTTCCAAGAGTCTGCAGGAGCCTATGCAGTGATTGCCATATTGCCACCAAGTTCATTGCAAAGGCAGTTTGGCAGGGCAATCATTTCTGAGGGATTCTAACCACAATCATCATTTTGAGAATTGCATTCATCAGTGAATGAGTGAGGGAGCTGCAGAAAAAAGCAACCTTATTTCTTGAACACATACATGTATATTCATGTTTGTATGTGTATATGTTTCTTTGGAGACGTTAATGGTTTTTTGGTGTAGGTGAATTCAAGGTTCCCCCAATTTCGAATATAAGAAGAAACAGGAGGCACTTAGGCTCCATGGAAACTTGAGACCTCCATGGATGGAAACAGAGCTAACAGCAATGGCGACACAGAGACGGCCCAATTAGGTGTGGTTTCATGTGTCAACAAAGAGATTGTTCAGTCTGGTTTTGAGTCTAATTGTTTTCAGTTGTAGCCTTGTTGATGCCCATTTATGATGTGGTTGCATTAACTTTGGAACACTGAGGACAACAAGGCATTAGAACTACCTTGAAAGTGCAACAAAAGTGGATTTAGCTGGAGGAATGCAATGAAAAGGGATTGAGTCAGACAGTGAGTGGGATTGAGCTGTACTCTCAGAGCTACTTAGATATTGGGTCAATGCCCTTCTCGGGTGGTTCTTTGAATTTTAACAGAACTGTCAGTTCCAGTTCTTTAAAATTTCAGAAGAACTGCCAGTTCAGTTATTTCAAATCCTTAAAGAATTGGAGATTTTCCTGAAAAAAATGGCAAAGAATTGATGGTTCTTTGGCCGATTCTATGACTTTTTCACATTTTTCAGAATCATGCTTAATATTTAAAAACTGTTTCTTTGAATATTTTGAGAGCCAGTGAGTAAGTGTGCATATGCCGAGGCTGATAACCAATGGGTATCTTTCCGGCATTCTAAGAACCGTCCAACACTGGTTAGTGCCCTTTTCAAGTCTTCAAAACTTGAATACAAATCAAATGGCCCAATTGGAAATTTGACTTGAAAACACAAATCACAAACCCCCAAGTGAAATGAAAATCTCATTAAGTTAGATGCTTTTAAATCACACATGAAATGCAGATCCAGTTGCAACATGAAGAGCATGTGGGTCCTGACTCCTCGAGATCACACCTGCTGGCCAACTCATCATATTGGAGAAGCAAGCAAGGAGTAGTTCCGCCTAATCTAGGAAGCCTAAGATTAGTTCTACCTAATCTTATATTATCCAAAAAAGAGCTTGGGTGGCTGGGCGCAATTGAAAATAGGCTTTTAGATGAAAATGTCAAAGGTGACCCATGTGACACCAAGGATATTTTAATCTTCAGAAACCAGTGAACTAAAGGAAGTAGATATTCACAAACTGAAATGTCCAGATTTGTTTGGGTCAAATCTTGGTTGGATTTTGCTCTGTAAATTGCTTTGAGGGGTTTGGATTCATCACCCTTTTGATGGATGGGTTCCCCGTCCTTGATTTTTATATACAGGGTTTTTCTTCTTTACAATCATATAGATTCTACAACCCACCCACCGTGTTTGAAGCCAGGTGGTATTACCTGAAAGCCACTCTCAATCATAAAAACATTCTAGCGCACAACCATCTGAGGCCCACCTTCCTGAGCCTAGTCATTCATGAAAGCAGCAGCTTTCAAATCATGTTAGCTTTGGCTAGTGGTCTTACACTGGTCTTTGTTGTGCTCACCAATCACTCTTGTATACACATTTTTTGTTCATTGAAAAGGTTGGCATGAACAAGATCTTTCAGGTTCCTGATACTTCCTTGCGGTTGTTGTGCTCACAAATCTCTCTTGTATACAAATTTTTTGTTCATTGAAAAGGTTGGCATGAACAAGAGGTTTCCAGTTCCCCATACTTCCTTGGAGTGTGGGTGGTATGGAAATAAGCTCTACACATGCTTGCAACTTATAAACATTCAGGTGATAAATACTTTGCAAGCACAGGAGGCACCTTACACCTATTAAGTACATGTAAGCTACCTCCTCTTTTCAAGGAGGCCATATTCTTGGATTTAAGGTGTTCTCCATTTCTACATGTCACTTCATATCACCAACCCAAGTCACCACCATATCATCACATCAATCCATGTCACTAGCATGGCACGAACTCAAGTTACCTTAGCATCACATCAATCCATGTCACTAGGGTGACACCAACTCAAGTTACCCTAGCATCACATCAATCCATGTCACTAGGGCGGCATCAACTCATGTCGCCCTAGCATCACATCAATCCATGTCACTAGGATACACCGACTCAAGTCATCCTAGCATCAGATCAATCCATGTCACCAGTGCGGCACCAACTCAAATCACCCTAGTATCACATCAATCCATGTCATTAGAGCGGCATCAACTCAAGTCACCACATAACAAACTACTTGCATCATTGTTGAGTGCATTAAGAAGGATAAAGTAACTTGGATAACAAGGTGATTTCCAAATTTCATAAACTTGACCTAATTTTGCTCTTGTGTTTGCAGGTATTGTATGAAGCATAATCTTCCTCCTTGCCTTCCACACATCTGACAAATCCATAAGGCTCCTCCAGGTGGCAGATCTAAATTTTGTCAGTTTGTTAAAATTTTGAATAAGGGCAGGCAACATTGGGGTTATATTGTTGTGGGTGCTTGGGAACTGGGACTACCACCCTCTTTACCATGCCCTCAAACAACATTAACCCAGATGGACCTTCCCTTTCCCTCAACATTTGTTGGCGTTGCCTATGAAGGCAAGGATATTGTGTTTAGATTCGTCATAGAGTATAGTAGCTTAAAGGATTTTGACCCCTAGGTAATAGGTCTATTTTTATATGAGGAGTTATGAAAGATGATATTTTGGCTTGTGTTGAAACTTGAGATTTGTTATAGAGTTATAATATTTTGAAGGATTTTGGTTTCTTTTAGAGGATTTTTTGAAGACTATATTTTTGCATGGTGAAATATTTGAATTTCCATAATTCTTCTTTTGCCTTGAGACACATTTTAAGGTAAATGGCAAGGCCACAGTGTGACACACCCCTTGTTTCCTTGGCTAATTACATATCCCTTTTGACTAGGTTGCATCTAAACCTACCAACGTTCATCCACCCAATCCCATGAGAAGAATTCTGCAATGAAGTACCTTGGCCAGAAATTTGTACCTCTAACAAATGGAAGTGGCATCAATGCAGCTTTGGCTAACATGCCAAAATAAAACTCCTGTTTGATCAAAACCATTCTTCGTATTGCAGATAAATAAGCATCCAATTCATTCCTAAAACAATAAGTGTTTTCTTTGTGTGTCCCATATGAACTCAATTCATGGCGGCTTTTTGACCTTGTAGTTTGGAAAATATATGGAAATGACTCCAATTGAACTTATGATATATTTGTTGATACGGGAAAAATCATGTGTTTGAGACCCATGACTCCAAAACATATGATTGACTAGCACTCCACATTTGACTACCAGTAAACTTGCTCATAAGTAGCTTGCTCCTCACAATGCACAAAAAAAGTTAAATTTGACTGTCAAATTCAGAATTCTGTTGTTGCAGAGTTCTTGACCTCAAACTGGATCTTTAGTTGGCACAAGCTCATTAGCCATGGCATACCATTTTATGCAAGTTTCCAGATTTGGTTTGTTGATTGAAAAGTCCTTCCAAACTGGTCATTTGGGGGATACATTTTGATGGAAGTCCAAAGACCTCAATTGGTTTCCAAGAACCATTCATACTTGCAAATTTTAATGAATTTTGATGGAAATCAGCCCAACATCATTTCAAGGAAAACATTAGTGAAACAAGCATTTGATTGGTATTACGCAATTAACTTGAAATGACATGATATGTATTTCCTTCCTTGATTTTCTATGGCAACTAATGTCATCTTTTCATGTCTTTAGACCAGGAACTAAGCAAATTATTGTTATGAAAATCTGCTGAAATGGCCCAAATACAAGTATTTGACCATCATTAGCTTCATCTCAAATCTCAGTAATTATAAACTCTTTTTCTATGATGTACAATGTGATGTGTGCACTTTGGGTTGAGCCCACACAAGTTCCCATGAGAAACATTCAACAAATCTTTCCGTTAGCGTATACTAGAGAGTTCATAAGACTTGCAAAGACGTGAGTCACTACTTCAACTTTCAAGGATCCAAACTTAAGAAATGAAAATCCTTACATAATGTAACATTTCCATTGGTGTCATCTGCACATAGGGAATAGGACTCGTTGTTGGTGTCAGATTTGAGCATAAGATTTTGGCTCAAACTTCACCCAATGTGTGAATGACATCTGAAGTAGTATGTGTGCATATCATCGATGGGCATGTTACATAAAACTGCATGCATCTAGATGAGAAGTTCTAAATCTAGGAAGAGAAGTCTAAACCCTTTATTAAGCCTCAGCTTCATCCAAATTGCAATTTACAAGCACTATATTGTTGCCGGTGGAGCTGTTCTCAAGCTTCCCTTTCTCTGGAGTTCTCTGGATAAAACTATTGTAGTTGAATAGCAAATTCATCAGGTCTCTGCTGAATAATTTTTTTATTTTTTGAAGATTACATTTCAACGAATATAATATTCCCAAATATTTCAAAAAAAAGCTTCATTTTTCCTCACCAAAAAAGAAATTCTCCGAATTAAAATATTTTTTGAAAATTTCAGCATGTCTAAAAATAATTTAATTTTTGTCAAACCCGCTATTCAACTAGAGTATATATTCCCTAATCATCCAAACAAATGATTTAGGGAGTACCAAAAGGGAAATAAAATATAATCTTCCTAAACTTTCAAATCTATATTCTTGTGGGTACCAAGAATCTAAAGCATATGCATGCACATCGCACAACGTGATTTTTGGCTTATGAACATTAGATGCATCCAACTCTTTTTCATGAACTCATAGTTCAAGTACTTCCTAAAAGAGTTTTTTTGATTTGGCTTTTGATTGTCCAACCAAAAGGCCTTTTGATTGAAATAACAACGTTGGAAAATTTCTTTCGGTTTTTGTATTTTTTTTCTATTAATATAAAATAGAAAAAGACAAGTTTCCAAAAAAATAAAAATTCCTTTATGATTTTCTTTTACAAAACCAACTTCAACAATTGGTTAAACAACTTTCTTTTGAATTGTTCAAATTTTTCAATTGATTTGAACAAGTTGTCAACAAGGACATAATTACTAAAACCTTGTGGCCAAGGAAAAACCTCTAGATTAATCCAAAGTTATACAATGTTAATTCAAAAAAATTATAATTAAATATAATTCATATTTTCTTCAAAATCTCCAAATATTGTCATGTCACTTGCATTAGCTCCTACTTTCATCAACTATGCTTATGATTTACACATTATAAAGAAATAAAGGAGTAAGTTAGGTTAATTATTATTCTTAAACATCTACAATGACAAAACATGCAATATTTTAATATTTTAATATTTTTTTAAAAATTACATGAAAAATAGTTGTAATCATTTCTAAATAATATAAATATTATATTCATTTCAAAAAATCTATGAAATGCACCCTAATAAATAAATTATTTTTAAAATTTAAAATTTGTTAAAAATTATGACCTATATATATACAAAAATGTGAAGAAAACAATGTGTGTGATTTACTTTGATTTGTTAAACTTGTGGATTGATCCCTACTTTATCAACATTGCACATCCCATTGTGAATTAAATTTAAACCACAGCTAGTTTTTGTGCATTATCACTCATGGTCAACATTGCAATACATCTTGAATTGAAATTCATACACCGCCCCGCAAAGTACATTTTGCAACAATATCAGCAATTGAAGTTTTCTGAATGAGAGCTGTATGACAAAAGATTGTCACGTATGGTTCGGAGGGCCCCTTGGAAAAGTTCAAGCATAACCCACAATTGCTTGCGTCCCGCGGCTTTCTGGTTTAAGATTATATATTTGTCTGTTGCAGTGAAGAGAAAATTATGGATGCAAATTGGTGGAGAAGGGTTTGAAAATCTATTTGTGAATATGATGTTGAAAAATAAACTTAAAAAGGACCCGAATTCAAGAAAACACCTTTCCATGCCTCTTTATTTGGGAATGGCAAGTGACAACTACAACTTATGGAACATGAAGTTGTCCTATCTTAACCAACTTTGATCAATTAGTGGAATTTTTACATGTTTATTATTTTTTGGTGAAATATCATTATATATTCCAACATTATATAACAAATTTCCCCATTTTCTCTCATCCCATCCCTTGTTTATTAAAAATTGAATTTCACACAAAATGAAAGCATGGTAAATATATATCAAAGAAGAAAAGTATGTTAAAAGCCTATCCTAAAAATGACTAAAAATGATCTTGTCATGAACACAAAAAAATAGATTCAATATTTCTTTGCTAGTTTCATTATCAAATAATTAACTTCTCCATTGGGTTTGAATATGGTAAGCTAAACAAAAAATTTAACAATTTTAAATTAGTAAAAATAAATAACATGTATGTTTAAACTTGGTCAAGGAATATTGTGGTCAAACATACTTTTACATTATCTAAGTTTGATATTTTATGAGTATAACATGCAAATATAGTCGAAAATAAAATGAATCCAATATTTTATTTACTTGAAATTTCTCTCATTAAAACATGGATATTTATTTTCATCTACTTGCATTCTTTAGAATGTATTTGAATGCATATCAAACATGTGATACTTTCATATTATTATAATAAAATTAGAGGGCATGTTCATATTGTTCAATGAATAAATAATATTTCTGAAATTAATATATCAAGACTTCCTTTATGATTACTTTCCATTTATGATGATGAGGACTAAAAAGTTGTTGTCTTTAACAAAATCGTGAATTGAATGACAAGCCTTACTCATTGTTGAACCAACCCCCACATTTTTAATTTTATTACCCATTTCTTTGGTTAATATGCTTCGATTGTTATGACTAATTTGTATCATTATGGGTCAATGGTTCTTAATCATATGATGTAAAAATGCATTGAAAAAGATATCTTTATAATATTCTCCTTTGGAAGATGGGTTGACAATACTTTGGGGATTTACAAAAAGATAAAATTGTTTATAAAACTAAATCCTACTCTTAAAGTAGGTTGTCTATTATGTTTGTTTTGTCATGTTCAAATCCCTCAAACCATGGTGCCAATTACCATGATCTTGGTTTTATTGGAAAGTCGTCAATTAGTAGGGGTGCAATAAGGTGTCTCATGACATTTAGACCTATGGTGTATGAGTTAATGAATTTTGAATAATTTTGTCAACAAATTTCAATGAAACATTTACAAAAAAAAAAGTGCTCTCTTTGTCTTGTTGGAAAGCGTTCAATGCATAGGGTTTTGTGAAAGTGATTTCACAATTTATAAACCTAAGGTGCAAAAGATATTGAGTTTTGAAAAATTAATCATCCATTATGGGTTGTTTCATCTATTGACAATGGGTTAAATGTTAATCAATGCTACATGATTGCAAATTCTAAACTAGAAAAACATACCACATGTAAGTTGGATTAAATTGCTTTTGGCATATTACCTATTTTGGAGTGTTTTATTTCTCCTACCCCACATTGGTCAACATTTATAATGGGTCTTTTTTATTAATTCTTTTTGGGTTTTAGATTGCCTTTTATTCTTTATCATCTTATACTTTCCATATCATTCTAACATAACAATTGGTCAAATTTATCTTTTCCTTTTTTTTCCAAATTCTGTCTGTTGCATTTTGTTAATGATTATTTTGTTTCATTCTTCTGATTTTCCTTTGTCACCACACAAAATCTTTTGGTCATGTATTGCTTTTGTGAAAAGGTCCTTTTGATAGCCACTTTCTCAAATTCAATTTTCAACAAACGTGAAATTTTCAAACTTGGTTATTGCTTCCTTGATTGGAACTAATGTCATATCAGGATGATGCTTAGGGTGCAATCACAATAAAAAATAGTCAACAAGGTTAGAATGCTTTCCTAGGATTGGGCTTGGTCACATTTGACTTGTTTGACCATGAAAACTTTAATTTTACTCATTCAATTTTTGATGATGTTTTTCACTTGTATTCATCACAAGTATGAAATAATTCTACTTTAAATGTAACAAATAAATATTTTTGCAACACAAAGAACACATTCCAAATTTGTATAAACTAAATTGAAATTTACATAAGTTGAAAAAAATTTATCACATAAAACCACAATATAAGTATACAACCTATGGGCTTCAAACTTGATCTACATCATGTTGAAAATCAATGAAAGAAATTATCCAATTCAAGTGACCATGATTAATGGAAACTAGTTTAGGCATGACAACTTTAGATTTCATAAGTTGTAAGTTGTAATCATTGTCATCGCTTGGATAATTTCAAATTAGAATTTGTTTAGCCCATTCCCAACTAAAGAAACATGAAAAGGTGTTTTTTCAGATTTATGTCTTTTCAAAAAAACATTCTTTGTCTAACACCATATTCATGAGAAAATTTTCAATACCTTCTTCACCAATTTGCATCCCATTTCTTTTCAATTCAAATCAATTAAATTAAAATTCAATTTAGTTGAATTTGAAATAAGAATTTGAATTTAATTCAAGTTGCATATAATCTCATTCAAATGCAACTTGTTTTCTACAAAATCAATTTTTTTTTCATTAGGAATGTGTAGTAGCTTGCAAAGCCCAAGTTGATATTATATTCTTTTAATAACTTATCAATGTTTTCACCATATGAAAATGAACAACTTTTGTTTTTTAAAAAAAAAATTTTGGTAAATTTGAAAGTTTAAAATATCTTTCAACCAAATGCACTTCAAATATGTGTAATGAATTACTCATGGAATTTATATATATATAATTATTATTATTTAGCCCTGTTATTGTGTTTGCACCCATTAATTTACTTTGTTGATCTTACCTAGGTTAGTGATTAAGCCTACCTTAGGTCACTCCACCAAGACCTACTACACTTGTACAGTAACTTGTATATTTACACCATACCCAAAGTCTTCTTACCCAACTCCAACCCAATGTAGCAATGCAAATTACAACATTACTACACACCCACATGCTTTAGGATATTGATTTTAGTTTTTTTCATTGCAAAAAATAATCATTTATTTGATTTAAAATCTTGCCAACATGTTATAGCCATGTGATTGGGACCCATGACCGTTTGAAATTGAATTCAAATGATCTTGAGTTCAAATTCATCAAGATGATGCTATAAATATTATATACCATTGCAACCCTAATGTGTATTGAAGGTGATTATGTCAACAATTTGACAAAATTCACTTGAATATTATATGAGGTCAAACTTTCAAAGTTGTCATATAATTGTGTTGCTTGCAATGCAATCTTAGAAAATGACTACCTCCAAGATGGAAATAGCCACCCCATATGGTGGAAAGCCGTTCAATAGCGATTAGTTGGCAAGCAAAACATCTTCACGTTTTTCACACAATTCTAGAGTTTTGTATATTCTAGAGTTTGTATGTTTGTACCATGTGTCAAGGCTTGTTCATCTCGTAACTCTTTGTTATTTTCCATGAACATTTTACTGTAATTCAAATTCTGTGTGGCCTACACAATCACTACAAAGATAAATCTACTCTAGACATGAGCATGGCGAACTTCCTTGGCACCCACCCCTCTTATCAATCAAGTTGAAGCAAGCTTGATAAGCTATCCTAAAGAAGGGTAGTTAAGATGGGTTTAATGAATTTTAAAGACAACTATCGTAGCCTAGGGTCACTTTTGACATTGACAAAATGATTTTTTTTTTGTCAAAAAAAAACTCGTTTTCTTTTTTAAAAAATTATTGATTTTCCATGATCTACTATGATATTGTCAGATGAGTAGTGGGTATTGTATAACCATGTAAAAGGCTTCATTAGCATGAATGGATTAATTCATTTACAATGGATGAAGAAGGTGACTGCATCAATGGGAGTCAAACAAGTTGACTTGATACACTCTGAAAGTCTTGGAAAGGATTCATCCACAAGAGGATGGATATTGTAGATGGTATATAGATATTAAAATCCAATTAGTTTGTGGATTAATATATGTGTGATGAATGAGAAATTTTCATAGTCTCCAATGAAAGAATTTTCTTTTTAACAATGAAGGCATTGCGACGACATCGATCCATTTTGAAAGTTTCAAAATTTGTCATTTGAGAATTGCTTGCTTTAAAAAACATGCTCGTCAATATTCCTTCATGATCATTTTTTGGCTTGCAATGGAAAGAAAAATTGTTGAGAATTGATTGTGCAAATGTACAAAACATACTCTTTTGATAATATAAGGGAATGTGCTCCCATCAATGCAACAAAGTCAAATAATGTGTTCACTTTTTGAGCCACCCAAGGGCCAAAAGTGACTTTCTTTTACAAAGTTGGCTTACATGCATGTTTTGACCAATGTATATCAAACAAAATCCTGAATTTTTTTACACATTTTGAGTACAAGAGAGGATTTTATGCATAAATTCCAATTGGGGCATGCTAATCTACATACGAGGCAAAGCTCTCAAAGATGCAAGAAAGCTTCATGCATGAAGCAATCTTCACATGCACATTAGTCGTCACTCAAGAATTAAATTCAAGCTTATCTTTAGAACAACCATTGCAATTTGCTTCAATTCCAAGAGTACATACACACACACATATAACACAATGATGCATAATTGGATATGAAATTGAAATGGTAGCATGCTCAAATTACTAATCAATTTTTTTTCAACATTTCACAACACCAAGTTTGAACTGAAATTTAATTTGGGACCACCTTCCATAACATGCCCCACCACATCCAAGTGCTGAATTATCTGTTGTTTGTTAATAATGGGATAAGCCATATATAATCAGGTGTTTCTTGTGGCCTATTCAACCTTTGCCTACACAAGTGTAGGTGTTACCTACACTACCCTGATAGTGTTGGTAGTTAACACTATTTGCCACTATTCGGGAACAGTTAAGTTTGCCCCAACATTATGACTATGTTCCAACATGCTCACGGTTGGCCAAACACATTAATGTGAAATATAAATGTACAATACTTTTTGCATTACATTTATTTGTTTAACTCCATAGTGCAAAATTTAGGATAAATTGGTAAATATTCACCCATGCTCTTCACCCATTATTTATAAATAAATAAATAAATAGGAGAATTATGGTAATTGAAAAATGTGCATTGTGAACCTTAAAACAAGGTATAACAACATCTCTTTGCTATGGTTTTATGGGGTTTGAATGTTTTTTTCCCCATTGGAAATTTTTACCTTTAAAAAAATTAAATCATTTCTTCCCTCTCCATAGAGCCTGAAAGAAATAAAAGATTTGTGGATTGTCCAATCTGGGAAACTTTAAAACCCCTATCCATATGTTAATATTGGAAAGGGCACATACATGTACCTCCAAGCAAAGGTTAGTTACATCTAACCAAATATTACACAATATGTGTTTTGACATGGAAACCAAGGGCAAGAAAACTTGGGAATATGTATGACATTGAAATAAGGGGAGAGAAAAAATGGAAGCAAACCCCAACCCCAAACACAATCCCACCCAAATGGAGGATCATAGCCTCATACCCTAAGTTAAGTGTACAACCATGGGTGGGGTTCACATGGAGTTTGCCAAGCCAAGCTCCTTGTTCCTTCCTCCAGGATATTGTTGCAAAAGCTGGAAAATAATGAATGTACAACCTGGAGCCATGCAAAGACAAATGGGTTAGAAACTTCCATTCTGCCAGCTGACACGAGTCGTCTACAGTTAGTTCCATTATTATAACCCAATAAACCCAACAAATGTATGATTGATCGGTAGCATATCTTGCAACAAATTCCAAACATTTTTCAACAGTTTGTGCTTAATTTCCAAACTACCGCACGCACAAGTTGGACACAATGTGCCAAAATTGAGGCAATATGTGTGTGCCCCCCCCCAGCTCTTGGGAGTTTGGAGTGATAACTTATAATGCTCACCAGACCAAAAGGGGTTTAGGGTTTAAATCTTTGCAAGCCCAAAGATTAAATTGCTTGTGGGTCATTCTTCATCATCATCCATGCAATTACTAAACCTTGGAGGAAAGGGAAGCAAGGAGAACACCAACAAGTTGAACAAGTGGAGTAGTCACACACTCATGAATTGCTTGCAAGAAGTTGTACTTTCTTCTGGGCTTCTTTACTTTTTGCAGGTGTCCAGGAGGACTAGTCACCTAACCACGTTGTTACAACCCGGGCTCCAGAGAAACCAGTCACCCAAGGGTGTGCAACCAAGGCTTGGGGCTGTTGAATCCTCATGAGTGTATTATGTTGGTGATTCAGCATTGTGTAACACTATTAGTATTGTACACAGTGGGCTCACTAATTTTATTTTTTTGAAAGATATGAATGTTTGTCACAATTCATTTTTTTAGAAAGGAACGAGGCTAGTCATGCAAAAATAGTCCTAAAGAGTGAAAACCGCACTTGCTCAGGAAACTTTGCACATATAATATAAGTTCTTTGTTATTTCATCATCATTTTGATACATTTGAGTCAACATAACTTGACATCTCATATATATGAAAACATAGTGTCGGTTTGTTTACTTTCTGAAGTATTTTTGCAATTGGGTAAGTATGTTATGAAAGTCAATGCACCTCCTGCCTCCAAAGGAGAGCAATCTATCTTTCAAGTAAAGTATTTTTGCAATTGGGTAAGTATGATTTGAAAGTCAATGCACTTCCTAAAGGGAGGGCAATCTACCTTTCAGTGAAGTATTTTTGCAATTGGGTAAGTATGATGTGAAAGTCAATGCATTTCCTAAAGGGAGTGCAATCTACCTTTCAAGTTTTGATATTTCATAGTCTCACCCACGTGGGTTGCTCGTTGGGTTAGTTTTTGGTTTGGTCATTTATGTGTCGGGTAAAGCCCCAGGTTGGGAGCATTTCCAAAATAAGCTTCTCTGAGGACTTATGCAGTTCAACCAGGTTGGGAGCATTTTCAAAATATGCTTCTCTGAGGACTTATGCGATTGATTAATCGATGCAAATATAAAACTTTTTCTTTACTTTTTTAAAGAAAAAGGTTTTTTAAAAAACCCCTTTGGAAGAGTTGCATGTACCAGCATGTGCCAGCCTCAGGCTAAAGTGAGGCTATAACCTTAGAAACTCTGGGGCTTTTTTCTAGCAAGACAACAGCCTACATAGTTTTATAACATATTTGTCAATTAATTCATGTTTATTCTAGTACCCATCCCCATAAGTGTCTACATGTGGCAAAGATAAAAGCAAGCTTGTAGGTTAGGAGGAGGAAACAATTAAGGCAGGGTTGTGCAGGTTGGCTATGGAAGGTGGGGGGGGGGAGAGAGAATATGGTGAGCAACCCAAAGGAACCACTACTTCTAATCCTACACCTTGATTCCCCAAATTGTAACAACTTGCTACGAGAATGGCTAGTTTGCAAGTGTTGTGCCCCTTGTGCAACCAATTGCAACCAGATGTGAGGTTGATTTCATGCGAGAGCTTGGAAGAATACAGGGCATAGGAGGGGAACCAATGTCAAGGGGGTCTATTAAAATTGTTCTAGAGCTGAATGTGCTTGAGGCTTAAAACGGTGGTTAAACCTTAAATGTATTGTCAATCAAGGGTTAATGTGGCTTTTTACATTTCACCATTGATTCATTTGATTTGAATTGGGGCATGTTCGGTGTGTGGCTATTTGGTCCAACTTAGTTTGTAAATTCAACTAGTAAATGTAACAAGAAAAGATGGATCTATTCCATGCCAAGTTCCAACCCAACCTCACGGAGTCACTGCTAAGTAAGTTATGTGGAACAATTTTGGGGCCTTTTTAAAGTTTTTTAAAAGTTTGGATCAGATCCCACTAGGCTAACTTAGCACACTTTTGTTGACAACCATTCTTAGTAACATTGAACCCAGATACTAGGAATTTTTTTCCTCAAGGAAAAGACAAGTCCCACAGCAAACAAACAAGCAAACAAACAAACAATCTGTCAAGACAGCTTCAGTCTACATGTTGTTGTGTCATATGGGATGCGATTATGATCTCTTAAGGATGTACTTTTAGCTCAAAGGCTTTTTCTCCTTGAATCATGATTCTCATTGTAGTGCTCATAAAGTCAGACCTACCTCCCAGAGAGTTGTGCTGAAAATATCTTCATCTACTCAGCAGCTGAAAACCAACCTCATCTCTTGAATCAATCCCTCTTACACACCCAACCCACTCAATAAAGAACCGTGTCACAAATCTGAGAGAGAAGTCCCGCCCACTTCCTCCCCCCAAGCCCCAAAACCAAAAGAAACCAAAAAAAACTAAAAACATAACTCAACATAATAGATCTCATGACTCATAAGTGCTCACAAAAAGAAAAAAAACTTTCAAGGTGAAAAAATCAAAACCCAATCCACCAAACCTCATAAGTGTCCCCAAAAAGAAAAAACTTGAGAGAAAATCTCAACCCAACACATCATCACAAAAGTACCCCACCAAGAAGCCAATAGATCCATCCACCTGTGCAAAGTAGTATGAGAATGGGCACAAAAATGCAACTCATAAATTTCACATTCATTCATTCACTTCACTTCATTCTTTTCATTTAGTTTGGTGGGGGAAGAGTACCTATTTGGGAACTTTGATTGTGTTTTGGAACCCATAAATTCCACATTCTTTCATCCATGAGTTCACTTCATCCATTTCATTAGTTTGTTGGAGGAAGATTTCGATATTATTATTAATTATTTATTCTTTACTATAATCATCTTTTGAAAAAAAAATTGATTCCATGAATTTAATAATGTCTTTTGGAACTCATGAGTTGCACGTACCCACATTCATTCATTCATTCATTTACATCACTTCATTCTTTCATTAGTTTATTCAGGGCAGATTATATCATTTTTTATTAGTTTTGGATATATGAATTCATAATTGTATTTTGGAACTCATAAATTCCACATCCATAAATCCATTAATTACATCATTTCATTCATTCATTCATTAGTTTTGTTGGGTGAGGATTAATACCAATGTCGTTATTATTTATTAAATTATCTCCAATTATTCTTTTTCTAAAGCATAATAATAATCATTTCTAATTATATAATTTTCTTCTAATTTTCTGATTATACCATATTCAAATTACTTTCGAATACATCATTGTTTTCAAAAAAATTGGAAAAAAACCAATTTGGATCAATTATGGTTTATTATAAATTCATTCTTGATGGTTTTCTTTAATTTATATCATTTTCAATTATATTTGAATATACCACCATTCTTGATATTTTTGAGTATATACCCAAAATTATTTATACCTAGTCCTGGAGGCTGGGCCCTGGCCCAGTTGTTTTTCTTTTATTATGGGTGGCGTTGAGGGGGTGGGGGCAGGAGGGGGGAAAGTGGGGTAGGTAAGCGTGTGCAATGTGGCCATTTTTGCCGTGTTTTGGATTTAGTTGATTCCGTCCAGCTGCACATTCGCCACTGTTCGCCACTGTTCTTCTGCGCGTGCTGGTCCTCAAGGGCCCCGCTCGCCTGCCCTGTCCTGTTGCCCTGCCATGCCATGCCCTGTCGTGCCTTGCCTTGCCCTGCCCTGTCCTGGCCTGCCCTGCCTTGCGCTCTCATATAATGAAAGCTCGCACCATCGCTCGCACCATCGCGCTTGCACCATCGCCTGCTCCATGCCCCTCGCTGCTGCCGCTCAAGGCCAGACACAGAGCAATGAGATGAGAGATTCAGACCTGATGCTCCATGCCCCTCGCTGCTGCTCAAGGCCAGACACAGAACAATGAGAGATTCAGACTTGATGATTTTTTTGCAGCAGATTTGATTTCCCAACAACCATGCAGCAAGGTTTGTAGTTTTGAAGTTTCAATCCACACTAGTGTCCGTCTCTGGGTGTTTTGAAGATTGTTCCCAGGTCCGGAAGTGTCGGTCGAGCGAGAGAGAGAGAGAGAGAGAGAACCAGAGAAAGAGAAGAGTTTTGTGAGAGTTTTCCTACAGAGATTTGGTTGGAACTTGGTGGAGGAGAGGAGGACGAGGGTGAGAGAAAGAGAGAGGTGAGGAAAAAATATTGTAATGGGGTTGCGGTCGGATTGGGAGAGTTTGGCGCCAGAAATTCTGGCTTTGGTGTTGCAACGCGTGTTGGAAGCTGGGTGTGGACAGAGGGGAGAGGGGAGACGCATCGTGGCGGTAGCTGGAGTTTGTAGAAGTTGGCGTCAGGTGGTGCTGCAGCAGCAGCAGGAGGCTCCTGCTTCTGCTCCCGTGATGCAGCAAAAATCCGTGACATGTTATAGGAGTAGTACTTCTTCTTCTTCTTCTTCTTCTTTGATTCGTTTCCCTGCTTCCATCCGGAGACAAGCGGCGACGGATTGTCCGCTGCAGTGCGTGCTGAAGAAGAAGGGAAACTCCTTCTTTTTCTTCCAGAGCTTGCAGAGCTTGCAGGATCATGATGCAGGTGCAGTGGACGGCCAGGAGGAGTATTTTCTTCTCGCAGCTCGTAAGCGTTACATGCCTTCTTGCTCCTCCTTCGAAATCAGCACGGATACCAAAAGCTTGGTGCAGAAGGGAACTACTAGAGCAGCAGCAGCTTCGGGTTGCTCCAGTGTGCAGGCCTCTGTCAAGTCCAACTTCTCCAGATCGGAGTTCGTCGTCCTCCTACATAACAACAACGAAGCTGCTGATCCGGCGCGGGAGAAATCTCCACTGCGCGTCAAGTACAGCGAAGAAATTGTGGGCGGCGCGCGCCAGCGCAAGCTCAGTTGCGGCTTGAAATCACCAGCAACTTCTTCTTCTTCTTCTTCTTCCGGAACCGCCTCAACAACAAAGTCCAGGAGCTCCAAGTCGAGGATATCTCGTACTACTGCAATGACTAGTCAAGGAGCTCCAAGTTTGCCCTGCAACGCCGCAGTTACGTCTTCTGCAACAAGAACTGTAAGGTCGTTTCTCACTGCGCCATGGAGCTGTTTTTTGAACACGAGATCACGACAAGTGAGTCGATCACGCGTGCACAGCGCCACTGATCTGGAAGCTCATGATGAAAAGCAGCTCCTGGTTTCTGAGCATCATGCTGCAGCAGAAGAAGCGGATCAGGACCGGGAAGCTGCACCAGCTCCTGCTGGAAGGCTGTCATTGAAGAGCAAGGCACCAGAATGGAACCAGGAGAGAGGATGCTGGTCACTAGACTTCAAGGGCCGAGCAACCATGGCATCAATCCATAACTTCCAGCTTTTAGTCTCATCATCAGACTCTGCGACCAGCTCGAATTCAGCTGCTGCAAATCCAGATCATCAGAGAGTGGTATTGCAGATGGGAAAAGTCGGCAAGGGGATATATCTAGTGGATGTTTTCTCACCCTTGTCTGCACTTGATGCTTTCTCCATCTGTCTCACGAGCTTTGCAACCAATGTTGGATTGGAACCTTGAGCAACAGAAGAAGTCTACACCAAAACATGTTATCCATGACTAGGCCTATACGAGCCTCTCCCAACTGATCGGCAATGGCAGTGATGGTGAAGCTTTTCTCAATCTTTCTCTGGAGATCTTATGAAAAATCCACCATTAACAATTGACCATTTGGAAGTTGGAAAGTTGGAGAAAAACTTTGATTTGGGAAAAGTTGGCAAGGAGATAGGACATTTTCTTGCCCTTGTCTACGCTTGATGCTTCTCCATCTGTCTTACCAGCTTTGCAACCGATGTTGGATTGGAACCTTAATCAACAAAAGTTGAAGTCTTCTCCCAATGGCTTGGCAATCATGGTGGTGATCGAATTTTTCCTCACTCTTTGTACATCTCTTGAAAAGTTCAGAATTAACAATTGATCATTTGAAAGTTGGAAAATTGGAGAGAAACTTTGATTTCGGGAAGACCAGACAAGTGATGTAACAGTAGATACAAATAATGTTTTGCCTCCAATTCAGTAGAAAACTCGATCTCAGCCACCAGGTTAGAAAAGGTCCAGAATTAGCAGTTTAGTTTAGAATTAATGTAATGCATGTTCTTCTGACTAGATTGGGTACACTCGAGAGGTTTCATCTTCATCGGTGGTCTCCTTGTGCAAGCACCTGCATATTTCAAACACTTGGGTTTCTCACAGGATGAACTTCTCACAGGAATATTGAAAATCCACCCAACAATCCAAAGCTGCAGCTGCAAGTTGCTGATGAATCAGCTGGTAGCTTGACATTGGATCATGTATGTACACTGTACAGTAGCCATTGCCATTGGGCTCTTGTTGTCTGTGAATCACTTGTAGACCAACAACAAACAGGCTTTACTGTTGAATTTTTTCACAAAATAAAATTGTACATTCTCCAGAGATCAAAAGTTTCTTCTTGGGCCTGCTGGATTTGTCCACAGATTGAAACTGGTCCTTTGTTCTTGCCTGGATTTGTCCTTGCAGATGATAGTAACACTTGTGAGACTAAGTCTTTGATTTGTGAATTAGCTCCCATATTGCTGGATTCTTCTTGTAGTGCTAAATGCTGATTTAGAATCATTAGAAGCTTGAGAATCTTGACAAGGTGCGAATTAGGTGTGAGAGAGAATACAACACAGATTAAAAGACTCAGCAGGGAACAACCTCACACTAGGAGCACTAGATTCACCAGAATTTGCAACAGGATTTGCTTGCCGCAAGGAGTTTTGGTGCTTGTGCTTTGCAACAGGATTTGCTTGCCGCAAGGAGTTTTGGTGCTTGTGCTTTGCAACAGGATTTGCTTGCTGTGAGGGCATCAATGGGTGTTTTTGTGCTTTCGCCAATTTAGATTGGTTTTCCAAACAAATCTACAATCTGAGACTAGATTTGCCCTTTGTTGTAGCTGGATGATGAGGAACCAAGAAGGAAGGGGAAGAAGAAAGACTTCAAAAAAAATTAACTCCTGTCAAAACCTAGTTTTGTTCCCAACAACAGCTGCAAATTTGAACACAAGAAGTGCACCCCACAGGGGGATAACACGCATCACACAAGCTTGACAACTCCAAATTCAACTTTAGCAAAGAAGAAAACAGCAACTTCATGACAACCAAGATCAGCGCTCACCCAGGCAGCTGGTGAGCCCATTAAACTCATATACAAAAAGCAAAAGGATCAGAAACAGCAGTGTAAAACAACTGCATTCAATGTGTTAAACTTCTGATCACATTTAACATGATGCTGCAGACAGTTTCTACAGCACTGCTCCAGCAGAACTTGAATGAAAGACCAGAGGATCTAGCAATTGGGTTGTTGACATATGTTTGGCAATGCAAACAAAGAAGTGCAAGCCTGCCAGGATTACTAAAATGATGTTGGAATGATGCTCATTTGGCTAATCTTCTCCACTCTACAAGCAATCACTACAACAATAGAAACCTATGGTTTTTTGCGCATGTGAGGAAAAATTATGTGGTTTCTAATGTAAAATGCAATATCATATATCATGTGGTTTCATCCATTTCAATGTAAAATGTATGTGCTATATACCATAATTTGTCATTAGTGTAAGATCTGACATTAGTGTGGCACTTATTACATTAATTCCAACCACAATATATACCACATATCTTTTACATTGGAATGGATGAAATCGTGTAATTTACCTCGCACATATATGATAGGCCAATATATTTATTACATTGCAATGGATGAAATGACCACAAAGTTTAACTTGCACATGTGTCATGAGTCTAGGCCTCCTACTGCCATAAGAAAGGCCATATCTTGTTGTAGTGACTAACAAACACAAACCAAAAATAGGGACAAAGTGGTTGATTTCCACTTGTGTCAAAGTCAACATGGTGGTGGGGGCAAGAGAGGATCCAATTTATCATCCTTATCATTGCTTAGATACTCAAATAATACTAAGATCAATAGAGTTCATTCCAATTCTGCTGAGAAGGATGGGATGGGACCAGTTCTTCTCTTCAGTGGATCCAGACTCCAGACTCCATAGTAGAACTCATAATCAGATTTGGTCCTCTTTTTGTTGGGCTAGGAAAAAGCAAATCTGTTTGATTGAATGCTTTTGAGACCCAATGTATCGAATCACTTGCCCAATTGTTATTGGTCCTACTTTCACCAAAACAAAGATTTTGGGTCCAGCACTTTCCAACTGCTGGGACGAGGACACATGTTTGTTGATTTGTAGGTCACCCCAAATCTCTCCATAGAAGATTTTGGCCAAGGAAATTGTTGGGGAAGTAGATGGCCACTCCTTTGACAAATTACTTTCTTCTTTGCTGCTAAGGCTTCGTACATTCATATGACAATGGGGATACGTCAATTGACAAAGGGTCTCTTTCCATTAAGCTGATGTCATCACAATTACACAAAGTATGCATGTGAGCTTGGTGGAAAGCCACTGAAATGGAGCCTTGTTTCTTGTTACATGGACAAGTGCTTTCCATTGGAGAGCTGCACCTGGGCCAGAAATGTACAGACAATTATTGTTAGGAATGTTAGGAACATTTCATATGTAATGAACTTTCTAAAGAACTTAAAAGAAACACATGTCCGCATTAGAAACTGAAATGTGTCACCTTCTAGTAAGTCACAACTCACACAGCTCTACATTTGATCAATGGTTGAACTGTAGAGGTGTGAGGTGACTGTGAGCACAACTAGATGGAACAAATGTAATGGAATGCTAAGCTCACATCAGCCTTTTGTTTTGCTAGCTAAATATATAGCCAAAAAGCTATATGTAAAATAAAAAGTGCTAAATTCAAGTGCTTTTTGAAATTTTATACATGGTTTAAGTATATTGTCAAAAATATAAAAGAATGTTTTCTTAAAACTTACTTTCATATGGATCTTGTAGCAAAATCTGCCAAAATCTTACTATGGGTCATTGTCATTTTGGCTACATCACAAAATTGAGAAAATAACACTGGATCATCACATCCATCTAATGGAAAAAAGGCCTTAAGTAGCACTATGGTGAAGAAACTCGGTTAACACTTACCTTGCAAACTGTGTGATATTCTTTCTTTTGCTGACACATGGTTCCACATGCAGATTACAAGGTGGAACCATGATGCACTTTGATTTGGAAACAAGGGTTAGTTGAGTGTTGGTCTGGTATCAACTTTTGAACATATCTGCTTGATGTTGCATTCAGATCTTGCAGAGCCTCCATCAAAGGATGGGATATCTGACCGTGATCTCAGTGAAGCTTTGTCATACTCAATGTCAGGTGTCTTGGCTCCATAAGAAGTGATCTCGACGACATCACTTGAATTCTGGAGGATCAAAGCCTCCAAAGGTCAGTTTGATCCAATACTGCTAAATTATCCTGTATGATGCAGAATCATCTACTTTTCAGATTCTGAAGTTTTCAAGCTCATGCTCAAATGACATTGAAAGACTTGCACTCCTGAAGACCTCTGTCAATCCATCTTCCTTCACTCCAGACCTCCCATTCTTCAATCATCAAACCAGACTTGGTTTCTTGGTCATGCAGGCTGAGCTGAGATCAGATGATTTGTCACTGTACAACTCACCAGCACTCTCAGAGGGTTTGTTTGATGTTTCAGATTAAGCACTGCCATAGCCACCACCTTGATCAGTGCAAAAGGCACAAGCTTCCCATTTCATCAGATTCCCAGTTGGATACTTCATGGAATCAATAGTTCTAATTTCACAGAACCCAAATTCCTTTTTTTTCTTGTACTTGCAACAAAACAAAACCTCAAGTCTAAATTGGGAAGATGCTTACAGAGTTGCCTGCAGAGAGAGATTCTTGTTGGTTCTTTACCTTGAAGCTTAGTACTAGGGCCATGGGGCCTCATGTCACAAGCTGCCAGGTGGGATGCTGAATCAATCTCATGGTGCATGGAGAAATGCAGGTGCATAGATGAGATTTGAAGAGGCACAAGATGTTTGGTTGCAACCCCAAGAGGCAAATGTATCTTCAGTTATCAGCTCCACAGCTGTCATAGTACTCTTACCTGCTGATTTTTGGCCCACCTGGAGAGCCAGCAAATTAGACAAAGATCAAGCAGATTTGACAGCCTTTTCCAAGAATCAAACATGATAGCTATGGGTTGAATGATCTTAGAAGTCTTCACCGCAAGATTTTTTGCTGCAGATCTAAGTATCTTCATTTTGTCACTGTGATTTCATGTCTTTTAGTCAATACCGAGTAGATCCATTTGAAGCCCAACTAAGGAACCCAGACTAACTCCAAAACTCTCATGATTCTTCTAAGTATATCATCATCATCATCTTCTTCTTCTTCTTCTTCTTCTCCTTCATGTCCTTAGAGTTCACATCAAGTAACATCATCACTAGTTCAAGGAAAGTCTAGCAAGAATTGGCACCTGAGCCCAAAAGACAATACATATTTTTTCATTTCTCTAGTTCCTTTCCAGATCTGAGATATGTCGTCACCAACTCAATTTCAACTCCAATATAAGAGTGAAGATGTCTCCAGGGTACCAAAAAGCAAAATTTCATAATCCAACTCAGCATCCACCGATCCAGGCTCACATACCCGGCCGGTTCCACAAGCATTAGCAAACAAAACCCACTTAGAGAAAGCGCGCGTGGTTACTTGGTGCGACGGAGGAAGAATCATGGACGTAGTAGTGTATGAGAACAACCCTGATACAGGGCATTACTTGATGGGAGTGCAAGCTGCACTGGTAATGGCAGGAGCGATTGCAGCATACCAAGAAAAGACGGGGACATGTCTATCGTATACCAATTTCTCACTAGGCGAAAAGTTCAAGTTCAAGATGAAGAGCAAACGCGCGATGTTGGGAGTGTATTCCCCTGCAGCTCTCATCTCTCTGAGTTTTGTCGCCTTCAGCTTGGACTTACTTTCCTTGACGACGATGACGCGAGTGCTCCAGGAGTTGGGCGCGACATCACTGGCCTCCATCCTCAGCTGTCCCTCCTGCAGCACCAGCTCCCCAGACAATCGCATTCTAATCCTTGCAACAGCCTTGTCCCTGCATTTCTGCAAAAGAATTCTCGAGGTAAAGAAAGAATTTTTCGCACTCCTGAATCGCTGCAGAATATAAAGAAAAATTAAATTTATTTTTTCCAACTTCGTTTTCAAGATTGCCAGAAACAATAAATCTAAAAAACAATTCCTTGCAAGAATTCACTTCCGAAATCCCTCCATAAAACACAACCAAAACAAGGGGTGTGTCACACCGTTGTGGCCTTGCTATTTACATTAAAAAGTATCTTAAAGGCAAAAAGAAGAATTATGGAAACTCAAATATTTCATCATGCGAATATATAATCTTCCAAAAATCTTCCAAAAGAAACCAAAATCCTTCAAGATATCAGAACTCTATGACTATAATCTCAAGTTTCCAACACAGGCCAAATTATCAGTTTTCAAAAATCCTCATATAAAAATAGACCTATTATTTATTATTACCTAGGGGTCAAAATCCCTTAAGCTACTATACTCTATAATGAATCTAAACACAATATCCTTTAGGCAAGGCCAAAAACAACCAAAACAAAGGGGTGTGTCACACTGTTGTGGCCTTGCCATTTACATTAGAAAGTATCTTAAGGCAAAAGAAGATTTATGGAAACTCAAATATTTCACCATGCAAAAATATAATCTTCAAAAAAAATCCTCTAAAAGAAACCAAAATCCCTTCAAAATATTGTAACTCTGTAACTAATTTCAAGTTTCAACACAAGCCAAAATATCATCTTTCAAAAATCCTCATATAAAAAATAGACCTATTTAGTACCTAGGGGCCAAAATCCATTAAGCTACTATGCTCTATAATGAATCTAAACACAATATCCTGGCCAACAATAAAAGTCTCATAGAATTTTTGGAGGATTTGGGCAGATTTTTAGCTCTTTTCTTTTGAAATTGTCATATTTAGCTAATAAGTTCTAGTGGTTCACCAACATGTGATAGGATTCCTAGATTTTGTCTTGCAGCCAGATTTGGCTAAATCCTCTACTGATTTATGGCCGCTTTTGGAGCAACATGAGGAAATTGAGGAAAAAAAAAACCTATATACAGAAGCGATCTATTTTTGGGCCAAAATTTTTGGAGGAGGTTGCCGATGGTATAATGGGTTTTTTTCCTGACAAATAGGCCCATGTCGCCAATAAAATAAGTACTCCCAGTTTATAATGGGGGGTATTAGCTCAGGCCAAAACAAACAGTTTTCGGAAAGGGAAATTTCATGCAGCCAATGGGAAAGCTCAGCGTGCACTCAAAGTGCCTTGATTTTATTTTTTTCATTTTTCCTTTGTTCCCAACATGTTCCCTTCAAGTTCCCAATGAGTTCTCATCATGTTCCCAATATGTTCCCTAGGTTCCCAATGTGTTCCCCAAAGGTGTTCCCAATAGCACCTCACTTTAATCCCCTATATAGGAGGGCCAAAGGGAAAGGCACTTCACTATTCCATAGAATCTTCTATTTTGCGGAGCCTCCATAGTTTCAACTTTTTTTTTTGCAATGTGCCAATCAAATTAGCTCAATGCCAAAAACAAAAGTTGAACTTATCAGGCACCCCCAATTAAAATAATTTGAAACAGACAAACAGCTTCTAACATGCCGCCAACATGTACTAGGATTCCTAAACCAGTGTTCTGCGGTTATGTAGAATGTGCTACAAATAGGCGTCGGTTATAACCCGCGTTTATACCCACTCACTTACCTAGTGGGAATGAAATTTTTGTTTTTTTCCCAAAAAACGAGTCTTGGCATAGAACTTTGCTTCGCAAAATGTTATGAAATTTCCAAAAATCGCAATTTTAACCGGAAGAAAACTGTCGGTTCTTTGATGTTTCTGAAATAAATAATAACCGGAGCTGGCATTTTCTCTGGTTCTGATTTTTTTCCTTTAAAAAAGACCAGAACCGACGGTTCTTTGATTCTGAATTTTTTCAAAGTACCAAATAAGTGCAGAACACTGTCTTAAAGCTTTTGACTTTGCTCTCTAAAATGTAGCCAAATTTGGCTAAACACTTTTATGGCTGGTCGCCAACCCAGCAACTACACAAATTTGATTTTCTTTTTTTTTTAACACTGAAATTTCTACAGGTGCTCTTTCTCGAACCGTATTCGGGTTCAATGGATGCATCACACGGGATTGCATTGTCGACGATGTACGTAACGATGGTAACAAATCTCTTGTACGCACAAATGCAAGCCAACGGATTGACGTCGCCGAAAGCGGACTTGATGTGGCCTGGCGTGCTGGTCTTCCTGGTGGGAATCGTGGGCAACTTGTACCATCACGCGATGCTCGCGCGCATCCGCACGGGAAACAAGAAAGATTTGCCGCACGGTGGTTTGTTTGAGTACTTGGTATGTCCGCAATATCTCTTCGAGGAGCTGGTTTTCTTGGGCTTTTTCATGATCGCCCAAACTGCGATGGCGTTGGCCACTTTCGTGTCCGTTTTCATCTACTTGACTGCTCGTACTTATAATACCAAAATGTGGTACACTAAGAAGAACGCTCATTTCCCACCTCAAAGAAAACTCCTCATCCCAAATCTCTTTTGAGCATCCATGCATTCATCATGCTTGTTGGTGAGAACTCTTTTGTCATATTTCGATGTTTTGAGACTCTTATTTCTTATCTCTTTTCAACATCCATTCATTCATCATGCTTGTTGGTGAGAACTCTTTTGTCATATTTCGATGTTTTGAGATTCTTATTTCTTATCTCTTTTCAACATCCATTCATTCATCATGCTATTTTTTTTCATTAATTATAATATTCCAATTTTTTGAGATTTTTACACCCTAACCTCACGTCTTTTTTCAACATCCATCCATTCATCATGTTTTTTTTTAAAGACTCATGCACAATATTCCAATGTTTTGAGATTTTTACGTCCTATTCCCATGTCTATTTTCAACATCCATCCATTCATCATGCTTGTTGGTTAGAACTTTTTCTAATATTCCACTTTACACCCTATCCCCACGTCTCTTTTCAACATCCATTCATTCATCATGCTGTTTTTTTTTGTTAATAATAATAATACAATGTTTTGAGAATTTTACTTCCTATTCTCACATATTTTTCAACATCCATCTGTTCATCATGCTTGTTTTTTAAAACTCTTTTCATAATATTCCAATGTTTTGAGATTTTTAACCCATATCCTTGTGTCTCTTTTCAACATCCATCCATTTATCATCCTTGTTTCTTGACAAATTTTTGATAATATTTGAATGTTTTGAATTTTTTTCTCCCTATCCCATGTCTCTTTTCAACATCCATTCACCACACTTGTTTTTAACCATTTATATATATAAACAAAGGTTATAGTAATAATATATTAACATATAGAGAGGGTGTTGAGGCTTGTGTGTAAGTGTGTAAAAAAAATGTTACAATGCATGAAATTGTTAGATTTTATGGTCTAAATTCTTTTCCCTTCGTTATTTCAAATGAATTGACAGTTAAATGTGTAATAAAGTTTGGGAGGTTTGTGAAAATTTTAAAGGACCAATGAAAATGTTAAAAAAAAACCATTATTTTCAATGTTTAACAAAATAAGGTTATGTGTAGGCTTGAAGGTTTGTTTTGGCACATCAATAAAATTACTGGATTTGTTAATATGAATTTGATTTCTTGGTTGAGTGAACTAAAACTCAATGTGTAATAGTTATTTAGAGATAGGGTTCTAACACATTATTTCTGCAATTAGATTAGAAATTTTTTATTACAATTCTAATGTTTTGAAATTTTAACTCATTATCCCCAAGTTTCTTTTCAACATTTATCCTTTCATCCATCATGCCTTGCTTTCGGGAAATCTTTTACAATTCTAGTGTTTTGAAATTTTAACTTCCTAAACCCAAGGCTATTTTAAACATCATTTTCTTGCTCTCCCTTTTTGAAGATTTTTTTTTAGGGTAACATTCTAGTTTATTTTTATTTTTAAAGAGCCCTAATTTTCCACCTCAAAAACAACCCCTCATCCCAATACTCTTTTGAACATCCATCATGCTTGTGTTTGTAATCTCTCTCTTTCCTTTCCTTTATTTTTAAAATTATTATCCAATTGATTGATTTTGTAACCTATTGAATGAAAATGTTTATTAAATTTTCTTTCCAATTTGTAATTTTTCCTATATTTTCATAGATTCCGAATCTTTTTAAAATATTTTACAATTTTAATATTTGACTTGTTAAATCCATACCCCCAAAACAAACATTTTTTTCTTAGGGAAAATTTTTGCTAGTTGGTGACCCCAAAAAAAAAAAAAGGAATTGAATTCTACAAAGGATCTCTCTGAAAAACAATTGTCGGAAGTTATTTGAAGAGAAAAAAAACTGAAATCATCATTTTTAGATCATAAGTTCCAACATTTTGTTAAAACATGGCATGAATATTAAATTTTTCTAATGTCCTCTATGACATGTAGCCAGATTTGGCTCAGCTCTTTTTTGGATGATGATCAATCAACCGACCTAATTAAAAAATATTTTTTAATTTTTTTAATATCAAAAGAAAATTCATGTCCTTAAGTGTCATTTAAACATCATGCTAGTTTTCCCTTTAATTCAAAGATTAATTTTTGGGTAACATTCTAGCTTTTTTTCCTAAAAACACTATTTTCCCACCTCAAAGAAAACTCCTCATCCTTTTCCCAACCATCATTTAAACATCCACCATGCTTGTTTTTTCTCTCTCTCTTTCCTTTCCATGCTTTCTAAAATGAGTATTGAGTTGTTTTTCTTCTAACCTTCTAAATAAAAGTTTCTAAATTTTTATTTTTTAGGCTAAATATTTTAGAATTCTTATGTTTTGAAAGTCACCAAGTCTCAATTTTGAACATTGTGATTTTTTCTCTCTTTAAAAAAAAATCCTTTTACATTCTTTTTTTTCATAAAGTTAAAATTCTATTGTATGAATTGCATTTTTTACTAGTAAATTATATGAATTGAACCACATTCACCACCCAATACCCATCTAGTTATAATTGTGCATTCTATCAATGATTTGGAAAAGTTTGAATTTCTATGAAATTGAAATTTTTTCCATGATGTGATTTTTCAAAGAGTTAAAACTTATAAATGGTTTTGGCTATATTTATTGTTTTGTGTATGAACAAAATGCTCACATAACAAAAGAAGTGGGGAAAATAATTAATCTTAAACTAATTTATGTGAAAATTAAATGTTATTTATGATTAAATTAAATGTCAAATTGAACATTTAATCAAGATGGTTAACGATATTTAATCAAAATAACCAATGGCTTTTAGTCAAGTTGAACTTTTAATCAAAATAGCTAATGATCTTTAGTCAAAATAACTAATGGTTTTTAATCAAGTTGAACATTTAATCAAGATAGCTAATGATTTTTAATCAAAACAACCAATGTTTTTAGTCAAGTTGAACATTCAATCAAGATAACTAATGATCTTTAATCAAATGTGACATGGTCTACTACCCTTTTTACTTACCTTTTATCTATTCACCCACCTATTTACTTAATTATCTACTTATCTACCTATTACCCAGCCACCCACCCACCTACCTATTATGTACCTACCTATGTACCTACCTATTTACATATACCTTTTCACCTACCTATTTACATACCTACCTATATATTTTTCACTTTCATATAACCTACCTATTTACTTACCCACTAACCCACCTAAATTTAATCATTAAATGTAACCATTAAATGTAACCACTAGGTTTAACCACTATGCTTAACCATTATGTTCACTCAAAGTTGAGCCAAATTTTAATCATTAAGTTTAACTTAAATTTTGGCATTAGGTTTAGCCATTATGTTTAACAACAAGTTGAACCATTAGATTTGGCCATTTGATATAGCTTAAGTTTAACCATTAAGTATAATCATTAGGTTAAGCCTAAATTTAACCAAATTTTAATCATTATTTTTAACCATTATGTTTAGTCATTATGTTTATTCAAGGTTTAATCATTATGTTTAACCATTGAGTCAAAGCACAATTGGGGTACCCCCTCAGGAACATTAAGGATTTTCTTAAACACTCAAATTCACCTTTTTCTCATTTTTCTTATGACATGTTTTAGATTTCCCCTTTTTTTTCATGTCAAATGAAATAATTTTGTTTTAAATTTTATATAGGCATCTAGAATATCTTTTTTTTTTCACTTATAAAAATAAAAATAGTAAATTTATCCTCTATGGGCCATGTTTTATCAAAGGCCCAAAATTTTTCATTTTTCATTTTTTGAAAAAAATTACATTGCAATAGGGCACTTAGATTTTTTCACACTTATACATTTTATGTGCATTAATACTTAAAGTATTTGTGGTAAGATTCTTGGGCCAAAAAAAATTGTTTAAACATTCCCTATGAATTGAACTTTTTTTTAAAAAAACCAAAATCTTGGATTTTTTTTTTAGGATTTGGTAGGAATCCTAAAACTTGTTCAAATTTGACATGTTATGCATAAAATAATACTTTAGTAATGTATATCTCTATGAAAAAAATCAAACTTTCAATATGAATGTGCCATTAAGTTACAACATGTCTTAAATGAAGGGGTGATACATTGAAAAGAGACAATCTTTTTTGGTACCCCAACCATACTTTGACCCATTATGTTTAGTTAAAGTTTAGCCATAAAGTTTAACCATTAAATTTATTAACTTGGTTTAGCCATTAGGTTTATCAATTAAAATTAACCACTATGTTTATTCATTACGTTTAGCCAAAGTTTAACCATGAAATTTTACCAGTAAATATATCAACTTGGTTTAACCATTATATTTAGTCATTAAGTTTAACCAATATTTAATCATTATGTTTAGTTATTAAATTTAAACATTAGGTTAAATTATGCACATGGTCCTTCCATGTTTGACCATCTCATCTCTCCAACAATAATACTTTGAAAGGTAGGACCTTTCAAACACATAAAATCACACACCTGCAATCACATCTAATGTGGTGGATGTTGTTTGTTACAGGTAAACATAATCCCTTAACTCAACCATATGAAAAGTATCCCAATGCTAAACAATTGCCACATTCTCCATGGCCATAGGCATCACTTACCTAAACAAAGCAGCTTGTTGCCCACATGCTTGAACCCACATTGAAGGATCATCTAGACTAATCACAATCATAACATCGTGTTGAATGGAGGCTGGTAGCTTGAAATCCTAACCAAATAATAGAAAGTACAGTGAAAAAATGCCAATGAAGCTTGTCGACTAAACTTATATCCCATGGCCAACCATGGTAACTACAAGCCCCAATTTCAAATGTGGCCTTTCTGAAGGCCATACTTCCACAATCTTTGCTTCATTGTTTACACCATTCGTCTGGCCAACCTATCTACCTTAAGATGATCTCGTGAAAGAGTCCAATGATCTATCAATGCCTTTTCACACAAATCCTTGAAATCCCTTTGGAATTCTATACCTTGGTCGATGAAAAACTCAACTAGAGCACCAAACTTGTTGAACACTTTGTCCAAAAATGCATATGCAGTTCCCTCACTACTACAATCTGGCAAGGGCACCAACTCTAACCACTTGGAGAAGTGTTCAATCATAACCAAAACATAGCAATTATGTCGTGGTGTCAAACTCAATGGGCTAACAAAATCCAATCTCCATCAATAACCTAGCCCCATAATGGGTAAGGGTTGTAGCTAAGGTGTTGGTGTGTTGAATGATGCCCATTCTCAATCACACACCACACATCGAAAAACAAACTATTGAACCTGTAGTTACATCCCATGCCACCAATATTGTGCTTAGAGTAAACTATAGGTCTGTCAAACCCCAAAATGGCCCAACTCCTCATGAACATGTTGTACAAAGCCCCCATGTTGCTTTGGGCATGGTAATACCCGTACTCGCCCATCTATCCACACCCGTAATAAAGAATTACCTTATCGTTGGAATTGTTTCACCCTATGGACAACTTGATTTTGCTTTTTGGGTGTTAATCCCACTAGAACCTCACCTGCTGCAGATATGCCATAACAGGTAAATCTAGATGGATGTCTAGGGCACTATTGCCTTTTGGCTCATCATCATCATTTTGGGAATTCCCACCACCTATGTTGCCTTAGAAAACACCCAACAAACACTAGAAGAAAAACATGTATTTTCAACTGCTCTTTGCGACTAAATTTTAGTCGCAAGAGACATTTTGCAACTAAAATCCTTTTAGTCGCCTAAGACAAGTCGCATGTGAAAACTAGTCGCA
>Ga0116227_10003373_pt1 | contig 35588 bp, 22 predicted proteins | sample S1TSphgellanicum_FD_89693 | JGI IMG/M metagenome (GOLD analysis project Ga0116227, IMG submission 89693) | Host-associated microbial communities from peat moss isolated from Minnesota, USA - S1T2_Fb - Sphagnum magellanicum MG | ecosystem: Host-associated > Plants > Peat moss > Unclassified...
TAGTTATGACATTCTTCATTTTGCACATTAAAATTCTTTAAAATTCTTCATTTAGCACCTTGTCATAACATTCTTTACCCGCGAATGTTTACCAAACTACACTGGTTGATCTATAAATTTTTTTAAATTTTTAAAAAATTCTTGCTTCTTTGGGCTTCCATAACATTCTCGCACCAAGAATGTCATAACTATGATTTTCAATAGCAATTGTTGTTGCTCCTTTTCTTTATCCTTTGTTCATTTTGAACAATAATTATTATTGTTTTTTTTCTTTATCCTTTATACATTTTCACCAATAGTTGTTGCTACTCATCTTCTATTTTATTTTTTCAAAATCACCAACAACTATTGCTCCCCTTTTCTCTCCTTTTGTCCATCTCCAATAATTGTTGTTGCTTTCTTCTTATTCATCTTTAGCAATGTTACAACTTTTCTTGACATTTGTTCATCTTCAAATTAACCCCTTGTTGTTTTTTTGTCATCATATTCTATTTCATTGAGCATCAAACCCCCCACACCCACCCTTCTAACTTCAATTATGTGTTTAAGGTTGTTGCAGGGGTGCTCCAACTTCTCTTTTAGCTTGCATTTGAACCACGGCTCATTCTTGGGCTTGTTTTTGTCCGTCTATTGTTGAACCAAGGTTCACACCCCTATATCCAAGAGGTTCAGCTTGCATACCCACCTTGAAAGTATAGTGAAATCTATTTCTTGCTTCTCTAATTGCTATGGATGACCAAGTAACAATGAAATTGGCTTATTGTTGTTTTGTAAGTTCCTTTCCAGCCTATCTTTCAACTATAGTCAATGTTATAAGTGTTTTAATTCTTGCTTGCTTGTCTTACCTTTCTTTCCCTCTATTTTTTCTAATTTGTTCTACTACCTCCTTATCCAATGCATTTCATTGTTTATGCTTAAATACTTTTCTAAAGTCACAACATGGCTTTGAGAATAATCCATTAATGGTTTTCTTCCATTGGTCCTTCTTGAAGGTAGATGTCGCAATGATAGCAAATTGTGACAATGATGTGCCAATGCCTCTTGAATTGAACCTTTTGAATTTTTAAATTGTATAGTTTCATTTAATGAAGGTTGCTCCAAATTCTCAACCATGTTTTTTGATTCTATTACAAATGCATGGTTAATGATTGTAAAAATCCTATGCATGTTCACATAACACCTAAGACGTTGATCCTTAGATAGACCATTACTTGTAATTTTTATCATCGAGCCTATGTTGATGAGCTCTTTTGTAACTGCATATTCTATCCATTGTTACTCACCATCTTCTTCATTTGAATGGTAGTCATCATCATCATCATCATCTTTTTCCTTGGTTTGATTCACCATTGTGTATATATACTAAGACTAGTTTTCTCCTCCATGGCCCTAGGGTTAAGTGGCCAAATCCTTGTACCTTTGAACCCTGACATGATATTTTTTCTTGTAAATGTTTGGTCCAAAGCTCTGTCTACCCAGCCTATCGAAGCTATTTTATCTAGTTCAACGTAATACTTACTAAACATTGTTGTGTTTCTTTCCCTTTGAAAAACAATCTTGAAAAGCTTGAAGCAAGCCATAATATCCAAAGGATGAAGTGCATGTGATGTATGAAAAGGTAAAGTGATCATATCCAACGCAAATTCTTTAGCTTGTTCAATTGTTTCATTGGTGACGTGGGATCCACGCCCATCCAAGATGTGCAAATGCCTATTTGTTAGGGTTATTTCACTTAGTATTGACCTCTTGAAAAATGATAGACATTCTTTAAAAAGGTAGATAATCATCCATGCTTTTGATTACATAACCATACAAGTTTTTGGTTTGTAAAGTTGAATGTAATCATCACATATCCTCTCTTTTCTAAATATGTAAAACTTTGGTAGTGTTGTTCCAGTTGCATTAACAACACAATTAATAGTCAATCACTCCCTAGATTTTGGTACAATGTTGTACAATTAGTGTGAACCTCATTTTGTTAAAACCTTTACTCTGATTATCTTCTTTCTTGGATGCCTATTTCATCAAAATTTTAAATTTGATTTGTAACATATTTATATTTGTTATAAAGGGATGGTAAGTTTTGGTAGAAAATTTGGCAAGATTAGGTTGTTAATCCTTGTGCTTAGCTAATATCCAAACCCTCAGCTTAGTGAATGTTAATTTCAAGATGTCTTTGCTTGAACCAGTACCACAAAAAGGTCTTTAATATTTGTCTTCGAAAAGGTGTTGGTCTTGTTTAGGTGAATTCTACCACTTTCATTTTTAACTGTTACAAATTAATTGACAACCCAACTTCCTACACAAACAAAACCCAAGCAACCATAGTTTAATCTTTTTTTACTATTAGCGGACCTACTGGTCTGGGTTTCCTAGATTTTGTTTTCCCTTACAAGTGATCAAATAGTAAGGTAAAAGGTATGTTCCAATGTTTATTTGCTTTCCTCAATGAAGTTGTCCCATTTTCAATTACATCCATGGCCTTTTCTAATGTTTCATTTTAGTCCATTTACCTCTAGTGATAAAAGGATTACATCTATTAACGTTTTTTTGTTTTCTTATTAGTCCTTATCCAAAAGGTAGTTGGAGATTTTCTTTATTTTGACTTGGTTAGTCTTGTAATTTCCACTTCACCTCCTACGAAGCACATTCAACATGATGATTTAGATCCCCTTAGCCCCAACCTTTAACACATTGGGGGTGTGTTATCTTGCCCTACAAGAGGTACAAACTTGAGTATTTTGTATTTTGCCCAACTTTCAAGAAAGTATGATAGGTTAAGGTGTGTCTAAAATGCATGTTTTTAGTTGCTAGGAAGAAGTTATCAATGCATAGAACTACTCAAAGTCATCCCAAACTAAATTCAAGTCTGTTGTTTTTGTGTAGGCGATAGGTGTGTATAACAAGCTATGATTTTTTTGAGCGAAATGATATCTACCTCGCTTATGACTATTTAGATTGCATCTATGAATTACAAAACTTTACACCCAATAGTAATGTAGAAACTTCTTGAATTTTTGGTTGTAAAGTTGATCAATTGTAACCTTTCCTAGCTACTCTTCTACATCCACCCTTTATTCTTGATTTTCTGTCTCTTCTTTGATAACATTAGGATTTAAAGTTTGATGTTCAAGCTCTTGTAATTCTTCTTTGGCTAGTCTAGTGTTTGGATTTTGCTGATCTATCTCTTGTGGCTCTTTTTTGGGTACTCTAAGTTGCTTTCTTTATTCTTGTTGATATGTTAGGACTTGTGTTTTCTTATCTACAACTCTCTACAACTCCTATGTTGTTGGGCCTTTGTTGGTCTAACCCCTATGCTTTCAAAATGTTGATGAATGATTTGAGACTATCTTTCTCACAACTTGGAAGCTCTAACATTCTAAAAGAGTTTTGCTTTTGAATTTGAAAGATAGAATTGTGTATCCAAACTTGCATCATAGCCTCGTGAATCTAGGCATGTTAATTTCCGTGGAATGGAATGTGCTTGGACTTGGGGGGAAATTGGAAGCATTTCCCCAAATAATGTGTAGATGCTATTTTCCCATTGGATTCTTATAAATCTTAACCCTTGTTTATGGTAAGTTGTGTGCTATTTAACATGATCTACGCACCCTGTCACCAAACTTGTATGATCATTTTATTGTTCAATCCAATTGCCTATTACCAAATATTCATTTCCACCTTAAACTTGTGGCCCTTGTAAAATTGAACCATTTTTTTCCATAACCAAACATTAAAAAGAACCCCTCATGTTCCCCCCTCGCATAATGAAAATCAACCCATGACCCATCACCAAACTAGTCCCTTGTAAAATTATTCAAAACTTTTACAAATCTGCCCACCTAAACCCTTAATATTGAACACTAAAATTTGATGGCTGGTCACCAATATGAAAAACCCAGAACAATTTTTTTTCTCAGCCAAGTGTTTGGTAATGGGCTAAAGAAACAATGCACATAAGATTTTTTGTGTTCTAACACAGGCCAGCTGCTGCACTACATGGGTGCTTGGTGACCAACCTCTGTTTGGTGATGGGCCAGTTTACCCTATTAAATTTTGAGAAATAAGTTAAGATAAAATTTAATATAACTTCTTTGTACTCGGCAGGCATAATCAGGTAAAGGATATACCCACACAACACTGGTACATACCTACCTACCTCCATTAATATCCCTACAGTAAATAGATTTTGCATCATATGGACTGTATACAGAATATGATACCCTCTGTAACAGAGACAGGAAAATGAAGAACTCATGCACTGCATGAGTTCTGAAGACTGTGAGCTACTGAAAATTTAATAAGAAAACACTATTTGAAATGACATTCTGGCGATTGGTGTGGATCGACAGCTCCATGCACTCAGTCGAGACATGTCCATGTTTCAAAGTGATCAGGAAAGTTGTCATCTCAATTGTCCAGTTATCAGTGATCAGTTATCCTTCGATGTGAAGGAACAGGTTTGTCCATTATGAATTATATAGCCTGCCAGTAGATTACTATGAGCAACATTTTTCTGACAGGATGCAAGAATTCAAGCTCTTACATTGGTATACATCTGTGTTGTTTTTACAAAAAGTTATTTTATGTGTCAAAGCTCAAAATGATTAATGGAAAAAAAAAAAAAGGAAAATGTCCCAAATTGGAGTTTCAATTTTGGACTTGTCCATAGACTGAATATAAAAACTATTACATGTTTTGAAACTCAAATTAATTTGTATCATTTGTCGATGATAAGAACCAATATTTATCATTGTAATATTATATCCATACCTAGAGAGTCACTTTGACACCATATCACCAAATAGTTTATTAAAAATGATTTAAAGCTTCCAACCAAGTTCAAAAGGAGGCATGCTTTTTCCTAGGAATCATCTTTCGACTACCTAAAGCTTAAGCGGCACAAGAGTTTGGGCGTAGAGGAGTAGTGAGACACATAAATTACAAGTACATAGTACATACCATTGTGATTTTAAAGGACTTTCAGTATTGAGAGTCCTTGATGAAAATTTTGAGAGATCATTACTTTTTAGCCTAAGTAAGTAATAATCAAGGACACAATAGAGACTTGGAGGGAGGCACCAAATCATGCTTGCATAGCCCCATCAACTAATATTGGAAATGGGTCTTCAGGTGTGAAATTGTATGCATATCGTTGATGGGTTTGTTTATAAATTATTAAAATTGTTGCCTCGCATTTTGAATTGGATTTTTTTTGATACATGCATAATGTAGAAATGTCATTTTAACCTCAATTTAATGTTTTGAGGTGTAAAGGGTTGTTTAGGAAATTAGTATTGCTATGATGTTTTGAGTGTCTGCCACTGCTTAGAACATTGGAACGAGTTTTATTCAATAGAAAATTGCTAAACCTATTCTAGATCATTCAACTCAATGGTATGAGTTTACGTTTCTTTCAGCTTGATTTTCTTAGTGTGATAAAAGAACATGATAGATCTCAAATAATTGTGTACCTATGATATATATTTGGATAAAATGCTGAATGTTTTGCAAACACATCCCTATATATTTTTACACAACCCAAAACTGAAGTTTTTCAAATGGGCATGTCCCACATACTTGGATTTTTTGGGGGGCACATGTCGAAAAATGAAAGTAAGTGTCTGTGTAAAAACAACACAGATATAGGTTTTGTGTACAACTACAACACATTGCAAACCAGTAGATCTGTAGATTTCAAAATTCAAAAGAGAAACATGGTGAAGAATACTTGCTGCTCCATTGGGTAAATTCAAAAGAGAAACATGTTACAGAAAATTTTGGTCTCAACTTATTTGCCACATGTTGTATCAAATAATTACAAGCATATTTTAGAATCAAAATTTAAATTTAGGATCAACTGTGGATTGACAGTTTTTAGAATATACATGTTACAGGACATCGAACAAAATATAAAAATGTGTCTTTTATTTCGTGGAGGCTGAATCCACCTTCCTATACCAATATTGTAGCAGGACATCAATTATGCGGCATTCCCATGAGTTCCCCAGCAGTTCACTGGCCAGAATGAACCAACAACACCGACCAGCGCACCATCCACAAGGGATGCCCTTGCATTTACAACAGTGCTCAGTATGTGACCCTGGAAAAATATTTCTCACATCCAAGGTTTAGTCACTTAAGTTTTCGAACTGAAACTGGGACTGCAAATAGGTTAGAGATTACTAATAGCCACCCACTTGGACCTATAGAACTATCTAGTCAATTAGAAACAGTCACTAAATGCAATTTGACTGTGTTTATTAGACCACTCCAGGGCTCCTCGAGATCTCTGAACGTGGTGCAGTGTTTTTCGAGGTCACAACAGTCTTCCAGCAAATCCACTAGATTTGACTGCTGTACCTCATCCAAGATTTCCAGTGTAGGGTACACCATCTTGAGCACCTCTGGAGATGTTCTTTTACTTCTCAAGAACCTCAACTGAGTCACCATCCGCTTTCACCTTAGTAAGGTGATGAAACCCTGCCAAACTTTATAAAAAGAAAGCACCCAAGAAAGGTAGAGAAAAAAGAAACAAGGGGCAAGGATCAAAGTCCAGGCAAGCAACAGACCAAATGAGGCGGCCCACCAGGAGGAAAGGGAACCACTAAGAACTGAACCCTCCTCAGTAACCCATTCAGTAAAGGAGTAGATCCTGATACACTTGAGCTAACCACCATGGTTAGCTAGGCAACTTGAACCCAACAGAGAACTGTTTCCTGGCCACCTAATATCTATCCTCTCAACCATCACGCCTATGAGCTCCTTCTGACAGACTCACCAAGGGTTTACTTGGAGCAAGGATGGACATTAGCCAACATGTAGTACATATTCTTCAGAGGGTAAGGGGAAGGTCCAAGGGAGCACTCACTTTTGTGTAGGGTAAGGGCTGGTCTTCAGGCCATTCCCGGTTTAGAAGTGCTGCGAACGAGGCCAGGAGCTAAAGCTTCACGGCACCCAGAAACTGTACTGAATGGCACAAAGATTGGCCCTTGTCCTGCACAAAAATTATGGAGTTTTTTTTGCTTCTTTTTGCCATTTCTTCAAGATCATTTTTCTTTCCGTGATTTAAAATTGAAGAGGGGACGACGACTTCTTTCAAAGCACAAGATTTGTCTTCTGTGAAGGAATCTAATTTCTCAAAAATATTCTCTCTGACAATAGACGCCAAGGAAAAAAAAATCCCAGGTCTTTCCGAAAATGTTTGGTTTTCAACTCTTTTAGTGAAACCCAATTGTTAGCAGCAGTACACACATATTCCCCCTTTGACGCACGCTCTTAAAGATGACCAAAAAGAATCTGAAACTTCAAGCCTGACAACAAAGGTGTCAAGTCGCAACCCAAAATAAAAGAAAAGATTAATGTTCTGGAGCACAGGAATATTAATCAAATTTAACTTTCTAGTTAGCTAGACAAGCTCACCATTTATTAAAGGGCCTCTTTGTCTCTTTCCATTAGATAGCCTCCTCTTCAATCACAGCAGCCTAATGGAAAGCCATTGAAATGGAGCCCTACTCCTTGCTGCATGGAGAGGCACAAGTTCCATTGGAATGTTGCAATTGGGCTGGAAACAGTTAGGTAATTAGTGTTAAGAACATTTCATATATAGAGAACTTTCTAAAGAACCTAAAGAAAACAGATGTTTCTATGAAAAATTTCACATCTAGTGATTCGTAGCTCACACGGCTCCAGACATTTGGTCAATGCTTGACTTGTAGAAGTGGTGACTCTGAGCAAGTTACTAGATGGAACAAATGTAATGAAAAGCTATTGTTGAGGCAAAATCTGTGATCCCAGCGACCTAATGGAAAGAGGCCCTAATTGATGGACATAAAGCTAGTACTAGTCAGAGCTTGTCCTGAAGGACCACCATGGCGGCACCACTGGTCCACCCGGGACGCTGATGGGCTTTCAACAGGAACGCAAATCTTAATACTTGTGTTGGGCCGCCACTAGTCACAGATGTGAAGATTCATATAAATTAAATACAAAAAATTCTGGACTATATTTGCAAAATTTTACAACTTCAGTTAAAGTATTTAAAAGGTTAGGTTTCCAAATTGATGACAAAAGGATCGATGCCATTTTGAAGAAGAAGAAGAAGAAGAAGCAGAAAGCCAAAGAAGAAGAAGAAGAAGCATGGGCTTGGCGGGCGAGGAGTTGCAGCAGGAGCAGCAGCCAGTGGGGCCCGCAGTACAGGCGCGCTTTGCCTTGTCGCCAAGCCCTTTGACCCTGCAGTTGTGTGCTGCTCAGTACTGTCTGTGGACATTCTTCTTCCGTATTTCAAGTCCCCAGTCACTCAAAGCTTTGCAAACATACATGCTCATGTCGATTCCTGCAATAATCAGCAGCAGCAGCAGCAGCTCCTATGACCAGTCGAGAGCAGCATTTGGATCACTCCAGTTTTGTTAAAGTTGGTGGAGAAAACAGCAGCACTAGTAGCTAGCTGTAGAACTGGAGATTGATCAGTAGCTAGAGGGCACATTGAGAATCCATATTTCACAATGGTCGCTAGATTTGGAGAGATTCATCATCATGTGGCATTAAGCACTGACGCTCGAGCACACTTATATATTCCAATTATTGCAGAGACCCAACAGGGAGAGACTGTGATGAGCTCTAGTACTGATCATCAGTCGACGTTGTTGCAGCAGCCACCCGCGTGGATGTGGAATCATCACTTGGGTAGTAGTACTGTTTGGAGCTCTAGTGCACTAGATGCACTAGGAAGCTGCAGGCTGCAAGCCGCGAGTGATGATGATCGGAATCCAGACTATTCGGACATGGATTGGAAGAAGCAGCTTGAGTTCAGCGCCGACGTGCAGCAAGTAACAGCAGCAGCTCCTCGGCCTCCCGCAGCTCAGCCTGTTCTGCAGTTATATGGTAATAACCCACCGGACGATGGCGTCTGTAACTTGACATCGTTGGTGAAGAGTTGCAGTAAGGCGGCGGTAGTAGAAGCGGATCAGAACTGGTGTGGTGATCATGATCTGCGAATTGCAGCAGCTTCAAGGAGCTTCGTCCCTAGGTGCGCTGAGTCGATTCATGGCAGCTCGGCCCTAGGCGTGACGTTCTCGTCGATTACAGCAGCGGCAGCAGCTACAGCTGTAGCACCACCCAAGTCCAGCAGCTTGTTTGAGTTCGGCATCACTACCACCGGCTCGACATGCAGTACTCCAAGTTTTTGTGTTGCAGGATCACGGCCGGTGACGGCCGTCGTCCCTGCGATACCACCACCAAGGCATGATGAGCATGAGGTCGAAGCGGTCTCGACTGATCATGATCATGGCTTAGACTTAGCGTCGTTGTTCGAAGGAGGACAACTACATGACGCTAGCTGTCTCGACTCCGGCCCAGCGCCGGGCGTGGTCCAGGAATCCGATCACTCCAATTGCAGTGAATGCTTAAGCTTTGACGACAGCAGCAGCTTGTCAAAGCACGTCGATGGACCAGCTGCTGATTACGTCGTGCAGTCAGTCGATCCTGGCAACATGTGGTCGACGATGCAACAAGCTCATGCTGCTCATGGCCGGAACGTCAGCTTCCTCGATTCTGGCAACTTCTGGATCATGCCACAAGCAGCTGCGACAATGATGTCCGATTATGATCATGAATCCGTGCAGCACAGCCCGATTCCTACATCGACTAGTTCTAACTCGCATTTTTCAGAACTGCTTGTGCCTTTTCGCGGGATGCAGCATCCGGCCGCCAGTCTGGAAAATCTACCTTCTGCCGAAGTTGGCAAAGAGGAATTGCGTCTCGCCAACTCCATGCCAAAACTGCATACTGCAGTCGTCGGGAACGGTGACTCGTCGCATACACAAGCTGCTAGTCGTACTCCGCGCTGGTGCAGTACTCAGCAAGTCTCATGGATAGATGGAACCATGCAGCAGCAGCAGTCTTCCGCACGTGAAGGTATGGATTACAAAGCTCGAGCTGCTCTCTCATCATCTGCACATCTCGTGGTAGCTAGCATCATCACCAGCTGCATCTGATGACTTCTTTCCAGAGAACCAGCCGGCGCCTTGATAAATCCTTCAGAAAAAAAATACAGAGAAAAAATATTTCTTACGTCTTTTGTTGCAGCATGCAGGACTCGCACCACCGCCAGATCAGGGACATGCTCTTCTGCAGTACACGAAATTCCGGGGCCACGATATTGCAGCAGGGGTCGAGATTCTGGTGGGTGCTCCCGGATCGACTGTCTCCTCGACCAGCAGCAGAAAACGGCCGAATGATGAAGAACTAGTGGAGCAGATCACCTCTGGTGAAAGCTGCACCTTAGTCGATGAACCAGCTGGAGGCACTAGACTTACAGCAGCTGGATTCATCGCGACTAGTCCGATGAATCCTCAGCTATCCAAGCTCGTGGGAGCTGGTCTCGAGACGTTTGAAAGTGGTGCAGGGAGCTCATGTATCAACGGATTTGGAAGGAAGTTTTTCGACGATCAGAGTACAGCAGTGACGACTGCGGCGCTACTCTACGGAGCAAAGATGGCTAGTCTACAACAAGGAGGGCAGCTGCAGTATACCAACAACAGCTGCAACTCCCAAACCGCCGCCGCCGCCGCCAGGTTGGATATTTCAGACTCTGCGTCTGATCTGCATCTGAGTCCACTAGTAATTCGCGGAAACAAGATCCGGCGTACTCGTACTACTCGTCATGGGACTGCAACCGATCCGCAGAGCATAGCGGCACGGACTAGGAGGGAGAAATTCAGCGATCGGATTCGCATACTGCAGACCCTTGTGCCCAATGGAGAACGTCTGGACACGGTCTCCACGCTGGGTCAGACGTTGGAATACGTCCGGTTCCTGCAACACCAAGTGTGGGAGTTTTACAACGGGGGAGGAAGCAATCCAGCTGCTGTCGATGCACATGATGATGATCATGAACGACCAGAAGCTGCTGCTGCTTCTGCTGCTGCTAATCAGTCGTCCAAGAATATCATGTCTGAGAAATGGAAACAATTCAAGGAACACATCATAGCTGCACAGATTGTCGCTTAAGCACATCCCCATGTTGCAGGTAACCAAAACAAAACAGAAAATGGTCGATCTTCTTAAGACTTAACCTATGAAAGTTTGGTTTTTTTTTTTTTTGTTTTTTAACAAAAAATAATATGGTCGATCTTCTTATTCCTCTGAATCTTATGTTGTATTTCCAACAAAAAAATTGGCGTTTATATGGATTAACTAGCAGCAGCTTCATAGTTTAGTATTCCAGCTTCAATATTGTGCCATGCAGATCAAGTTGATCAGCTCTGGTTGGACTAAGAATGTCCAGATCCAGCTCAGGCCGTGGAGGCGAGAATCTAGTTTCCAGCTACTTACAAATGACTACTCATGAAGTACCCACCTGCATCTAGCTCCTGCAGATCTATCATATTTCTTTGGCATACATTTTCTGGATTTCTATTTCTTTTCCTCGCAAGATGCTAAGTGTGTGACATATATATATATATAGTTAGAGTACATGCGTATAATATAATTTGCACTAAGTTTGTGAACCAATGTGTGGAAGTGTTTCATAATTTTCAAGTGATGGTTTCAAGTGTTTGATCATTTTCATATATTATGTACAAGTGGAGTGTTTTCTTGGAGGTGCTTATGTACGTATTGAATTGAAGTTTGGATGAACAATCGTTTTCAAATGGAAGGCTAGAAGAAAGGTAATTAGATCTTGTGCAGAAGGTGATATATCTGCATCTATGAACAACTTAGTGCCATGAACTTGTTGGATTAGCCGTCTAGAGCTTCGACTGCAGTAGCTCTGTGCTTCTGAGAAAAACCGCCATGAATTATATCACACAGCTGAAAACAATAATTACCTAATATTGGGTGTGAACCAGCCGTAAGGTTCTAGAATTTGGAATGATCAAAGAGATCGTGAGTACTCAGGATTTTTTTCCATCACATTCCTTCTCACAGATTCTACCCCAATAACACCTTTTCATTACATTTGTTCCATGTAGTTGTGCTCACAATCACCTCATAGTCCTACAGGTCAAGCATTGACCAAATGCAAAGGTGCGTGAGCTGTGAGTTAATTTTTGAGTCATCACAAGTTGACGCTTGCCATCCTCTTTTTTGGGATCATATGTTCCTGTTAGTAGCTCTCTATAAAGTACCTTACATATGAAATGTTTCCAACTTTCCTAACACTTATACCCTAAAGATTTCCCACCAGTTGCAGCTCTCCAATGGAAAGAGAATGTCTATGCAGTAAGAAATAGAGCTCCATTTCAATGGCTTCATTAGACTAGTTGGAAAGTGCATGTGTATGCAATAAGAAATAGAGCTCCATTTCAGTGGCTTTCCATCAGGCTGCCAGTATCATGTAGTATTTTCTGTGTAACTATGATCACAACAGCCTAATGGAAGGAGAGCTTAAGTCCAAACTACCAACAGTTGGTTGGAAATTCACCCTCTAAAGCTTTGACTGCACTAGCTATGCTTTGAGAAAAACCACGATACCACTCAGCTAGTACTGAACAACAATCACCTAACAGAAAGTGTGACCCAACTGCGTATGCTTGTAGAAAGAATGATCAGGAGAAAAATTCGGTCATCATCTTCACTGTCTGATTCTTTTGTCAGGATGAGTGTGCAGTCATGAGCAGGGGTGCAGCTTGCAGATCATTCAGTAACCATCCTTCTTCTTGGAGTTTCTAAGCACTTGTATGATGTATGCAGCAGCCGCCCAGCACCAGCTGCTGTTGAATTACAAGATGAATTATCACTACCATTGTTCTAGTGTCGTGCTGATCTGCTTTGATTGTAAGCTCCCACACTTCTAAATTGCATAGTTTGCACTTCAAATGGGGGGACTTGAAATTAATCTTGGAGCTCTAGAAATTTCTTAACACACAAAAAGCTGTCACAACAAGAAGTTCATGGCAGTGTGTAAAACAGTGTACATATGAAAATGTGCCACATGCAAATCAATGCACATACCTAACACATTACATTACATTTTGTAGAATACTGTTCTACATGACCATCTGATATTCTTCTTGTAGGAGAACCTGGGCTCCAGTTTGGGACCCCTTCTAAGGGCTCCAATTGGGTCCCTTCCTAAGGGCTCCAATTGGATCTTTTCCTATTGACCCCAAATGGGTCTAAGTCGGTCTGATACTTAGACAAAGTTTTCCATGAACCACTTCTAAGGGCTCCAATTGGATCCCTTCCTAAGGGCTCCAATTGGATTTGACTCCAAATGGGACTAAGTTGGTCTGACACTTACACAGTTTTCCATGAACGACTTTACTAAATATCGATTCCACATCCGGATCTAGAGCACTAGATTTTAATGGAGATGACTTCGACAGTGTTAGTAGTATTTTTATTTTAAATTTTTTTTCTCTTCCCCCATTTCTAACCCTAACAAGGTCTTTCTTGCAAGTGAATGCAAGAAGATAATGCAGGAAGACTCAACCTCCTTTGACTTCTTTAAGTGTTCGCCCACCAGCCTATCTACCCTAGTTTCAAGGAGGATATGTTTTAGATATTTCAAAGATCTATCTAGGGTGTTTAATGCATCATGAATGTTGTATCATTTGCCAAACACTCTACCAAACTTGAAGCAGCGCTTATGATGTACTTGTTTATTTTATGTCTATCCCTAAACTCTAAAATTTGTATAGGTAGTATAATAGGCACTTTTCAAGGTGGGTAGTGGAAAACTAACTCTTAAATGCATAATAGGTGACTATGACCAGAAGAAATAACCAAGCAAAATTGATAACTAAGAATATTAGTTAACAGGGAAATTGATATTGAGTTGAAACATTTTGTTATTATATCTTTTGTATGGTTTTAAAATAAAATTATCTTGCCCCATAGCATTAGAAAAAAATTTGTCCTTTGCAACCAAGAAATTAATGATTAAATGTCCTAAATGACTAGGAATTGATTGTAACCATAGAATATTATTTCAAATCCTACATGTAAAAAGTTTTAATCATATATTAATGATGCATTTGATTAGTAAACGATGACATGGTAACATGAAGGCTATAGTCATTTTTTCATTACAAGTTTTCATCCATATGGCATACACGATTGATAACAAAATGACGTGTCATTACATGTGTTCATCAAATTATTTTACAATGATTCAAAAATGACTATTAATATAAGATCACATATAAATAATTATGACAAGTAGGAAACTGATTTCAACTTGAATATATTTGATATATGATCCATTTTTAAATATTTTATATGAGTGAATTAATTGTCACACATTGAAATAAATCTTACTAATGATACACTATATATATATATATTTATATATAATTTAAAAATCAAATAGAAATCTAAGATGTGGTAAATATATAATTAATTTTTACCTTGAATTTTTATCATCAAATTAAGTAAAAATTCATATACTGTATGTATATAAATAAATATTCCACAATTATGTTAAATTATATGTCTAAAATTGAATAAAACTTAAAAATCAACTTAATATGACTAACATAAAAAAATTATTATATATAAATTTAGATATTATAATTGATTTATGATCCATTTCTAAATATTTTATGTGGATAAATTTTATGGATTCATATGTCTAAATTAAAAGTTATTAGTAAAATTGTGATATATTGGAAGAAATTTTGTATAATATAAATTTAGATATGGTTTAGGTATAATATAACGGTTTAGATATGAAAAATATATTTTATTTATTCTTGTACTACCCACAAAGTTTTTTCCAAAGAATGGTCATTGAAATATTATCCAATAACAAAATTCAAAAATTTTCTTTTGAAATGCATTCACATTTTGACGTATATATATATATATAATTTGTGTACATAATTGAAGGAAATTTATGAATAAATTTTTCATTTTTTCATTTGGACAATTTATCAATAAGATATGAATCATCAAATTTGAGGTTGTGTGTATTATGGTAGTTATATGAGCTGCATAAAGTTCAAATGGAAACATCTACTTTATCTTGCTTTCACCCAAATTTATTCATAAATTTTAAGTCATAATGTAATTAGTTGAAAATGTTGGCTTCAATCAAAATGGACTAATTGTTTATGCTAAAGATTTGATTAAATACACATGCGGACTGATTCATAATGATTAAAATGAATGTGCTAAATTGATGTGTTGGCATAAATTTTTTAAAGTTTTGAATTAATTTTATTATATCAATATTTAATCTCTTAATGTTAATTACTGCACATGGTAATTAATGATTTGACCATGTGACTTACATACCTAACTACCTATTTAGTAATTAAAATATTCAAAATAACATGTGCATGCTTACTTAGGTAGAAGCATGGTAAAGTAGACACAAAAGATGAGTGTTTCTAACTTTAATTATCATGCATATAAAAGCAAATAAGTAACATAAGTAGTCAAAATACAATTGAAAACTTTCTCATTGCTGTATTATTGTTATAAGATTTTATATTTCTGAAAAAATTTAAATAATTTTCTTAAAAAATAGACCAAAAATATCCTTATTGCTAGGTGATAAGTTTATGAATGGGGATACTTTTCAATTACTTTTGAAACATAGTTGTTCTTTTATTCTTGTACACATAAACATCATTATATTTTAGAGGTGTGTTTATAATAAAAAGTAGAAATCTATTTGTTAAAACCTACTTACCACATATTTTATAGGAATCCTTCATTACAAACCATAAACTTTGAACCTACTTGCATTTCAAACAAGCAAAAACTAATAATTAAAAAATTTTGAAAATTGAAAATAAATGCACAATAATTTTTTGAAAAGCAATTAATCCAATGTAATTTTTTTTTAATAAATTTTATTATTGTTTTAAATTTACTTTCATGTAACCTTAAATAACAAGTTTGTACAATTTATTGTATTTATGCCCACCTAGCCTACCTACTTAACCTATGGATAATATATGGCACATGAATTTGTCATGACATGTGTCATGTCAATTTTGATGTTAATGCACATCAATGCCATGTTTACATTTAAATTAGTAAAATGCTTCACCAAAACCCTAAATACCTAAACCTTAAACCTAAACATTAACAAAAAAATCTTTGGAAATTATGATTAATTAAAGAAAATATCATTGTAATATTATATGTAAATACATTTTCAAAATAGGGTTGTCACCACATTTGTGCATTCATCACAATGTGACAAACGCATCTAAACACAAATGTAACCTTGCATAATGTCAATATAAAGTCAACCTATGTCAAAGACCATTTCAAGCTACCTGAAGCAAGATTATGAACGATCGAAACTAGAAACATTTTGTTTACAATAAACCTTGTGGAAATTTAAATGTCTTTCAATTGCCACAAGAATTCGCTCACCAGATTTTTGGTCACCATAGGAATTTAATCACCAAAATTTTGATCTTCACACATTTTCGGTTGTCATAACTTTCAATTGCCAACTTTCAATCACTAACTTTCGATTGCCACAATTTTAGGACACCACATTTCAACACATATTTAGTTAATTTAAAACTTTACCCAACCTAATGGATGTATGAACTTTGCCTGGTGGCCACCAAATTTAACAAATGTAACCTTATATTCAAGTAAAACAACAATCATTCAAAAATATAACACCCATGTAGAAATTCTTTTGTCTCAAATGATTTTTTTGCCTTGTGCCCAACAAGTGAAAATTATATGTTATTCATTATTAAAGTTGCAAGTCAATGTTCCTATCCATGCAAAACAAAAAAAATATTTACTAAATTACAAAAAACTAAATAGAACATGAAACAATTCATCAATCACAATAATGTTTATGGATCCAAACTTCTTTCTCATACAATAACAAAATCATTAATAATTCCAAGTGGTTCAATGGCATAAAATAACAAAGCAAACACTTGGTGGCCACTAGGGATTAGGGTTAAGGTCGAAAATATAAGAATATTGATAACAAGTATCCAATTTTCTGTGATAAACAAATTTCTCAATATTTTTTGGACTTTATGCCATGAGAGAAAAAAACAAATAATTATTGGCCATGAAGAATGAAAGTTAAGGTAAAACAAAAAAACCATTAACCATTCACAATACATTTTAACTCAATGCCATAAAAGTTAACAATACACTAGTGGTGGCAACAACTAAGGATTAAGGTTAAGGTGTAACAACAAAGATCATTGATTATGACTATCCAAGAATGTACATAAATTTTTTTACGATGAAAAAGTTGATTAAAAAATACACTTTATCAAACACAAAAACATAAGATGATCATTAATAAATTCCAAATTTTATGCCAAGAATGAGAAAAGAGGACACAGGTTGCCACCAAGGATTAAGGTTAAAATGCAACAAAAAAATTTATTGATCAATAATGTCTAGAAATATACACAAATAATGTGTACCATGAATAAATTGATTAAACACCATTGAGACCAATGTAATAATATAAAAGGCTTTGAGAAATCAAAAACATAATTTCCTCCATGTTTAAATCATCTTTCACACATTGTTAAATGCATTAACAGCATCCAGTTTTACTTTAGCCCTACTAACACAAGTAACAAAAGTAGAAATTTGACTCTTGTTTGATATATATGTTGGGCTAGAAATGAGAAAAAAATAGATGAAATATCAAGCCACTACTTTGGATCTACAAAATTACATTTCCACTTGCCATTCCAGCAATCTTCATATAGATGTCATTCATCCAAATTTTTGCCCTTCTTCACAGGAACCCACCATTGAACCCTCACCATTTTGAAAAATGCACTTTCTTCATCACCTTGCGCTTGTCCAATCCAAACAAAAAAAAGGCCAATATCATGTGACCTAACAAAAACAAAATCCCCATCATTAAGATCTCTAAACAGGGTGTACACAATTGAAGGCCTCATCTTCTTTGGCCCACAATAAAGGCATTGAATTGGGTCCTCTAGATCAACACCAACAATAATGGGTGACAATGAAGCCTTATAATAGTTGAATTTCCAATTGTTTGACGACCAAAACCCCTCCAAAAGAATGGCACTTTGACAGGGTAAGGTTTTAACAAATGTAACAAGATATCCTTTCAGTACTCAATATAGGGCTTCATCTTCATTTCATAAATTGCACTTTGTGCAATGCCAAGCTAAAAATCAACATATTTTGGATAAACCAGTACTAATGAACTTTTTTTCTCTCAACATACCTAAAAGGATCAATGCCCCAAATGGGCTAGTAAGGAACATGGCTAAGCACACCCATAAGCAACTTTGGTGACCCATTAAAATTAACTTTTCATAATCTAATTGGAGGCACATTTGCAGGACTCCAAACAAGATATGTGGGAGAAACTTTATATTACATAACAAGCCAACGCATTGAATCAACAAAAAACTTGAAAGCATGCATATCAATATGCCCTACCAAAGTTTCAAAACCATCCTTCAAACAACCTAGCACCCAAAACTAAAAATCTGGAATCTCTTAAATCAATTGAGGAATAAATGATTGCTCCTAGGAGACCATGAACGCCCTCATCAAATTAGCCAAAATATAATTATTTTATTCTCTTAACTTCTTTGACAAATAGCTAAAGCATCCATCAATATCTTCATGTGTATGGCCAACAATAAGAATTTTTAGTTTCATTTCTTCAAACACATCCCTCGTAGTTAACAATGAAAGAAATGCCAACAAATGCCAATTTTTCTTGTCTTTCATGCAATTATCCATTTGGAGCAAAATTTATCGGCACAGGTTTGGCATCAACATTTTTTTCCAACGTGCATAATTCACATACACAACGCGATTTCCCTTGCAAAAGATAAGCAAAGAGTGAGTTCTATGGGGGTTCTTCAAACAATAGTTTTGACTTTCTAACCGAGGCTACTTCCAAAGTGCGAAAGAGTTGCAACAAATATCCAATTGTGAAATTAGGATCATTTCATGACAACTCATTCAAATATTGAACATATCTCTCATCCCCATGTCCATGGGCTATCATACTTGTTAGAATAATAGGCAATTATCCAAGCCTAAATATCATTTTGTTGCACACTTGCAACCTTGGAAGAGCATTTCTTGCATGATCCATTTTGTCATGGATAACGCATAGGAATTATTCCTTTGATCGAACAGACTTTGTCCTCCATGTATGATATAAATTTCTTGTTTTCCCAATTTGGATATTCCGAGGTTTACATTCCGAGGGTTCTTAGCATGTAACCCTTAACCCATTTTCGCATATCCTTCGTCACATTTGTCCTCATTTTGTTGTCTAATCACTTGCTCCTGTTGCTCCAGATTTTTCTCCAAAATTTCCTCATCTTCTTTCTTGTCATATCTTGCTTCAATTTTTTCTTGATTGTTAAAATCAAATCCAGACCCCTCAATAGAACATTTTGCACAATCATCCAAGGTATAACACATTGCCAAATTAATCTCCCAATCATGAAAACCATCTCGCACATTTCCCAAATCTTCAACTTCATCATCCAACGTCGGTCCCATTATGTCAGTCCGGTTCCGCTCGTCCAGCCCCTTTTGTCCACCAATGTTCGTTTGTCACCATTCATCCCCGTCGACACACTATATTTTTCAAACCATACATTGTGTTAGAACTTTGTAGCTAATGCTCTATATTGCTACAAAGTTTTGGGGCATGGGACAACACCATGTCCTTGGATGATGAAAGCACTACCGTCAACTAGAGCCAAACTATCAGCTACGAAATAACACACAATCATTTGAGCTGATTTCTTTAAGCTCATGATCTTCACAACGGTACCATCAAGCATCTACAGCGCCATTATCATCCAGTACAACTCCTACTAGGAATTTAGGTTCATGTTACATTATATCAATGGTACATCAAAGTCCATTTGGAGGGGTTAATTAGTGGGGTACGCCTATTGCCGCACCAACTTTCACACCATCACCATATATTTCGTTGCAAGCCATGACCTCTACACCCATATACACCATGGAGGTCAGTAGTTCCTTTGGGAGAATTAAGAATTTTAGCGGAAGGCCAAATACCATTTCTTTGAAAGGATTCAGGGCAACTTTCTCAATTGTGGTTTGTGAATTGGAGCTCAAGTATAGCGCTAATTACACCGAGGCATTCACATTCAAATAATTGGCTCGTTATGTGCACTATGAAACATTAAATGTCTATGAACAACATTCTTTATATATTTTGGGCATCACTCCAATCCTCAATTTAACTTATGTCACAACCATCGCCATTGCCTATCAAGCTACATTACAAGCTGCCATTGCAAATCATGGGATTGTGCCCAAGAACCCAAATCTGGTACCTACTTCAATGAACCTTTCTTTTCAACAACTCATTATGTTATCGCAAACATTCCTCGCACCATCAATGCACCAACTTTTGCTAATCCAGTGGGGGAATTCTTTCAAGTTCTTGAGTTGGAATTTCCGGTCAAGAATTCCGAAAAAATTATGTAGCTCATCACCTTCTTTTGGCAAAAGGATGAAACCCTCAAGATGTTCGACAAGAAGCTTCTCAAGCTTAAAGAGGATACTTAGAACATCACAGACTTGGAAGCTGTCCACTAATATCTTCGTTCATTGGAAAGTGCTTCGACACTCCATGCGCAGGTTTTATAATGAATTTTTGCAGAATTTGGAGACTTGTACATTTTGCTAGATGTGTATAACATTTCTAAAAAGCTAGAACTAATTCATGCACACTATGAGGCTAGTGCTATGAAACCTCCATCACATTCAAAGCTTTAGCCTCCACCAGCTGCACTAACCAGATCATCACATTCTTCTTCAAGAACTAATGTGATGCACTCGACTTCACCCATCCTACCTTCTTGCAACAACTATGGCAATCCTACCCACAAAACTAGAAAGCGCAACATTCCTTCTAAGGATCTCTTTTGTGATTACTATGGGAAAGAAGGACATCAAGAAGCTATTTGTTTTGCCAAGTTCCCAGAATGGAAACAACTTTGATTACCACGGCAAAATCTACTAGCATCTTTCATTGCCCCTCAACCAAAAGCAAAAGCACTTTAGCCTTCCACTCAAGCTTTCCCCACCAAAGGTAATTCTAGTAAGAATGTTAAGAAGAAGGAGCACAATGTTGACAAGAAGGAGGTGCTTCAAGCCCATGCCACTCAAATTCAAACTTTGCAAAATGAATTCGAATCATTAAGGGCCCAACTTGTTAATTTGAAAGGCAAGTCTTCCCAACTAGCTAATCATGCCCAACTTGTATAGGGTTCAAGATCACACAAAGGACCTCTTAGGTCATTCTATGGCCTCTCACATGATGCCATGGTTGGAGAGTATGTTCTTTCTAGTGCACACAATTCTAGTCTCACACCAGAATTTGCCACTTCTTTTTGCCCTTCCTACTTTGTGGCACAAGAAGCTAGTGTGGCACCTAGAGTTTGTGCCATTAGGCAAGTAATTCAGACTGATAGATTCACATCTAGTTCAAGTCCTATTACCAGGGCTAGAGGAGCTCAAGCAATCATGCCACAATCTTTTCGTCCTCTCAACACAAAAGAAGAATGCACCTTGTTAATGAGGGGGGAGGAGAACACTACACCACAAGCTACTAAGGCATCAAATTCTCGTGTCCTAGGAGTACATGTACATCAGGAAAACACACAATTTTCCACTAATCAGCTTATAGAGTGCCAACTTCAAATGCGTGAAATGGCACAAAAACTTGTGAATACAATGTTGTTTAGTTTTCAAGATTTGAAGTTAAACACCAAGGACAAAATTGCAATACTAAAAGATACCCTGAACATTACATCAAGTCTTTTACCAATCCCTGATTCACATGCTACAAGGGTCCCATTCAACACCTTAGAGAGACATTTGATTAGCTCACATGTTGTAGATGGCGTTTGTAATCTGGTCACTAATTCTAGCATGGCTAAACTAGTGGGCTCTCTTACCTCTGACTCTACATTCACATATCAAAAGGGAGTTAAACACACCTCACTTGTGGATTTGTTATTCAACAAAGGCATTATGGATAGCCATTCTCTCCACAAAGTTTCTCATTCATTTCCGAAGGTGGTGCTTAATGGGAAAACTTCCATCGCCACGAGAGTTGCCATTGTCAACAATACTAAATCAACGATCCAAGTGGGAGGACATACACCCAAAGTGGTACTTCTTGATACAAGTGCCCGACCAGTGATTCTTGGAATTCAATTCGCTAAGAAGATGAGCATGCTCGACTCCAAACTATGGAAATCTATGTGGCAAATTCACATCGCTAGTGGGAGTGTAGAGGAGGTACTTGGGAAGAATTTGAATTTGATTACACTTAACTTCAATGAAGGTACAAATTAGGAACTTTGCCTATAGGTAAGATGTTTAATCACCAATGCCACCAATTACGATGTGCTCATTGGGCAAAAGGCCTTGTTTCCAATAGGTTTCACAATTGACAACTAGTTCGAACATGCGTACTACCGAGTGGATTGGGAGAGTGATGGTCACCACTTGGGATACATACCCCTTGATTTACATGGGAACCATAGTCCCACGGCTCACCATTGTATGCTCAAGGAAACACACATTATTTCCTACATCAAACAAGCTAGCCACAAGTGGATAGAGGGGGATGAAGAGGAAACACCTTATGGCCAAACTACTAAAAGCTTGAGGGTGGTTCCTACTAACATTCAACATGAACCAAAGGTTTTATAGAGGTTCAAAGCAGCCCACGAGCCCTTGGTCAAAGCTTTGTTTAGTTTTGAGAACATGGAGAGCGATGGCAAATTGATTAAGCTAATACTTTGTCAGCTAATCACCTGGACATTGCCTAAAGAGGGGATTACATTACTAAAGCTCTTTGGTGGTATTGGTACAAGTTTCAAAGCCCTACTATAATCAAGGATGGTGGTTCGAAGGTATTTCTATGTAGACATTGATCCTATTGCAAGGCAAATGACAGCATCGAAAATGATGCAACTCACGACCAGATTTCCACAACAATTTACAACCACTGCATGGAAGGTTAATTTCACTTTCTTGTCCTCTGACATACAAATTCAGAAAAAACATATGGATTATTTGGTCCCGTGGACCTCATCATTTCAAGTTGGGAATGTCAAAGATTTTCAACATCTAGATTTAGAGAAGGCTTGAGTGACACAAGATTCTGTCTTTTCACGAACATGGTACGATTGATCACCTAAGCTTAATCCATTTCTCCTACGCTTGGTTATGTAATTGAAAACACCCTTTCTCAACTTGACCAGAGGGAGAAAGTCCAGGAGCATTACACGTTGGTTAAACATTATCTCAGAAAATCACTTCTACTTGATGTAGTACAATGCGATTCCTATGTGCACCGGTTGCGCAACTGGTGGACCAACCTTGCACCACTCTCAGTTTTGCAGTTAGCTCTGAGATACACCATTAGAGACCTTAACCTGCAAGTTTTTCACATATTGGATGATCAGAACTCATGCCAACCAATTACAAGGCAAGAGAAACTTCCTTAGTTTCCTATAAACATAATAGGAAAACCAAGAGGTGTTTGGCCCACCTTTGTCTCCTTCCCAAAAGCACACACCTTTTAGGGAAATGGACTAGGCATGGTGTATCGTCATGCTTCAGCCATTTGGGATGAACCAAGCCCAAAAGAAAAAAAAAGGGCTATGGGGTTCCAAACTAGCACTACTACTCACACCAAGGTGACTAAATTGGAGTGTAACGTTCTACTGGAGAAAAGCATGGACATGAACTCCCTTACATGGTTTTTAGTAATGTGTACTATTTCAAATGTACACAACACTAACATTGATTTAATTAGCTTGTAGTTCTGGCAATGAGACTACATGGCACCCTAACCAAGTACATTTGCCTATCTTCAACACTCTACACTTCACTCTTAATGTTGGGGGGGAAGAGGTACCATGTAATTTGATTCAAGTTGTTTCCAATACACCTAGAAGTACATTAACTTCTGGAAAAACAATTACAACCTTCTATGAATCTACGCAATTGGATAAAAAAGAACCCAATACACCAAGTTTTTCAAACAGACTTTCCAACTCCATTCCATGTGTTTCCAACTACCCTTTTGTTATGGGAAACCAGCTCACCAAAAAAGAAAAAAACCAAATCACAAACTTGCTAATTAAGTATGAGAATGTGTTCGCATTCTCAATGAAAGACTTAGGTAGGTGTAAAACCATGTAGTTTTCTATAGACCTTACAAATGAAACACCCATCTATCGAAGGAAGCATAGGTTGAGCAAACATGAGTGGGAATTGGTAGATGAAAAATGCAAAGAGCTACATGAAGTTGGTCTCATTCAAGCATCAAGTTTTGATTTCGCAACCGCTATAATAATGCCAACAAAAAAAAATTCAGCTGGATTATGGACTAAGAAAAGGATGTGCGGGGATTATAGGCCTTTGAACCTAGTTACACCTCAGGACAGGTACCCCATGCCCATCCCTAAATAAGTGTTTGATAGCATTAGAAACTCAAACATCTTCACAATTGTGAATCTGAGGCAAGGCTTCAACTAGATTATGTTCATTGTGAAAGATCACAAGAAAACGACATTCCATGGAAACAAGTTATGGGAATGGCTTGTGATGCCTTTTGGATTGAAGAATGCACCTATCTTCTTTCACCGAGTCATGGACCAGGTTTTCGAAAGGGCAAATTTCTTGAAATGTTACATAGATGACATCCTAATGCATAGCAAAGGATTCCTACAACACTTGGCTCATCTTGAGGAGTTATTCAAGAGGCTCCACGAAGTCAATATGAAGATCCATCCTAAAAAGTGTGAGTTTGTTGTCACTTCAATAATCTACCTTGGACACAGAATTTTACCAAATGGTATTATGGCTCATTAGGCCAAAGTAATAGCCATTTTGGAGATGTTTAGTCATACTAATGTTCACACTTTGATGAACTTCATCGGACTATGTAATTACTATAAGATTTATGTCTAAGACTTTAATACTATTGCTCATCCTCTTTATGTGTTATTAAAAAAGGATGTTGCTTGGACATGGAGTGAAGAAGCTCAGGAAGCTTTCAACACACTCAAAGAAAAGCTTTCAGAGTTCCCCATTCTAACAAGACTTGATTTTAGCAAGGTCTTCATTCTACACACTAACTGGAGTGCTCTTAGTATTGGTGTTATTTTTATGCAACTTGATGAAAAAGGCAAGGAATATGTTATCGCCTATGCATCCCGAAGTAACAACAAGGTTGAAAACAACTACTTTTCATACGAAGGGGAGTGTCTTGTTGTTGTATGGGCCATCATACATTTTAGGCCCTATTTTTATGGCACTAAGTTCATTTTGTAAATCGACCACCAACCTATCAAATGGTTGATGACCAAAAATAAGCTTACTAGTAAGTTAGTTCGTTGGGCATTTATATTTCAGGAATATGAGTTCAAGGTTATTCACTGACCTAGTATTACACATCAAAACACACATACCATGTCGCAAAGACCCCTCACTACCTCTAAAGATTTCTCAGAAGTCAAGTAAGACTTTGACCAGATTCCAATAACACATGTATTTTATGCATCTAATTATCTTGCAATATTGCAATGTAACCTAGTTGAACATCCCATTATGGATATATGGGAGGACTTGGACACTCTAAGGTTTTTTCAGCATGGGGAATACCCTCCCCAAGTTACATCAAGTCATCGGGATCGCATATAATAGCGGTCCAAATGTTACTCATGGAAGGACAATCACCTTGTCTGATGCTTACCATAAGGTGACTAAATGGTTCCTCCACCACATGAATAGCCTAGTCTTATTCATAAGGTACACTCTGAGCTTGGACACTTTTGAATTAAACATATTTATAGCCTTTTCACTCCTCATTACCATTATAGAGGTATGTATGTTCAAGTTCGAGATGTCATTGTTAGGTGTGAATAATGTGATAGAATGAGAACTTATTTCTCTTCTCAACAACTCACGTTTTCTCCACTCCCTATTCAGGGCATGTTCTATCGTTGGTTATGTGATTTAGTTATAGAGTTACCACAAACCTCCAGGGGTAATGTTTACATCATGATTATGATTGAGCATTTTCAAAATGGGTCGAACTTGTTGCACTGCCAGACAAGTCATCTTACAACACCAACCAGGCTTTCTTACAATAGGTTTTAAGTAGGTTTAAGGCTTGTGCTAAGTGCCTTACTGATCAAGGATCAAAATTCAAAGGAGAATTCCAAGACCTACTTGATCATGCTCTCATTAACCATCGCCGAACTTCAAAGGATCATCCCCAAGTTAATGGCCTTGCAAAAAAAATGGTTCAAACATGTAAGAAAGGACTTCGGAAGATTTGCCTCATTGGGAACAAAAAGGATTGGGACTTGGCCCTACCTTACATTGCCATGGGTTACAAGATGTCCAAACATGCCTTTTTGTCTCATTTCTCTTTTCACTTTTTACTTTTTGGGAAACATCCCATTCCACCCTCTTCCATTGTTGTTCAAATGGACCAGGTTATGGATTTGGACTCCCTAACCACTTGGGCTAAGGTCATCACAAAGAGGGCTGCTCTATTCAAGAGGGTTATGCCCATGGCCATGGAAAACATATCCATTACACAACATTGAGACACCTTACGGTATGCACACACATGAGGTGGCAGTTATAAACCTAAGGTGAGACAATTTGATGTTGGTGACTTTGTGTATTTCCATCGACAACCTAATGATACTTTAGACATTTCTTCTAATCGCACTATCTTGAGGATTAAAACGATCAAGCTTTCAGGTGTGTTGGAGTTGCAAAGAGCTGACAGAAACACAATTCAAAATCACTCCAAAAATTGTGCACCTTACCACTTGTCGAACTTGGATCCTACCATCATCACATCAACTTGGATTCCTCCACTTGACTATCCATGTCAAGTATGTCAGAGGATAAACGATGTTGATCAGATGCTGCTTTGCGATGATTGTAATGGTGAATACCATTTATTTTACTTCAAGCCAAAGCTCACTCAAGTTCTCGTTGGCATTTGGTATTGTTCATCATGTTTTCCTACAGCACTTTGATTTCTACTCCAACCATGCCACGTTTTTCCTGGCTCAGGTCTGGGGGGGGATACATGAGAATTTTATCTGAGCCTCTTCTTGTGCATTATATATATATATGTGCATGCATTTCTTTTTGGTTGATTAGTTTTTACTTTTGATTGGTTTTAGTTTTTTTGTTCAGTAAAGTTTGTTATGGATTTACACCCTTACAACACCAAAGGTCACGACACTACACGTCACGACAGCTTTCATGCCCATATGCATGGCCTCATAAATGATGATTGGTTATGGGCATGTCAATCATGCCTTTTAATGTTAATGTATCTTCTTAGGTTATTGTACCCTATTAGGTGTTTTAAGGTTATGGCTTGTTTAAGGTTTCAATTTGTTGACGGTTATATAAAAGGCCAAGCTCTTCCCTTCTTTTGTTAGTTTTTCTAGAATTCTTTTTTCAAGGAGAGTTTTTCCCATAGTCAAACTGGATTTCTAAATGCTCATGGTGACTATTACATGGTCATTGTTTACATACACTACATTTTCTTTCCTTTTTTTCAATACATGAAAATTTCATCTCAGCCTCCTCTTGTGCATTGTATATATATGTGCATGCATCTTTTTTTCATTGATTAGTTTTTACCTTTGACTGGTTTTAATATTTTTGTTCAGTAGAATTTGCTATGGATTTACACCCTTATGACACCAAACATCACAACACTACACGTCATGATAAGGGCACCTTGTAACTACTTGTGAGCTTGATCATAAGCATATCAATGACACATCCACCACAACCACTCATCCCAACTAGGGAAAAGACAAGATGCTAAGTAGTCCCCCAATGAGCACTATCTAAACAATAGTGTGGAACTCTATGCCAAAGCCATGTGGTTTTCGTGTAGGGTTTGACTAACATTAGCTTAGTTCTAGGTTCAAAAAAACACTACACTAGTTATATTCATTGTTCAAATGTAAGCTAATCATATATATCCTCACACTTTCTCTTGAAAGATGATGAGTTCAAAATTGATTTCAGACCAAAAAACGAGCAAAACCATGCAAAAGCCATGAACTATACATAAAACCAATAAAGGCATAAAATGACAAACCTGGAGAGAGCTTGTTATAATACTATAATAAAGAAAAGCCTACAAAAGTACAAGGGCAAGACCCAAAACTTAGTTACATTTATGATATCTAACATTCACCAAGGCTTAACAAGGTGCCCATAGACCATCACAATTTACTCTGTGTCACAAATTACAATAATGTCTCACACCATGCACAGGGATGATTATGTACCAGAGAATGTGCCCTTCTTGGCTGATTCTTCTACTCAAAGGGTTCCTAGGCAAGCCCAGCAGGGTGAGCCTGGTCACCATGACCCTGGCAGAATCAGCCACCAAGGGCACATTCCGTGGCATAAATGGCAGGTTTCTTGGCATAAATGTCAAGGGAAAACTCACTATTCTTCAGTTATGGTTCATTGAGTTACAAAGGCTCCACAACTCTATCATCCATCCTGCATGGTGTGCTGGTGGGTACTTGTTCACACTGGCCCCACATTGGGTGCTAGCCAGGATTTTGCTTGTCCATTGTCTAGAGTCTGGATCCTCTCTTAATAATATGCTGCGAAGATTAGTGGGGTTGGAACTTGGGTCGGTGGTGGATGATTGTAAGTGTTTCAAGGGTTGGAATATTCACCACACTTAGTGGGTGGGTGTCCTGGATGGAAAGGTCAGTAGGTACCGGGGCAACAACAAAGGCTGCCTCCTGCCCTTTAAGGCTGTCAAAAGTACGTGTCCAGTTCTGAGGGTAGTAACTCTGGCAGATCATATGATACGAGGACTAGGAGGAGGGAGCAAGCGGGTGGGGCAGTGGGTAGGTGGGTGTCGAAAAAAAGGCTCCAATGAAATCAGCCCATAGGGGAAAAGCCTGTCTATAGAGCTTGGGTTTTGAAAGCTTGACCAAGCACCCATGGTGCACCATACATTGGAAACCTACTTCAACTCGGTTGTGAATGAACCATAATTGAATTTTTACCTAGGAAAGTGGAACCTTGGTAACCTATGCTGTAAACCCTCCAACTTCCACAAACATTACCTACATAAGAGCGCAAGTATCATATGTAAGTGGTTGCTTTAAGGTGGGTAAGTAAGGTACGGCATTCGGTGTGTATTGGGTGCCTAGATACATGTGGATGGTTAGGACATGAATACAATGAAAAAGTGTTTTCATTGTAATAGAGTTATCAGGAAAGTCACCCTGTCTTTGGACCTGCTTTCACCCCCCTATCCCCTCTTTCAGTGTTATCTGCAAAGTAAGGAAATTTTATTAAATCTCAGAAGGTTCGAGAGTAATTATAGTAATTAAAGGAGCAGTGAAAATATATGTAGCAGCAGTGGAGGCGCTCAAGAAAAAAAGGATGAAACTCAATCTACCACCAAAATTGCAGGAAAAACTAGTCTGGTTTCCAGTCATTTTGTTTTGTAAAATTTTCATTCCCAGCTCCGCCTTTGATGCCCTATTATGCGGAAACTATGGTTCTTGCGCCCTAGTCAGGGGACTTTCCAGATAACTCTAATCAGTACTCAATCTTCCATGTGAGATAGGACACTTTTGTGTTCACCAAATTGAGTAGAAAACTAATTATTTAAATAATCAAGTTATTGTCTAGTTGCTAATACTCAACTGCTATTGTGGGAACATTTGCTTAACTGATTCCTTCCATTTTACAAGCACTTTGTAATTGCACTGAATTGTCCAAAGGGTCCCATGATGATATAGATTACCATTTCTTGAACTACTTTATTTGGAAAGTCCAACTGATGACTTTGAGCCCAGTTGTGAAGTCATCAATTGGACTTTACACACGCTAACTAGGCAATGTCCAAAGTTTGCCAAGTTCACCAAGTTTCTCATGGCCACATCCTGACATCAGAAAGTTCCATTTTGCCAAGCCATCAAAGTCCATGGTTTCAGACTTCCAAATCACCATGTCGTCATTTCTATATCCTTGACTCCCAAAGTTCTCATTTTTGCCAATTCACAATCCAAATTTTTGTAAACTTCCCAATTGTGCCCAAGAACTACTAATAATTTCTCCTCCTCTACCCAAACCTCAATTCAGATCTAAAAATTAAGAGAGCCTAAATGAGAGGTATTAATGAAAATCAGGTGACAATGGTTTAAGATCTAAAATTGCTTATAGAACATAGGAAGAGAAAGATTGCCAAAAAAAATAGATGAGGTGAGAGTATGTTCCTTTTTTTTCTTGCTTGTAAAAATACAAAAAGCCAAAGCTGGGCATTCAGAGCCTCAATCTATCAAGGCAGATAGATTACCAAGAGCTTTGTACGCTGCCAACAATAACAACAACCCACCAATAACTATCCTGAAGTTCAAGCCCCTGCAAAAGAACTGAATGGGTAGGTAGGAAACAACAAGAACTAGAGAGACAAATCGGGGGCAATTTTTCCAAATCAGGCAGAAGAAGAACACGCACACCTCAGGCGGTGGGGTAACAAATGATGAATCTTTTTTTTTTAAAAAGGTGTTCTTTTTCCTGCTTGATGAAGGCAAAAAAGAAATTATTGCACAAAGTGATGAAACAAATGGATAAAAAATGGATCGTCACAAACCCCAAAAAAAATTACACTCCCCATGCATGTGCATGTGTGTGTGTGTGTGCATGCTTCCACTTTTGATGAAACAAAAGCAAGAGTATGCTCAGAAATTTCTGCAAGAGGGACACAAAACTCAAATTGCCCCTTATTGAATCTTCATGTGAATGTAGTAACATGAATCCAGCAAGAAAAACACGAACCTCTTCCTCCTTCCCTTTTCTCATGAGGGACAAGCGAAACCAAATGCGCGTTCATTGTTGATCTTTCAATCTGCAACAACCCAAAAACAATAAAAACTTAAATCGCCAATTCAATCTCTTTGACATGAAAGCTTGGTCTTCTCTTCCCAAGTTCACAATAATGCCAAAAACACCGGAAAATATCCAAGAAAGCATTAATCTGCTTCTTCCAAGGTTCACAATGCTGCAGGAAAAAAAAACATAGAGAAAAACAAACAAGCTCCAAAACCCACAAGAGAAACACAAGAAAAGCATTGTGCTTCTTCTTCCAACAAAGTTCACAACAATGCCTCCAAATAATTTAAATAAAATTCATTGAAAAGAAAAAACCCCAAGAAAAACAAGCTGCAAAATCCACAAGAGAAAGACAAGAAGAAAGCTTAATCCTCTTCCAAGGTTCACAACAATGCAAAAACAAACACTGCCAAAACGAAACAAAACAAAAGCTCTGAAACCCACAAAATCAGGAAGGAAAAGAAAAAGAAGCAAGCATTCAGATTCTCTGAAGATCGAGCTTTCCTTCCAGGTTCTCTTGTTGATCTTCTTCTTAGTCTTCTTTTTCATGGTTTTCCAAACAAACTCAGACATTGAGGAAGTTCTTGTTGCAAGTACCTTCAAATCTCATTCAAGGCACTCCCCCTCAAGAATCAAGCAAGCAACGAATTGAATTGAGAGCTTGAAAGAAGGCCAGGAGGGAATGAAAAAATTTCTCCAAATACCTAAAATAATGTCAACCAGCTTGATCAATGTCTCATTCATTCCAGCTTCTCGAGAGTGGGTCGAGTTCGCGTGCTTCCGGCAACAGGAGCTCGGCTCTGTCCGATGGGAGATTCTTGCAAGGTCTCACCAGCTTCCGAATTCCGCTGCATTCTGTCTAGCCGTCGCTTCTCCGCGTACCGATACGCGAGCAAACCCAAGAGAGCCAAGAGCGCCAAACCTCCCACAACACCCAAAACCACTCCCAAAACAATCTTCCAAGTATTGGACTTCTTGTTATTATTAATCACGGCCGGAGCTCCAGGAGATGGCGCGGAAGCTGGAGTCACCGGTGCCGGCGCGGGTGCAAGAACCACGGTGGGACCAACAAGCGCAATGGGTTCAAGCTCCCGCAAGCTACAATTAAAAGGACCGGTTCCAGACGGCAAGGTCCCGTTCTCCGTTGCGTTTCCAGTCGAGGACGAGAACGTCACGCACCGAGGAGAAGAACCGGAGGCGAGGACGCGCGCCGTCAAAGTGGTGCTTGCAAACGTGACCGTGATGTTGCCACTGCTGGCGGTGGCGTTGACGCCGAATTGGGTTGGATCCGTAGACGTCATGTTGCTGGCGTCGTAAACCGCCACGCTCGAAACGGAAGTGAGAAGCTCTAGACCCGGCGGCGCTTGGAAGAGCGTGGAGCTCAAGTTGCCGTAGTTTTGGTACACGAGGATCAGCCTCTTCACTCTCGCCAGGTTTTGTGTGCCGTTGGGTATTAGATATCCATTGAGATTGGTAATACCTCGCACCTTCAAGGAATGTCGCACCACTCGCACTGCTTGCGCCGTCACTCCAGCGTCCGAAAGATTTCCCGGAAGCGTTACGTTGTGTGGTATGTACTCTGCGACATTTCTTTGCTGCGCTATCGCTTGGAATGCCGCTTGCTGTAGCACTTGATCCACTGCAACCAGATTGAATGTTGCACTGCTCGTCGTCGCAGCACCCACAGGTTTTACTGCGAACTCGGAACCCAAAAACAGAAGCCAAAAGATGAGAGGATGCAGGATCCAAAACCAGTTGCAACAGGAAGTTGCCATCTGCTGCTGGACCCGGAAGAAGAATTGTCGAGGAGCTTGATCTTGCTGACATGAGGATGATGGTGATGGTGGTGATGAGCTTGTTCTCCTTCTTCTTCTTTTACTGCTTGGTTGTTGATCTGCAACCCTAAGCTTGTTAATCTGCTCTTGCTGCGACATTAGACATGATGTATTTCTGTCTTCAGGCCGGAAGTTGTCGCTATTGCTGTGGATTTTCGATGTGTTTATTGTGGATCCAGCTGCTGGTTGCAGCAAAGATGTGGAGCAAGAGCTTGGCATGAATGCAGCTGCTAGCCCCCGCGGCACTTGTGCCCAATAACCATATCTAGAAATGGTAATACTTCTTCTATCACTACAAGTTTCTGTCGAAGAACAGTCCAGCTCCGTCGTCATCCTCGTCGTCATGATCTCGCTGCAAATGATATTTTCTGGTTGAATCCCTGCTTCATTTCCGAGACCCCGGTTCTTGCTAGCTAATGTCGACGAAGACGCGAAACCTGCTGCAGCTGTACCCGTTGTTTCCTGGAGTTCCGAAATGACCCTAGGTGTTCCCTACTTCTCCGGAGCAGTACACAAGTACATGTGATGATCATCTCTCTCTCTTTCCAGTCGGATCTTCTTCTGCCGCAATAGTCCTCGACGCGCTGACGCTTCGAGAACTAGTACTGTGGACCTACTTTTTTGCTTGAAAACTGGATTGCAATCTCTACAGACACGAAGCCCATCTACTACCTTGCAGAGAGCTTACCTCCAAACCTGAACGAATTTGCTGAAACCTGAATCTGCTGGCTGCTCTTTGCGGCGTACTAGTTAGATCCCAGCAGCTCCTCGCCCGCCTGCTCTACTCGCGGAGGAAAGACCCAATAATGTAGAAAATAAGCGCAATCGCGGACCTGCAGCCGGATCAGATGACAAGGTTGCAGCTGCTGTGTGCCTGGACTCCCCAGATGATACTAGATAGAACTGCAGTCCCCCGACGATATGTAGCTCTCTCGATGAGAACTTGATCCTGTAATTCGAATGAAGCAGCCACTGCAGAATGGGGCCCAAACCAAGAGCCGACCTAAGAGAGGTTGGATTGTTTCACAACTGTGAGGAACCTCAGACAGAAGAACTGTTGAGGAACACAAGCCCTCATCAAACAAGAGGCCCGCGGAAAACCAGAAAGTAGATAGCAAAAGCCGGACTCCACGACACTAGAAACTACAGCTCATTGAAGCCGCGACAACGACGACGCAGCAACAACTTCCGAACACACCCACCCCACCCCCTAAAAACAGAAACCCAGCGATCTCTGAAACCTCAAACCCACCACCGGATTCGAGGAAAGAAGGAAGGGAAGAAGAAGAAGAAAAACCGAACCCACGACTTTTTTCTCGCCACTAGCGCGTCAGCTTCAGACCCAAAAACAAACTTAGAGATAAAAACCTTGAGACCCAAGGTTCCTCTCTCAGCTGGTCTCCAAGAATACTGCAACAGCCAAATCCCACAGTGCCTGCACACCTTTCCTTCCTTACAAACTCTTTCTCTCTGTTTTGGTTACTCTTCTGACTATCTTCTTTCTTTCTTTCTGACTTTTTTTCTATTTTTTCAATCTCTATCTCTATCTATATCTCTCTGTCTTGTATTTCCAGCGAAGATTTGACAAACGCAACAGACAATCCGCAGCAGACAATCCTCGCGGCAGCAGAGGCAGCAGCGGAAGAGAGAGGAAGGGAAGGGAAGGAACAAGACGACGGAGAGGGCGCTCACGCTTGGTTGCCAAGCGCGGGGTTCAGGTCCTCAACGGGTCCAAGAACCTCGATTCAGGTCCCCAACGGGTTCTGAGAACCTAGTTTCAGGTCCTCAACGGTTCGTCTTAGAGCCTCATTCCAGATCCTCAACGACGGGACGGGTTTTCTCTGAGAGCCTCGTTCCCGGTCCTCAACCGACAACGGGTTCTCTCTGAGAACCTTGTTCCAGGTCCTCAAAAGACGACTGGTTCTGTCTGAGAACATCGTTTCGGGTCCTCAATGGCCGTGGAACCTCTCTGATGACCTCGTTTCAGGTCCCTAACGACGGGTTTTTCTCTCTGAGGACCCCGTTTCAGGTCTGTCTCGAGGTCTGGATCGGGAGCTGAGAATCTCGATGCAGGTCCTTTACCGAGAATTCTGGCCACCTTGATTCAGGTCCTCAAAGGTTTTGAGAACCTCGTCTTGTTCTTCTTCTTCTTGGGGATGTGGTTTTGGGGCTCTTATTATTTTACAATAATTTAATTCTTTTAATATAAAATGGACTGCTTTCATAAAAGCCAGGGGCAATAATAAGTGAGGTCCTGAAAACGCAGTTTATTTGGTTGGGCGAGTGGCTAATCTAAGTTCTATTCCAGATCCTAAATGAGATCCTGAAACCCGAAACTGCACTTGGAAAGGTCATCAAGAAGAGCGGCCCCACCCGAAGTCAATGATTTTTTTGTCTTGTTCAAATTTCCAGGCTCTCATTGCCGGACGGATGAAAGGTACGGAATTTGGATGGAAACGGCCTTGTGTCCGGATCCCATCCACGGAGTAATTCCTCATCCATTAAACCCACGCCCCCAATCCTTTCGGGGATAATAGAAATTCCGCAAAACCCGGAAAACCAAGAATTTCTCATCACCTCATATTTTCCTTGTCTAAAGATAGCCCAATCAAGGGGCTACACGTGGCCAGTTTTAGCCAATCCCACGACCCCAATATTGAGAGGCCAAATTTTTTGGCATCTGGTTTATTGCAAATGTGGGGCCCTACTTTCCATAAATTAAAGGAGATTTTTTTATATTAATACTAGTTGGTAAACCCATTTTGCAAGCAAAATGATCAGGGGAAAAGTTTTATCACCTTTGAAACATTCCCCAAAAAATTCCTTTTGATTGGCCACATTTGTGATATACTACAGAAATTGTGA
>Ga0116227_10003374_pt1 | contig 35578 bp, 23 predicted proteins | sample S1TSphgellanicum_FD_89693 | JGI IMG/M metagenome (GOLD analysis project Ga0116227, IMG submission 89693) | Host-associated microbial communities from peat moss isolated from Minnesota, USA - S1T2_Fb - Sphagnum magellanicum MG | ecosystem: Host-associated > Plants > Peat moss > Unclassified...
AAAATTGGAACCGCTCTAATTTGCTTTATAGCGTCAAGACGGAAAGGTCTTCGTACAAGTCAAGAATCACCCAACTCTGGTATGGACTGTAGATGATGAAACCCTGCCAATCATAAATAAACCAGCGCATCCAAAAAAGGGGGAATACAAGGAACAAAGTGGAAGGACCCACCTCCAAGAAGACAAAAAGAACCACCTATGAGGGTGAATCACAAGTGGAACATCCAGTTTTTGAACCCCTTCCTGTCACAAGAAGCATATCAAATAAATAACGGGGAGAACCTCTTTAAAGGACGCCTAGCCTAGAAAAACCTTCACCTATTGCAATAGCACATCTCAAAATAAAGACCACATGTCCACCTTGTAATGTCACTAACACTCTCTACCTATAAAATGTCGCAAAATTGAGAAGTTGACATTGTGTTATCAATTGATGGTGTTCGCACATTGGTAAACATTTTCATCATCGACCCTATTCGAATGATGCAAACATTGTAAGGCATGGGGCAAAATGACATGGGTTTACCCTTGCAAGACATGAAATCCTACATCTTTCAGAATGGTCGAAAAAATATTTCACATAACATTATGCGAAGTCATCTTCTCCTCAATCACATGCGTAGCAAAGAAAGTGGATCCCCATAGGATCCAAAGATTCGTTATGAATGTAATGTGACACCCCAAAGACATCATGGGAAAGACCCAACCTAATGTGCAATGTGGTGGAAAAAACATTTAAAAACAAACGGAATAAAATAATAAATGGGCAATTTAACAACCAAGCATTCACACCCGACCCTGCACACAACCTAAAGTAAATCAAAAAGTAAATTAGAAAGGATGTTAGTAAAAGAATGGTCATGTAATCTTTTAAAAATATTCTCTTGAAAGCAATCTAAACCTCTTTCATTTAATTGTTCAAAAAGGGGGACACATGTTATAGCCCCTAGGGGAATAAGTTCTCACATTGATCTCAAATGCGTCTACAAAAGGAGTAACCTCGAATTACTCACACCTATCGCCTCCAACAAGAATGGGTGAAAATCCAACAAAAACTTAGAAGTTATGACAAGGGCTATTATGGCCCAATTCCCTAGATATGTAGTTAGAATGACCTCCGAAGAAATCAACCATACACCCCCACTAGAAATGGGGAGAACCACCTACTGATGGATTAAAGGGACCTCAAGGCAATCCAATGAACCCACACCCAAAAGTCTCTCAAAAATTCCCATTAAGGTGGATTTAAAAACAACAAATTAACTCTAAAAACCTAGAAGGGATGAAACAATGAAGCAAAAAAGGAAGGCTTTTTAGGTGAGACATCAAGAGAAGATACTAAAAGCCACATAAACATCCCCTAATCTTGAAAACATGTATGCATGTTGAACATCCTCATCTAAAACCTTTTTCAAAAAAGAATAAATGAAGGAAGCAAAGCCAAAAGAGACACCAAGGATCCTGATGTTATCAAGGAAGCAATAGAAATTCGACAAGGGGGATGAACCCAAGAAATAAGCTAGATAAAGCCCATGTTGAGCACTTGCAAGGTTGAATAAACAACCCCACAAAAGCCAATTGGGAAGCAAAATGATCAAAGGTGTGAAAAACAACATTGGCAAGGCTAAAGATATGGGTGTCATTAGTCAAAGAAAGGAAGAAACAAGAAGGGAAAACCCCCAAAAAGCAACGTAAAATGCAAAAATGAGCTAATGTAAATGAAAGGTTTTACAACCAGGTCACTTTAGTGCATGCCCCCAAAAGATAGAATGACGGACAAAGCCCCCAAGGAAGAATGATGATTGAAATACAAAGGAACCTAAAGGCCATAAAAAAAACAAACAAATGGGAAAAACTAGGATAACTAGCTTCCCATTGCCCAAAACTTCTAGAAAATAACCTTATGCGAACTGGTGTTGAAAGCATTTGCAATATTTACTTAAAACACCACCCAATCAAAATGGACATCCAAAGTGGCTCGAATACCATGGACATGGCCTCACAACTTTTTATAATTACCAACTCAAACTAATATGGTGACAAATGAAAAGCAAATGCATCATGAAATTACAAACGTAAAACCTTGTTCACTAACTAATAGAATGTCTCCCCAACTATAATCGTACAAATGCCACCAAAGGGCTTGGCCAAAGCCAAAAGCTAATTAGCCCCAAAAAACCAAGCCATGGACCTAGGGATGCAATTGACAACCACATTGGAACATAATTGGTTGAGTTGAATGAAGCGATTCACTGAATTTTCATGGTCAAAAAATATTGAAAATGTTCGAAGACCATGCCAAATGAACCACCAATAAATAAATGAGACATCCACAAAAATGTTGACCTAAAATAGTCCACAAAAAGTTGAAGGTTTGCATCTAGTTGAAAGTCCAACAAAAAATATAAGCAAGGGAAATCTATGTTCAACAAATGTAAAGCTAGCAACGTGTTAACTATCTCTAAGGACGCCAAAGTTAGGGCAAGAGGGACAAAAGCCTTGGAAACATGTGCAAATTCCCGAATGCACCCCATGGCTAAACTTCGTGCTAACTAATGTGAAGAAGGTGCCATAGGGATAAAATCAAAATTGAACAAAGTTATTGATGCACCCATAATTGAAAACATGGTCATCGCTTATGTTCATGCCCACAAGAGGTGCCTCATTTAAAGTTATTCCCAATCACCAAAAAATAATCATTGAAAACACGCCTTAATTTTTTTATATTTAACTAATCCCCGAAAGGGGGAAAAAAAAAGACATCACTGAAAAAACAACAAGAATAGGGGCCAAACCATTATACACAAACCCATTTCCTTAGACCCAAGAGAAAAAAACCCCCCGAAGTCCCTTGTTCCCCTCTTCTTATATTTTTTCATACCTAATCACGTTTTTTTTGTGGTTTGAATACTTGGGTTTCAAAGTGCTTAGGGGAATGGGAGAACTTTAAAGAGTTTGTTGATTAGGGTTTTCTTTTTAAATCTTCTTAAGTTCTCAATTCTTACTAAGCTTTTCACAATTTAAGGTTTAAACTGTAGATTCTTATTTTGATAAAAATTTGGATAAGGGTGGGGTGGTATTTTGAAAAAACTAAGATTTCCTTCGTACCCCCCCCCTCCCCACCCTTCTTCCTTTTTCCTAGCCTATCACGAGGCGCTACATACCCCTTAATGAGCTATGTCCGATGTTGTTTCAACATCACTGCCCCACCATTTGACCCCACTTTCACACCTTCCACGTCCAAAATAGGCCCCACTATTGGACCCCACGCTTTCAACATCCATTTCATTCCATGCCCCCACCTACACCTTTTCCATGTCATCAGATGGACCCACCAGTTTTCATCTTCCGTCCACCCATGCATACCATCGTCAACACTCACTTCACGTTCGTCATTGAATTTTGTTTCGTTAGTTGGCTTCATTGGTCATCATCGATTACAACACCATCGACGATATCTACAACATCATTTATGTTTTGTAGAACAAGGTATGTGCTCTGCAAAAATGGTGTTTCACAGATCATGTTTGAAATTTCTCTTTTTTTAGATGCAGAAAGATAAGATGCATAATGTATCTCACAAGCAAAATATGAAGGTTTAGGGTTTAGGGTTGAGTTGCAACAATTTAATCATGTACTTTCAGTATTGCGAATGTTGCATTGACTGATGAGGTGACAAATTTAACAAATTCAATATTGAAACACACAATGAACTTGTGTTGCATTTACTTATGTTGCATTATTTTTCGCCAATCATGGAAGGAGCTCTTCCTGAAGAGAACACACAATCTACAACTAAAAGTTTTGTTGAACATCACAATTCAACACCTTTCGAAATCATTGTGGACTTCGCACAAATTGAGCCGAATATCACAATTGTGGACAATGCCCACACATTGAATCCATCACATTGGGGATCGAATACATCTTGAGGCTTGATGACCTTGAAGTCATGGTGATGGCAACAAATAAAAAAAGAGAACACAAGTGTTTGCTTCAAGAGGTTTTGCTGTTAATTACTCAAGAAGACCCCAACATGATTCGCCTACTTGGTTGACATAAATACATCGATATTATAAAATTGGCATCAACAAGATGGTTAGAAGGGGTGAGTCTCCCATTTCATTATTTTTTTTCCTTTCATTTTGTGTGTTAGAATGTAATTACTTGGACCTGTTGTTTCATTGTTGGGAAAATCCAAGTACATAACATACTTAAAAAACTTGATACACCAACAATCCATCTAGAATTTGGAAATATTGAATGACCAAGAATCAATGCCTACTTGATTTTTCTCTTGTTTCATACATGTTTTTGTTGTCCTTTTTGTGTAAGTTGTTTTGTAAGCGGTTAATAACCATGTATAGAATATGTGATGAATGAGATGTTTGGTTTTGAGTTATGGAGCACAAGTAATAACTACTGTATGTTGTTATATTTTCTTTTTGCATGTTGAGTTTAAATTTTTTTATATTCATCAAGGTACATGGTATTTCTCCCAAAATTCATAATTACAATAATAAAACCATTCCTAGGCTTTTGTCAAACATGCCTAAATATACTAGCTTAAATTATGTTATCATAATATTGTTGATTTTAGTAGAGTCCAAGTTGAAGTTCAATTCTAAACATAGTAAAACTTTGTCCACAGTCTAAGATTTTGGTGTTTTGCTTTTAGTATAGGAGGAATTCAATGTAGGTAATAGCTTCTTATGACTTTTGTTTCATTTTGTGTTTGAACAAAATCTCTTAGTTGCATTTTGCATGTTTAATCATTGTGTTTGTATGCATTTCAATTTCTTTTGCCATTACCTCTAGTCCCTTAGTCAACTAAGGTTAAATAGAAGGAGCATCAAGGTTATTATCGACATTAGCTTTGGTTCCACATAATCCCTTTAAAATCCTAGAAGATACCTACTTTCCTCCGCCTTGTCTGCACTTCTTATTACAATTGAATCTTTTGCACTTGTTGTTGCAGTTGAATCTTATGTCACTATAACAATGTTATGGGTATTGATCCAATTTCCTTTCAAAATAGTAGTTACATTAGTTGTTATTGTTGTGGTAGTAGTCCATTGTGCCCATGATCCTCTTAGTTGATAATGAAAAGCCAATCCTTGCTAGAATAAACAAATAAGTGCTTGCAAAACACAACCAGTTACAAGTCTTAAAAAATCAAAATAAGAGGTTTAGAATTGCATTTAAATCTTTTTGTGGATATTGAGATGTGTTGTACCTGTGATGATATTTGTGTTTCATTGTTTTTTATTTCAATATCATGCTGCTATAACTATAGATGTGATGGTTGTTTTGTTGAATTTTGCCATGAAGTATAATGTGTGTTGTTGTGTCAAAATACATGGTTGTTGATGTAAGTGGGAAATGACAGCCAATGATCCTGCCATTGTAGGTATTTGGAGGTCCACAAAGGACGAACATGATTTACAAGTCCACAATGCAACAAAGTAGACATCATTGTGTCACCATGTACCTTGAAAACAAGTATAAGCAATTGGCCTTGGAAGCATATTTTGACATTCGACACATTGATGTGCTTATAGGTAATAGGCCATCATTTGAATGCAAATTTTGTGGAAATCTATTCAAAGACAAAAATACTTTGTCTTACCACATAATGATGAATTTGTGCCTTGATTACACAAGTGGTGAACTACTCAAAATGTATCCAATGATGACAAAAGCTAAGTTTAAGGAGCTCAATATGTTAGAGAAGAAGTTTGGGAAAACACTCCGAAATTGAAGCAAATGAACAATTGATGATGTGGCATAACAGACCAAAAAAAAGGCTGCACCACCAAAATTACAGAAGCAACCATATGGTATACCACCTCCAAGACCCATACATCCAAAGGAAAGAGAGGTATATGAACTAAGTAGCGATGAAAATTTCTCATTAGGTTGTAGTGCGAAAACAAGTATAATTCTTCATCTCTTCAATATTTTATTTCATGGCTACAAGTTGACATTTGCAATGGAAAATATTAGCATGTTTTTTTTTTTACATTTGTATTTTGGAGCTTTCTAGGGTCTATGACAAACAAACAAGGAACAAAAAATAATGCACTTGCAAAGCAATCATTGGAGTAAGCAAAACCTAACAAACCATCTATTAGGCAAAACAAAACAGCACCCCCCTCCCATCATTATTCCCATCTAGGTTTATGCCACCGAGGAATACAATGCATTTCACAAGAGTTAATGTAGAAGCAAAGGCAAAAGCAATTGTAGAAAGTTTCATAGTTGAAAGCTCTTATGAATTGCTTCCTCCCATGATAAAAGTGAAAATCAATGGACTTTATGTTCTATGAGAAATAGACATTGTGATGGACAAGAAAACCTTGGAAAAACCTAAAGGGACTATGACACTTTTGATGAAAATGGAAACAAAAGTTGTCTTGGGCAACATGCAAGTTTTTGCATTTGGCCAATGGTACCTTTATTTGCATGTAAGTATTATAAGGTTTGTAATATTTTGTTTTCTTTAGTTCTTGTTTTTAAGCAATGTTTTCTTACCCCTTTTTTTTTCCACACATGTTGGTGGAAGGATTGAAAGGACAAGCCACATTAGTGACATTATCAAATAATCCCTCAATGCATGGACATCTTGAAGGGGTGGATAAAACATAATGAATAGGTTTAATCAAATGAAGTGCTTCCGGGAATACCTGTAATACCTGCAACTAAAAAAGGAATACGATGAAAAGAAGGTAGGAGCTGCAAAAACTTTGAAGAAAAAGAAGGAGGACTCTGTTCAACAAGAATTGCACAAATTTGACAAAAATGTCAAGGCCATAGAAAAGAGGGCAAAAGGGGGTTGGTCACCATTATATCATTTGCTAAAACGATTTCCTTTACAAGTTGGACCTTAGTGCCCTTGGGAACACACTAAAGAAAAGTTATAAACCTTGTTTTGTAAAAGCACTTTTGGGAGACTACATCCACTTGCTCATGCTAATATGGGGTTAATTCATCGCAACATCTTTCATTACTATCAGGATTGATTCTATTCGACTAACCATAGCAAGACATTTTGGACTACAAATTTTGATGGTTTCCAAAACAATGGCAATGCATTGAAGAAATCAAGCAATGTCGCCAAGACTTGCTAGGCCTTCTTGGATTTGATCTTTAGCAATAGGAAATAGAGCTAGTTATTGAGAAGATTTTTGGGTTCATGTCAAAAATTGCTCATAGAGTAATTTTAGACATGTAAGAAGTGGGAATGACATCAAAATTAAAAGTTATGTGGTGTGCTTTCACAAATGGTCATGATGACAGAAATCATTTGGAGCAATTATTTGATTTAATTTATTACCATCCTAGCTACCAATATCTCATTTTTGTAATAGAAAGATCCCTTGTAAAATTATTTTGCATTATAGAAACCTAACCATTAAACTTGGCACCTTCAAGTGGTTTCTAAAGCTTTGCTTGTTCGGGAAGAAATAGACATTGGTTATGATGCACCCCCAAACTCCTCATAAGATTCAAATGTAAGTCTAAAGGTGAAAACAATAAACTAAAAAAAAGTGGGGATACGTTCCCTAATTCGCAACACTTCAAGGGTAGAGGGGCATGCTGGAGCTCCGGCATGAGAACTAGGACGAGTGACAAATGGATCAATTATTCACATGGACCTGCACAAATTAAACAACAAGTTGGTTAATGCATAGTTGGAGCACTTTTGGTGCATAGACAAACCACATGCACACACGAATTCACAAGACTCACCATGGCCTGGACTTGGGGGAAGCCACCACCTTCCCCCTAATAATATTTTCTATGATTAGCCATGGGGGCTACATCCAAATGTCATTTTGTCCCGAGACTCTCCCAACTTGAGAATCCCGAAATTCCCAAAATTGGAACTTTCGCAACTTTGGAGGCCCATAACTTTTTGTACAAACTTCTGATTGAGGTGAGGTTGAAGGCAAAGTTGTAGCCTTTATCAAGATCTTTCCAAAAATATATGGAACACCACCTACACACAAGTAAATCAGGGAGATTCCCGACTTTTAGTGATTAGGAGTCAAATTGGCATTTTGACTCCTGGCCCTTTTTTTGGCTTTTCATTATGTTTCTATAGACCAGACTTTATGTAGCAAATATATGTACATAAACATTTGTAATTTATGCAATGTTATGATATTTTTCTTGAATTATATACCTTTCATTCCTTTTTTGATTCCAAAACATTTAGCATATGTGCTTCAAAGACATGAAAATACATATGTTTGCCTCTGACTTAAACTATGAATTAGGTGATTAGTTATTGCATTCTCTGAAAACATGATGCACAAATGCAAACCAACCAATTTTTTTAACAACAAATATGTAGATAAATTTGGTATCAATGAATTTTCTTAAATATGCAACCACTATAGAGATTGCCAAAGTAACAAAAACAACATGAACTAGAGAACATCATTGTAATATGGTGGTTTGTGTGTTTTAGATCGACAAAGTAGGTTCCATAGTTGCAGGTTCAAAACAATGTTAGGCTATTGTTAAAAGTATATGTTAAAAACTTGAAGAGGCATAAAATCTTTGTTGGGGGCCCATGTATAAGAATTACTAGGAAATGCACATTTGTCACCCATAGATGCATGGTAAGGCTTAAACAATTGATATTTGCTACTAACAAAACAATTTTTTACAAGCCCAAACATCCAACTAAATGTGAATAAACTTGGTTGCTTTGTCTTTTAGATTGTGAAAATTAACACCCTTAGGTTCAAGCACACATTTGTGCCTTTTCAAACTATTATCACCAAAATTCATTGGGAACAAATGTTGGTCATTCGAATGCTCCAACCCAGCCAAACCTTGTGCAAGCATGTCGTGTTGTTTGCCTCTAATAACTTTCAATGAAAAGAGCAATTGTTGTTATAAGGTTGGAATTTCTATTGTTGTGTTTAATACTTCAAGCCACATTAGTTCAATCAAGTTGCCAATGTTGCTTGTTTATTGGAGATCATGATGTTTTGTATTCTGAAAGGTGGGAAAGTCCTCAATCTGTGGAAGGTTTTGTTCCTCCTTAAAAAATAGGTCTTCAAGAGTTGGCAAGTATGTTACTAGGGATCCCCTTTGCACCCCATGAAAAATATTTGTTTCTCAAACAATCGCACCATCAGGAATGGTTGGATAGAGCATCTTGTAAATTTTTATAACATGCTTGTAAATACCCCTTGTGTTGCAAGTGGGTAGTCGCATTAGGGCAATTTATAACTCGAGGCATGCACGGCCTAAACCTTGGGTGGATGATTGCAAGATGCCACGAAAATAATGTCATCCCCATTTAGGTATTGCAAAATATTGATGGACAAGATGTCATGGGCCCAAAACACAGCACTAACAACAATTCTTTCACATTTTTTGTTCCTAATGTAACCAAAGATCTTGCACTACACACCATACTAGTAGTGAGTAAGGACATCATCGATTGGGTGGTAAATGAGCCAATCCATTTGATGCCCTATAATTTTTTTTCGTGGAGAATATGAAATTCACTTTAAGGTTGCTATGGAATGATTCCATTGCAAAAATTTTGTCCTACTTTGCATGTGGTATATTGTGGTTTCCAACACACCACATTTTTGCCTTTTGCAACCAATGTTCTTTAAGGTATTGAATGAAAAGCCCTACATTGGGAAAATTTGTTATGAACATTTTAATTTCTTATTCTACCCAAAAAATAAGGGAAGCATCAATGGGACATCTTCAAGAATAAATAATCCTCCCAAGTGCTAATAGGAAGTTGGATCTTTCTTGTGGATTTATAATCTTCTTAATAACATTTTCAACCCAAGTTTTTCGGACATGCCACAAGCACAATAGAACTCAGGCATCTGGCCAAACATTCTTACGTTGAAATAACAATAACAATAAACAATAATAACATGAGATATTGAACACCAGAGTAGACCTACAAGTTTTTACAACATTCTTAAAAACATTCTATTCTGTGCAATGGTGGGAAAATATGAAACAACTCCCTAAGATTACAATGGTCATATATAAATAATTATATAAAAAAACAAAGTGATACTTATAATGAATGGAAATGATATGCAAACATTAATAATTTTTTGGAGATGGATGCCCCAAACAATAATGAAATGAATGGAGTGGATATAAACATCCATGTACATTGTTGACCAATGACCATGTGCTGAGAGGTAAAGAAGTGACATATCATACCTCAAAATGTTGATTTCAACTTGTTCATTGTCCACAATGATAACGCTTGGCATCCAACCATTAGGCATTTGTTGTGATAATGCTCTCAATACATGTTCTAGGTCACATTTTCAAGTTTTCCCAATTACTATGAATGCAATTGGTATTCCATTTTGCCATTCATCGAACATTATCATGGTGTACAAAGGGTACTGGAGAAACATAAAAATCATGTTCAAATTAATTAGTATGAAAGCACATTTGTATTCCATGTAGATCAAATTTGTGCTATAGAAAGACAATGTGTTGGAACTCGGAAAATGGAGGATGATGACATACCTTAGTTTGATTTGTTCCAAATGTAACATCAAATGAAAGGCAACTCCCATATCCAAATTTTTCCATCAATTTTTATTACCAAGTGATTTGAATCCCTATTGTGAAAGGGGTTTTATCTTGCTTTAATAAATTGAGATCCAAAGGGGCATGTTCAAGATAAAAGAACACCAATCCCATGTTTTCCAAAACCCACAATCTCACACTAATTGGGTCCTTAGGATGTTTTTGCCATAATTTGTTGACCTTCTTTTTGGTTAGGTTTCTAACATTTGATGGTAGGACAAATATGTCATGGGTGACAAGTTCATTTCATTGTGCTTGTTCCTTGACATATGATTTATGATGTGTCATGACTTGCATAGGGGACAACCCTTGCTTTAGAAACTACATGAGGTGTGCTTTCATGGCATTGGATAATTGTGAACCCAATGCATGTCGGTATCCAATCACAGTTGTCCCATGGCAAACCACTCCTTCTTTGTTTGTATGTTCTACATGGAGGTAGATCAATTAACATAAGTTGTGGTCCAAATACGATTGTTTTACAGTGAAAGACCTTTGACATTTGTGCTTAATTGACATCCCAAACATTATCTTCCCTATCCTTGTGCTTTGCCTTGACAAGTGAGTGGATTTAAGGATCTTTGTCAACAATTTCTTTCCCTTTCGTCTCATGGATGCATCATGGACCTTCCTTCACTTTTATTTTTGTTGCGTAGATAGTAGAAGTTTTTGCATGTCCTCTGGAAGAACATGGGTTCTATCTTCTAGTCCAAAATTATAGGAAAACCTACAAACATAACAACGACTATGGAGTGAAAATTTCCATGGACATTCTTCAAATTATGAAATTTCCATGAAATTCATCATATTGTGATATTTAGAAAGAACATTAGATAAAAATGAAGACATTGCATGCCTCAATACATTGAGCATCCATAAAGTCTTAACATTGGAATGAAATGGATGGATTATGCATTTTATCATCCGCACCTGTAAACAAGAATAGTAACATTTATTCTAGGGTGTGTCAATGTGCATGGGGGCAAATGACCTACTGTTGTCTTTTGTTCTTGTAAACTTGCAAGGGAAATTTGGATTATTTTGCTTGCCTTCAACAAAATCCTCTAATTGACTCCACGGTATCACTATAATTTCAACTTCCCAATACAAGCCATGGCCACTTGTGAGATGTGGCAAGTACATGAGATCATTTTTAAAAAAAGGTCCAAGAGGAGGATCTTAAACTGTGGCCTTCAATTTATGGAGAAGGTCCCTTTCACTTGAAGGAACAACATATTCTTGGATATCTTTTATGATTGTTGGATCATCCACTAATACATTGTACTCTAACTTGACATTATTTCGAAGATCCCCAAACCATCCAAGTTAATAATGGAATATGGGCTTTTAACCTTATATTTTAGTCCTACATCATCCAACACCATTTTGTAGTTCAGGCTTGCCATGGATTCAATTCAAACAAAAACCTCTTATGAATGTGAGTATCAAAAAATGAAATTGATACTTGTTTAAATTACGTGAACCTTAATCGGAAATGTGGTGTGCATATGGTGCTAATGTTTGCAATTTTATGCAAGTTGTATGGAAAAAAGACACCATTTAAACGTTGAAACTTGAACAATAGAAGGAAGGGTCTTCTAGAAGAGGTAGTTTGAATTCTAGCAAGTGGTTTGTAAAGCACAATTTAATAGAAAACAATTATAGTGTCAGGAATTTAAGGAGAAATGCAATTCATATTACATTCACACTGTAAGCAATTGCTCAACAATGGTTTCTTCTACTTCATTCTCAACTATTTTGAAGATATAATTTTCTAGCAAAGCTTGTACAAACGCAAGATGACAGCAGATCTGAAAAACAAAAGTTTTTGTAGAACACATTGACCTTTTCTAGAACTTAAATATGTCGACCCCAATTGATGAATTGTGAAACAATACATGGAAATATGACAATTTCGACCGAAATGTAATGGACCTTGTAGAACAAATTGAATTTTTGCAGGTATATGGCAAGAGACAACTTCTTCGAGAAAAGTGATGAACCTTCTAGAACACCTAAAACTTTTGCAGAGCTCAAAAATGTCTATCCGAATTCTATTAACAATTAAAAAGAACAAATTATAATCTTACAACGCTCAAAAATGTCGAATACAAATGTGTCAAGAGCGAAGTTATTCATGGAGGAACAAACCTCAAATGCGCTGAAAAACAACGAAAACCTAGTGGTGTAAAAGCTACCACAATTTGTGGTGTTTGGTGTGCCATGAAGTTTATCCATCTACATCTAAAATTAGGTAGATTTGAAATGCCATTTTTAGGTTCAAATTGCAAAGGTTGTTGCTCGTGAGATGCACTGTGCAACTTATCCTTCTACATCTAAAAGAAGGGAAATTTCAAACATGATTTGCGAGCGCCATTTTCTGCAAAACACAAACCTTGTTCTACAAAATGCAAATCATGCTACAGATATCATCAATGGTGTTGCAGTCGATGATGCCCAACGAAACGAGGTTCGACGACGAACGTGAAATGAGTGTCGACGACGATGGTCTGCATGGGTGGACGTGGGGTCCAGTGGTGGGGGCCTGTTTTGGACGTGGAAGGCGTGAAAGTGGGGTCAGGTGGTGGGGGCAGTGACGCTGAAACAGCGCCGGACAGAGCTCGTTAGGAGGGGGTATTTAGCGCCTCACCAGCCTGCCTGACCCCAGCCTGCCTGTCGCCTTCCAAAAAAACATTAGTTTAAATACAAAACAAAGAGTAAAATTTGAATTGAAAATGGTTTCCCACTGGCCAGACACAACAATCATAAAACCAAGCAATGACAAAACATTAAAAAAAAATTCAATTCAAAAAGCATCGCCTTTTATTTCCCCCATTTATTGAATTTTATTTTATTTTTGGCACAATTCCCCCCCTTTTTATTTAATACGTACTTGATCAGCTCAAAATTTGACACCTTTGATCTCCCCCCCATTGTCCATATATACGGCAATCGGCTCAAATTTTGTCACCTCTTAATTCCCAAATTTCCTGGATCCAATTCTTCATATCACCCAATCAGGTTGAAAAATCTGTATCCTTGTGGATTTTTTTTGTCCATGTTCGCTTGTTTTGCTCTTTTGAATTCTTTTGGATTCTATGCCCCCAAAAAAATTCCAATAGTGCACACATTCTTTTTGAAAGAATGAATTTCAGTCATTTGCTTTTTGCATTTGGAAGTTATGGAACTGGAAGCCTTGTGAGAGCAGGTTTAGGGTTTTGGGAAGGAAGAATTACGTATACAGCTAACTTTGTATAACAAGTTGCAAAAAAAAGGGCTTCCAATGTACTTCAGACACAGCACCCCCAAAATAAACAAGAGAAAAATTTGTAATAGAAGTCACAACTTGACAATATGAGGGCTGTCAAATGCACAGCTTTTTGGGGGTCTTTTTAGGGTTCCATTTGTGGGCTTTTCTTTTGGGTCATGTGGGGGTTGCTAAGTGCTAATTGTGATAGTGTAGGGTAAAAGCCTTAGTAGGGATGGGGCATTCTCAAAATAAGGGGCCTAGGATAAGGTTTGTGGTAGTTAAACCCAAGGTTGTAGGCTTTAAGGGCTTGTGTGAGGCAAAGCCAACCATGGGCCTAATTTCTGGTGAAGCCTATGGCCAAGGGGCTTTACTCTTCATAAAGCCTCCCTCATTTTTTTCCCCCCACTTGGTATCATTTGGAAAAAAATGCAAAAACACCGGGGGTTCATTTCAAAAAATTGAAATGCTTGCCCATAGCAAACAAACCATGGGTGAGCATTAGGCCATTGACTCAAATTAATTAGTTGTGGGGACCCCCAAAGGGACTCCTTTTTTTTCTTTTTTTTTTGTCATTGGCACCTTTTATTGGCCCACCATGAAGAATTTTTTTAATAAAAAAATCAATCTTTGGACAGTCCCAAAGTAGATCTGTTATAATATCCTCATTTGGGTTGCTTTATACAAGTTATAAAGAGTACAACTTAAGGCAAAGGATATGGATTTTTAAAGGCTTTTTTTTTGCACCTATGGCCTTCTCTTCAACTCATGTGAATCCAAGTTTAAACTCAACCTCACAATAATTATTAAAATGTGTTTTTATGTTATTTGATTGTTGGACTTAGAAGTTAGAAAAGGGTCGTGATAGCATATACGTATATTAATGGGATCTCTTCACTTTGGAAACATTTGGAGATTAGTCATTGACAACTCTAGGTTAGGCGGAATGAATGAGAAAAAGTTGGGTTGAAAGGAGAAAGGTGGGTTGCAAAAAAAGAGGTTTGGCATAACCCTTAACACTATTTTTTCTTTGTTTGGTGGTTGTGTTCCTTATAGGAAAGATGATTCTCATACAAAATAATTTGAAGAGGATCTTGTTTTGTTTATTACCAAGGAGTTTATACTTCTAGATCATTTGTTGAAGCACTCTTTTTTTAAAGATCAATTCTAAAGCAAAATCCTTAGTTAAATTTTTCATCAAAGCAATAGTTTAGATGTGATTTTTTTGCCTAGGATTGCCAAAAGGATGAAGGAAAAGGTTTTTATTCCAACCTTTGAGTCATGTAATTCTTGAATTGTATATTTTGATCTTTGGATGTCAAATAGGATATTTTAGGGTTCTATTTGGGTTGAAATAAAGTGTTTGGGGATTTTGGGGCTGAATTAAGGTTTTTTTGGGTTTGAAATAGGCCTAAATTGGGGGTCTTCAAGGGCTAAATTCAAGAGTGACAAGAGACCATTGAAGGCGGTAGGGACAATTGCAAAAAACTTAAACATGAAACCACATTGCAATAAAAGAAAATGATAATAATCCTTTAGAAACATCTACTATACATCAATGTCTTAAATTATGTTAGTTTGAATTAGTTTGACATTTTACAACCTTTTTTTTTCTTGAAATGAGAGTTCAATTTGTTTTACATTGTCCATTCTGATGTTTTGGATATTGGAAATGGAACCAAAGGTCAACTAAAACCAAAGATTATGGAATTAGGAATTGGAACTAATCTAACTTGCAAATAGTAAAATAACTTGAACCTAAACCACTGGCTTAATTTTTAAAAACAAAACAAAAATTGTGTCCCATTTTTGTGAAAATAAATAAATTGGAATTGATCGAAATTGATGCTTGAAAATATTATGAATTGGAAGAAGGGAGTCCCTTCTAGAATCGGGGAAATACCAACATTGGTTTATACCCTTTTCTAATTTCTTATGTCTTCATCCATTGGGAAGCCATTTACAATCATCTTTAAAATTCGTTAATTTGAGGCGAACACCATTAATAAGAAATGAATCCCCAAAAAAAAACTTTTGCACCAACTTTTTTATTGCCCAAATTGAAATCTGCTTCAATGGATTCATCACCTTCAATTCATTCACACACAAATCAATCTAGACGTATCGATAAGTGTTGTGTGAGTGCTGAAATCCAAGTGTTTAAATTGGTGGTTTTGGATTTAAGTATCAATAACTAGATCTAAATATTAAAAATTCAACCCAAACCCTTACACATGCATCATGATAAAACTCATGTGAAACTTAGAACCTTTTACCATCTATTTTCAATGGAAGAAACCTTTAAAGATCTACCCAAGTTTTAGTGTTTTAAATGGGTGAACATGTTCACAATCAAGGTACTCAAAAGGATTGTCTAATGAAAAAAGAATTGCAAAGGACTATTTTGAATTTTTATAATATTTATTTTCTTATAATTATAATGAATTGTTGTATGCTTAAAGCTAGAATGATGTCATGTTAAATTAATTAAAATAATCTAAAATAATATATTGGATACAATATAATTGTCCATTTGAATCCTTATCTTAACTATAATTATCATCTTAAAGGAATAAAAAAAATGCATTAAGTAATGCAATTGACTTCAATTTTATACCATGGATAAACAATGTTTACATTTATATTTGGCAATGTTCATTAAATTCATTCTAAAAGGGTTACAAGGAAAAATACTATTGTTTTTGGCCATTTGGTTGACTATTTGTATTCATTACAATTAAAATTTGTGGTCCCAAGTGCTAGTCACATGTGCAAGAAAAAATCATGCAAGAAAACATGTCAAGTTGTCTATAGAAACTTATATACTCATTTTGTGCATTTTAAAAATTTTATCAAATTATTAATACATAATCACATATGCATGTAAAAACTCACCACCACCATGTGAATTGTCATAATTTGAATTATCCAAATTTTCACACCTAGATTGATTTCATATAGATTTTGTATTTGGTAGATAGTAAAAATGAAATCCTTGAATCATATGTTCAAAAAGTGGTAGCCTAATTGTTAATATGCCCAATACTATTAAGGTTCAAGGTTTTTCCCATCACTTTGGGTTTGAACATTTGAGTTTCCTTTTTGTGTATAAGTTGTGAGCTTTGATTGTCTTCTATTCAATTATTCTAACGTATGTGCTTTTATTTTTGTTTGTCTAAGTGTCAATTTCATTGATGCTTTGAATCCTCTAGTGTATGTATTTATTTTAAAATCAGAATTTTAAATCATAACCATACTCAAAACCATATCCACTTCAACAACCCTAAACCCTAGGTCCGATAATTGCTATGAACTGAGCAAAATAAATTGAACTACCCAAAGGTTCTAGAATATTTTCTAAGAAATTCAAAACCTTACTTGAAAGGGTAATCAAAGTTATAAAATATAGAATACATGCACAACATTGGTATCAATGTGAAAAGTTAGAAACAAAAACTTACACATGTAGAGAAAATATATGAAAGAACATGGAGACAAATGTAAAAATAACATCATTAAAAATGAAAAGACAACAAAAGTTAAAGACACCCCCAAACATAAACAAAAAATAGTCAAGGACACAAGCACATGAAACATGGAAAATGAATAGTCAAGGAAACACACAACCAAAAATGAAAACCTCCATGTTCCTATTTTACAAACACACACATATACCCAAAACAAAAAACACTCAAAATTGAAGATGACAACTTTCACCGACAAAAGAAAACTAAAAACTAAAAATAAAAAATAAAAAAATTGCATGAAAAAACTAAAAACTAAACACAAAAGCAAGATATAAATTGCATGAAACCTTATTGACTTCAAGTTTGGGTGGAAAATCAAGTTCCATTTTTCTTTATTTCCCCTATAAAGCCTTAATCCTAGAATTTTGCGTTTACACCTTGTTTGACATACATTGCCCACTAGGTCATAGCCTTTTAATGGATAACTTTAAAAAATTCTAAGCATCTCATTGAACCAATATGATAACTATTGAAAAAATTGTGTTGGAATTTTTTTTTAAAGGATTTTTAAAATTTTTTTTTCCCCCCTTTCTTTCTTTCAACTATTTTTGTATTGTGTTTTAGGACTAAATGTGAAACTTTTAACATCCAAATGTGATTTTTTTGTTAATTTGACCTAGAATATAATAAGTATTTGCTGTCAAAAAATGTCTATCAATTAACTTTCTTCCTTGTTAAATTACATATCTTAATACCTTTTCACATCCAACAATAATTTTCAAATTTTTAAAATATCAATTTTCTTATAAATTACTTGCCAAAGGAAATTATTTCCCTATTGGTGTTGCAATTTTGGGAATTTGAAACAATGCATGTAGTGTATTTAGTGTCTATGGTTTTCTTTTTTCCTACTAGTCAATATCTAATAAAAAGGTGATTTATCAGCGATCTCCAATAATTGTTTTTTTCCAATTTTGTGATGTTGCCCAAATGGCAAACATCCATAAAAATGTTTAGCCAGTTTTGGCAATATTCAAAATAGGAAAGTAAAAAAATCTTGTGCACCCTTTCATGTTGTAGGCAATTGTGACAATTTATGGTGATTTTTTATAAAAAAATTTGTGGTAGAAATAGTTTTTCAATTTTTTTTCATTAAATCTTGAAAAGTTGCCTCAAAAGAAATCAATGATTTCAATGAACATTCAACTTTGACTCACTTAAATTGTTGGATAAAATGGAAACCCTATCACTTGCAACCAAGAGTTTTATGATGAAAAGAGGAAATGATGTAATATTTATTTTCTAATGAGATATTTTCATGGAAATTAATGCAATGAACATTCAACATTGCTTAATAAATTTATTTCAACATAATATAAAGTCAAAAATTCCATAAATTACCACTTTTATTACTAAATTACATTTTTCAAAAATAAAATGAAAATTCAATAACTAAGTGCCAGCCCAAATAAGGTGATACAATAGGTATATGTGAAATTACAAACAATATTTATAGTTAATCAAGTGAAGGCACCAACATTTGGACACCTTGCGGGAGCGTTATTTTCTTTTTCATGTTGTTGAATCATTGTTCATTGGTAGTCATGCAAGACCATGCAAAGGCTAAAATACATTGGCACTCATTAATGCACTATGCAAGCATGATGATACATTTTTTCATTGTATTTCAATCCCCATAACTAACTATGGTGGTTAGCATGTACTTACCATCCATATGCCATAACATTGCATTTGCCCATCCGTAATTGTTAATGCAATCAATACAAAAATATTGTTGTAATGTCTTACCCTCAATTTGCATTTGGCCCTATTCTTTTTCAGCTTGTCATGTTTTGCACCCATAACCTCCCATGTTACTAGTATCAAGGGGCATGTAACATGCTAGGTAGCATGTACCAAGGGTCTTGTAGCATGTTACATACACCTTATCACTCATAACATGCCCAAAACATGTATTACATGGACTTGAAACATGTTTAGAAATGGCAATGTAAAAAGACATGTGGCAAATAACAAATGAAGGGGAAAAAATTACAACAATACTCTTATATTGATTGCATCAGCAAGTATGGGCAAATGTAATGTTAAGGGTCCATATGTATCTACTAATATTGGTAGGTTTTTGGATTTTAATAAGTTTAAGTCAAGTTGCAAGGTTAGGTTCTAAGGTCTACAAATTGAAGGTTCCAAGTTTTGTTGCAATTGCCATTAGAACCCAATCAAATAATCAACTTATTTTCTAAATTGAATTAGAACTAAGGGTATTGCCCTATTTTTAAAAAGTTAGGGTTTTCAAGGTACATAAATATGATTTTAGTGAAAAAGTATAAACTTGGCCCTACATCTTAAACAAGTTATTACATTTGATTGATTATACATAATACTTATCTTGGAGTTATGCATTAGTTTAACAACTAATTTTTTTTCAAAAAATTGCTTAATTTTGTGTATCAGAAATGGAATTGGACCTCGTTTTAAATCAAACTAGCTTTAAATTCTTTGTGAGAATGATTAAAAGGTTTTAAAATTTCAAAAATAATAATTTAAGACCATACCAAATGTTCCATAAAAAACAAAAGCAATTAAAATTAGAACCAAAAGACCCTTTTGAAATCAAGAATTGAACTACACTAGAGTTTACCTACTTAGTAAACATTAATTGCTTACCTATTTACTTGTCTACATAGTAACACTTATATTCCTTCAAAAATCAATAGCTTTAATTTGAAAATTCATAACTAAATTATATATATACACACCTAATAAAAACCTAAAAATAGAATGACTTCAAAATTACCTTAGGAAAAAAATTACAAGAAAAATCTCAAATCATGTTTAAAATTTTTGTTTTTGACCAAAATGTTTAAAGAAAAGAACTAACACTACATTCCCTAAACTTTTTCTAAATGCAATTATTAAGAACATTAAACTACAAAATATTCTTGATATTATTGAAATTTCAAAATCTATAAAACTTAATGAATGTACTTTTGAAAAAATAATTATGAAAATATTTGTTTAAATGTTTTTTATGATCTTTCAAATTTCAATGTGTCAAGGAAAATCAAGGTGTGATGTTCCTAGTGGTACCATCCAAGGACGGGTTTGCCCTTTGAATAATGCTTACATTGGTTCCAACATTTTAATAATCCCATTTGATGAAACCTTAAAACCTTTCACCTTTTTCATTCAATGATAAAGGTTAATGTCCCCCTTCATGTTGATGATTTCTTTCTAAATACAAAGGTTACTTTAAATCAATAATCATTTATTTTGGCAAAAGTATGTGGGCACATTATTCATGGTCATAATCCCCCATCCATATCACATTTGCTTGCAACAACATGATTACTAACTTTGGAGAAGTAAACCAACAACATATGAACCTTCATGGTTGGAGAGGTGACCTATTGGCTAGTTACTTACACATTTGCCATTTAGTTTAGAGATACATTTGCGAAACATTTAATCTTCACTAATTTGGTGTGGTGACATGGGGCAAATGTGAAATAATGGTCCACAGTGTTGCAACCTTAGCCTCGGGTTCGCGACCAAGACAAAGGCTTGCAAAGGTGCAAGCCAAGAATGAAGCCCGGGAGTCAGATTTCATGCTCCCAAGAATGTAAGAGAATGTGAAGGAAAGAACCCACACATTCCCAAGTGAGCCCCCACTTTGGAAGTTGGAGTCTTAATGGATTCCCAAGTTTTCAAAAGGCGATTGCAAAGGTCAAAACTCATTGGATTAAAGAGTTCTTTATACCATTGGAAATTTCTTGGAACTTAGATGTTTAAAATGGGCTTGCATGATTCATTTGGATACTTAAAACGTAAGTTATGGCGAAAAGAATGGTCAAGAGTCAAATTGCCAATTTGACTCCCGACTATTAAAAGTTAAGAATAGCCCTGATTTATTTGCATGCAGGTGACATGCCACATATTGTTGGAAAACTCTCAATGAAGGATATAACTTTGTTTTAAACCTCACTTTAATTGGAGGTTTGCACAAAACATTATGGCCTCCAAAATCAGGGGAGTTTCAATTTCGAAAAGTCATGGGACAAAATGACATTTGGGTGCAGGCCCTGTGGCCAGGCACAAAGAATATTATAGGGGGGAAGGTGGTGGATTCCCCCAAGTCTAGGTCGTGGTGAGTCTTATGAGTTCGTGTTTGTTCATGGTTCGTATGTGCACCAAAAATGCTCCAACTATGCACTAACCAACTTGTTGTTTGGTTTGTGCAAGTCCGTGTGAATAATTGACTCACTTGTCATTCATCCTAGTCCCCATCTTGGAGCTCCAGCACACCGTTTACCCCCGAAGTGTTGCGAGCTAAGGAGTTTACCCTAACTTTTTATCATTTTGTTGTTTTCACCTTTGGACTTGTAGTTGAGTCTATCAAGGAATTTGGGGATGTGTCAAATAGGGTGCACATTGCGTTGGATTTGCATCTAGATTAGGTGGTATTACACATGAATGTTCATAATGCTTTTGATTATATATCACAAATAACCATTTTTCAAAAGTTGAATTCATATATGAATAACTTGGATTAGTTTTCCCATATGTTTGATGACTTTATGCATGTTCCTCCCCACAATATTTCTCGCATGCTTTTATACATGAAGATTTCATAGTCATTTTATTTGAGTTTAGTACACGATAAAGAGATCTTTTGAACAAAATGTTGTTCACATTAACACATTTTCACACTTTTTGCCCTACTATAACACCCCACCCTACTTTTGTTTTTCATTCATTGGCTAATGATATGTATATTGTTGGTGTTGGTTTAGATGTGGTACCCACCTTTGTGCAAATAAAAGCAAAGTTTATGGCATTAGGATTTTCCATTCAATTGGTAGTGCATAACATGGTTTCCATAAGAATTAGAACCGTCCATATCATTTCCTTTAGGAGTTCTTACATTTGACACATGTTTCTATATTTTAAGTGCACCAATGTATCCTGTGCTAGTCATGGAGTCTTTTGACACATAGGCACTTTAAGAGGATTTCAACAACATAGCTAGTTTCCCAATGTTTGCAATTTATGTATTTTGTAACATTACACTTAGTTTGATTTGCATACCATGGCTATGTTGGAAACATTATTAGACATGAAACCTTTTGGCACTATGGTGGGTCATTTGGCTCGTAGTTAGGTCACTTCACCCACTTTTCCAAGAGGGCTTGAGCTTCTTTTAGTGGTTCGACTTATTGCCCCTGCCTTCTTGGAATCTTGGGTTTTGATTGATTTTGTGTTTATCATTTGTTTCCAATGGATGATCACCCTAGATTTTTTTATGTGATGGCACGTTAAAATCAACACTTTTCCCTTCCATTTAGCATTGTGGGATACCCACACTTTATTACCCTAGGTTGTCCATTCTCATGTCCCCCCTTTGAAAGTTTTATGGTATAGTCATATATTCATTTACAGGCTTCTTTAATGGACTACTTATATGAGCAAGAATTTGTCACATATTTAGTGTGTGCTCCTTTGAACGCCATGTGAACACGTCATTGATCTTGTACAAGTCCAGCCATAGGTGCTTGGTTATTATCCCATCCTACCACTCTTACATTTCATTTGTATTTGATTCATTTCTTTACAATGTTGCATACATGTTTTAAGTTGGCACATCCTACACTTGGGTATCCATTTATTTCAATGATTGTGCGAGAATGAATGCATTATAGCCCATGATATTCTTTAGGATATCATTGCAACTATTGATTTGAAGAATGGAACACATTTACAAAGAGCGATTTCCCATTTTTTTCCTTTACCACACTTGATAGCAAATTGATATTCTTATCATTAGATACTGCTTTTGGACCTTAATGGACATATTCATAACTAATTTGATTCACCCAAATATGGTACAATGTGGATTGTCCGCAACAACGCATGCAATGACAATTGTGACTCAAGAGAAGACACGATCATATGAGGAACACACATCATGAAAATTTCATTCCTCTTGCCATAGAGACTTATGGTTGCTTTCATTCTTGTTTAAATTCTTTTTGATTTCATGTATTCATGCCAATATAACCTATCATCAATGGTCTTCTTTAAATCTCTTGATGTTTATTTTTTTTATTATCGACAACATGTGTCCATAACCTTCCAATGTGTGCATATAATTGCAATTCTTCAATGTAGTGCCACGCTTGGGAGGCATTTCTCATGTCTTCCACACATCAAAGTCAATGCACCTCCTTTGCTAGCCAATTTGTGACAAAAGACACCTTTTTAATTTATGATCTTCTAGTTTATTAGTGCATTAGTGATGTCTTGATTGTTATGTTCTTTATGACATGTGTTCTTGTGCTTTTATTTGCCTTGTACTTTTTGTGGATGGTTTCTATCCTTTCCTTTTTATATACAAGGTTTTTCTTCTTTTATGTGGTAGGTAAAGCCCAAGGCCACACACTTTACTAGGGCCTTCACAAAGTAGAGCACAAGCTCAATTTCAGTAAAGCTTAATTTCGGTAAACCCCATGGCTAAGGGCTTTATCATGCATAAAGACTGATCAATTTTTGATTTTTCCTGTGCTACTCAATGGGTATCACAAGAAAAAACACAAAAACTGAAGAGTAAACATTGCAAAAACTATAGTACATGTAGGAGTGTGCAAGCATTATTATTTTTGAAATACTCACCCTTCTTACATGCATAATTACACCTGGGAAGATGCCTCCTTAATACTATAGGAAAATCTGATGAGCTCTTTATGTGTAAGGTAAGGCCCTAGGATGAGTGTATTACCAATATAAGGGCCCACATGAGGCAATAGCCAAGCACCAACCACTTCAGGTAAGGCACCCTCATTTACACAACCAAAAACTATGGAGGTTTTGAGGACTCGGTTACCATGGTACCTGGGCTGATTCAATAGCAAGGTGCCTAATATATGTATATATATATATATATTTCTCAGCTATGTTTGGCAATGAAAATAATAATAATAATAATAATAAATTCAATACTATGCCAAAATAATGAAGCTATTGTGCTTGAAATATTCATTCAGATTTTTGGCATGGCAAGCACATATTTTTCAGTGTTTTTGGCAATTTTAAAAAATAATTGATTAGTGCCTAACCAGCCTAGGTACATCTAGGCCAGTGGTATGTACTAGCTCTCACCAGATTCCGCACCATATCAAAACACTCTGCATTGTGTATGTGTGTGCGGTTAGAAATAATCAAACCAAAGTAAGTGGAGATGGTTGTGGCACCCACCCCTTTCTGTACTACATGTCCATTTTAGTGTACAATATTTTGGCCTAAATAGGAGGAGGTGCACGGGTGATGAGTGGTTGATCGGGTGTCCGTCCGAGGTCACGATCCGCACTTAATTTGCTCATGCGTAGCTAGATGGCAAAGGGCAAACCAACGGCCTCCAAATGCACCATGAAAGACGGGACGGGACGTTAAGTGGATGTGAAATACTTTTTCCAATGGCTTCTAGTTTCCTAGCCTAACTAACCATGGTGGTTTGAGTCAATTTAATACCTACCCACTAGCCTAACTAACCATGGTGGTTTGAGTCAATTTAATCCCTACCCACTAGCTCTTACATGCAAATGAACCATCTACATGCATCTAGTTCTTTAGTAGGTACCTATTCTCCTACTTACTTACCTACCTACCTACCTACCTACCTACCTACCTCCTACAGGAGTTATTATTCATAGAGTAGGTTACCAAGGTGAGTTCATCCACAACCAAGTCATAATGGGCTTCCAATGGATGATGCGGTGCACTGGGGAGCCAGTTTACATGCGCCTGCCTGCTGAACATGTTTTGAATGTCTCTGGACTGTAAGAGAGACACACAGTGTTTTCTGCTCATAAACCTATCATCAAACTTGAGTTAGTTTCATGTCCTGCCAAGAAGAGGGCAGAACAGAAAAGAAAAGAAAAGAAATGGAAAAAAAGTTCATCCAATTGATCAAATTTTTATTGCTCTTTGCCCCAGTGTATTGGATGAAATTTCTGGAAACCCAGTTCTCAACAATGATGAGATGGATGATTCCGGTTCCAGTTTCAGATTCAAATGCAAATCATCAGTCATGAAAGAAAAGAAAGAAAGAAAGAGAGAGAAAGAGTGTGTGTGTGTGTGTGTGTTTGTATTCAAGCGCGATAGGTGCAATGAGCAAAAACTTGAACGCCCCATGAAGCTAGCCGGCTCGGCTGCGCGACCGGCGTGCATGAAGGTGTGAAGTAAGCAAGTAAGTAAGTAAGTAAGAACTGGCTGGCTCGGTTGCCAGACCGAGTTTAAAGTTTGCAGAAAAAATTCATCATGAGTTAGGTACACTTCTAACCACGGGTTGAGTATTTTCGAGTGTTGGGTGGTTGGTTATTAGTGTAAGGTAAAAAGCATGCGGGGCAACAAGGGCAATACCGAAATAATTGCACCCGGAGCCCGGCTCCGGGTATTAGGGCGGTTCTCTAAGGCTCATAACCGGGGCACTCGAAAATTTGATCTAAATACGTGGTTTTGATTACTATACCAGCATGGTTCTCAAGTTTTTTTTCGAAAGAGTCAAATACCCACCCAGAAACCCACCGGTTCTCTTGTGAAAATGGGTGAGCTTTTGAGGTTTTTGAATTAACTTGGACCGGTGGTTACTTGATTATGATCCCCCCTCCCAAAAGCACAGAACCGGCGGTTATTAGTGAAATACGCAAATGCTAGCCCAACCACACCCATGTTTTCTTGGGTAGGATTCCTTTTTAAAAATTAGAACCAAGTTCAATGGGATTTGACTACTTTCCAAAATATACTAAACCTCGGATCGTAGTTAACCAAACATCATAGCAATTTGGAATTTGGAGGCCAACTACGAGGCCAACTATAACCGTGGTTAAGCTCCATTAGATCTTTGTTTAAAGCAAAGTCTTTACAATAAATACCACTTGTTCAACAATGTGCCTTAATTTCTTTGGACTGTGACAATGCAAATATTAAATTTTGCCAAAAGAAATTGAAATTAAAAAAAAAAAAACTAAATGTTGATGTTTTGCCCCAATTATGTAGCACCCATGTGTTGTTATTAAAGATCTTAATTTGATCATCAATGGAATAATGACAACAATTAAGCCTTGCCATTTTATTTTATTTTATTTTTTGGCTTGAACTTGATCCTAATGTGTGAATGACATTTGGAATATTATGTGTACATATGATGGATGGGCATGTTCCATAAAAATGGATGCATCTAAATGAGACGTTCTAGATCTAGTAAGGAAGGCTTTTTGTTTGAAGTTTGAAACAATGTGGGCTAGTTCTTCCTTGTGGAGAGAACCTTTAGTCCCACTTAAGACAATTAATTTTTTTAATAGGTTCTTTAAATGTGAGTTTTAGCTCGATTATTCAAAGTTCTAAATTTTGCAATTTTGATTTTAATATTTTTTTTTTTCAAATTCAAGAATCCTATGAAAAATTGGGTTTGGTTTTATGTATACATTACACACCTCCCAAGATCAAATATTGTATATATATATATGTAAAGTTTTAGAACAAATTTTTGTATAAGTATGGAGTTCTACAACTAATTAAAACCTATCATTTACCCCTATACAATTCAATTTACTTGTGAACTCTTCAAAATTTTCAACTTGTTCACCTAAAGAACTTGAACTAGTGTTGAAGAGTTGTTTTTCAGGATTTTAGTTTTGGTTCTGGGATTTTAACAAAAAGCTAGTTCCATGGTCTTAAAATTTGTCATATTGAATTTTGACAATTGAGGGCAGCTTGGGTACTGATGCATGGAAATAGGGAAGAAACAAACAAAATTCAATTAAAATTTTTTCATAACAAAAGGTCCCAATTATATTCAGGATTTTTGTGTCTCATAAATATTTATTGTTAAATTATTGTTGTGAAATTATTCCGAAAACTTCCAACATTGTCCTCCTATGGCAGAGGGCATAGTTAACTAACAGCCACCAAGTGTAGCTACCATCCATGGGAATCCTGTTATGATAGTTGTGGATGAACCCCAACTCAGTTGATGTTGGGTTTCACCTTGGTAACCTATCTTGCAAAACATAGGTCCTCTAGGTAGGCAAGTTGATAATAGGTAGGTGGCTACTATGCAACTAAGATGCATGTAGACGGTTAGTATGTAGATGAGGCTAGTAGGTTGTTAGGAGGGAGGTGGTGAAATAAAAGCTGAGGTAACTAGTATGGAGTAGGAGATTTTATTATAATTTAAGATAAATTTCAACTCTCTAAAGATCTTCTATAGTCTTCCACAATCAAGCCAATGGTTCAAAAGGTAAAACTAATCGCCATTTTTGCAACTAGTAGTTGTGGGTGGTGTATTCATTACCTTAGGTTATGATGGATTTTGGCCTAACCAATCCTGAGCTAATTAGGATCACCCCATGATAATAAAGTCATGGTCTAAAAAACCATCAACTCATCAAACTCTCCTAAGATCCACAATATTGGATGAAGAAAAGTTCAAATATGGCGGTTTCGCTCAGGAAAATAGTTTTGGCTCAGCATACTTGCGCAATGAAAGACGCAGTAGCGTTATGCACCTGAATAATAGAGTGTAATAAATATGATCTGACTGCTGATCACTGTTTCTGATTAGTCTGTCATAATGATTGGTCGAGGTGGTTTGCTATTAGTAATCCCCCCACCTATTTGATGTCCCTGTTTCAGTATTATGGGTGGGGTTGCAAAACAGTAAATAACTAAACTTGGATGTGAAAAATACTTTTGCAGGGTTACTACTGAGCACTTCCCCGGAGATGCTCTAGGAGCATCCCCACCGTGCTCAGTACGGTATCCTGCACATTAAAATCGGGTGAAGAAAAGTCAACCTATGCCGGTTTAGCTTACGAAAATGGTTTTTCTCCTGCATGTTTGCTGAGGCTGGTAAAAAGCATAGCAAAGCTGTGCACCTGCTAGAGAAGAGTGTAATAAATATGATCTGATTGCTGCCCCCTGTTTTTGATCGGCGAATCCTAATGATTGGTCCAGGTGGTTTGCTATTAGTAGTTCCCACTATTTTCAATCCCTGTTTCGGTTGCAAAAAAGTAAATAACCAAACTTGGATGTGAGAAATATTTTGCAGGGTCAGTTCATTACACAGAAACGCATTGGGCTTCCCTGCCCCCACCCACCACAAGCTCAAAACTTGACCGACTAGAGTAATCATATCTTTCCATTCAATTTCATCCATGTCATCAACTTCAGTTTCATGATTCAATCCATATGTTTTGGTTTCATCCATGTCATAATTTCCATCTTCATTTCATGCTTCAATCCATGTGTTTAATTCATCCATGCCATCTTTCTGGTTTCATGATTGGTTCCATGTGTTCAATTTTCATCCATGTCATCAGGGTTTGTCTTCATTTTACGATACAATCCATGGGTATAATTTCATCCATATCAGATGTCATTTGTTTCCAGGTTATCAAACTTCATTTGGAGAGTTTTGATATATGTCGACAATACTTTTAGCCAGTTTGTCATATTCATCCGTATTGTGACTATCATCCATATCTTTCTTTGTTCGATAATTGATAACGGTCCAAATAAAATTCCATGCGTCTCACTTTCTTGTATAAGTTTCATTCATCTAAGTAACTTCATAATGTCATCAATTTCACATCCATATGTTCATTGCTATTAACTATGGTGAACATTTCAAACTTTGAAATCAATTTCATCCACCGCATCCAATAGTCGTTTTTCCATTGACAGGCCCCAATAACCTTGGATGATATGTAGTTTTTCCATGATGGAATGCTGATTAGCTTAACCTATTAAGCTTCCATTAAAATTGATACCCGAAGATATAACCATTTGCACCATTGTAGTCTTGGCTCCTTAGTTACAAACCATCCATAGGTCTGCAAATTCATTAACGAGATCGTTTGGGTGCTTTAAAAATGATTCCCAAATATGATCCATGGTTGAGATTTGAACCATGGCCGGTTTCAAGATGGCGGATAGTTCTATTTTCAATTCTATTTATGTGTTAGCAAGATTGGAACCGGTGGTTAACCATGAGTTCTGGTCCTGGTTAGTAAGAACCGGATAAGAACCGCCAAATATATATATATATATGATTCTCAATATTTTTTAAAAATATATAATAATCACCTTAAAAACCCATTAGTTCTTTGAGGTTCTTGAAATAATGGGTTCTTTCATTGTGACTTTTTTCAAATAACCAAAACCAAAAAAATTCTAATTTTGAAATATTTTTATAAAAAAATGAACTAACAATCATTGACAAAATCAAATACTCATCCAAAACTAATCCATTCCAAGGCTTTAGAACTGAAAAACAAACATATATGCACTTTCATTCATCACTCATGTTTGCCACTCCCAAGTGCTCCATGGCATAGAGCATAAGTGGCCTTTGCTTCTATTTTTCAAAATATTGAGGACATGGAAACACTTCAAATTTGACTGAAGTTTAGTTTAAATAACTAACTTAAGTCTACATTTTGAGTAAGTATATTTGGTTCATGCATTGAAAATTATATCCATGTGAATATTGAAGGTTGAGGTTTTTGAAATTACATGACAAACACAATACTAGTGGATTGTGGCATTTAAGGGACTAATTTAGAGTTCTAGACTAAACTAATTGTTACAAACACAACATTATCATGACTCGTAAATTTGTAATCATTCATTAAGGTTAGGAATTAGGACAAACAATAACAAAAGGAATCTAAACCTTACACAAGAAAACAAATTTAAACAAGGACATGAAATATGCATATTGAATATTCATTATTTTTTTTTCTTCAAATAACTTGAAAAACATATGCATGAGATAAAATGGATTAAGCTATGATGCAAAGTCATATTTATTCTTGTGTTGAACAAATTGAAAGTCAAATGGGGAAATTATTTTAATTTATACAATTTTTTAATCTACCTCAATAAAACTTTCATTAAAGTTTTTGTACAAACTTCCTTAAGGCCCATTATCTAAAGTAAATTATTGAAAAAAAAATTAATTATTTATTATGGACAAAAGCGAATGATGAGAGATAAATTTTATACTTAGTTGATGAAAAATAAATAATAATGGATGAACTTATCCAAACTTGGGTAGCCAATAGGAATTTTTCCCTACAAAAGCACAATGAACTTCAACTTTGATTGACCACTCTAAATAATATAATGAACATTATATGGTTTTCATTTATTCATCAAACAAACACATTTTAAAACATTATGATTATGGTTAAGAAAATCCAATTTGGGTGTTATAATTTCACCCAATGTTCTTAATGTTCTTAGGGTCTTCCCATTGGTGCTTTTCATAAGCTTTTGGTCCATTTGACCATGTGTTCTTGATGTTATCCTACTTCATTCGAACTAGTGTTTTTCATGTTTTCCTAACCTTACTAAGCTAGTGCTCTTAATGTTCTTAGAGTCTTCCCAAATTTGTGTTTGTGATGCTTTTATGGTCTCTTGATGTTTTTTCAGTCTTCTTAAGCTAGTGTTCTTGATGTTCTTCTAGTTCATCAAGGACCTTGTGCTCTTATGGTTTTCATGTTGGCGTTCTTGATTTTTTTGGTACGTTGAAGTTAGGGTTTTTTTATGTTCTTTTGATTTTCACATTACTATTCGTGATCATGGTCTTTTGATCTTTGTGTTTTTTTTTGCCTTGATGTCGGTGTTTTGGTATTCATGTTATACAATGACTTGTTTTGTTTGTTCAAACCAAACCCCCGCCCCTAGCCAAAATCTCTTAGAAAAGTTTTCATAAGTGCGTTGAGACATGTCACACAACCTACAATTTACCTCGATCTTGTTCTTTGTTGTGCATCTTTTGCTCACTATTGTGCTTCTTCTTTTTGCACATCAAACTCTCTATCTATCAAGGTTAATAACCTAGAAACCTTATGCATTACCTCTCAAAAGGTTGTTTGAAATCTTTCCATTTAATCCCTCATTGTAAAACTTGGCAACAATGCTAGGAACTCCATCCACTATTTGTTGTTTATGCGATGTTTAATTATTCATTCAATTATGATATAAGACTATTGTAAGTGTTTAAAACATTTTTTCTTCCTTCTTTTTGGTTCCTTGATATCTTCTACAACCTCCCTTTCCAACACCTTTTGTTACATAATATTCAAGTACCATGTGAAGGTAACCACAATATGTGACTAGCTATTATCTATGAGCATCGCTCCACCCCTAGTCCTAAATGATGTCATAAATTTCATCCAAGCTAGCCTTGATCTCATAATTAACTACATGTCATTACCATTGTCCATAATTTAAAATAACCATTAATTATCCTTTCATTGATCATAATTTAACATAATCGTCAATGCTTAAAAACCTAATGGTCTAAAATCTTCTATGTATAGGAATGGGTGCACCCTTTTTACTTGGTGGAATAAGTTGCTAGACAAGCTTGCTTCATAACATTTCATTTATTAAAATTGCATTAAAAAATTTCATAACATAAAAAATTCAAAGAATTTTTTTGTTTTTCTCAAATTTGAATGATTTGGAAAACTCAAGCCTGCTTAGACTTTTAATTATTTTCCAGGAAATTTTTTTGTTGCACTTGGGGAATTTTGAAGCATTTAAAAAAAATGAGAACTAATGAAATGAGAAATTTTTTGCAAACTAATCCAACAATGAAGGTGCCAATCAAGGCCACAAGGAGAGAAGAGGCAAAGGGAAGGAGGTTGGGGGGAGGGGTGTGAGAAGGGAAGTAGTAGATTGCCCCCTTGGGGATGAAATGACAACCATGTTGGATGAATGTCTTCATCCAATCTGGTCCCCCAAAAGCCTTTTTGGTTCACCTTGTTCTCAATGCCTCTTCGTCAATGGGGAACAGACAACGGGAATGTAGTGAACCAAAAATGCTCCAAATAAATAAATAAATATCAAAAGCCCTGGAAATGGGTATTGATGGTGCAATTCTACCAATATGGTATTGTAAAAAAACTCATCAAATTTTTTTCGAAGGAATGGAAACAAGGAACAAAATAATCAATCTCATCCATAATTTTCTATCCATGTAATTGTTAACATAGGTATTTGTAAAAAAAATCACCAAACAAATTCTAAGGCATTTTTTTTGAACATTGGTGTTTCTAGACATGTTGGCTTCGCACAATAGTATGGATGAAGTATAATCATTTTATGATGAAAAGGCCCAACAATGTTAGTAAATGTGCACAAGAGCAATAAATAATAATAATAATATTATTTATTATAATATTATAATATTATATTATGAGATATTAAAAATATTATTGATCAAATGTGATAAATATTCCTAGAGGCCCAAATAGGGGGTATGACTCAAGTTGCTTTTAAAGGGCACCTTTCACATGGGGAACTTTATACCCAAAGTATCTTGTCAATACTAAACCCTAATATGAAGTTGTTATTATACCTTTCAACAGGTAAATTACCCCAATTAAAAAGATATATCCCAATTTCATGTACACATTACACACTCCTCAATGCTAGAGATTGTTAGAGTATGAAGTTTTAAAATAAAACATGTGTCTATATATATGTATGAAGTTCAACAATTAATTAAAATTAATACATAACTATGAATTTAAGGATATTTATCAACTTTTCAAAAAAAAAAATAATAATAATTCTTACCTTATGATATTAAGGTTATGTTCAAAAAATGTTTTTTCATGGTTTTGATCTCGATTCTAGATCTAACAAAAGACTAGTTCCATGACCTGATTGTTGTGTTGGTTCCAACAAAAGGAATCTCTAGTTATGGGGTTTTAAGATAGGATCTTAGTCTTTTCATGTTCTTTTTATATTAAAAAAATAATTTCTTCCTTTTTTTTTAATGTTCCTTTCTATCATTTCTTCCTTTTTTTCATGTTTCTTTTAAATCATTTCCCCCCCTTTTTTCATGTTCCTTTTTTCAAAATCATTTCTTCCTTTTCTTCATGTTCCTTTTTATCATTTATTCCTTTTTTTTTCTTTTTGTTTCTATCTTCCTTTTTATCATTTCTTCCTTCTTCTTTTTTGTGTTTTTCTACATTAAAGTTTGGCAAGTTTACATTGTTGACAAACCATATGTCCCAAGAACAATTAGCAATTTCAAAGAAATAAATACTAATTTTGGTTGGTTATTGGTTTTTGGTTTATAACCAATTGGGTAAATTATTTTTAAATTTTTAGATCACACAAGGTATATATATACATTTTGTGGACAATTTAAACCCATAAGTTATCAATTTCACTATAGAAGTAATATTCCTAATTATCAACTTACTTGATTTTTTGAGTAATCCACTCATTATGTTTTCAAATACCCACCTTTCAGACCATTGATTATATATCACCTATGTAGCGTAAGTTATAAGGTGTTTTAAAAAGAAATTTTTGGTTTTTTTTAATCATAAGCACATTTAGAGTTTTAGGATTGATAACCTACATGGATGAAATTTCCAATCATCCAAGTAAGTTTTTTAAAAATTGAAATTTCAATACCTTACCAATAAAAATCTTGTCAATTCTTGGAATTATATATATTGGGTGCATACATTATTTTTTTGGTTTTCAATAAAACCAATAACCAACTAAGTAGATTTTCAATACCCAAGTTGATAAATGGGCGTTTTCTCAATAACTAACCAACATTGGTTGAAACCCCATTATCGTAGCTTAGAGTCCATTTCCACATTTGTTTTTAAAATTTGAAACTATTGAATTTTTTATGATCTATTATGATATTGTCACATGAATAGTGAAATTATTCAGAATGTAGCTTATGATAATTATGATGATTTTCAACATGTCAACTTGATATTTTCACAATAATTCATTTCATTATTTTGAGGATTATTTAATGATGAAATTCACCTTAGGGTAAGGTATGTTCAATAGAACAACTGAATTTTTTTGCTAGTGGCATGCATAGTATTTTCTAGTTTTGAGCTCAATAATAAAGTGTAAAATTATGCTAGCTTTCCTAGAGAAGAAAAATGGGGTTATTAAATGTAATACTATAATTTTTTAATTTTCCCCCAAAAAACTTATTTTATTTTTTTGGAAAAAAGAATATTCTCACATATTTCCAAAAAAAAAAATCTTTTAAAAAAAGTGTGTGTTTTTTTTTAAAGAAGAGTAAAAATTGAAAATTTCAGCATTTCTAAAAATATTATAATTTGTTCGGAAGCCACCAAGGTACGAGGGTTTAATCAAGCTCTTAGAGTTCAAGTTTAACATTTTCTTGGGTTAAGTATAGCAACTAAGAGAGGGCTCATTAAAGGTACCATTCTAAAGTGTTGGTTCACCTCACCCGTTCCCAATAATTGCCATGTATTGTCCATGTTGTTCCCTTACATTAAGGCTCTAGGGCGACAAATTACGTCATTTCCTTGACCACATTATATGACATAATCTTCCAGTGATCATCATACACTCATAATAGTGATCAAATTCCGTTGTAGAATCTGCCACCTCAGACCTTAAATGTCACGGAATGGTCTCACACTTGCCCATTTTATGTTGGGCACATCGCAAAGCTCGCCCTAACGAACGGGCTTGCCTGACACTTTCCACAACGTAACGGGCAGGGGGGCATAACCATTCCATAGTACTACACAATATATTATATAATACAAAGGCACATTCAACCCATGTTTGGTTAATAATTAACTAAAGTTTGAAGATTGCATGTTGAAAAAAATTAAATATTTGTGAATTTTCCCATAAATTGTTCATTTTTTTTTTCTTCACAAATTTTCTTTTTGTTCTTTGAGAAAAAGTGATTATTTTGTTGAAAATTTCAACATTTTTACAAATAAATAGATAATTAGTAAGATAAAAACCTAATACATTAAGAAGGCAAAAGAAGAAGAATTACTACCGAAACTCAAATATTTTCACCATGCACAAAAATTATAAATCTTCAAAAAAAAAATCCCTCTAAAAATGAAACCAAAATCCTTCAACATATTATTATAACTCTATAATAACTAATCTCAATAATAAATATAAATGTAAAATGGCAATCATTAATGTAATGTAATTAATTATTAATGTAAATGGAAATTAATTAGTTAAATTAATTATTTAATCATTAATGTTGATAAGATAATTAGTTGGATAATTGTGCCTTCCAAAATACATTAAAAAAAAAAAAAAAAAAAAAAAAATTATTTTAAAAATAAAAAAAAAAAAAAAATAATTTTTTTATATAATTTATTTTTTTTATTATATATTTAAT
>Ga0116227_10003375_pt1 | contig 35561 bp, 27 predicted proteins | sample S1TSphgellanicum_FD_89693 | JGI IMG/M metagenome (GOLD analysis project Ga0116227, IMG submission 89693) | Host-associated microbial communities from peat moss isolated from Minnesota, USA - S1T2_Fb - Sphagnum magellanicum MG | ecosystem: Host-associated > Plants > Peat moss > Unclassified...
GAGCACAGTGAACAATTTGTCCATACAGAGCAGGTAGCTCCATATGTTCAGAATTCTTGTTAATCTCTACTAAGCCTGTTTTTTACCTTCTGAACCTCTTTTTCTGAAATCTTTTGTTGTGACGATTGGTCTTATATGATGAAGTAGTGCATGGACTCAAAAAGGCATAAGAAATATTTGCTCAGTCATGAATTGGACACACATGGCGAGAACTCTTCATACTTTTTTAGTTTACTGTTTGCAGGGAATTGCGTGGACTTCTGAGTTCCAATTGTCTGATGATAGTAAGGCAGAGGATGACAAGGATGGTAAGTGTTCCCCTTAGTCTCCTACACGGTCCCACTTTGTTGGATGATTTACAAATTGTACCCAACTGTAACCAAAATGAACCAGGATAATTTCTGGATGTGACTCATTTTTGCTTGTACTACCCCCCCTTCCATCAAATTGGGCTTGGATTAACCTGACACTTTTATGGAAGGGCAGGTGGCAGGGCCCAGGTTTCAGCTTCTCAATCATCTGAGCAAGCACCCAATGTGACTCTTTGTGAACTGAACATGCTGAAAACAAGTGTACAGGTATTGACTCCTGATGATTGGCTTGCAGATGAGAAATATGTGAACTTTCAGGAGGATGCCCTTTCCTCTTCCCAATTCCAAATCATTGATATCAAGATTCTTGCTTCTAGTGCTGCTAACTTGTATTGTGTCTTGGTTTTACAGTCACAGGCTTCTGACAAGGAGACCCATCTGTCAATCCAGATCCCTGCTGTTCTTGAAGGTATCTTGTCTTTTCTCACTCTTCTCAAACTGTTGATCAAGCTTGCTTTTGTGTTGGGTTTTGTAACCACTTAGATTTGGCACTCTTAGTTTGATATTGTTTATTATATTAAGATCACATGCTGTAGAAAGTTGCAATTGAATTTCTGATAACTGGGTGCTGAACAGTTGAAAATGAGAAGGATGTTGCTACTGTTGATATGCCCTTTGACCAGCATGGAGAAGCTCAGCACAGCAGCCAGGAACATGATCAGGTAGCATTTGCCTCTTGATCTTAAAACCTACCAAAGTCATCAAATGTGTTGGAAGCAAGAGATCATTTTGCGAGTCATCTTTCTGACAAGCATTGTCTTTGTACTCACATCTTGGTTGTCCAGGTAGACCCAAACTTGTGTGGAGATGTTGTGTTCGAACCAGCTCCCAGTAACAGTGGAGTCACCTGTACAAAGCAACAAAAACAGCGGAGAAGACTGTATGACAGAAAAAAACAGTACATCAATCCTTTGGGTAAAATTCACAGTCTCTTATATTCTTTTCCAAACTTATATAGGTATACAAGAATGAATCCTTTGTGCAATCACCATGTACCACTGACAATCATGATAGTGCATGCTTTGATTTGGGAAACTGGAGTCCCCCTTACAATTTGATTAAATTGTGCAGAGGCAGGGACAAGATGGCAGGGTGGGAAGCGGGTCAGTACACGCATCAAGTCAAAGCCTCTGGAATGGTGGAAGGGCGAGAGGATGCTGTATGGTCGTGTTCATGCTTGTAAGTTTTATTCCCTAAATCCTTTGCTCAAGCTCTATGTGAATCTAATGACAGGACGGACAAAATCAACAGAGTTTTTATGAATTGGTGTTTCACTACAAAGCTGAGATTTAAGTGTGTGTGACAACCCCAAACTGCTTGATGTGTTTGCTTGTGGCAGCTCTACCTACATTGATAGGCATTAAACATTTGTCATCGGACATGCTGTCACCCATGGTAAGAAGGCCAAAGCTAAGGCGCCATGACAGCCAAGTGTGCTGCTATAAAGTTGACTCCTTTGTCCCGGAAGAGTACAATGAGATGATACGGCTGGCAGCGTTGTGACACCTTGTCATCATCTTCATTCAGCAAATTATAATGTCCTATTTTGGTGAAAAAAATAGGGCATAGTTAGGTGCCAAGTCCACTCTTGGTCATGTGGAACAAAAGCTCAGGAAAGTTTGTCCTCAGTCTTGGCTCTTGGAATAAAGCTGGTCATTGTAATCTTGGTTTTGCAGAATCATAAACAACTGTCTTTTTATTTCTCCGTGTACTTTGAGGGATCTCCCCCAGTAGAAGAACCCTAGGGTGTTATGCCAGGGTAGATCCTCCTATTTTTATATATTCCCACATTCCTGTAAAAAGAAAGTTGTTTACATGCATGGAGGTTCCTGTACTGGGGGGTTCTCCTGAGGCTCATGCCCTCAGATGGTCCTTTCTCCTGAGGCACATGCCCTCAGGTGGTCCTCCCTCAGGAGAACCCACTCATACAGGAACCTCCACTACAACTTAATTTAGCTTATAGATTTTTAGCTTGTTCAGGCTTGGTGTAGAACAGCAATAACATTATAGAATATAACATTGCTTGCTCATTCTTGTTTTGAAGATTGAAGGACAGGAGTAGTTTTCCTCCCACTACTGAAATGAAACTGAACTAGTAGACAGAATGCTTGTCTGTATGCATGCCTTTAGTTTTGTACTATACTCACAGCATCCTGCATCAAACCCCTTGCAAACATTCTGATTCTCCAGATCATATGCACTCAAGAAATACAGAAAGTACTAATTCTGTTGTGAACCTCAGCTTAGCCTTCCTTGGCTGAATTGTTAGCCACCACAACCACCACCACAGCCACCTCCTCCACAGCCACCTCCTCCACAGCCACCGCCTCCAAATCCACCACCACCTCCAAATCCACCACCACCAAGTGCTTCTCCAAGTAGCAACCCCCCCAGAGCTCCACCGAGCAAACCTGGTCCAAAGCCACCACCAAACAGTCCAGTCCTCCGGGGAGGAGGGGGAGGAACAGCATATGGACCTGCAGGTGGGTAGTATGGAGCTGGTGGCCCCATTGCAGGTGGATAAGATTGTGGGTATTGGGGAGGGTACTGTGGAGGGTACTGTGGATACTGACTCCCTCCTGCTTGATTATAACCATTTGGATAGCCTGCAGGATAGGCCATAATGGGCTTATTATTGTTTGGTTCCACAGTCTGGGCCACAGATGAGGATGGTCCTGGCATTCCAGAAGGTTGATATACATCTCCCAGCTTTAGGGAAAGGTTCAACATCCCTTGAGTGCGTCCTGAGGGTCTGCGAACCTGTAAAGACATGTTTTACTAAAGATTAAACATCCCGAGACCCTTTGGGAAGACAAAGACTGCTCTGCAGGAGATTCTGAATTGTCACAACATGACAGGAAAATACCAATTGTGTATGGGTCAATGCTAAATTTAATTCATTGACTCAATTAAGAGCATCACATATGAATAGTTCCTTGAAGGGAAGAAGCCCAAGAAATGGCCAGTTACCTCATGTGATCACTCTACACCAGGAACCCTGGAGCATCTACTCTGACCCAAATTGCAACCTTAGGAATTCTAAGACTGGACTCAAGTCTGAAGAATATATGCAATTCAAAATCTGAAATAGAACTTGGAAATAAAGAAAGGAGACACTCATCACCAAGGACCTCAGTAATGTGGTTCTGACTTTGTGCAGCTTCAATTGGAGTGGGACTGTCATTCATGAACTCTGGAACCTTCAGAATCTATACTCTCATTTAGAGCTCTGTAAAGCACAGTACTTTCACACAGTGGTTCTACTTGTACAAAACTATGGCAATTTGGGAAACTTGACCTGTTTTTGGGTAAATGGAACATTGAAGGTCAGCACACCTATACCTGTTACTAAAGACAGATCAGCAGATACATACCAGAAAAGACATGGACTTTTGTGTATCAGCTCCTTTGCTGTCCTTTTCTTTCAAGTGAGAAAGAGGCACTGAGCAGGACCCCACACGCTTGTTGGAGAAAGATCCATAGCTGTAAATGTCTACATTGAGTGTTGCATTTGGCTGCTCTAGAATCCGCTGTTCAACAATCAGTTTGAGCGGTGCATTCCAAGTAGGATTCACACTACCCTTGGGGTCAATTGGTGTGGAGACTTTCATATTGGAGTAAACCCAGGCAACTGCATATGGGGTCATCTTCCCAAACGTACTCACATTCTTTAGATCTTGTGCTGATATGATTGTTACCTCAAGCTCCCGCTGCTCCATCTTGCAAATCGTTCCTGCAATCAATGCCAAGTTTAAATGGAGAGTCAAAGTTCCTGGTGCACTAAGTTGACAACAATCTTCAATAGAATAAAAGCAAGAGGTTTTACATGCATCATTCGGAATTGAGTCACAATCAGCCCATCACCAGGAAATGAAGGGCTCAGAACAGAAACCAAAATATCTTGTACTGGACCACATACTCAACCTAGTTACAAAGCATAGAAGATTCTAGCAACTCAGCTTGAAAACAAGGATAAGAAAAAAAAAAGATTAAGAAAATGAAATATTTGTGTAGGAAACAATCATGCATGTGTAATCAGACCCAGCAATCCAAATCCCCCATGACCAGAAACCCTTCAGAAACGGCAACAGATGAGACCATCCATCAAGAGAAAGATGCAAAACCTTTAAGGAGCTATACATTGCTCAGCCATTCATATTTTTCAGGCATGGATTGCGCAAACTGTTTCTACATGAAAAAGGATTGCAGAGTGGTTAAAATAAGAGATTTGCTATTGCAGAGTAGTTTATCAGAAAAGGGCTCGGCAGATTTTCAACAAAAGCATCTAGGCAACACGTAAAATTGGCAGACATGTCATTCGGCTCCACTTCAAAGCAATGGAATGAAGTTTTTGCAGAGGGCAAGCAAGGAGGTATGCCCAAAAAATTCTGTCCCAGAGGATGATTGTGGAGCTTCTATTTTACAAAACCGGCATGAGAATTTTGTCAAACCAACGGATTGTTGAATACGAGTTCTTGCATGCGGTCATTGGAGACATCATAAATCTTGCTTGCAAACATGCAGTTTAGGATGGAAGAAGACTGAGACGAAACGGATACAGAAAGGGGACGGGAGGGACAATGGATTCTTCCTTGCGAAAGATTGTAGACGTCTAGCAGTTGTTCCTCGCGGAACAGAAGACACGATTTGAAAGCTTCTGTGGAGATTTACCCCAAAATACGCAGGGAGCATACAAGAAGATAATAATATGTCAAATCGGCAAGAAAATGCGACGAGACGTGTGCCGTGGAGCAGAATTTGCCAGATCGAACTTTCAATGTTCTCGTGAACGTCTTCTGGTCCACGAACAGAATAGGACTCTCTGGCAGCAATGAACAGCAACAACAGCAAACAACTTATTCTTGTCAAACAGAAAAGGAACTACAAAAACACAGAGACGGATTTGAAAGCGACTTACGGGCAAGCAAGATGGAAGAAGGAAGGAGAACTTGCTTCCTTGGAGCACACTCAAAGTCGTAGGCAGTAAAATGCCGCACAAAAATAAAGAGAAAAATGGCTACAAAGATCTCCAACTCCGCTCCAGCCGCCCGCGCGCGCGCCCGCCCGCTCGCCCGTGCGCCCTTCGCGCAGCAACATCACCTCCGAACACACACACACACACACACACACACTACACTGACGGAGGAAAAGTAAGGAGATGGCAACTGAGGGAGGAGATTAGGGAACTCGAAGAGAACTTGGGGAACAAGCACGAGAAAGCTAGAAAAACGGCTTTGCACAACTTGGGTACGTACTACGTACCCAATAAGTAGTTAATTGCAAGTTCCCAGAGCGCCAAGCAAAATGGGCTTTTTATAATAAGCCTAAGTCAATTCCTGAACAGAGGGAAAAAAAAAAGAAAAAAGGGCGCAGCAGCTACATGGAATATACGTACTGACTGTAGCAGCCATATTTAGAAGCCAAATTAATAAAAAAAGGGTTTTGCCTTTTTCTGGCGAATCTGGAGCTCCTCAAAGCACGCAAATGGCCATACCCCACCCCGACACTCCACGATTCCAGACGACAACAAAGTCAAGCGTAATCCATACAATAGAAAACTTGCCCAAAAAGATCAATTTATATATAAATTATCAAAGAATTAAATTTATATATTAAATTATCGAAGATGTTAATGCTCTGGCTCTCGTGGCCTAATGGATAAGGCATCTGACTTCTAATCAGGGGATTGTGGGTTCGAGTCCCACCGAGAGTGTCGAATTTCATAAATATGCAATTTTAGTTCAGAGACTTTTTATCTGAACTAAGATTATTTTAAAATATATTTTTTTCTTTTTTCTCTTGAAGTTTCCAATGTTGAAAGATTATAAAAGATAATGGATGAAATGGAAACTTCAAGAAAAAAGAAAAAAGAAAAATAAAATCTCAAAAATGGCATTTAAAAGAAAAAAAAAGGTTGAAGGCGTTTTTAGCTTTCAAAAAATAAAAATGTCACCTCTGAATTTTTATTTTGTTTACTTGAGCTTCCATCAAAAGGCAATAATAATAATAATAATAATAATAATAGGTCTTTTCCTAACCTACTTGGATGATCCAATTCTCATCCAGGTAGGTTATCAATCTTTGAAATACTATAAATTTATTTTAAATTTTTAGAAAAAAGTATAACCACTTAATAACTAGCAAAATAACATGCAATTCTCAACCAATCATTTGATAACCTAAGCTTATGCATAACCCGTGGTTATTACCAAAAAAGATTGATAACCGACATGGAAACCATTTTTTTAAATAGTTATATTGATAATGTGTGTGTGGTCTCAAAAAATAATAATTTAAATAGCCTAACCCGTGGTTATTTTAAAAAAGTAATAACCGGCCAACACTCGTTCTAAGTCCTAATGGTTGTGATTTTGTTCTTCCAAATATGTTCAATTCCTCTCTTGGTTCAAAATCAAACTCTTTGGCACCAAAATTATTGACATGAAAGATCATCTTTATGGTTTAGGGTTTAGAGTTTAGGGTACAATGGAGCCAACCTATAAGAATGGAGTCCATAGAAGTGTGATATAGACATTGGTCTATTTAAAGAAGATTGGGTTTCATTCATGTCCATTGTGTTGCATCATGCAACATTGAAATACAATATATGGACACGAATATACTTATTTTGTGTCTCTAATCCACCACAATTGTTGTTTATCAAACATCGGTGCAAATGATAGTTTGACATTCAATAGGTAGACACAAAACATGTGCCATAAATTCAAAGAACCGCACAACACTATTATGCTAGTAGCAACTAGAGGGTTTCTTGCCTCAAGATTTGCTTCAAGCACTACAATCCCGATCAAACTTTTCTTTCTAAAGCACCTGCAGTACTAAAGAAGTTTGATCAAAGACTTGCTTGGTCGAGATTAATTTGCTTCAGGTGCCATAGAAGCAAATTAATTTACAAATTTAATGTTCACCCAATCTCATATCAAACTTCATAATATTTCTGTGACTTTGCTTCTTTCAATGGTGTTGGGCACATTGCAAGAAATAGAAATGCAGCTAATTGCCATCAAATTCTATAAGTAACATCTACAATTGAATAGAGAATCACCCAATAAGTTTTTGGGGACTTGATTATGTGCTATTTGCTATTACAATCATGGATTGACAAAAAACATGGTTCCAACCCAGAAGTATGGTAGTATTTTACCTCTTTGCTCTCAGCTCTCAGCAAAGACTCAGCTAAATGCCAGTTTGGAACAACCTAAACAACAAAAAAATAGTAAATCAATGGCAAGATGTGTGGCTTATACAAGAAAGAACTCTTCAAACTGCTTAAAATATTTAATAATTAACTCATTGATATTCTGGATGCAGTGATCCTGGTACATCCAGACCGTACCAGAACCACTGCATCCAGAATGTTCCATGTACAAAACTTGAAATGAATGAGAAGCCTAAGTAATCAGAATCTATCTGGAGATGCCCACAACCCCCTGTTGCTGAGAATTGTCATCACAAAAAACGAATTCGTAGACCTTGATCCCTTTCTCACATCATGAAACCCTGTTGAGACCTTTGCAGCTAAGCAGAAGCATCCATTAATTCTAGATTACAGAAGTGATGCCAGTAGATGAAGCTAGCAATATGCAGCACCTACCAAGCCTTCACAGGTCAAGCACAGAAGTACAGGGTCCCTAGAAATACAGGAATTTTTCGCCCTCATAACAGCCCTTCAGAATTTTGAGGGTAGAAGTGATTTACTGATCGCTTCACTTCTTCAAGTTTTGCATTTGCAGATGTTGGAGGCTCAGATCAAAAATCCCACCACTGCTGTGGTATCATCAAGCTTTCCGCCAAAGTAGGTAGTATACCCAGCTCCATGTGCTGCTACAGCAAATGGGCTTATGCCCTGTGTTCTGACTCCCACCTTTTGAGCAAGCTTCACTAGCTCTTTTGCTACCACCTGCCAGTACCAATGCAACCAAAACTAGTGACACCATACTTTTAGTGCAGCTCTACTCCCCTCAGTGAGAGAGAGTTCAATGAATCAAAATGAATGCATACAATTGCTAGCCAACAACAAAACTGGAGAACTCTTGATTTGATTTCACACAAGTTTTTCTGAAACTGATGGTAAATTTTCAGAGGAAAGCAAGAGCTGTAGAAAGTTTGATGTCCATGAACCTGACACTGGCAGTTGGAAAAGCAAATCATGACAGAAAAAACTGGGAGCTGAAATAAGACTATGGTAATTACTACCTCTGGTCCACCTCCAGCCTTTTGAACAGCAGTTACAACTGCAACAATTTGTCCATCAAAGAGATTATCGAAAATTCCATCAGAGCCTAAAACCAAGACATCATTTCTGGTCACTTGAAACTCATAAACCTGCACACAGTGCACACAGTGCATTTGTGGGAAATGTCAGTAGGCATGGAATTTATGGATATGGGAAGGAAAGTCAAGGCAGCACAAAGAAGACAACAAATGCAGGGCAAATAGCATTTCCATTAGCACTTCTTCTCCCTTATAAAGTCAAGCAACTGCATGCAGGCACCCACTTTTCTAGCAACCTCACTCAACATGGCATTCTGACTTTAGGTTGCATTCTGACAAACAGCATTTCTTACCTCTGCAAGGGCTGGGTCATCCCCATGAGTGCCAATCTGATACGGAAAATTGAACCCTCGAACCATTGGTTTTGACCTTGCAACAATTGCCGAATCTCTCACAACAACAAAGCCACTATCTCCAATGTTGGCTACTCGAAGAGTCTGCGCCACAAGAGTGCCTCATTAGTACATGTGTCCATGCACTTTCATTGTCAGGAATCATGGACCAGAGATGCACACCATCCTGTGTGCAGAACCCTTGACATTTTCTAAGGTTTCATTTCCACCCAGAGAATCTTCTTAACTAGTAAATTATCGTACAAGACTAGGGTTCCATCATCAACATACACTATACTAATCAGATTATGCTTGATGTGCCCATCAATCCAAAAACCAGTTTGAATGGAGAAGAGGAGACTTTGGGTTGAGGACCATTATGGGAGGCTCAATCTGTCATTGGGCCTTACCTTCATACAAATGGCTTTAACAGGCTTTATGGATAGAAAACTATTCACAAGCAGGAATTCACATGCCAGCAAAACTAGGGCTTAAGTTCAGCCCCAGACTTGCTGATGTGGTGAACAAAAGCTCAGGCCAAGGTCCTTGACGCTTTAGAAAAGAGTTTCCTGTGGACATACAACCCAATGAATAAAAAGATGAACACTCTGCTCTTTCCCTCTTCACACCTCTGTAACATCCTAATCACTGAATTTTCCTGTGTGCCACTTTCACCACCAAAAAAGATAACAACCTGATCATAAACAGATGCTATTACAGCAGCTGCTGTGCCTTTAGCCTTGGTTTGTCCAGCAGCCTTCACAAGAACTGACTTTGGATCAAAGTTATCTTCCCCTTTCCGTGCAAATTCTGCACAGTTCCACATGAGTTCCCGTGCATAGTGCCCTGCATTCACTCCTGCCATCCTTGCCACCACCACCCACAGCAGGTAAGAATTGAACCATTGACACTTCCTCCTTGCTGCTCTAACCCTCTGCCCTCCTCCCAAAGACTGGACATATCAGTGGATAATAATGTGGATAGGTCTTATTATTAATTGTGCAGACTGTGCACAGGTTCTGATGCTGGCAAGCATAAGTATACTGCTTGTTTACCCAATATTCTTGAGCTATGTCAAACAACTGGCAGGGCCCTCCACTATGACTGCTCCTCAACAGGGTTCAAAGTAAAAGCAAAGAGCTTAGATGCACATTTGACAAGCATGAGACCAGAACATGGAATGAAAAGAGAATGAACAAGAAGGAGAAGCTTAACACACTTGGTCAATGATTGCAGCTCCCAATGCTAAATTTACATCACAACTGGAACAGGGGAGAAAAAAAACTCATACCACTCAGAGCCCATCCACCCACACCATCAGCAACACCCACCCAGTGCATCCCCTCGATGAAGAAAGCATCTTCCCCTCCAGTTTGAGCCTGTGTAATATGCCTCAAGTCAGCAAAAGAATATCATGATGAGGGAATCAGGAAAGGGAATATCATGATGGGGGAATCAGTAGCAACTGCTACTCTTCGATCTTCACTCCAATTGTCTTACAAATGCCCTGTTCTCTAACATTCTATAAGCCAGATGACCCAACCATCTACCCATACCTTGTCAGGGTGAGGAATCATTGCAGCTGCAGAGTTCAGAGAAACATTGTCTTGGTTTCCTTCTTGCATCCTGCAACTCCGGTCAGTGTGTAAGGTGGGGTTCAATGTCTTAGGCTTCCATCAATATGACATCCACACATAAGACTTGTTAAAATCCCAGCACCATGGTTACTCTCAAGTAAGGAGCTGACAGATCCTACTTATCTGCATTATGATGGAATGATCACACAATGAGAGAATGCATTATAAGTAGGATGGTCAAAGTCCTAACCCAAATTCAGAAAAACCTGAGTTGTCACCACCTGTTGGAGAAGATGGAGTTGCTGCACCATTGCTATCAGCTGCCTTCTGCATTAGGAGTCCAGACATGTTGTAATCAGGCACAGAGAATCCTAATATCCATAAGTTGGCAATGTCAGAAAATCACGGTACAGTAAATTGTGAACAAGTAGGCTTAATACCACATGTCCAGCCACTAGCCTTAACTGCAACTGCTGTTACAAGGACTGATCATGTGGCTTATGAACTTGCATACAGAAAACAAAGACCCCAACAAAACACTAGTTTCCAAGAAGCACCTTTCATCTCCTAGGACTTTCTGGGGGAACAAGAAGTTCCACCTGCAAGACATTCTCCTTGTCGTTTACTTCTTCGGCAAGGTGGTCTGCATCAGGGGCAACAGCACATAGGATTGTTGGATCAGTAACAGCTCCATCAATCAGGTGCAATGTCAGGCTCCCCTAATGTAGTCTGATATTCTTTCCTAGATATGCCAAGAATCTCATTGCTTGTTCCTTCCCCGCCCCACCAACTCTATCAGTAAATCTACAGTCTCTGATTGAGCCAAGTTCCTGGTGGCTTTTCCAGCTCTAGAAAACTCCGTTGACACTGGAATCCAGCTCCTGTTCTTTCAGGTACGTCTGCCAAGTTCTCATTCCCTCAACCTCTTTGTCACTTAATTGCCCCATTAAACTATCATGTTCATCATCTGTGACAAAACCTGAACATGATACTGCCTTTTCCAAGCTCTGCAGGACACACCAAACTCAAGCCCACAAACCAACCTCAATGCACATGAACTATTACTGGAGAATCTTCCACCAAGCTCTTGATTTGAAACCAAATAAGCCCATTAGTCATGTATCTGATGAGCACCACAAGCATTGAAAGGAATAAGTGTACATCATCCACAACAGTCTTTGGTGCTAAAATGGCTTTGCACAAAGGTACCATTGGAGTTAAAGAGCAACAATTTCGTGGATGGCAGGGACGCATCTTGTAATGCACATTGCAATGGAAAGATGGAAAGACATTGATGGCTCTCCTGCAACAGCCTTGAAAAATAAGGTGCCTCTTTTGGCCACTGCAGATTAGGTAGCCTCCTTTGAATTGCCAATTGTAGAATAGAGCCCATAGCTCCCACCGCAGCAACTGAGCATTGACGCTGCCATTGAAGTAATCCCCGGCTTCCCAACGCAGCTACTCTCCCCCCCATGGCTGCCATTGTTGACCTACAGCCCAACACGTTGCTCATGATATCACTCTCTCCACCAAAGTGCTTATGCTTCTTCTTTGTCTCAGCTGTTGTGGGATGGCTGAATCAAAGGACCTGTCCACAGGAAAATTTGGATATCGCCCCCATTTTAATACAAACCCTCTCATGCCCACCCTTTACTCTAATAAGCATATCCACCATCAGTTTATGTTGCATTTCCATCAACACCTCCAGATGTAGATATGAGGATCTGCCGAAAATTCCAGCCAAAAAACTAGAGAGAAATTTATGTCAAGCGTTTCTGTAGCATTTCCAGAAGCAACAGGAAGACCTTGATCATGCTGTCGCCAAGCACTCAAAAGAGTTTTACAATAGAAAAAACCAAGAGTATCCTCATTCCAGCTGCAAGAAGCTTGTGAGGGTGGTAGCTTGATTTTCATTTAAGCTTGCCCCCCTTTGCAAGCAAGCATCTAAGCATAAGGCATAGAGAAGCCTACATAGAGGAAATGGGTTGGGGGGTTCCTGCACACTGAACAATTCCTTTAAGCATATCACTCCATCACTCTGATAAGCATCTACACCTGCACGTTTGGAAACGAGAGAGTGTTTGCAACAACAATCTCACCTCCAGCAACCCGGTAATGATACTAAAGAACAAACGGAGCTTGAAACCCTAAACCTTGGGAGGAACACTTTTTTTTCTTTTCCTCCCAGAATTTGCTTCAGTAGTGTCCTTTCACACACAAACCCTTTGGCACACCGAAAAACTGGCACAGCAAAAAAGGAAAACAAATTGCTTCTGACCATTTGAAATGCGTGCAAAACAACCACACCGCAACAATCCAACTATCGAGTTAGGAATAGATCATGAAATTTTACACCAAAACTACCGCCTACTATTTCTTCAGACACCAAACTACCGCCTACTATTTATTTGCAGTCAAGTCGGCGTTGGTCACGTGATCATGCAAACAGTGCAAATAAAATAAAAATGATGCACAAATTGCATAGGAGAACAAATGGAGCCCGAAACAGAAGCGAGACGAGACAAAAGAAAGAGGACAAAAAAAAAAGACAGGAGGGGGGAGGGGGAATGGGGTTGGGAGTGCCTGGAGGAGAAGCAGCAGCGGCAGCAAGAAATGAGAAAAAAGCAGTAGTCAACTTTTTTTTTTTTAAAAAGAGGTTCATAAAAGGAGAAGCTGTCCGGGTCTACTACCATGATGAAGACGGAAGCTGGCATTGATGTGCGATAGCGAGAAGATCGTTGCCAAAATCTTCGTCTTCTTCGTGCTCGTTTTGTGTTGCCGCCTGCTCTCTCCCTTCCTTCCTTCCTTCCTTCCACGACGAGCGCTATAGGTAGGTAGGAGATGGGGTAACTGGTAGGTAGGAGACGAGGGTTAACAGGTAGGTAGGAGATGGGGTGACTGGTAGGTAGGAGATGGGGTTCACTGGTAAGGTACCTATAGATGGTGGTGACTGGTAGGTAGGAGATGGGGTTCACTGGTAAGGTACCTATAGATGGTGGTGACTGGTAGGTTTCCCTCAAATAGGCTTTAGGTCTAGGTTAAGGAACCCCTTTAAGGGTCTTCATGGTCAAGTAGGATAGTGTTGTTTTGGAAACCCTAGTTTTTTTTTAAAAAAATAAAAATAAATTAACATAATTTATTTTTTATTTTTAATTTACAATATAATTTAAATTTATTAATTTTTTTAAAAAAAATTTAAGTACTAAAACTTTCATGGTTCCATTGGTGTTTTACAAAATGCTTCTAGGAATGACTTTAGTCACCTATTTTGGAGTAGGAATTAGGTTGGCATTTAGATGATGATGTTGCACTTCTACCATCTATTGGGATCATGCTATGGGGGAAAATTTTTAGGGAAATTTTTTTTAAAAAAACATTTTTCTTGAGCATGCATATCAAGATACCAAAGATATTGATGATAGTATTAAATCAATGTGGGATCAAATTTGAAGAAAAAAAAATTGATTGATTTGAAAACTATTTCAATGATCATAACTTTATTTCAATTTCAAACAAAATGTTATTCACTTTGCATGGGAATCATTGATTCAAAGTGTGGTATGAAAATTAATAAAATGAGGAATTTGGTCATGCAAACTTTCATGTCAAACTTGCATCCATAATCCTCAATAATGGGAAGGAAAACAATGCCCTTGTTACATCATTATGTGATGACATAAACATATTAAAATTATAATCTTTTTTTAAATTTAACTTCACTAGTATTGGATGTAATTCATGTATTTTTAAAAATTTAAGCCTTTTCGATTGCACATATTATATTCACAAAAAATAGTGTTGTGCATTTTCATTTTAATCATCTTCTTACAAGGTGCATAAAATATGTTCGACTATTGAGAATAGAAAACTTCAAATGAACAAATGGAAGACTCTAAAAGGCATGAAGCCTGACAAAATAAATAATACAAAGCCATGCAATAGATCTTGGAAAAATGACTATGGAAGAAGGTGCAAGTCTTCTGTTAAAATTTTGTTTTATTTTTAAAATTTGCAATCATAATGTTGCACGTGCATTTCAAGTAATTAAGAATGTGAAATGCTTGATTTTAACAAAAAAATATTGTTAATAATATACTTTGACAATGGACCTAAGTTTTTCGAAGAAATAAAAAAAACATTATGCTTGCACGGGAAACAACCTTGAAATGATTTTGGAAAGATTAGCATGACTTTCATTAGGAGAAAATGTCTATTTTTTAATCAAAAAAATTCAACTACATATTTTCAATTATGATGCAATTGCAAACTTTTTAGGATTTGAATAAATTAATTGTGAACAATTTATGTAAATCAAGTTGCCTACTAATTTGGTGAACAATTTAAAATGACCTTGCTTAGCTTTAGGCGTAGGCTTAAGTGTCGTGTAGTTTAAACATAGGTGTCACGTGTCTTAGGTGGTTCAAGCCTAGGTGTCACCTTAACTAGCCTTGGGCCTAACCTAAATGCCACGTAGGTTATGTTTGTTAGTAGGGTATGTTAACTAGTAGGTAGTAAATTAGGTTAATAGGTAGTACATGAAATTAACTAAGTAGTTGGATAATTGTTAATAAATAGTAGGTAGTAGTTGTGAGTAAGCTACAACTAGGTTGTAATTAAGTTATACTTTTCAAAATGTTTATCATATTATTTATTTTTCATTTCAAGTTTTGAAATTATATAAGGATGTGCATTATAAATGTTGGAGAAACACAAAAAACATGAAAATAAAATTGTCGTTTCAGGTGACCCAATCAAAAAGGTTCAACCCAAAATGAAATAACATTTTCCTAACTAGGTGCCATGTGGCTTAGGTCTAGGCCTATTCTAAGTGCCATGTGGATTAGGTTTAAACATAGCCTAAATTTAGGCCTAACCTAGACTTATCATGCGGCCAAGGTGTAGGCATAACATAGGTGCCACATGGCCTAGGTCTATGCTTAGCTCAAGGCCCAAATAGGTTATTAAATCCTAGCCTAACCTAGGTGTTACATAGCCTAATCTAGGTGGCCTATGTCTAGGCCAAGCTTAACTGACCTTTGTCTAAGTGGCATAACATAAGGTGAATGGATTACATTTAAATATCATGTGGCATGTTGTAGCCTTATGATTAAGTGATTTAACCTAGGTGCTATGTGGCTAGGCTTATGCATGTGGATGCACCATGTATCATTGAATTAGGGTTGAACCCTTTGCTTAATTTAGTTGCAACATAATCAAATTTATAACTAGAAAGTTGATGGCATTATACAACATTGGTGGATAAAGTTGATTCATTCTAAGATTATAAATGAAAATGACCTTCAACTATAATAATAAGTATCATTTGCAACTAAAGTGGTTTAAAGTGGTTATTGTCGTGGTGTTGACAAGTGACTGATGTTTACAACTAAAATGTCATTTTTAACTTATACTTGAAATACCATTTAGTTATAAATATTATGTTTTAGTTGCAAAAATCATTGGATATTTGTATGACTCAAAACACCTTTTGGTGGCAAGTAATGATATATATATATATATATATATATATATTTATTTATTTATTTATTTTTTAATTTTTTTATTCACATTTATTGGATGCATCTTTTTTTTTAATCATTATTTTATTGAGGCATTTTCATGGTGATGCATTCAAATTGTATTCAAACAAACATGGGATTGTTTTCAACTCAAATAAGAATGTTTTAAAAAATTACATGAATTCATGCACAATGAGAGTTTAAAGAAACAATTCATTTTTTTCGTTGATGTAAAAGGTTTGGATGTCATATTTAACAACATAATCATAAACACATGATGCTTTAAAAATCATTTAGAGAATTGTAAAAGAGTCAAAAGAAAAAAAATCTATTTGTGATGTAATGGTTCAATGAAGCTCATTCTTAAATCCCCCAAGTGGTCACATATTAAATCTTTTTGTGCCCATAGGTGAGCACATGTAGTAAACCTTTGCACAAGGTACAAATTTTGTAAGACATGACATGATGGGTGAATAATTAATGTTGTGTTAATATTTTCAAACTTTAGATTTCTTGTGCACAAGTAGGCACATATTTGGTTATCAACCTTTTTCGTGACATTGATGATGGCCTACTTGTGGACCTCCTTTGTAGATTTGGATATTACAAGACTTAGAAGAGGTTGTAATTAATTTGAATAAATTACAATGATGGATAAAAAAAAAATTTAATATTTTAAACTTTCATCATGTTTAGTCCATTATTGAACGTTAATTCATGAGCAATGTAGAAAAATCACATTTTTAAACAAATCTTGGTATGATGTTTTTTAAAAACATTAATAGTTATGTGTTTGTAGGTGAAACAACATTGATCAAATGAATTATTTCAAAATGTTCCACCATCTCCGATGCATGATGTGATTTTATCATTGTATGTAAAGTTTGTGACAAATTAACACACCATGCAATTAGACACATCAAAGGTGCATGAAAAATTTGCATAAGAATTGAGAAGACATGCAAAAGTCCTCATGGATGTAAAGGCACCCAAAGATTATATTATTAACACAAGGAATGAGTTTCCATGTTTTTTTTCAAGGATATTTTGGCATGTAAATGTTTGATATGAAATTATGACTTGGTGAAAACAATTTGATAGTTATTGAACTTAAAGATAATATATTCTGGGTGATTGGAACTCTAGTATTAATAAAAAAAATTCAAACAACTAATGGGAATTTGATTGTTAAAAGAAAAAAAATTGAAATTATAATGTTAAAGAATTGTTATATCGAGTTTACCATGGATTTTATCCAAATTTTTTTTAATGGATTAAAAAATTTGATGAATGAAAAATAAAGGAAGTCCAAATGAAACAAAATGTTTATTGAAAAAACATGGGTCCAAGTCACTACATTATGAGGTTCAAAAGTTTGATGTTGTCACCTTTGTACAATATGTTCCAACTAGCCTTCTATGCATGTTGAAATTTCGTCAAATATTTGAAAATTAAATTTTTTTACTATGCAAACACAATAAAAAGAGGCACATGGTGTGTGGACAATGCTTAAAATTATAATTTTATATTTTTGAAAGATCACAAGAGGAGCATAATAAATTGAATTGTTAATTTTTTTTCCTTTTAAAGTTCCATTACTTATAAAGTTTCTTTGTTAAAAACTTGATGTAAATTGATGATGTTTCAAGAGTCCTTTTGCATGTTCAAAACAATTATGGACAATTATTTTTTCAAATGTCCTTTTTCCTTATCAAATGTGCACTATTCTTTCTCAAAGTTGAAGAGGATCTTAACATTGATGATTATACAATAAATTTTTAAAAAAACACTTGAAATTGGTAAAATTCATTCAAAATCATATTTGAACATATTTGTTCCAAATTTGTTTTTGACTGTGAAATTATGAATTTTGAAAATGTGTCTTTAACAAAAATGATTCATTTTTGTGTTATTTAAAGCATGGATACATTATATATAAATGTTATAAGTCAAAATAAAGTTTAAAAAAATTATATTCAACACACATATGTAAACTGGGTATGATAAATGTAGAAATTAAGAAAATTGATCAACATAAAAATGTCATGTGTCAAATGCAATGCTTGGAAAACATTAACCTCCGTGGCCTTGGCTCTTTTCATTATGTTTGCACCCTTGAGAGGTTTTCAATTGCTAGAAGTGATAAAATAAATTAGTAGAAATCATCATATCCTTGTAGTAGGTTTCCAATGTGTAGCCAAAAGTAGAGGAATGCAACAAAATAATAAGGCTTTAGTTTTGGTTCATAAGTAGATTTGGTTAAATCTCATGAGGTTCATGAATTTTTCTTCTACATCTTCTTTTGGACAATTGCTAGTTTAGTTCTAATGAAAATTGTTAAATTCCTAATGAACATTGGTTCCAACAAGCCTCCATATTAAAGAATTAAAAAAATTGGATTTCCCTTTCTTAACTATTGCTCAATTTGGATAACTTTTTTCGTGCATAATCACCAACCCACCTACTTCACAAATTTGGACAAAAAACCTTGATCTTGTCAATTCAATGATTACTTACCTAATCTTAATCCACATTTACATTCAATCGGGCACATAATGTTTTACTTTGGATTTGTCATGTTTTGATGTAAGAACATGACATTCCATTATCATGGGAATGCAATCTTATGTGTTCCCAATTGGGAATAGGAACATATGTTCCCTAATCATGGGAACACATATCACAATGTGGGAACATGACATTTTCTTATGAGAATGTGATGTTCCCAATTCACACCCCTATTTGTCACATAGGTGCCATTGTTAATGGCCACATATGTGTCACATAACATAGGCACCATTCATCTATCACATCAATACCATGTCATTTGCTACATGGGCACCACATGACAATGCACCACATCGTCACCATGTAGGCACCATGTCGTTGCGTTGTAGTCAACACATCATCACTTTGTTGGTTAAGGGCATCATACTTGGGGGGTTCATGTCATAAAAAAAAGCTCAGTGCCATGCTCCCTAGAATTGTAGGCATTGGTAGCTACTAGCATTTTCATCTAGTGTAACCCAACATCATATGAACTGAATACACCCACTAATAGTATCCCGACCCCTGCTGTTGTTGCTTCTTGTATGTTTACAAATCTCTGTGGAGTGCATTTCTTGTATTAATGTATGATCCAATGACTGGTCAAATGAGCTCAATATTTGGACTACAGTAACTACCGTATAACATACCTCCGGGAAGATCAATCATTACATTGGGTCAAGGAATCTCCTCTACCCATGTACCCATTTCAAGCATACACATGGTTCCATAAAACATTTAGAGAATCTGTAGATGTCAGGTTCCAAAGAGAAAGCAAAATATGTTACCTTTGAATGGCTCCCAAGGCATTTCTTCAGGATAGTTTGTTTGCTTGTATTTGATGTGCAAGTTACTGAAGACATCTCACACCACTGAGTTACTAAAACTGTGCTTGATTGTACAGGGCTTGAGATCCAGCAGCAGAGATGGCTTGCAGGAGTCCAAATCTACCCACAGGAACTGCTGGAACTGCTGTATAACCCATTGAATGACGTCCAATTGTGAGGGAACCAGGGCCTTTATCAAAAAGCACACGACCAATTTCCAGCACAATAGGACTGAGCCTACACGGTGGAAGCTGGTAACTAGCAGCAAAATACCCCTGCACATATCCATCCCCACTGGCAGGACTTCAAACCTAGGAAGTATGAGAGCATCCCAGTCAGAGAAACTGTAAGAAAATGTAAGAGAACCCAATTTCAGAAATTCAAAGAGGACAGTTTGATGATGAATGCAAAAGTGTTAAGTCCTATCTTTTGATGTCACAAGGGTTGACAGAGTTTTCAAGTGCACACATACCGAGTTGTCAGAGGAAGGATGGGCACAACAAGGGTCCCTTATGTGGTCATCTACACATGGAGATTCCTCTTGTGTATCTATGTTCCAAGGGAAGGTCACCCCATTTGTTTCATCTTTCTTCACCTGTCCAGAGAATGAAGTTGTTAAAATACCTCTGAATTGCACACCTCAACTGCCAACCATGCTATTTGCTTATCTGAAAAGAATCTCATTTTCTTGTGTGTGTACCACCCATGATTCTCAATCACATTGGTGAAACATGAGACTCATTCAACTTATAAGATGAACAAGTCAATATAAAGGATGCCCAACTTAAGACATGTACCTTCTTTGAAATTGATTCATTTTGATTCAAATCCCCACCTCTACATCCCTTCTTCCATTTGGCAACTTTGCGGCGAAATCCTACACACACCACACACAAGCACCCTTGTCTATGGTGCAAAGTCCTGTGAACATCACCCCATACACACCCACCCAAAAAAACCACTGCCTTTGCAAGTGCTCACATGAATGTCCCATTACAGAGGCCTAGGTCATTGAGCTAACTCCAAGACTCAATTGGGAACTAACCAGTTGTGAAAATCTAGCTCATACAAATCTTCTACCTTAATGCAATTAGATGCAACAAGATGTTCTAGGATCTGTATGGAGTTGTCAGATAGTAACCCACCCAATGGGCTTGACGGGTGTCTTGTCGTGTGGTGAATTGCAGTCCTTCCCATGGCAGCAATAATTAGGAAGCCTCTTTCCCCCTGACATTCCAGCCTTCTTCCTTTGAAACAGCGCCCCTGTGAAAAGAGTATACAAATTGGTTGTCAAGGAATTTTATGAAAGTGTTTCCCACTTTCTGAGAGACAAGGAAACAGCAGATAATGCTGTCACAAACACAAATGTGAAGTACCTTTGGACAACTGTATCTTGTCGTGTTTATTGTTTATATTGGCCATCTCAGCTAGATCTTCTTGTCTACAATGAGCTTGTGATGTCTCTGGCTTCTGATCATCTGCCAAACCCAAGACATCAACTGCACTCTTGACAGTATGATGCCGCTTTGCTTTGTCCACAGCCTCTGCACTCGATGTTTGTTCCCTTGCTTTACTCTCTGCCATGACTTGCTCTACAGGAGCTGCACAGAATCCCACAACACCCAACCACACACACAACCCCACTGTACATCATAACCCATTTCCCTGTAATTCTAAATTGCTTATGTGTGATTTTGTATATAACTCCTCTTCACATTTGGTCTGGAACCTGCCTTAGACTTTACATCCTCATCCAAATACATGACTGCTACATTGTTATATGAGAATAGGTAGCAGTTGACCTTTGCAGAACAACAAATTTCATGTCAAGTATGAATAGATTCTGAAGACGAAATAGGAATTGAATTGGAAGTAATACCACTGCGTTTGATCTTCGCCTTCTGTGAGCTTCTAGGATTGTAATGAATAATCTTTGTCTTCTTGATCCTGCTTGATCTTTTGGGTTCAATCTGTTTCACTTCCAGCTTCTTGGCTTCCTGGATTTTGGGTTTGGCAGCTCCTGGAAGCTGATCACTGGCCTCTGCACCTCCAATGTACAATTAAGCTTAAGAGATGTTCTGACAATAACATTTGCTGGTCAAAGAACTGCAGAGTGAGAGAAGGTGAAACTTAAAAGAGGAATGGTGGAAGATGGTGACCTGGGGAATGGTATGGCAGACCTGCTGCAACACAGAGTTTGGAAAAGTTGGACTCCACACACTGTAGAAAGTGATGGTTGATGATGTTGCCCTTATTGAGTTCACGACAGTTGCGCCAAACAAGTGCAACATCAGCAAATGCTTGATCCACCCTGGTGTAAACCTCACCTTTCTCCAACCTCTGCTGAATTGTACCAAGATCCATTGGGTTTTTCATGAGCTTGCAATAGTCCTACATTCCACATTAGCCGGCCACAAAAAATTCCTCAGGAGAAAGTTGCGGGCTTTTCACTGCTGGATAGATCTCTTCTTTAGCTCTTTATTCACTTTCCCCCAATTTATGCAAGAGATCAAGAAACCCAAAAAAAATTCATACTGGTATGCCAAGTTGGACTGGATTAACTGGCTTAGTAAATGAGTCAGCCTCCATCCTCGTCACTTGCTTCAGTACCTACAATAACCACTGCATTTTCATGATCTTCCTCTTGGCATGTTAGCCTCCAAATTCACAAACCAATAGTGCAAGTAAGGAGATCAAAAGCTGGAGGATATGGAAAAAAGCACCGAAAGAAAAGTCTTCAGTTGACAACAATCTGGGCTTCTGGAGAGATCAGCAGCAGTAGTGTATGAGTGCTCTTCAGCTCTGACATCCAGGGACATTGACAGTGGGACATTGTCTCCATCCTTTTTCTCTGGCTTATTCATGTGGGTTTGTGACACCCCGCATGCACCACAAAAAATGCTTTTTGAAATCTTGATGGGGGAGTTGACTCTCTTGATGGGTAGCACAATCTCCAAGGACCTCAAAGGGTAATCAGTACCACAGTCAAGAGTTTCTTTCTCTGTTGTGTGGAGGCTCATCACATGGGTGACATCATGTTGTCTGGAATTCAGAAGCTGCATACCAAGCACAGAACTGTCCTGGTGTGTCTTTGATTTGTCATTTGTGTTGACAGTCAAGCCACCAGTCTGGTTATGAATCAGACCCTCACAATTGTCACTTTCTTTGACAATTTCAACAGCTTCTGTTCTCTTGCTAGTCTGACTATGGTACAGTAAGACCCCCTGGTCATCATCATTGGCGGAATTCAGCATCTCACCTTCAATCAGTGCCATTGGTTTCACATGCAGCTGCATTTCACTGTTACCCTCTACAACCAGCTTTTGCTTCAAGCTTTTCCTCCAAACTCCTCGTGGAGCTCGCTTCCTTTTGTTCTCACCCCGAAGCAAGGGCATAGACCTGTTCTCAGTCTCCACATCATCATCGTCATCATCATCATCATCATTATTATCCGAATTTGCTTTCAAACATTTGAAGGCAAGTGGTGGTGATGAGACTGGAGCTGCTATCTCCTCCTCTACACTCTCCAATTTCTGTAATGGCCTAAGTGCCCTGGTGCTTCTTGACCACCTGCCGTCCATCCCCTTCTTCCTCTTCAACCTTGGAGGTTGTTGTAGCTTTCTGTAGTTCCCAGGTCTGTTGCTGCACTTCAAGATGATGTTACTACATTTTGTCACTCCAATTTGTGAACCTCCAAAAACTCACAGCTGCCTGCAATTATGAGATAGAAGAAAAAAAGAGCCTTTAAAAGAGCTTCTGAACAAGGAGCAAGGGATTTCCCTGATCTGAAAGAACTGCTGTTTGTGTTACCCTGAAAAATGGTGATCATCAAACCAGCACATCTAACATCCATCGCAATCATCAAACCAACATATCTGACACACAATCCTTTCTTCTTCAATGCTTCCATCACATGAGTTCCGAACCCTTTGCTCCCCTTTCTCTCTTTCTTGCTTTCTTTCTCTCAACTTGTAGGAAAGATGCCTCCAGCTCAAAATGTAGTTATTCTTCCATTACTTCTTTGTTGAAACCTTCTTGGTTTCTTGCCCCCATTTGTGAACCCTGCTCATTTTCCAGTCTAGTTGCAACAATGAAATCCAGTCTCTCTGCAAGATGTAACAGACCTCTTTTTTCCTTTCTTTTCTTTTCTTTTCTTTTCTTTCCTCTTGCTCAATTTGTGAATCTCCTTTCTTGCATTTTCTTCAACATTGAAAACTCAAAGGAAAATTCCATTGAGATGAGAAGAGTTTGCCACAAACCAGAAACTCTCTCTCTCTCTCTCTAAAAAATACAATTGAGAAACCATTGGAACTAAACATGGGTGAGTGAAGATTGTCTGCTTCATCATACAAGAATACGAATTGTGGGTGGATGCAAATGCGAATTGTGGGGTGGAGACGAAGGGATTCAACGAACAAAGAGAAAATTGCACCTTAGCTTAATTCTCCACAGCATTTTCCGCCAAATGGGTCATTGCGAAACTTTATTTCCAGGAGCAATGCTGCAAATCCCGCCAGAAGGAATGTGCAGAGCGGGGTCGATGTACTCGTATCTCGAAGTTTCCTTCCCCATCGTCCTCTAGAGTGCCATCATCGTCTAACGACCTCTCTGCCATGCTGTGCAGCAGAAGCACCAGCAGGTAGGGTCGAAACTAACCGCACGGCAAACCGCAACAGTGAACCGCGCGGTGAAGAAGCCCGGTGGGTGGGGGGGAAGCTCAACTTTCATCCATCCCAAATTCCTCTGTGAACATTACACATAACGCCATGGATGAAATACAAGATCTCATCCAAGGTCTAATCAAGATATGTTCTCATCTGTCTGGGATGCATTTCTCATCCATTCCGGACTTAATCGATGACATCCATCCTCGTGATCACTTTAGGATCACCAGAGTAACGGCATTCGTATTTCATCTACATCTATCATCCATTTGGATGTGTTTTCAGTGTCAGTAATCTATTTTCCTTTCATCCTCAAGTATTCATCTATGTAGATTTGATTTGATTTTTTTGGGCATTATGCTCTGTTATTTCATCTCATGTATCATCCATATGCAGCGGACATCATCCATATGGATATCAATCATTTGGATCGGAATATCATCCATATGGATGGGGATTCTAATTAGTGATATCTACTGTGTAATATAATATTTCATCCACATCGGTCATCCATTATGGATTGATACTGAGATTATATAATCCGAAGGAAAATTTCATCCAGAACATGAAATTATTTTCTATCCGTCTGGGATTCATCACCTTTGTCTTCTTCTTGCTGGTGGTGGTGGTGGTGGTGTGTTATATCATCCATGTGGATGTATTTTTTGCAGGTACTCTGTTATTTCATCCATTTGGGTTCATCTATATAGATTAAATTCTTAGCATTACATCTCATACATCATCCATATGGATCCAGATTCTTATTAGTATCTACAATGCAACATTTCATCCACATTGGCCATCCACATGGATTCGATTCTGAGATTATAATAATCTGAAGGAAATTCCATCCAGAGCATGAAATTATGTTTTCATCCATCTGGGTGGATGATATCACCTTCGTCTTGCTCTTGCTGGTGGTGGGGTGCTTGTGGTGTTGTGTTGTTTCTTCGTGCGGTCGAGGTTTGTGGATTAGGGTTTGCTTCGTTGCTGTAAAACCTTGTCTGTATGACGATGATCTAGAGCTGCTGCTGCTGATGCTGATGCTTGCTCACTTGTGAAGCTCTCGTTTCAGCATTTATTGTTATCTGCATGAGCTTCATGTAGTCCTCCAGGAGACCGGTTTCCAAAACAAGCCGCGGAGAGGTTTCATTTGCAGTCACGGATTTGTGATGGCACCTTTGCTGGAGAGAATGCCGGAGATAACAAGGTAGAAGAAAGCACAGAGAGAGAGAGAGAGAGAGAGACACACACACACACACACCAGAGATAGAGAGTATTACGTAGAGAGGTTTTTTTTATTTCGGAGCAAAATGGAAGTAACAGGCGGTGGGGAGTACGTGGTGGGATGCCGTCTGGCGATTAAGACGACGTTCGGGGAGGATATTGAAGGCGCCGTCTTAGCGTACGATAATTCCAGCAAAATTGTGGTTATTCATATCTTTCTTTCCGACCTAATTGGATCGGTGCTTTGATTTTTCTTTTCTCTGGTTTTTTGCTTCCACATGTAGAGATTCCAGTCTAAGGATGTGATTTCTGGAACAAGTACTGCAGTGCAATCATCTCTTTTTCTTTTTTCTTTTTTTCTTTATTTCGTTACTTTTATTTTTTCACAGAGTTAGAAGGTAATTTTTCTTTTTCTTTTTAGCAATTTGTGATGATATTCTCAATTGTGGACTGTTCTTTGCATGCTGATTTTTTTTGGCATTTTTGCCTGGTACTTGAGTGATCTTGTCTTGGAAGAAAGCTCTTGTTAATGCTATGACAACAGAGAGAAGTGCTCTCTTTATGCTGGTAATTCAGCATGAAATGAATTGAATCTGGTGTCAGGAGGCACTTCTTGGTAGTAAACTGTTACTTCATAATTTGCACCTGCAAATTCAGTACTTCCTTGGCTGCTTGACAGGGGTCTTGAATAAACCCTAATCTACTTAGAGTTGCCATGCCAGAGGACTATACTCAAAAGGTGGCACTGTGTTGTTCAACATGGTGCCATAGGGAGTAGTGTGGTAAAGGTCTTGCAGCACCACGTCATGAGAAAGCAATAGGTGTCAGTCACAACTTATGCATTCAGCTTCAATGTAAAACCAATACCTTTCTCTAGACCTTCCTTTGTATACAGAATGACTCCATGCTAGATGTCACCCTTCACTGTCAATCCAGCCAGAATGTGGTCAATAACTCTCAACTGGGCATCCAAAATGTGGCACACATCTGAGTCCTTGGGGCAAGAGCAGACACCATCATTGCTGCTGTTTGGTGGTTAGAAAAGTCCAACTCCAAAAGTTGTGTTATCCCTAAGATTGTGTGCATCACACAGTCATGATTCCTTGTCACACTTTGTGTCATTCTTGTTTTTCTTCTTCTTCTCTTCTTTGTTCTTTGTATATATGCAATATTTGCATGTGTGCTTCCTTGACCAGAAAGTAAACAGGAAGGCAGTTCAGGACCCCGGCGGAACCTTCGGTTTCTGAAGGTTAACTATGTGAAGGATGTGACACTACTGGGGCAAGCTGAGGAGCAATTTGAGTTGAAAACCCCCTACCTTGACATGACCAGCCTACGGAACCGTGAAGAAGCTGCCATCAGGTATTTCTTCTCCTTTATTCTCAAATCAAGTTCACTAGTCTTTTGAAGAAGTATTTTTCACTGAGCTTCACATCTTAGACCAATGCCCTGTCAGAATGTATCTAGAACCACCTGACCTCTATGACCCTACAGGCTATGCAAAATATGAAGGATAATAGCCTATCTTCCCTGCATCCAATTGTGTTACAGAATATGGGTACAGTATCCAGTGTCCAGTCCAAGAGCATCTGACACCAGATGATCATACTTATGATTTAGATCTTCAGTGAACTCTCCATCTGGTTAATTTTTGGATATATCAAGGAAGGAATATGTGTTAATTTGAACCCTTAATTGCCTAGCTGACATGCTGAACCTTGTTTCCTTCAATTTTGTGAGAGTGTTTCTGGAATTGTTTAGGATAATTCACAGAGACGTTGGTATACATGTCCTGGTAGGAGAGTGTAGAACAGAAGGCAAGCATTGTTCAGAAAAAACCAAGTGGCTGTCAAAGACCAAAGAGAGTGGGAAAGAAAGCAGAGAACAGAAAGCAGGTTTTTCTTTCTTGCTCTTTAGACTTAGCCTGCTTGTCCTTGTGGGAATCTTGCAGGCAAGCAGAGGCAGAGGCTGAGAGGTTTGGAGTGGGAGTCACACAGGAAGCCCAAGACATTTTTGATGCTCTGTCTAAAACGTAAGTCCTCATTTACTTTCTGTAATTCATTATTTCCTGCCATAGACTTGGCTGGATCTGGAGGAGAGTGAAGCAGAGAGCCTTCTTCCTCATTTACTCAAGTCCTTGTTAGTGTGTATTTTAGTGACTTTTTTGGGCTGGACTATTATTGCCTGCTACACATAGGGTCAATGGATATTAGTGTCCAAGAAGGTTGACAAGCCATTGGAATTCAAGAATGACTCTCATGTTTCTCTAACTTGGCATCTTCTTAATGCTTGGTCAAACTTCTCATCTTAGGACTCATGCTTCTATGCAAAGTTTTACTTTCTGTCAGAATTTGAGTGCAGCTAACACTGGTATGGTGGTGAACAGGCTTCCAGTTAGATGGGAGAAAACTGCAATACTGGTAATGAATGAAGTGCGTGTGAGTCATCCTTATCTTCCTGATGATGTCATTGGTGGCCCACCTGCTGCCAATGAGCGAGTCCGAAAAGTGGTAAACTCTTGTTTATCCCATGCCAGGATTCTGCTTTCTATTGCCAATTTTTAGGGAGCTGGTAATATGAAGCCCTGAACTAAGCCTCAAATAGTCTGTAACAGGACTTTTGTTCAAAGTGAGTATGGAAAATAGTCTGGAGAATTCCTTGTGCCCTGCTCAGTGAAGTAGTGCATCTGACATATTTGTTTCTCAATAATTATTCACACATGCAAGCATAATCCTTGCAGGGGTGAGCAGTAGATGATACTGGTCGCTTTGTCAGACCACTGTTATGGCTATGAAATGATCCTCTGTGGATGAACCATGCATCCACAGTTGAATTTCACATTGTCACTCTGAGTGATCTATCTATGAGTTTTTAATGAACATATCTGCAAGCAAATATGCTGTTGTGGTTGTACTCTGGTGAATCAATAGTTTGACCCTTCTCCAGCTGGAAGCTCAGTACTTAATGTGTTTTCATCTGCTGGAGTTTATATGACTTGAATGGGTGTGTTTTGCAGTTGGAATTGGAGAGGAAGAGGTTACATTCACGAGTCAATGGATAAGAAGGGTGTGATGGAAGAACTTCTGGCAAGCCTCTCCTATGTTCGTGGGGTTTTGTGCAGGGTGGGCGGTGGCAAACTTCCAGTCTTCACTTCTGACCCCTCAGCCACAAAGGTGGCCGGCTTTGCATCCAAGTTTTGTTGCTCAAATTTTTAGGGGTAGCTTTCTGACCAGTGACATGTTGCCATGTGAGTTGTTACATGAGTTATTGGATACCCTTGGCCTGCACTGATTTGATGCAGAATGTGTTACATTCTTAGCATTCTTCATTTACATTATTTTCTTTTCAATTGCTTGTTGGTGGGTGTCCTGAGAGAATTGTTGTGGGTTTGTTGCAACTCAGCTGAAAGCTGTCATGTGCATCATCTCCAAAAATCTGCATTGCAGGTTGGTTTGATAATCCACTTGGAGTTCTTAAACACCAAGAAATGCTTTTCTGTGCTGCAGGCCATGTGAAAGCTTGTGATGAATTCAGCCATTCATGGTCCTACTCCATGGATATCTCTTGTACACATCGGCAACCAGTTGATTAAGTCTCATGTTGTAGGAGGTACCTAGAATGTGGAGAATCAAGGCAAAAGGGGGCTTTAGTTGAGTTTCATTTCTGCTGTGATGAATAAAAACTCATGCTGGTTTCCTTGTGAGTATGTGGTGAAATTTTTGCTGATTATGTGCATGCATCTTGCCTCTATCTTTATAAAGATACTATTCATTTTTAGAGCTGTCTCTTGTAAGAGGGCTGAGAAGGGTTGTAGGCCTTGCAAAATCTTATGAAAGCTCAATTGGTGTTTGGAAGCATAACCTGGCTGTGAAGCGTGACTTGACCCTTTCTATTGTGTGCTTTCCACATTTTTATTCTTGCGGGATTGGGGTTCAGCCAAATTGTCAACAATGAGGCTGATGTGGGTACCCAGTGTGGTATTTGAAGTCTTGTTGTGATGTGGTTGCTTTTACTCTCTTAGATACAGTTGGTTGGCTGTCCTTGAGCTGTCTGTGTTTGATGAAAATAGCTTTGGTGTGTGTCCATGCCATTCCTTTGTGTTTGTTAGCATTTCAAGTTTATCACATCCCTGTCTTCAATTCTCTTGAAATCTCTATTAATCTCAACACTCATGTGGTTATTTCATAACATCACTACAGATGCCAGTTGAGAGGATTTATGTAGTATATCAAGCTATCTTATTGAGTGGAGACTATTGCCATCTTTGGATCCATTCCTTGCTGGCCAATCGCAAACATGCCCTTTCCTTGCATGCTTGGATTGTATTGGGTCATGTCATTTGTGGTTGTCTGACTGCAGACATAGGTTGTGTATGCCTAATAAATGTTTTTGAGCATCCTTGGCATGTGTCGGCATCCTTGTCATGGCAGGTACTCCATCGATGTCTTACCAGAAAACCCTAGAACCTCAAAAAAAACAGTTACATTAAAGTTCTTCTGGTGTTGTGTTTTGGTGTTCATTTTCTATAACCAAGAAAGTTGCATTGTGAGGAGATTGTGCAGAGAGGAGGAGGCAAAAGTTCAAGAGGGAAAAATAAGGGAGCATTGCAAGTCCAAACGGCAGAATAACAACAGATGTTCAAACTGAAAGGTCAGAGCAACAAAACTTTGCTGCTATGTGTCTAATTTTTTTGGAGCAGCATTTCTAAGACCCAGAAAGCTTCTCTTAAATTTTATTTATTTATTTATTGGAGTGTCAAGATTCATTAGGGAAAATATGCATGAAGCTTTGCAGATTATTCTATTCTGTTTTTGTCACTGGGAATGACCTTTCAACGATGTCCCTGCACATTTCATGACATTTTGTGACAGTGGTATTTATTAGTTAATGTTGAAATAAATGGGGATTTTATAAAATACCTAGACTCAAATTGCATGTTTTGAAGTGATGGGTGATGTTTTTTTTCCATTTTGTCTTTCATTGACGAGTTTGCTATCCAAGTGGCAGATATCCTTTGTGAGGTTGCACTTCCCTTGCCATACATTCCGGCTGGGAGTATAAATGGAAAGGTATGTTCTCTGTGACAACTTTCAATCTAATTGTAAGTGCTTCAACCATTGTTTGCAATTCATACTCAAGGAAGATTTAGCTTGGTGTGAGTTATAGCAAAAATGTACGGCTAAAATTATTTCAATCCTTGTGGTATACTTCTAAAATCAACCATCTTATGTTGGTGTTGTGTCTAAGTGACATTTGCACACCTATATCACAATTGGCCCAAGGGGGCCACATACATCACATTTTATATCATGAAGTCAGTTTGTATGTATCGATGTATTATGACATGTGATGATTGCTACTCAGTGTGTGAGTGCAAGTTGTAGTGATCAATTCAAGAGTGCCATATGGCAATGATACAATGGCTATAAGCAGAGGTATTACTTGTTATTTGTGTGGTGATTTGTGTTAAACAGGTATCAATAACCAGCATTATTCACATCCACGGTGTTTGGACATGTTCCGAGTTTGGGCCTGCGTGAATGAACCAGCAATACCCACCAGTGGACCAAGTAGGATGGATGGATGGATGGATGGATGGATGGTGTGTGGACAAGAAACACTTTTTCCATTGTACCTGTTAGATATTGATATATATTTTGATATGTGTAAGGTATATGTGCACTTAAGAAATTGAGGTAAAGCACTAAACACTTAGGCTATTTTGCCTTAACTAGAAGCCAATATTATGCACACACAAATCATTATTATTCTTTACCAGTCATATTGGTACATGTTGAGAGGTATTTTGTGTAATAATCCATGTAAGCTATACATGTGCTACTTATTATTTTTCATCAATTGAATCTGATCAAACACATGCCTACCTGTTGTAGGCCAACTTATTGGGTGCTTAGAACATCCCCACTAGTGCTCAGTATGTGACCCTGCACATTAAAATCAGATGAAGAAAAGTCATAGAGCACTCGGAGAACATTTGTAGTGTATGTGGAGGGCACCTTTGATCCATCAATTTCCCTCCTAGAAATTGGCAGGGTTATTATGCCTACTCTTCAAAGATGGGAGGGAAATTATGCCTACTTGTAGGGGTAAGAATCCTCCCACTATTGAAGAGTAGGCATAAGGACCCTCCCATTCATACTCCTTGTGATCTACATAGGTTTGGTTCATGATAAATTTTGCCTCGTGCTTTAAGAAAGGTGATGGCCATGGGTGGGGGACATTCCCAAAGTGTGGGGCCAGACAATAGCCTAGTCCAGCCCCGCATTTTGGGAATGTCCCAGACCCTAGGGCTTTACCCTATACAAAATATGCCAGTTTAGCTTAGGAAAATGGTTTTGCTCTTGCATATGTGCTCAATTTGCTGTTTGCTCAGGCTGATAAAGGCACAGCAAAGCTGTGCACCTGCTCGAGAAGAGTGTAATAAATATGATCTGACTGCTGCTCCCTGTTTTTGATTGGCCAAACACTAACATTCGTGCTAAATGATTATGCCATTTTTCTGTTAATGTTAAAAAGCATAGAAGGCTGATGTGATGTTTGTCGCTCTTGCTTGTGTCACATCACTCGCATATGACATCATAATCTTTCAGGGTAGAAGATTATGCTACTAGAGTATAATATCATGATTGGCATGTCTCTCAATCATTCACCACACCAATGTTAGCCTTATGGAATAGGCTCATGGCTGCCCGCTATGCTGGGTGTTGCCACTTGTCTTGCCAAGGTGGCTTACCCAGCATAATGGGCAGCTGCTTGCCCGTTCCATGATAGATAATGATTGGTCCAGGTGGTTTCCCACTAGTAGTGGTTCCCACATATTTGCAGTTGCAGTTTCAGTTTTATGGGTGTGGTTGTAAAAAAAAGTAAAGAACTAAACTTGGATGTAAGAAATATTTTGGCAAGGTCACATACTAAGCACTGGTGGGGGATGCTGTTAAGCTTTGACATGCTATTTGAATAAGGTGCAACCCAATGTTGGTCAGGTCTGGCTGTGATTGTTTAGTGTTGACCAGGGCTGGGGTTTAGGGTTTAGCATATTAGATATGATAAACACTAGGTAGAGGCCTATATATGGCAAAGAGGGGGGTGGACTTGCTCGAAGAGTATAAACTTCATCACAATATTTTAAATGAGGAACATCCATTAATAATTAGTGTTAAACTCAATGAAAATGAGTTTGGATTGGTGTAAATACAAAAAAATATATTATTGTGCTCATAAGGAAAAAAATCTATAAATTAAATCAAAATTAAAATTTAAATGAATTTCTCGCCCACAGTGATTGGTTGCAACTCAAATGCTATTGAGTGGCTGGTCACAATGATTGGTCCACATATGATATTTAACCCTCTCCTTCAATGTATCTAGTCTCACATTTGTAAATAGTCTAATGAGTGAACATGCAAAAACTCGACGAATCCTCACACATTGTTCCTTTGCTTTTGGAGCTTGCAATGCCTTAGAAATTGCTTAATTTGATAGAGGAATGGGGGGGAAGAAGAAGATATGGGGTGTTTGGTGTAACGGTTTTACATTGTCCATATCAAAAGATACATTCACCCATTTGTTTGGTGCATGAGGGTTGGGTTGGGTTGGGTGGGGTGAGGAATTATAAGGTTGTCGGACTTTTTTCTTGCCTTCGAGAAAACTAAAAGGAGAAGAACTAAGGGTACCTACTAGCTTGCATTACGGCACCTAGTACCTACTAGAAAGAAGGAGAGGAGTTAGGAAAGGGAGTTTTGTGATGCATGTGAGTGGTAGAAGTAGGCTATCATTACTAGATTTTGTAATTGGGAAGAAAAGAGAGCATCTTCTACCTAAGAGAGAGGCCAAAGGTGCTTGGCCATTCTCATAAGTAGAGCATTTGTCCCCAAAGGGATTGGTGGGTGGTGGTGGTGGAAAATAGCCAAGTTTACTATCATATATTAAAAAAATGATATGTTTTTATATATTTTTCTATTTGGGTTTTTTTCCCCAATTTTGTGATATCTTAAATTTGGCCTTTTTTTTCCAAAAAAATAGAAAAATTAATGTATTATACCTGAGTTCTTTTATTCTCATAATTCTGATTACATGAAAGTGGCTAATATATATATCCAGTGATTTTTGAGGGGTGATTTTCTGCTATTTTTCAAAAAGTTGAGAGAAACCTGAATTTTATTATTTTTTTCCCCAATGTGAAATGTGTTTTGTTAGAAATTAGCCACTTTTGTGCAATCAGAATGATGATACAAAAAGAACTCAGGTATAATAAATTAATTTTGCTATTTTGTTGGAAAAAAATGGAAAAACTTTAGACATAAATTTATTTTTATTTTTTAAAAAAAAAACACACACACACACACACACACACACAACCACCAAATAATTTTTTAATAAATTATTATTAAAATTATTTTAAAGGAAAATTATATATTAGAAAATTAAATTTTTAAAAAAAATACCACCTTCCACCGATCCAGCCACAGCATATTCATCATATCATGTGACAAACACACAAATCTAGCCTAGAGCCTAAATTTAAAAAATAATAAATCATAAAAAATAATTATAAAAAAACTGGAAGACAACCGATTGTTTTAGATGATGAGTGTGGCAAAACATTTTTCACCGAATGCAAAAAAAATAGCTCTTACACACAAAGTTGCTCACATTATAACACAACATGTTGAGTGCTGACACCAATCAGGGGAGAGGGAGAAACAATGAAGAAAATGCGCATATACACTTACGCAATGTATGTAAGAAGTAAGAAGAATGAATGAAGTCAACGAGAATGTCACAATGTGTAAAGCAAATAGAAACGAAAGTTGTTAACAAAAAAAGTTGTTCCCAGACTCATGTTTTTTGTTGCAGCTTTTGCAGTGTTCTGTTCTGTTCTGGGAGATCAAGATTCTTAACAATCCCCCAATCCTAAGTTAGCTACTCTACTAGTGTTGTTGTAGTTGTTGTTGTTGTTAAGAAAACGTAAATCGCACAACCCATGTTGGCTGGTGTGGTGCAGCGCAGCGCATCATTAACGGCACATCATCATCAAATGTGTAGCGTAAACATGCGCTTCTTTACTTGTTGACAAGTTTTTTGAAATTGCCCTAAAACGCAATCAATCGGTGTAAAAGTACTTTCCAAAGTCTGAAGAGGATCATGAAACAGACATGATTTTTGTGAGACAAATTTTTTTGGTGGGGGAAGGAAAGAAAAGTTCTGGACAACACAATGCAAATTGGAATCTAGCTAACTTGCTATAAACTATAAACTGGTGTTGTGTGTAGGGATTTTTTTATTTTTTTATTTTAAAAAAATTTCAAGGTTTTGAAAGTTTGGTGAAATTTTCCAAAAATTTTTAGCAATTTTTTAAAATAATTTTACACTTTAAAAAAATTCTAAGGGTTTTCTTTTGGGTGGTCAACATAGTGTGAAAATTCACCACCATAAAAAAAACCACTGCTTATGTGGGTATTTGATTTGTTAATAATCCCTAGTTATTTGTTGATAACCCCTCGTTCTGGAAATTTTTAAATCAAAGAAACTGCCAGTTTCAATTTTCTGGGAAAACAATTCAAATTTTTAAATTATAAATAATAATAGTAATAATAATAAAACACTCTGGTTCCAGTTATTTCAAAAACTCAGAGAACCTGGGGTCTTCATCAAAGAACCGCCCTGCTAACCGGACAGCGGGTTTGGTGCCATTTTGGCCGGTTATTGGATTGTTTTCATAGCTGCCGAAACCCGGCTAGGTTATTTCTTTATATATACATATATAAATAGTGGGTGTCATTCAGGTTATCAATATCTAAAAAATTGGGTGCCAGTTAGGGTAGCAGTATTCTGGGATAATAACCATCGGTTATACATTTAAGGGTTAGGTTTTCAAATACCCAGTTGATAACCGCAGCTCAACATGCCAGTTATAGGGTTTCTTTTTAAGGATTTTGTGATGTAGTCAAAGTGGCAATCATCCAGAAATTAATTTAGCCAAATTTGGCTACATGTTAAAAACCAAGTTAGGGTTTCTTTTAAGAGAAGGTAAACAAGTCTTACCCAAAAAAAAAAAAAAAAAACCAAGTTAGGGTTTCTTTAAAGGTTTTTGGGATAAAGTCAAAGTGGGGGGGATAATCCAGAAATTAATTTAGCCAAATTTGGCTAAATTTTAAAAACCAAGTTAGGGTTTCTTTTAA
>Ga0116227_10003376_pt1 | contig 35558 bp, 26 predicted proteins | sample S1TSphgellanicum_FD_89693 | JGI IMG/M metagenome (GOLD analysis project Ga0116227, IMG submission 89693) | Host-associated microbial communities from peat moss isolated from Minnesota, USA - S1T2_Fb - Sphagnum magellanicum MG | ecosystem: Host-associated > Plants > Peat moss > Unclassified...
ATCATTGTTTTGCCATCGGTAATAATGATCTTCGCATTGGGCGACTTTACTAGTTCTTTAGTTACTTCTATGCTCTTAAATTTAAGCAGTTTATCGGTCAGCGATGCGTTGATGGTGTTCTGGTAATTTTTAAGTGAGTTGGCATCTATCTGCATGATCAGTGAATCGTTCTTCTGTTTTTCGAGTGCAAATTTTAGCTCCTTTTCCTTGGTCTCAATTTCAAAATCCTCCTGGTCGCGTTTTGTTTGCAGTTCCAGTTTGGTTTGTTTGGCTATCTGTTCGGCCTTGGCCTTGTTCTCTATTGCAAGCAGTACCTGCGCCGGCATATCAATGTCCTTCACCAGCACGTCGTCCAGGATAATACCATATTGCGAAATAGCTGTTCTTAATTGGTCCTCTATATTTTTCTCTATTGTTTCACGCTCGCCCAACAGTTCTATGGCGCTATACTTCATCGTATATTCCCTCACAATGGCCATGAAGTTATTGATGACTATTTTTTTGCCGTAATCCATGCCCACATTCGTATAGATCTCAGGTGCAGCTTCGGGTTTTATATGGTACAGCACGGTAAGGTCCACCTTTACTTCAAGACCTTCTTTTGTAGGTGGCGTAAGGGTCGTAGAAAATTCGTTGATACGTGTATTGAACTTGAGGACCCTTTCTGCAAAAAAGTTATAATGATGACGGCCTGGTGTCAATACGCCGGGTTGTATCTTCCCCTTCCTGATAACGACACCTACCTCGCCGGGGTAGATGGTCTTGCAGCCAGTGGCGGCCGTGGCAAATAACAGGACCAAAGCAGTGTGTGTAAATACGTTTCTCATGCTACATATTTTTGTTGCAGCAAGGTATATTTCGTTGAGTTAAAACATAGTTAATTACATATTTAGCCGTGTTAAACTTTTAATAATGAATGTGGCTATTACGTTCGCGTGTGCTGTAGAGAAAGGCTATCTGAAGTTCCAGTTGTCTTCAGACCACTTTTCTAAAGCCTCGGCCCGATACCGTCAGCAATAGCTTAGTCATTTGCACCTCGAAAATGCAGGGGCTGTTACTTTATGCAAAGATAAGGCATGGTGCACCTCAGTTTTGTAACTACTAAAAACATGATCTGATCGATATCTGTAATTACCACACACCGGTTATGTCCCGCTTGTGGTGCTTGATGTTATTTATCCGCCTATTAATACTGTGGGGCAGCCAAGCACTATGCTTCCACCATGGGCTGTGGTATCTCCCATTCTCGCGGCAGGTTTTCCGCATATCCTCACAGTTGCAGAGCCCCTTACTATAGTGTCTGGTGGCCCAACGCAAACAAGGCTGTCTCCCATCACCGCTGCGGGTAGTTTGCCAATGAGCACGGTCGGTGCGCCCGGTCCTATTATTGGTCCGCCCACATGTGGTATAGGGGGCGTGCCCGGTGTCGCCATCGGGCAAGTATGCATGTCTGTTATTCTTGCTGCCATTCCCATGTCTTGCTAATTTATTAGTTGATCATCACGATACCACCTTTGATGGTGGTCTGTCCGGTTCCACTTACTTCTGCAGTAGCTCCTTTACCTGCAAAGCCTATATTGGCAGTAAGGGCAACATTCAGACCCTTTGCTGTTACATCACCCTGGGCAGATAATGAGATATTTCCAGTCGCCGTCAGCTTAATATTTCGCCCGTTGATGGTCACGTCGTTGTATGATGAGATACTGATGCCCGACGAACTCAATTTAATTTCATTGTCGTTCTGGTCTTTGATGTCAATGTACTTCGCATCGTCGTTCAGGCAGAGCGTATTACCCGCTGGTGTGGTTATCGTAATGATCTTCTTTTCATCATCAAAACTCAGTTTAAGACGAGACCTGGTGACCAGCGCTTTAATGTTATTATTGTCGGTGGGCTCTACAGGTGACCGCATTTTGCTGCTGTATACCGATCCCAGGATAATAGGGTATCTCGGGTCATCTTCCAGGAAACCAACTATCACTTCATCGTCCACTTCAGGATAGAAGAACGCGCCTGCTCCCGATGTTGCGTACCAACTGGACAGCCTGGCCCAAAAACCATTTTGCTGCGATGCTCCCGACGGGATATTTACCAATACCCGGTATCCCGACTCAGGATCTTGTGATATTTGCTTCACTTTGGCTACGTGCAGTCCTTTTATTGGCGGCAATTGTGCGGCTATGTCAAGGTCTTTTGTTTTAGGCAGTTCTTCTATAACCGCGGTGTCAAGACCAAATTTTGCTGTGGTGGTCCATGTACCGTCCTTGATCACCTGGTGTACAGCAGAGACAAATGCTTTGCCGCTAAATTTATTACCCACACCTGCCAGCTCTATGATACTTCCTGTTCTCACCAGGCCACTACCTGCAAAGGAAACACTTCCCTGAAGTGCGCTTAGCCGGGCTCTTAAAAGCCGGCCGTTGGCCCATGTCTGCAATTCATCTGTCTCCATGGGGGTGGTAGATACCAGCGTCAGATCTTTCTGATCCAGTGTTTTGGAAAGGCCGGAGCGGCTGGCATCACCCTGGGCATTGAGCACAGGTTCCACCGCGGTCCTTTTTATTAACGATTGTGTATTGGGGTCCCACGCCATTGCATCAACAGCGGGATATTGTTGTTCAGCATCAAGCGCTGCATTAAAAGATAGCATGGATTCGCCGGCTGCCACTTTCAATGCCGGGTCGGCGGTCAAATTGGGCTTACCTATGGTAACGCTGTCCCCGTCCATTGCAATTACAAAACCCAGAAAATTGGCCCTTGAGCGGATGAGGTCCCAATCGGTAGTTTGTTTCTGGAATAGGTGCTCCTGTACTGCAAGCGAATCTTCTACTGTTACCGTAATGCCGCTATATCCGTTCAAAATACTTTTTATGATGGCGCTGTCTGTTCTTTTACTGAATTCGGCATCGCTCCTGTTGAATGTAGTGGCTACCACCTTATGCTTACATAAGATGCGAAAGTTGAATGCCCCTTCTGTCATCTCCAGTCCCTGCTTAACAATTACCCCTTTGAATATCGTGCTCAACGGGCTGCTCCCGTACCCGGCGCGTATCACTAATTCGCTGCCGATGCTAAGATCGGTGTTATCGATCACAGGAGATGCATCAGTGCCCGCCTGCCCTCCGGAGATCACTACCTCGGCAAAAGATACCTGGTCCAGTTCATGACATGCTTGTATGTCTAGCAATTGATAACTGTCACTTATCGCTTTGCCGTTCACTTCAATGGCAATGGAAAGTACATCAGATATAGTATTACCCGTTTTTTGTTCGGTGCTCATATCTGCAAAGTAATTAATTTCAGTTGCAGTTAATAGACCCGACCATTACTTCCTGGTAAATTTGATCGGTAGAGAAATAGGGGTTACTTACGGAACTGGCAAGCGGCAATCTATGACACGGTTCGCCCTTTGGAATATCTATAAGAGAAGTGCCATAGCGATCCGTAGATCGCTCAACCTATAAGGACGAGTCAGAAAATAGGACTTCGCTGAACGGGGGGCGTCACAAACACTTTGCTGATCATCCTCGTTACAAACGAGGACAAAGGGATAATAAACACAATAATATCATGTTAAAAAAATGCAGAATGTTTTAATAAAAGCTGTTAATATTGTGTATCTACTAAATAATGTGTCAATAAATATAACCAATGCTATGTTACCAGCTACTAGAAAAATCCTAATGACTAATCCTGCCTTTAACCCATTTCATGATAAATTTGATATTTTAGAATTTGAGAAGGTTATTGGTAAATATGATTTAACTAATATGGAAGAATTAAACTCAATAATAAGTTCGTTTGTCTTCTTTAATAAATTTCATACAGACTTTTATCTACAAGTTGTTGAATTAATTAGGGCAACCGATAAAAACATTAAAAAAGTAATTGATTTAATATTCGTCGGATTTAACAGAAATTACTTTGTTAATCATCAATTATCATTCGAAGAAATAGCCACAACGAAAGAGGTTAGTATGATTGGTTATAGTGCTAGGAAAGTTAAGTCTGTGGATCCTACGCTAGGTGAAATTAATATTATTGATGCTTTAGAAACTGATACAGATGCATTGAACTTAATTTGCAACCTTCTAAGACATATAATATTAGAACCGTTTCCAGAAAGAGCTTATGAAAATCCAGTAGTACCCATTGAACTCTTTAAGTCTATCCACTTAAGTGCATCCGTATATTACACTTTAAAAAGTGTCTATGAAGATGGCCTATGGAATAACGGAGAGTTTAAATTTAATCGTGAAAATAATGCAATTCATATTGTGTTTCCCAATCAAACAAGGCTGTTATTATATAAGATAGGACACTTTAGAACCCAAGCCAATGCTCTTGAGCGTATATTTTTTCTCAGAAGGATTATTGAAGAAAAGTCTAAAATCGGCGTATCAATTGAAAATGCTTTGCAATCAACAAAAAAAGATAAAAAGATTAAATATGTAAATATTATTAATGGTTCTATTGTGGTCGGCCTGGCAAAAAAGAAGAGTTTAAAAGATCTAGATTCTGAATTAACAATAATCGGAACAATCGCTGCATACTACCCATTTATTGACTTATATGCTGACAATATTTCTGCACAGAATTTATCAATTAGTGACTTTGTAGTATTGTTATCTTGCATACAAGAAATACTTCAGAATGCACAGGATAACCCAATTGAAACCTCATTAATGTCATTAGATGACATGGCCAAATATCCAATAAAAATGGCTGTAAACGATCTTAAAAATTACTTGAATCAGCGAACGACTTATAGTGAAAAACAAATCAATTTATTTCTTCAAACTATTGCGTGCTCATTCGATGAAAGAATTGACATCTGGACAGCTCCAATACTTTTTTATGAGGGATTTTATTATTTTTCCTTTCTTTCACTGGGCAACCCAATAGTATTAAACCTAATAGATATTTGGCTTGAAAAAACAGGTTATCCACTTGAGAACCGTGGCAAATTATTTGAAGATTATATCAAAGCTCAGCTTACTAACACATTGAATAAGCGTAATTTTTCTTTTAAAATTGAGCATAGAAATAATTTTTTCTCGGATGGTTTAAAAGAGGAAGTTGATTTACTTTTTGCATTAAAGAAAATGGTTTTTGTATGTGAAGTTAAGTGTATGAAATACTCAACAACGTCAAGAGAGGATCATAATTCTTATAAAACACTCAAAAAGGCTTCCGAACAGGCAAAAAGGAAGTGTGCATTTATTCAAAAGGCGGTCGATGGAGATGATATTCTTAATGAAATGCTTAAGGACAAGACGATAGCACCTTTAATAATCATCAATTATCCATTATATACAGGATTAGACATTGATGGAGTTTCTGTTATAGACTTTCTTACGTTAGATAATTATTTTAGTTCGGGTTCTGTATCATCAGGATATTATAAAAAAGAACGCGGGGTTACCCAATCGGTCAGATCATCCACTGAAAAATATTATACCGATGAAGATAGTATGAATATAAACATACACAGTTTTGTCAAGCTACCTACTCCGGTATCTAGGCTATTAAAAGAATATAAAATTGTTACTTCTAAGTTTACTCCTTCTACATTTCCTTTTGAGGTTTATTCTGAGCACAGTTCTAAATTATAAATAGTAACAAAAACACATCCACCCTCATCAACTTTAGCCATTGCACTTTGCAGGTGAGGCTATCGACAATTCACGCGCATTGCTCTAAGCCACTTCAAATACTCATCCGCCTATCTTATTTTGGGTTTGAGAGTGCATTTCCTAATTAGTTTCAAAACTACTTTCCTATACAGAAAGTAACCAATCTTTTAAGCGGCACTATTATCAATGCTTTTGCTATAGAAAGCGATTCGAGGTAACATTATAGTACCAGAAAAAGGTCAAACACTAGCAAATGGAGTAAGCTAAAGTCAAATTCTTTCGGATAGCAATTTTTAAATAAATACTAATATATTAGGTCTCTATACTTCAAGTTATTAGTCTTTAGAGGTTTGGGTTCTAAAAACCCAGTCCCATATTGTAATCATCAAACTGAAGTTATAGCCCCATTTCTTGTGATGCGTTAAATGGTATTTACCCCAAGAAAAAAAATGTGTTATTCTACCGGTAATTTTAGGGTTATGATCTAGTAGTCCCTCACTTAGGAAAACCTCGTAGAGATAATGAAATATCAAGATGAAAATCCCAACCCGAGAATCAATAAGATAAATTAAAAAAGCAGGAATCGTCAACATAAAAAAAACGTCTAAACTGGCACGTATGCTACCAAAGTAGAAAAATAGGTAGTACCACCTAAACTTTAAATTGGCTTCTTTCTGGTAATTTATTTTGTGGTGGGCTAAGTGAAGTTTATAAAGAAAATTATACTGGCTTTTTATGCGTGCTAATCTATGCATCCAATATACCATCAACGTCCATAATAGAAATAGAGAGATAAATTTAAATATTTCTACTGTACTCATTTTTACTATCTTAGCGAATAAAGGATAACTAAAGATTATCAATCATGATAGAAAGATTAGGGCAAGAAGACATCCAAGAATTGAATTCAGTCTTTAAAAGTATTATTGAGAATCTTTCATATTATAATGACGCGGCGAAGAGAAACGAGTTGGGTAAATACACAGAAGAGGAACTTAAAAATAAAATAGCACAAGATCCTGATTCGGTTTTTATTGCGAAAGAGAACAATAAAATTGTAGGATTTTGTTTTAGTAAACAAGACGATATGTTGATTTGGCTAGAGTGGTTTGGCGTTATTGAAAGTGCAAGAAAAAAAGGCATTGGTAAGAGCCTAATCAAGTATTTAGAGAGTTCTATTAAAAACCGCAATGCTCACAAAATATGGTGCGACTGTCGGACAGGGAATATAAAATCTATCAGTATCCTATCATCATCAGGGTATTTACCCATTTGCACAGTTACTAACCACTGGTATGGTCAGGATTTTATTTTATGGCAAAAAGAAATTCGATAATTGTATTCTACCATGCTAAGTCCAGATTGGAAAAAGAAAGCCGCTGTTGCAACAGGTATTATCGGACTTGTTAGTTCAATTTTCAGTTTATTAACAACAGACTTTAGTAAGGCTACTATTCTTATCGGTGTATTAATATTACTTATTACGACCGTAATCATTCTCATTATTATTTATGTTATTCCCAAAAATAATTTGCCTCTTGGACTAGAGGCTGTTGCCGAAGAAATGGATAACAACAGTCTTGGCCAAACAATGAAAATTATTTTTCCCTGTGACAATGCATATTATAGAGAAGCAAACAAACTTGCAAAAGAAAAATTCGGAAAGAATTCTGTAAGTACTAGGACGGTAAATGATTGGCAAAAGCGCAATGAATTTATTTTAACCTGTCTCACAGACAAAAAGAAAATGGTTGGCTACTTTGACATACTTCCATTGAAAGATGATTTTGCAAATAAATTAATTTCTGGTGAGGTTGGAGAAAATGATATTCGTGCCGAACATATCTTAGCATTTCATGAAATCAAGAAAGCCAGCTACGTTTATTTTGCTGGAATAGCCGTTCAAAATACAAATTCAGGAAATGGTTGTATTCACGGTACTTACCTAATTTACGCCGCCATATTGTATATAAAAACATTTTATTCAAAGGGCAACCTGAAGAAAATATTGACAATTCCAACAAGTGATTGTGGTTTGAAAATTGCTACTCATCTTAATTTTACATTAGAAAGAGAAGGAAGATTAAGAAAGGATGGGTTCGATATTTTTTCAAAAGATTTCAATCTCGTAGAATTAGAGTTGTTAATCAAACAAAAGAAGCATTTATATAACCGTTTTGATACTAGTGCATATACAAATACATTGAGCCTAGTAACAGCTTAATTGGTATCTTCGTATACATAATCTTTAGTTATCCTTTATTCAACTATCATAATCTTCAGTTGAAAAATCTCTTCGTGGATGCTTAGTGCTCAATATCTGTCTTTGCTTTTCCTTGTTTACATGGGTATAAATTTGTGTTGTCATTATAGAACTATGACCCAGCATTGATTGTATATACTTTATGTCAACATCTTTTTCAAGGAGAAGAGTTGCAAAAGAGTGTCTAAAAACATGCGGTGTAACATGCATTGGAATCTTTGCGTTTTTAGATAAATCACTTACAATATATCTTATCGACTGATCTGATAATTTGTTATTAAAACGATTTACAAGAAAATAGTCTCCCGCTGCTTTAATTTTATCTTGTGATATCCGTCTGTATTTTTTTAATAGTGCTATTGTTTCCTTATTGCAAATTTGAATTATTCTTTCCTTGCTACCTTTCCCACTTATTATTACTTGGCCTGTGTTCAAATCAATTTGACTGTCTCTCAGGTTTGAAATTTCAGAGACCCTCCCACCAGTAGCAAATAAAAGTTCAATAACTACAATGTTCCTTAGTTCGGCAAAATAGGAATAGCTGTTATTTTCAATAGTTATGTTTGCTCGATATACGGATTTGAAAATTTTTTGAATCTCTTGTATGTTTAATACTTTAGGTAACTGTTTAGATTCCTTTATTTTTATTCTCATTTTTCTCAAAGGGTTCGTTGATATGATATCATCGAATTCAAGGTGATTAAACATGGCCTTAATTGTTGCAATTTTTCTTTTTATTGACTTTGGTTTTAAAATTGATATTGCTTCTAAGTAGCTTCGCAATTCTAATTTTGATATTGTGGTGATATCTAGACTGAAATTCCTGTCAGTAATGAATTTCTGGAGTTGGTTGAGATCGGTTTGATAAGCTCGAATAGTTTTGTCGCTTAAATTTTTTTCGAATTTGCAATGATTGATGAATCCTTTAATAGCTAGTTCAAGAGAAGACATTGTTATATTTTTAATTAGGTGAATGATTTTTTTTGACAAATATTATGGCCCTTATTCACGACATCATGTTATGAAAGAACTACTGTAAATATTATAACAAGATTCTGAATTAGCCATTGCAAGGGGATATACTACAATTCTCTTATTCTCAAAATTGTTTAAAGTAACTCAAGCATTTAGCCGTTACGGTAGACGCAAACAAAGGCTGATTTTGCATTTCTGTCTCACTAAAGTCAGAAAGCTTTGCAGCATATCGTTTCGGAATATTTTCATTATTAGCGGTACGATTTATCACACAAAATTGCGATGACGAAAAGTATAAAGTTTTACTTATTTGCGTCAAATCCCCTTTTTTATTTCAAAAATATCCTACTATTGCAATTGTCGTAAGTATTGCTCGTTGTAGCGTTTTGGACATATACAGCATATATACATAGCCCGTAAAGGGAGTCTCTTCAGTGCGAAAGCACAAAAAGGTCTTTAGATAGGCCACCGCCGCCAACTGGTCATGTTGGTTTTATCGCTTTTAATTTTTTGAAAATGTTACTGCATGAAATTATTCTGCAAAAGCTATGCGCTTTAGAAGAATTGTTTTCTACCCAAAAAACTATTCTAAACGTGGACGAATGTGCTCGGCTCACTGGGCTTAGCAAGTCGTACCTATACAAATTAACGTCTTCGCGACGTATACCCCACTATACCTCTGCGGGTGGGTCGCACCTTTTTTTTAAAAGGGAAGAGATACTAACCTGGATGACTGCACATCGAGTGGCTACGGTTGATGAGATAGAAACACAAGCTATCAACTATGTTAATAAAAATAAACTGAAAACAAAATGACCAGTATAAAGAAACCTCAGTTAAAAGCGGTCGATATACTTAGGCTTAGTGATGGCGGATTCAAATACTTTAAGGCCATATTCCCACAGTTGCAATTGTGTGAAGAAAACCCTACCCAATGCGAATACGTCGACAGCCCGTTCCACAAGAAAAAATGCACACTGAGAATAAGTGTGTTCCAGGGTAAATGGCAGTACTACGATAACGGTGGGAGCCGATACCATGGAGACGTATTCAATTTTGTTGGCCATACACATGGGCTACTTCAGAACACACACGACTTTTATAAGATTCTGGAAATTGTCAAAGAGACCGTTGAGCAAAACGAATGCCCAGTAAGGGATGAAGATTCAATAAAAGAACAGGCGCCCAATATTACTTACGCTGAAAACTATCTTACCAAGCTATTATTTAAAAAATATTTTGGACAGATATGCGGTGATTGTCCTCCTGCCTATTTCACAGTTAATTTGATTGACAAAGCCGAGTCTACAAGTGATACTGGTGATACCATTAGCGTTGCCAGCGACCTTGTAAAAAATAAGGTTTCCTATTTTTCATTTTCTAATGCTGGCGTGTTAGGGGAACTGATTTACAATCCAGCAACCCAAGAAGTCTTTTACGTCAGTTCTAGTGGTAATGTGCCGCGAATCTACGTATTCGGCTGGTGCGAGGCATTACAATACATGAACTTTTCATGCCCGATGGTAGCAGGTAACCTAATCATCACTAACTCTATCGAAAACGTTCTGCTTTTCCAATCACTTGGCTATCCCGCTATTACCTTGATTGATTGTAATACTGCAGCTACAGAATATCTACTAAAAGTGATACTGCCGCAATGCCCCAATGCACACATATTTTTTGATAAGTCCCCACAGTTACTGATAGCAGCTGAGAAACTTAGCATGACGACAGGCGTACCGATCATTGAATTTAGTCGTGACATGGAGGACTATGTGGAGCAATACGAAAGTGAGTATCGGCAAGTCTTTTACATATGCGGATTCCATATTGAATTTGACCCTGAGCATATCGGAGAATATTTATTTAGCCACATGAAGTGTGTAGACATCTAATTGTGATAAAATTTTAAACAAAAACAACTATATGAAAAAGCAGACAACCATTTTTGATTTTACTGGCAACGAGCCAGCGTTAAACGCTTTAAAAATAATTGGTGCCCCAGAACTGTACCAATCACTTTGTATCACTGGTGATTTTGCGACCGGGAAAGACAAATTAGCACAGGAAATCTATAACGCTAAGATTCTGCAAAACAAAGTCGTTGAAATATTATCATGGCGGCGAAATTGTGCAGATCCTGTGAAAGGAAAAACTATTGAGAATTTCTTTGAATTACCAACTATAGGTCTTACGTCTACCGTGCAGATTTCCGTTACACGCTTCAGTGATGAAAAGAAAGAACTTTTAAGAAAAATTGATACTATAATTATTAACGAAGCGAGCACTGTTCCGGGGCAAATTCTGAACATTATAGACTATATCCTGCGGATGGTACGAAAAGGTATCAATAAATATTCTGACAAAGTGCCATTTGGAAATGTTCAAATGGTGTTTATTGGAGACCCTTTTGTTTACAGTCCGTTTGCTTTAGAAGATACCAACGGCAAGAAGATATCTCAAAAATATTTTTTTGAGTCGAGTAGTTTTAAAAAGCTGGAGCCACTTTTCATAAATCTAGAAAATAACACTGAAAACGTTGAGCCAAGACTTCGTGAAATGATGAGAAAAATAAGGATAAAAAATGATGTTTCAGAGGTTGAACAACAAATTAGAGCCATTATAAACCATAATAAAAAATTTGCACACCCATTCATAATGCGAATTGTCAGAGCTAAGGAAAAGGCTATTGCTTTAAATAAGGAACTATTTGAAGAAACTGTTATTTCTACTACCTCCGCGACTCCACCTCCCCTGAAGTACTATAGAAGATCTATCGTGGGTGAAATTGATGATCCTTACAAGCAAATATTTGAACCCCACTATAGAGACTATCAAAGAGGGCAAGTGATGTTTTTTCATAGTTCCCCTGGTAAATATCGAGCTGGAGAGATTGGTTATGACGTATGTATAAAAGGTGAACAATGCACAATGAAAAATATGTCCGGGGATGTCATTGAAGTCTATCCTTATACCATAACGAATGAGATATATGCAAATCCAAGCAAACGAAGACAACTCAAGTGCACATACGCTCGATTATTTTTTCCATTTCTTTTTTGCTTTGCTAGCACTATTTATGCAACGCACAATTTGACATTTCGATTTCTTGAATTCCAATTGGGCGGCAAACGAATGCCAGGACATTTACATATTGCATTAACAAGATGCACCAGCTTGAGAAGTTTGATGTTCTCAAATTCATTCGGTATACACGATATATTGGTGCCTGATGTTGTATATGAATTTGATGAGATGATAAGGAGTGAACAACAGGCAGCTCGTTTGCAAGAAGTTTTAGATGTAATTGGTAATTACCAATAGTTTCAACCTAATAATTTTTAAGGTACAATTCTTGACAAGTTGCAGGAGTTGTACCTTAACTTTTAAAACCTACTCTCTATGAAATTGTAACAAGGACGATGAGCATTTCGTTGAATTTGCAGGTAGCTATGTATCTCTAAATGAAAGATTTTTTTCATTGCAAAGACTAAGTTCAAAATATTTTTTTGAAATTTTCTTACTGTTACTATATTATACTATATAGTTAACAATATAGTTACTAATATAGTTAACAGTAAAGTTTTTATTAAAAACAATATAGTTATAACTATAGTAAAAAAGTATAGTAACTATAGTTTTGGAACTACAGAAAAACTAGGTGAAACAGCGATGTACATGTTTTCATTGTTTTAAAAATTACATCTTACGCTTAACTCTTGCTGTTCTACAAAAGGGTTATCAAAGAAATCGCATTATCAATAGCTTTACGCTTTGCGTTTACGTTTCTGTTTCACAATAACTTCAAACTCTAAGCTTTCAAGATAATTCTGTGCTTGATAGCTATTAAACACTTTTGCATCAGCGTTAAGCAATTCACCATTTGCATAGTAGTTTGCAAGTGATATAACATACTTGGGTGGATAAAGCTTGTTCTTAAAACGCAAGAAGTATTTCAGCGACTTTCTATTTCCGGGTATGCCATCTACATCAATCTTAGTTATTGCGCTATGAATATTCTTGACAGTGATGTTCAGCGGTATAGGCATAAGCTGGTATTTTGAAATTAAAAATACTGACAGTAACTATGTAGTCACATAGAAGGTTATCTAATCACTTGAAATTGTTTAGTTATGCCAAGAAAAGAGCAGAAATACATTGTCAGGTTAGCACTCATGAACTTTTGATGTGCATAGAGTCGATGCCGAAATGGGTTAACATACTTTTGAGAAAGTCAGTAAAGCCATATTGTCCATTTCATAAAATGGTATGCCGGGATTAGTTTCAATAAGAGGGGATTAGTATATCACCATTACTGATGAGCCAGCAATTGTTGTAAATAATTTGCTCTATGTGTCTATGTTCCATATTTCGCCGTTATCATTTGCCATGGCTTTATCCAAAGACTTTTTGTGGAGATAAATAATCTCATGCTCTTTCCTTCCATTCCAATATGCTATTACCTGGCTTTTCTTAATTTTAATCTTACAAACTCTCTTTTGCATGTGGTTTGTATCATGGTTTCGCAAGTAGGTTGTGAAAAATATTGCTTGCTTATAGCTTAATGTCCATGAGATATTATATTCTTTTGACTTGAATTCCTCTTCGGTCATTCCACGATAAATATCAAAAGTATCAGGTAGTTCTGCCAGATAGTTGCGTTCAGCTTTGGTCATTAAGAACTCTTTGTGAGGTTCTTCACTAGCAAAAGCCAGCACGACTTTTTCTCGCCATGCAAATAAGTTATCACTATCCTCATATGCATCCCTCAAGCCTCGCCAATAATTTTTTCCACTGCAAAGGGGACTAATCTCTAAGAAGTTTTGAAACCGATCATAAGTGTTTGACCGGAAATTAACTTTTTGTATTTCTTTCCAAGTCATCAATCCCATGGCACATTATTTTGAAACAAAAATATTGATTTGAATTATTTTTTTGCTTTTATCGATTAGAACATCTTAGTAAATTAAACACTTCAAATCTCGCTATCTAAACTGTTCATTTATGCCACGAACTAAGAAAAGAGTAGAATACCATCACCAGCCGAATACTCATGAATTGCTGTTGTGCTTAGCATCTATGCCGAAATGGATAGACATCCTTTTGAAAAATTCAGAAAAACAATACAGTCCGTTTATTGCATGGTATGCCAGGAAAAATTTCTATAAGGAGCAGACGGAGAAAGTGGCTATAAAGCAGTTAGCTAAGGATTTTGGGGTGGCCGACACAGCTAGGATTGCTAAGTGGGTAGTCGAAGCCTACAATGATATTTTAGATTTACACGCAGAGCAGCCACAGGCTTTCGTAGAAGAAACGGGTATAAGGCAAATTTTCTATTGTAGACATAACGATGACGCTGCATATATCAATATGTGTCTTCCTGTAGTACCAAGAGCATATGAAGAAGTGAATATTCCTTTTTTGAAAGGTAGATTAGGTACTGATTTCTTTTGGGTTTGTAAGGTCAATTATGAGATACAGAATAATGACTTACAAATCACGGTATGGTTACGTGGAGGGTTCGCAAATCAATATAGAGATATGTTGCTGCAGCGAGCAGAATTTGAAAGAGTAATCAGCTTTTATGAAAGGCATACAAAGCACGACTTTGAACTTGATGAGGAATTAAGAGAATGGTATAAATAAATGATTAGAATTAGTTTTCATCAATGACGTCCCGGACACGGGCAAAACGTCCCTGGGGACATATGGGAGGACGAAAAATAAGATTACAAGTTATTCTCATCACACACGCGAGATTTCAAAAAGCTGAATCTTTGTTTTAAACAGAAATTTGGCAAGAATAGGGGTATAATATTGTTTTTGCTTTTTCCGGCGTTTAAACACAAGATAATCGCGCATTATGCATGGTTTTACTGTATTGCTACATGGCCGGACAAAACAATATGAGAATAACATTAGGTGCTGTTGACATATTCTTGAAATGCCAATGGGATTGTCCTATGTGTAAAATATCAGGTCATTTCCTTATTTTTAGCCATAACTAATTTCATCACTCAAAATCTATTTGCCTATTCGTAGTTAAAATAAAAAAATATCAAACTTATATAGTTTGTATCGTGCTCGATTGTTTCTACTTCTAAATCGCCAGTTTAAAAGACACATAAGACAACATGAGAGATATGGTACGCCTCACGGCGTAACTGTGTCTTTTGTCTTATGTAGGCTCTGGCGAGCCTTGAAGTAGCAAGAGAATTTCAGTTACGCTATTTTTTTGCAAATCTTCTAAATCGCCAAAATGAAAAAAATAATCACAGCAGTCTGTCTACTCTTATCGCTATGTGCACATGCACAATCAAAATACTATAGTGATGTCTCGTTTGATAACAACAGAAAACCATACTCTTGTTCAATTAAAATTCTTTTTCAAGACCCAAGACCTAATACTTCTAAGAATGCTAAATATAAGGATGCCCCGACTGGGTACGTTATCATGAATGATTTAGACGGAAAATTTAGTGCTTCTTATTCTGTGAAATATCTTAAAACAGAAAAAGATGAAGGTTCTATTCAAAACTGGTATGTAATTATCGATCATAATGAGAAGTTCAATATGATTATGATTACGAAGTGCACCCCCCCTCTTTTATTAAAACACAAGAAGTATAATTATATCATCACTTTTTCAAAATACGGTTCTGCAAATGAGGATTTCCCGCTTTTAGATCGGTTAGAATTTCTTTGTCATTAAGTTTCTCACTAACGCATTTTTTTGCAAATCTTCTAAATAGCCAAAATGAAAAAATTAATCACAGCAGCATGTTTACTATTATCGTTTCATGTCCATGCTCAAAATCATCTTAAAGCTAAACATCCATTTCTCAATGCAGCACCTGGTCATAAATGGGATAGTGCCAGTTGTTACGATTCATATATGCAAGTAGAGGAATTGACTCATTCAATTACTAATGAAACTTTCTATATTTCCTTCAACGAAACTGAAGGTAGTATCAGAATAATGGATGACCAACAGCACGATCCTACAGAATTTAATGTTGAATACTACAACACGATTATTGAACCAGATGGCAAAGCAAGACTGTATAAAATCGTATCAGGTACCAGTAAATTTAAGACACTAAAAATCCAGAAGTTTAAAAAAGCTAAAGAAATTATGGGTAATACTTATACTCAGGCGCTTGTCTTTTCAAACTCTGATTTTTTTGGAAATAAGACAAATGACTTTGTGTTCATGTGCCATTAATGGAAATAAGCGGTAGCACTAATAAGTTGAATAATTAAAAATTGGTCTTGACCTTTAGTCCACCGACAATTAGTTGGTAGGAGGTTATGCTGTATTTTGTTTCAGCTTTATTTTGAGACGGTTTTCCCCTCCTTTACAAATAAAAAACCACTGAAAACTAAAGTTGTGTTGATTAACGAGAAGGCGCTTTTGAGTTAGTATAGTGAATATTATTTATCATTTATGAACACATTACCCTCTTGCCGTCCTGATAGCTGTCCACCAACGGGCATAGAGGTGCTGCATATTCCTGCGGAATTACAACAATATCATTTGTTATGGGATATAGGCGATGGTTATGCGTCTACTTATTGCAAATCTAAAAAGTTATCATATCTTGTCTGTGGAATTTTAAAATCCTACAATCTTCCTGCACATAGGATGACTACAGATGAACGGATAGTTGTTATCTATTTCTGATATGGCCAACGTGTTATTAATTATCCACAAGTGGTATTTACTTAAAATTATTGTGGGCGATAATTAGATTAATTTTATAGCTAGATATGAAACGTAAATTGTCTTTTTCAGGTCATGAAAAATTTACCTGCAGGAACTTCTGGTTGAAAAAAGGATATGATCATTTCTCTAACCCCCAAAAAACGAGTGACGAAAATGATGTAATTGAATTGGGCGTTGGAAAGAATATGGTCACATCAATAAAACACTGGGTTAGGGCATTCGGTGTCTTAGAGGAAAGTAATTCAACTCCGACTTTCCTGGGTGAATTGTTATTTGGCGAAGGTGGAAAAGATTTATTTCTTGAGGACTATGGAAGTCTGTGGTTACTTCACTATTCATTGATTATTACGGAAAGGGCGTCCTTGTATAGTCTTGTTTTTAATGAATTGCGAAGGGAAAGAACGGATTTCACTAAAGAGCAATTATTGAATTTTATTGAAAGAAAATGTAAAGACTATCAATCAGAGGCATTCAACCAGGTTACTGTAAGCAGTGACATTGACGTTCTAATCAGAAATTATGTTCCGTTAAGCAGTGGTAGGAAAAATGAGTTGGAAGATGACTTTTCAAGTATATTAATTGAGCTAAATCTCATAAAAGAATATTCGCAATTAATAAATGACGAAAAGAAATTCTGGTATAAAATTGAAGTTGATGAAAAAGATGAGTTGCCTTGGCAGATCGTACTTTATACGATTTTAGATCAGTGGCCTAATAGCACATCAATTTCGATTACTGATCTTTTGAATACCAATAATTCACCGGCATTAGTATTTGCTATGACTAATGAAGGACTAATACTCAAAATAAAAGAAATGGAGTCGAATTATAGCAAGCATATTCATTATGATGAAACAGCAGGGAATAGGGTATTGCAAATAAAACAAGGGTTAACTAAAGAAAAAGTAATAAATGACTACTACCAAAGATAAGGTGCAATATTACTCCCCCTCGACAAATATCGAAAGAGATAACAACGCCCTTTTTCAATATATAGTAACGCCCAATACTGAAGAGGCGTATAGGAAAATCGCAAACAGTTATCGGACTGGTGCGAGGTCATTTAGCATTGTCGGAGCGTACGGCACTGGTAAATCTTCTTTTTTAGTAGCTTTCGAACAAACACTAACAAATAGAGAGCTTTTCTTTAAAAGGAATAAGAATCATTTTAATAGTATAAACTCATTCGAATTTGTTCGCCTAGTTGGAACATATGATTCTGTCATTGAAACATTTGCACGAAAATTTGATGTTCCAGTTGCTAAAAGCTTGAAAGCTGACGAGGTTTTAACAGCTATTTCTAAATCTGCAGCATCACTTAAGAAATCAGGAAAGGGTTTATTTCTATTGATTGACGAGTTTGGTAAATTTCTTGAGTACGCGTCAAAAAATAACCCGGAAAAAGAATTATACTTTATTCAACAACTCGCCGAATTTGTAAATGATACTTCTAGGGAAGTTTTACTAATAACTACACTGCATCAAGATTTTAATGGCTATTCACGAACTCTTACCAAGGCACAACAAAATGAATGGGATAAGGTAAAGGGGCGACTTAAAGAAATCCCATTTAATGAGCCGGTTGAGCAGTTACTATACTTGGGGGCAGAGAGAATTTCCAGTTTAAAATTGAAAACGAAAGCTGATAATTTCGATAAACTATATTCTATAATCGAAAAATCAAAGCTCTTAAATCTGTCTGATTATAATGATAAACTTTTTGCGAAAAAGCTATTGCCATTTGATTTAGTTGCGGCCTCTGTAATTACAACCGCATTACAAAAGTATGGGCAAAATGAACGTTCACTTTTTGCATTTATTGAATCGACTGATGTATATAGTTTGAGGACGTTTGAAGCCACTAAGGCTCCTTATTACAATCTTTCAATTGTTTACGATTATCTAGCGTTTAACTTCTTTAACTTTCTTCACACAACAGATAATCCTGATAAAAGTCAATGGTACGCAATGCGCACTGCTATTGAGCGTTGCGAAGGATTGTTAGATGCAAAATCCATTGAGGGGATCCAATTAATTAAGACAATAGGACTGTTAAACTTATTCGGAGCGACAACTGGCAAACTCAATTTGCAATTCCTAGAACATTATGGAAAACTAAGTCTTGGTATTTCAAATCCAAAAGACATAATAGAGCTTTTGCAGCAACATAAGATCATTCGTTTTGTTCAGTTCAATCAGAAATTCGTTTTATTTGAAGGCACTGATGTAGACATTGAATTAGCAATTAGCGAGGCTGGTGATCTTGTTGAAAAGGTTTCAAATATAGTCAGTCATGTCAGTCAATATTTTGATGGGGGTTTAATTCCTGCAAAAGCTGTCTTTTATGAAAAAGGTACTCCTCGTTTTTTCCAGTTTCTATTGAGCGAAAAGCCTGAAATTGATAAAGTACCTGAAGAAGAAATCGATGGTTTTATAAACCTAATTTTTTCAGATTTTTTGAAGGAGCGAGATATACAGGAAAAATCAGCTTTATGCCATGAAGCGACATTATTTGGTTTCTTTAAGAATACCCATGAAATTAGCTTGGAATTATTCAACATTGAGAAGGTAAATAAAGCAATAGACAAATATAGAGATGACCAAATTGCTGTTCGGGTCATGAATGAAGTAAAGCAATCACACTTAAAACTTTTGAACCATTATTTAATAGGTAGCTTATACAAGAAAAACGATAACATAGTTTGGTATTATAATGGGGAGAGAATAAATAATATTTCTGATAGAAAGTCATTCAATAAACAACTAACTAGAATTTGCAATCAAGTTTATAATGCAACACCTATTTATCGCAACGAAATGGTTAACAAAACGAACTATTCGGGCGTAATTTCAAAAGCAAGACGTGAATTAATAAAGAAGCTAGTAAATGAATCTAACCTAGAGAACTTTGGCTATAAGGCTAATGAATTTCCTCCAGCAAAATCTATTTACCTTACCCTTTTAAAGGATACAGGTATCCACAGGAAAGAAGGGAATTACTATTCTATTGGAGCACCACAAACCGACTCCTTGACGACTTTATGGGAAGCAAGCATTAATTTTTTAAACTCAACGAAATACGGCAAGCGAACTGTTAGTGAGTTTTGCGACATACTGCTATCGAAACCATATAAATGTAAAGCAGGTTTAGTCGACTTTTGGGTGCCTGTTTTTTTTATTATTAAAAAAGATGACTTTGCACTTTTCCACCAGGGTATTTTTCTTCCTAACCTGTCCGATGACACAATTGATCTTGTCGTTAGAAATCCCAAAGAATACGAAATCAAAGCTTTTCAAATTGAGGATGTAAGATTAGATTTATTCAATAAATACAGAGAACTTATTAACCGCGATGAAACAAGTGAATTAAAAGGCACAACTTTTATTGAAACCATAAAGCCTTTTATCACATTCTATAAAGGTCTAACCCCCTACGCTCAGAATACCAACTCTGTTTCAAATAATGCTAAGAAATTTCGGACTGCGATAGTAACATCCGAGGACCCAGAGACGTCTTTTTTTAATAAATTCCCTGAAACTTTTGGTTACACTTTAAATAATTTAAGGGCAAATCCAGAAGAGTTAAAATCTTATACCAATGAAATTAAAGATGCAATTCGGCAGTTACGAACTGTATATTTTGATTTACTAGATCGGTTCGAACAGCTTATTCAGAACGAGGTAGTGGGGAAAAAGGCAACTTTTGATGAGTATAAAACGGCGTTGATCCATCGTTATTCAGTTATAAAAATGCACCTTCTAAGCCAATCACAAAAGAAGATCATTGATCAGTTTTTGTCCCCTATTGATGACAGAAACTCATGGCTTAATGCTGTGTCACAAGCATGCACTGGTAAAAGGTTGGATCAGTTTACAGACACCGATGAAAAAATACTACGTGACAAATTTGTCTATTATTTAAATCAGTTTGATAATCTCTGTGAATTAAGTAAAACCGATATAGACATTGATAATGAGGATGTCATAAAATTTGAGATAACTTCTTTTGTAGAGAATATGCAGGAGCGGATTATCAGAATGCCCAAAACTAAAACAGTAGAAGCATCAGCCCTTGTAACTAGCATCAACAGTAAGTTGTCAAAGGATAAACAACTCAATATAGTTACCTTAGTTAAACTTTTAAAAGAACAGTTAGGTGATGAATAAAAAGGTCAGGCATGTTTTAGGTATTTCGGGAGGTAAGGATAGTGCTGCTTTGGCTATTTACTTAAACGACAACTATCCGAATCTTGATGTCGAATATTACTTCTGTGATACTGGGAAGGAATTGGATGAAACATACCAATTAATTGAAAGTTTAAAGAATCATCTCAGAAAAGGAATAATAATCCTTGATGGTGCAGATTCGAGTCATATAAATTCATTTGATCACTACCTTGATATGTTTAGAGGGTATCTTCCTTCATCCAATGCAAGGTGGTGTACAAAAAAATTAAAGCTTGAACCATTTGAGAAATTTGTAGGCAGTGATCCCGTAATATCTTACGTAGCAATACGTGATGATGAAGACCGAGAAGGCTATATCTCGAGAAAACCGAACATTCAATCTATATTCCCATTTAGAAGAAATATATGGAGTGAAGACGTTATTAATCTTGTTCTGAAAAACAGCAATATTGAAAAGATAAGCTCCGAATATACCAATCTACTCTACGATGAAAAATTAAAAAGAGTGTTGGAGACGATGCGCGTGCCAGTTTCTGAAAGAAACTCACAAAAGGAAAAATTAAAGGCATTGCATAATTTAGGAATTGCCAATTTTAATCATGTAGTTTTTAATTTTCTAAAAGAGACAAGTTATCCTATTGCCAATGAGAGTGCTTTTCCTCTTTTGGAAAATGAAAATGGATTAGTCAGAGAAGATATCTTCAATATTCTCAGAAAAACTGTCGGTGTTCCCCAATACTACAATCCAGTTGAATTTGAGGTTAATGGCAAAAAGGGAACATACGCCCGTAGTAGATCAGGTTGCTTTTTTTGTTTTTTCCAGCAGAAAATTGAATGGATATGGCTATATGAACAGCATCCTGATCTATTTGCAAAAGCCATGGAGTATGAAAAAGATGGCTATGCTTGGATTGAGAACGAAACCTTGATGGACATCATCAAGCCTGAAAGAATACAAAAAATAAAAGAAGACCACATTAAAAAACAGGAAAACAGTAGCAACAGCAGAAATTCAAAATACCTCATAGACATCTTGGAAGATGCAGAATCGGAGGGATGCGCAGCTTGTTTCATCTAATATGGAAAATGTAAAATCTTTTTTTGATTCATTTAAAGAGTTCATCTGGGACATTATCGGCTACCTGCTTCCAGGCAGCTATTTATTAATACTTCTATCCTCAATTGTAAAAGAGGAGTTTTATTATTCTTCATCACTAATATTAATGGACAAGGGAATATTTGTCGGAATATTTATTGTTCTTTCATATATTATTGGATATGTAGTGTATAGTGTAGGTTTGTTAAAGGAAATATGGCGTGGCAACAATTCCTACGCAAAGAAAATTGAAACTGAAGTATCAAAAAGAGAGAATTTCAAGATAGCAAAGGAGTTTTTAGTTAAAGCTCTTCAGGAAAAAGGAAGCGATAATGATCTGCAAAATGCCTCAGTGCGCGATATAAGAAATATAGCAATGGGCTTTGCGCCAGAAGCCGACCAGAAAATATACACTTTTATGTTTAGGTCAGAATTTGCAAACCATATAGCTAATGTTTCGTTTGTTGTGGGTATAATTGGCATTTTATGTTCTTTTATACATCTCATCCCTTGGAACTCAATTCAGACCGCCATTATCTTTAAAGTTGGGGGAAAATTTGCCTTATTGTATGGGCTACTTTTTACTAGTTACTTTGTTTTGAGGGCAGCGAGAGATCGCTTCTATTCTATAGCAATAGGGTTACCATTTTCTATTTTGGTTTCAAAAAATTTAAATAGCCATAATGCCACATAAGATTAAGGTTTTTTTATCTGGGGGCTTCAAATCAGACTGGCAAAAAGGTTTAATCAATCAGTTTGATGGGAATTTTATTTTTTTTAATCCAAGAGAGCATGGATTGGAGCACTCAGACCTTTATACGACCTGGGATATCCACTACGTCAAAGAATGTGACATTTTCTTTGGATATATGGAAGCAACAAATCCCTCTGGATATGGCCTAGCGTTTGAGTTAGGCATAGCCTATGCATTAGGCAAGACTATTATTCTAGTCGATGAACGTTCAATACAAGATGAGGCATTTGCTAAATATTATAAGATACTTTATAAACCATCTGGCGCGGTTTTAACCAATTTGCAGGACGGCATTAATTACCTAAAAAAATTTTCTGTTTAATGGCATTTGATATTGACTTTCACGAAAGAGGTTATATTAGAGAGCATATTTGGGATTTTCTTCTATACCCTACACATTGGACTGATCCGGCGAACCATATCAATATAGCTTTGAATTGGAGCGAAATACCATTTCAAAATGGTCAATTACCTAATGTTCCGAACAACCAAAAAGGGATTTATTGTTTCGTGGTTAAACCTGTTGTAAATAATTTCTTTGAGACAAAATATCTGTTTTATGTCGGCAAAACCACAAGAAATTTTAGGGTTAGGTTTAAAGAATATTTGGACGATGCAGCAGGACGAGGAAAGCCTCGCTCAAAAGTGTTCACTATGCTGAAATTGTGGGGAGATTATTTGCATTTCTATTATGCTCCGATACCGAATAACACTAATATAGGCAACTGCGAAGTTAATCTATTAAATTGCTTTGTTCCTAAAGTAAACACAGACATTCCAAAGGCAAAAATTAAACCTGAACTAAAAAATATTTATGAATAACGCAATTAAGTTGCCATGTTTAAGAGGCAGGATGGGTGATTGGTTTTACTATGTTTCTCTGATGAGTTTCAAAGAGATTGCTAATCGTGCATCTATGGTTCCAGACATTCATAAAAATAAAGAGTTAAGTCGATGGATACAAAGGGAGGTTAGCGATCGCACAGAAGACATCGTCAGCTATCTTGTTGAGCAAGAACAGCGTTTTTTTAACGCAATCATTTTTGGTATTTATGGTGGCAAACCTCAATGGCAAGAACTGGACATCGATGAAAAAGTAAAAGACTTTTCTGAAGAAGAACGTGATTATTTAGGTAAAACGTTCGGCATATTAAGTTTAAGTGGAGGCGAAGAAATATTTGCAATAGACGGTCAACATCGAACTAAAGCAATTCAAGATGCCATTAAAAAGGATAAAGAACTAGAAACAGAAGAGGTTGCTGTCATCTTTTTAGCACACAAAAAGACCGTCGAAGGAGAAATAAGGACCAGAAGGTTGTTTTCAACGCTCAACAGATATGCTGCCCCTGTCACAATAAGTGAGATAATAGCTTTGGATGAAGAAGACAATTGTGCAATCTTAACACGTCGATTAATTGAAGATTCTGATTTGTTCAGAGATAAGATTGTTTTCAGTAAAACGAGAAGTTTAAACCCCCAAAATAGAGAAGCATTTACCAACATTATATTGTTGTATGATATAGTCGCAATTATTTTAACAGATAAAAAAGTGCTTAACTTTTCTGTTACTGGATATCCGTTTTCAAAATTTACCTCACGTAGAGAATCAGAGGAAAACATTGTTAAACAGACAAAACAACTCGTTGCCTTTTTCACTAAAGTATTTAGTGCTGTTCCATCGTTGAAGAGATTCTTCTTTGAGAAGAATATAGTCAATAGAGAAGATAAAAAGACAAGCCTTTTATTTAGACCAATAGGGCAAACAATTATGTTTTCTGTACTTAAAATTGCACAGGAAAATAAGAAGCTTAATAAGGCGCTAGAGTACTTTGCGAAAGATAATTTCAATTTACAAAACGGCACATGGAAGCAAATATTTTTTGATGCAGAGATTGAAACCCTAAAGACAGACAAGTCTTTGCAAAAGTTTGCTATACAGCTAATATTACATCACCTTAATATTGGAGTTAAAATGACAAAAAAAGATAAAGATGTTTTTAATAATTTTAATATTGATTACACAAAATTGTAAAGCGTTATTCTTAACATTTACGAATCTAAATTTTTCCGTGACATTTTTTATACTTCCGGCCACTGCCACAGAAGCAAAGTTCATTTCGTCCTAAAGTGGTATTTTTCGTTCCACTGTTAGTTCTCTTAATTATCTGCTGCATCATCAACGCTAATTTAGTCTGTTGGTGATTTTTTCCAAGAGTACGCGTGAATATCTCAATTGCGGAGTTAATCGTTGTTTCGGCTTTAACAGTTTCGGCCTGGATGAATAGCAATTGGGAGAAATTAAAAAGACTTAGAGCGTACGTCGGCGTACAGTTGTTATTTGTCGAGTACATTAATACAGCTTTCTCAAAGTTATATCTTGATAATTCAAGTTGCCCTTCTGTAAGATATGCGGAAGCTAAATTATTATATACAATAGCAATATCTGGATGGTTTTGTATTAGCACACGCTCTCTTATTGTTATGGCCTTATTATAGTAAGGGATAGCTTCGGAAATTTGGTTCAAACCAAAATAAACCTGGGCAATATTATTGTAGGATTCTGCCAAATCCGAATGCTCGAACGTAAATATCTTTTCTCGAATAAATATCGCCTTCTCATGTAATTTAAGGGCTTTATCAAATTCACCAAGTTTCTCATAGTCCACTCCCAAATTATTGTAGGACTGCGCCAATAGCGGATGAAATTCATCTAATTTTTTTTCTCTTATTGACAGGGCAATAAGTCCATATTTCAGTGACAATCTTCTTTCGGATATAGCGCTGTAATAATTTGACAGACTATTATAGGCCGTTGCTAGCTCTGTATCTTCTTTACTTCCGCTTGACTCATATACAACTATCGACTTTTTAGAAAATTCTAGTGTTTTATCAAACTGTCCTAAACATCTATAATTTTCGGCCAAATTATTATACGACATTGCTAAAGTCAATGAATTATTGTATTCCAGCTGACCTTCTAAAAATCGCACATTTGTTAAATTATATGCCAAAGCCTTTTGATACTCTCCCTGTCTAAGCCAACTTACTGCAAGATTAATGTAAACATGGTGAATGTCTTTTTCTGGAATAGAATTTGCTTGCTTCAGGCTGAGGAGCATTTCGTAGTATTTTATTGCCGTTATCGCATTTCCTGAATGATCATGTAAAATGCCTGCATTATTTAGCAACACTGCGAATTCAATTTGCCCATTATATAGATTAGAAACAATCGAATCGGCAATATCTAAATACGGCAGCTTCCAGAGAAAACTATCTTTGTATTCAAAGGAAGTCATTTTTTTTATCGAGACTACAAGAACTTCGCAATTTGAAAACTCAGGGTTTAATTTGTACTTCAATACTTCTTTAACAACCTGATGCATGTGGTAGCTTCCATTTTCTTCTTTTAACCACCCTTTAGATACAATCTCAGTCAAGTTTTCAAAGAAGTCGTTGTCGTTGCCGACATCAATTCCAAATAATTGTACTAGATCGTTATAAGATATGAGTCTGGATGGCAAAACGGTAAAATTTCGCAAATATTCTCTTTGTATTTCTGTCAATCCTGCAATGGAGAAAATACTTACTAAATATTCAAAAGGATCTACTTGCTTTCTTTCAATGTCATGTGCTACTGAAACTCTAGCAGACCTCGTTAGATTAAGACCAGTTTGTTCTAGCGAAGTGACCACCTCATCTATTTTTAACCGCCTCTTATTGGCCGTTTTCGCCAATAATTCCACAGCTAAGGTATGGTTGCCGACGTATTTAAGTAAGTCGTCAATCCGATCATTCACCTCCAAAGTATAATGCGTATAAAAAAGCAACTTCGTATCTTCATCGGTCAACATATCAACAATCAATTGCGGATATTCATTCAGTACATTCCTCGAGGTTAAAAGGATTTTCCAATTGATTGGTAGTTGCTCATTAAAAAGTAAAATATCATCCGAAACATTGTCTATAATCAGAATATTCTCCCCTAATATGTTGGATATTTTGTTCAAAATAAGCTTGAATTTCTCGGCGATTGAAAGCTCAATGTTATCAAGACCTAAGTTGTGCACAAGCGTTAAATTGTTAGCAAAAGCCTCTATTATTAAAGTACTTTGAGGTACAAACGTGCCAGAATCTGCAGTCTTCACGTCTAGCCATATCAAATGTGAAAACGTCTCGAAATTTTTGTTTGCAAATAGTTTTGCAAGTGTGCTCTTCCCAACTCCACCAATCCCACATACTAGCACTACTCTATTTGACGTCGCAAATAAATTACTTAAAAGTTCTAGTTCGGCTTGACGGCCTACAATTTCATTATTATCAATTCGTGGAATGTATGTTAGTATTTTCGGTAAATTATCGCCTTGTGTCCAGAGATGAGGAAAGTACTTTTTACGTAGGCTGCCATAGTTTATAATGTAGGGTTCAATATCTTCCCAACTCCAAAACATGAATTGAATTGAACTATTTTCTAACAATCCTAATACATGATCTTGAACCTTTCCGTATTTTTTTGTTGTAGTAAGAAAGTATAGAACTTTAATATCAAATTGGAAATGAACTATTTCCTTAACAGTATCGTCTATATCACTAATTAGTTCTTTAGTTATCTCTGTGTCTGACCTCGCTATTTTTTTCTTTTTGCATTGAATTGCTATTTTATGCTCGCTTGAAAAAATGTCAACACCATTCTGAGCAGACCCTTTGGTTTTGTATTGTTGAAAAGAGGTCGTTTTATGGATGTTGTTAAACAAGTCCATACAGAAATCTTGAAACAATATTTCGTTGCCAATTGGTTCAAACTGAAACATAAAAAGGGTTTTTTATTCTCCAATTCCCATCATTAATTCATTCATTCCTCCGAAATTCAAAATAAAGGTTGAATAGTAATTCTCAAAAACGTCTTTGAGATATGACCCTACATCTACTATATCAGTTTGTTCGTTCTCTTTTGATTTCTGATGAATTTCATAACCTCTATTTTTTGTTATCGTGTACAAAAAGAGTGTATGAAAATATACAGAGGTATAGTACTTTCTATTTGCAATTTCAATTTGCTGTTGATTAGGGTTCCTATATTTTGCTTTAAAATTCATTAATACACTACTTTCCATATTCACGTATATTTTAGTAAGATTTTCCCCTTCGGCTTCAGGAACCATAACGGTCTTGTATGCCATATCCATACTTGTAGATTCCTCGACCGCTTCCCAGCTTACAACATTGGCTCCCTTATCTGTAATGTCTTTATAAGCGAAAACTAAAGGTGGTAACCCTATTTTATCATTTTCATCTTCTGCCTTGGGAGTCTTTTCCTTTGGCTTTTCCGGGTCAGTAATTTTCACCCAAAATATTTGTTGAAGGTCTTCTCCTGGCGCAGTTAAAGTGGCCTTTAATTGAATATTATCACCCACATTAGTCTCTTTCTTCGGACTTAGATAAATCTTTATAGTTCCATCTTTAGGACTGCTTTGTGTTATGTTGAAAATTTCTGCCAAATCCTTCGCCTCTCCAGGCTTGTCACCACCTTTAATTTCGTTCGGCTTGTATGTCAACAATGCGAGCTTTAGCTCTCCAGGGTCTTCAATTCTATCGAAATAATCATTTTCAACATCGGTATTAAATTTTATTACTTTTTCTCCACCTATAGGTATTTGTGAGATTTCCGTTTCTCCGTCGTTTTTAACCTTCAGTCGAAATTCAGTTGGGAATCTTTTAGGATGAAATGGTTCTTGTTCCTTTTCTTCTTTAGGCTTTGTTCCTTTATGTTCATCCTTTTTTATCTCTTCTTTTTTTAAGTCTAACTTAAATGTCTGATTAAGCAATTTCATAAGATCAGAATCAAAAGGCATATCTTTTGTAAAGTCCTTAAGCAATTGCTGTGTATCAGATGAAGTGTCTATTTCAGCAGCCTGTTTCCTTCTTTTCTCTATAGCAGCAAGGCGGCCATCAGCCTTACTTAATTCACTTGCTAAATACCATCTTAGTTGCTGTGTTTCTTCTCCTTCTTTTAATCGGTCTCTTGACGCCATAAAAAGTTCCTTCCTAAATTCATATTTTATATCAGTGCAATCGACATGAATTAGAAGATGGCTCTTTAATAAATTCAGTTTAAGTGAGCGAGTAATAAACTCCGATGTGTAGTGACCGTGTACCTGACCATTGAGAGAAAATAAGACTGCCATACCGTTCCTAAAATATCGTTCGTGTATGATCTCCTTCGTCCGCTTTAAATCATAATCCTTAACCCTTAACTTAAATACAAAGCAGGTGACTTTTATCTTACCAAACAATTCATCATTTCGCAAATCAAGTGAAAATTTCTCTTCTAAATATTCATCTTCTTCTTTGTATAACCTCCGTTTAAGGCCATACAAATCTGTAACTAACACCTTATTGTTAGGATAACGAAGACTAGTATCTTTAGTTAATATGGGTAATGCTGGGCTATATAGATACTCGTTAATACTTTGGTTTAAATCTTGAGAAAATGCCGAATAACCCTTTGGAAATTGATAGGAATATAGTTTAACAACTGTTCCTGTTGTGAACTTGCGATTCTCTAAACCTAAGTCTAGTTCTGTTATGGAAAAGGAAGGGATTTTATTATCTACTGTTAGGTATTCATACCAAGTCTCTTTTGCGTGGTCATCATCTGTCTTAGGGTGTTCCCTTATTAAAGTAAACCCAAAATCACCACCAGTAAATTTTTTTGAAGCTATAAGATGATATCGTTTCTTTCCACAAAATACAATTGAGCCAGTACCTCCCATATTATATTTCCCTTGTACAAATTGGATATCATTTTTATTACCTCTTACTAATGAAAGGAAGGTCTTTTCAAAGTCCTCTGGTTTTTGACCTTCGCCATTATCATAAACAATAACTGAAGTGCCTGCATTTGTTTTGGAGCTTCTGGGGCCATCACCATCAGCGATAATTTGTATATCCTCTGCTTGCTTCCTCCTGTGCGATTGTAAATCCCAGTTTTTATTATCAGGGAAAAACTTCTCAATTGCTTCCTCCATGGATTGAGGTGCTGATTTTGTTTTTGGGTCGATAGAAGCTTCTAAACATTTACGCGTAAGAATTGCATCAATAGAATTTGTAGCTTTCTCGATTAAGGCCGCAATTGGATTTGACTGTTGATTTTTTACAATGCCATAATTGCTATAGTTTTCTCCTAATGGTCTCCAATTTTGTTTTACATCAAAAACACCAGGATATTTTTCAAATACTAAATGAACCTCATTTTCGTCTTTAGCTGCGAATAATTCTTTAAACAAAATGTGTAATTCTGGCATAGACACGGTGTTGTGATACAATGTAGCATATTTTGATATAAGTTGTGGAAATACTCATGAAATCGGCAACTTTTTCGCATAATTGTGATTATAATGTTACTTTGGATTGCAAGAGTATTGATAATAGTGCGATTAGCTATGATTTTTACTTTCTAAGGTAGAATGTACTCGTTCTTTCGCAGAGAGTATTTGGATAGTATATTACAGACAGGATAAATCATATTCGTAGGGTGTCATCGCAAATAGCTAATAATTATTTTGACTTAAAAAATTAAGATTAGCGTAAATAATGATAAAATGAGTGATTTAGTACATAGCATTGAATATATTTTCAAAAAACCTGGTGGCTATTTAGATTTAGAGAATAAGAACTTCTACAATATTCCTGAGTACCAGAGAGGTTACAAATGGGCGGCCAGTGAGATAACCAAATTATTGAATGATATAGCAAGATTTGAAGGGGAAGGAGAACGCTTTTATTGTTTACAAAATATCACCATTGTTTCTCGAAGCGAAGGATATTATAACGTTGTAGATGGCCAGCAACGACTTACGACTTTAGTAGTTCTACTTGCTTTTCTAGGGGAGTCAAAATTAGTTTCAGGCAAACTTCAATATAAAATTCGTCCCAAAACAGAGGAGTTTATTAATGACTATATTCTCTCGAACAATATACACGCATTTCTTTACGACAATGATTTGTTCAAGTGCTGGCAAGCATTTATTGTAAGTGAAAAGGGATTAGATCACCAAGATATTTTCTACTTATTCTCTACAGCTCACACGATATTTAAGTGGTTTGAAAATACAAATAAAGACAAGAAGCTTTTTACTTTAAAGTTGTTAAAACAGGTGAAACTAATTGTCAATATTGTAAAAAGTGGCAGTGAGGAAAAGATATTTGGCAACCTCAATAGCAATCGAATTCCATTAGATGGCGCAGATTTAGTAAGAGCTATACTGATTACCAGAGTTGCAAATGAAGAGGGCCTAAAGGCTGGAGACATCAAGAATATTGTACGAGTAAATGAACGAAGAGTAAGGATTGGTTGGGAACTGGATGAGATAAATAATTGGTGGAGTAAAAAAGAGATTCAGGACTTTTTTAAATACTTTGTTAGTATCTCAAGCAGGGGAGATGTAACATTCAATCAATCAAAGCACCCAATAAACTTGCTGTTGCTAATTTATGCTGAAACACAAAGCCAAACCGAATTAACGTTAGACTTCATTGAATATAAAGGTAATCGTGCGATTGAACTTTTTACAGACTTAAAGAAGTTGCACCAAACACTACAAGATTGGCACTCTAATCGGAGAATTTATCATTTTTTAGGTTATTTATTTGCACAAAAAAATGCAAGGTTCTATGACATTTGGACTATGTGGCATAAAGTTCAAACAAGGGAAAAATTTGTAAATTTTTTAAAAGAAAAAATTCGCCAACTAAATTTTGGAACAAGAACAATACAAGATGTCTTTGATAAAAAGGAAGACTGGTTCGCGGATAAAGGTAGTCTTGTAAGAGTACTATTATTACTCGATATTATATCTTGTATTAAGAGTGAATCATTGTGGTTACCTGCTAAAAATTTTGTTCGCGATGGGAATGATATTGAACACATTTTCCCTCAAAAACCTGAAAAAATTAAGGACAAGGCCCCTTTTATTAAATTTCTAATCGATAATGATTTTGCAGTTGATGAAAAGAATATCTTGGCAAATTATGAAAGTAGACAGTATGAATATAAATATCAAGTCGAACTAGATGAATTTATTAATAAACATATTGCTAATGTAGCAATCAACTCGATAGGAAATTTGGTACTTCTTGATGAAAGCCTTAATCGAAGTATGAAGAATAGCGGTTATGCAAAAAAGAGAGGGCGAGTTATTCAGTATTTTCAGACGGGCACTTTTATCCAACCTCATACGTTCAGTATTTTTGTTCGTTTTCTCTTGCCCGGGAATATTAAAGCAAGCCAAGATATGCATCATTGGACTAACGTCGATATAGAAAGCAACACCAAAAGCATTAAAGAAAAACTAGAATCATTTTATAATATGCCCCAAAATGAGCAGTAGAACTCAAATGGAAGAATTAAGTATCTCACAGCTTATTTCAAAATATAATTTTATTGTTCCAGAAATTCAAAGAGAGTACGTATGGGGCAAGGCGCATGGTGATGAAATTTTGAAAGCGTTTTTCAATGAACTCATTGAAAAAAATGAAGACTTTAAGCAAAATATTGAAGTAGAAATTGATTATTTTAAAAATCACGTAGATACTGCTCTTCAAAATAATGCTTATTTAGATGTTGTCGATGGATTGAATCAAGCGCTTAGTAATCTTGAGTCAAACATATCTATCAATATTGGCTTTTTGTACTCTTATCGCCCTAGCTACTACATGTATAATGATCTGAGTGAAGACGTATATCTTATAGACGGTCAACAGAGATTTACTACGTTAGTTCTGGCACTTCTATTTTTCGCATTAAAAGAAGACGATATTACTAAGAATAACCTACGTTGGCAAAAATTCTGTGAACTGTTCAGAGTCTCGTTCGACACCGGCAAGATTGCTTTTGACTATAGGGTAAGGAGCATAACACATCATTTCGTGTTGGACCTGATTGCGAACTCCCAAACTTTAGTGGACCTTAAAACTGCGACTGAAAAAAATTGGTTTCTGGCAACTTATAGAAGTGATGAAAGTGTCAAAGCCATGCTAGGAACAATCAAGAAGCTATTCGAAATTTTCGAAAAAAGAGAAAGTTTACTATTTGATTTCATATTAACGAAGGTAAAATTCTGGCATTTCAAAACTGAGGAAACAACACAAGGAGAGGAGTTATATATTACCATGAATTCAAGAGGTAAGGCTCTTTCGAAGCATGAAATATTAAGGGCAAAATTGTTTAAACGCGTAGACGCTACTGCCGTTAAAGAGTGGGGATTAAAATGGGAGAAATGGCAAGATTTTTTTTGGGAGCATAAGGAACAGAACGGGAACGCAGACATTGGATTTAATGAATTTTTAAGATGGGTTCAGATTCTAAAAATGGTTGAGGGTAGCCAAATTGATACTGTTGGAACTGATGATAATAGCAAAGACAAGATAAAGATTACTGAAACACTCAAGTGGGAAAAGAAAGAATTTCAAGAATTGGATGATAGATATATCTCGTTAGATGCAATCGACGAATATTTTGAGGCATTGTTTTACCTTTTCAAGGTCTTTGTCAATGATATCTCGATCCTGAAATCGAGATATACAAGCTATTTTAGAAATATTTTAATTTCTCCAAATTTATTAAGGCCACAAGAACGGAAAATATCGGATGAGAAGATTAACACGATATCTCAAATCGACTCTTTTAGACTTTTCCCAATACTAGAGTATTGCAAGATAAGAAAGCAACTACGTAATGAAATAGATCCTCAATTTCTATACAGACTAATGAATTATTTAAATAACCTGGCAAAACAAAGTACCATAACAAGAGGGATAAATGCAGCATGTATTAATGCAATTAAATTAGTCAATGAATTCGGAAAACTAACAGACGACATTGGGGAGATAGCAAATCTCAAAAAAGTATCCGCTACCTTATTGAGTCAAGAGGAACGCTTCAAATTTCAACTGTATTTAAAAAACTCCTTTGACAATAGACGAGAGGGGATAGAACAGGAGTTTTGGAAAGCAGAAGATTTAAAACTTAACAATGGTAGGATTGGACATTTAATTCAAGGCAGTTATTTTAACCTAACCAATTTGGAGTCATATAAATTTGAAGAAGACTTTAAAAGTTATGTTTTAAATGATTTTAACTTAGATGCTTTCATTAGTATTCTCAATAAGTTTAACAGAATAGGCAATGCATCGGCTAATAATTTTATTCCTGAAAGGGTTTGGGGCAATTTAATTCCTACATCGTATTATAACGTGCAAATTTATAGCTCGCCTAAAAGTATTGTTTGTAATTCCTCAGACGAATATGCTATGAAAAGCAAAGAGTATTTGAATATAGTTTTGAATGTAGATCTATCTCTTTCTCAATCAGCAAACCTTTCGAAAATCGAGAGTGATTTTTTTGGCATTTATCTTAATGAAGACTCAATAAAAAGTGAAATAGATTTGAAGCGACAACTATTTATTCACTTTGTAATAAACTATAAAACGAATAAAGAGTTTTTTGGCAATAAAGGTAGAAATTTTGGAGTTCGTGAAAATGTTCTTTATGGAAGTACCTTTTTCAAAACAAATAATCACTTCGAACATTTTGTGGAACGATGGGGAGGAGCAGAATGGAGATATTTAGTTACTGATAAAAGTAAAGAGAAATACTTACCAATGCTTCTTGATGGTACTTTTTGGAAAGATTATTGAACTTGTTTGAATTAATAAAAGTCTAAAAAAACATATTCTCCTAACCGTGTTTGTACGACACGTAGCGTTAACAATGAATGCTGATGCTCCGTCTCGTAGAAATTAAGGTGGTTTGTTGCTGTTGGTGTTACAATTTGAACTTCGGCAAGCTATCCACAGCGTCCCTTTTTTTAGAATCGATTACCTTAGTATAAATCTGAGTTGTCTTGATATTTTTATGCCCGAGTAATTTTCCTACAGTATATAGGTCTGCGCCGTTAGTTAAACTCATTGTAGCCATGGTGTGTCTGGCCACATGAAAGGTTACCTTCTTCTTTATACCAGCAGCCATAGCCCACTCTCTCAACTTTACATTATTCCATGCACTATAAATCAAATGGAAAACTTTTTCAGTTTCTTCTTTTCGCTCACCGAGAAAATACAATGCTTGTTCTGAAACAGGTAAATACTCTATACCGCCTGTCTTTTTCTGCTGAAACATTATTGTATCTTCTCTAACTTCTGACCAGGTTAACTTTTCTATATCACTCCAACGCAAGCCCGTTAAACAGCTAAACAAGAATGCTCTTTTCAATTGTGGGTCATCACATTCGGTATTGATTAGCTTTTGAACTTCTTCTGCTGTTAAATATTCTCGTTTGCTATCCTCTGATTTTACACCAATGGAAGCCTGGGCGGGATTGAAGTTGGTTAGTTTTTCTTTGAATGCTTGTTTGAGGCAAGCAATGACCTTATTGTAATACGAGAAAATAGTGTTTTTTGATAGCTTTTTATCGGTTTTAGATTTTGCAGCTTTCAAGTATGAATGCCAATCCTCTAACCAGTTCTCATTTATTTGAGATAGCATTTTGTTCCCTTGCCCAAAAGCTTGCAAGTGCTTTAAAGTGCTTTGCCAATTCTGATAATTACTTTCGCCGTCTTTTCGTTTTTCCATCTGCTTTTCAAAGTAATCGGTCAAAGGGATGGTTTTCTTGAAGGCAGGCATAAAATCATAGTCACCACTTGATATTTCAAGTTGCCTTTTTGAACGGATGTTTTCTGCTAATAGTTCCACATTAGCATTATGATCGCGATTGATTTTTGTATTGCCTTTTACTAAACGAAGATTCAAAAATTCATAGTAACGTTTACCTTGATAGTATATATCCAAGAACAAGGTCGTTTCACCACTTTTGAGAACCTTTCTGCGAATTTTGACAATTTGATTTTGCCGTGGTGCTGCTTTC
>Ga0116227_10003377_pt1 | contig 35549 bp, 34 predicted proteins | sample S1TSphgellanicum_FD_89693 | JGI IMG/M metagenome (GOLD analysis project Ga0116227, IMG submission 89693) | Host-associated microbial communities from peat moss isolated from Minnesota, USA - S1T2_Fb - Sphagnum magellanicum MG | ecosystem: Host-associated > Plants > Peat moss > Unclassified...
GGAAAGACTAAGAACAAGTGGGCTTACAGGAAGCTCCCCACTTACAAGACCTGAAGCAAAATCATTCTGAAAATGCCAAAAGCGGAAATTCCAAACAGGAATTTTTCTTTAAGAACCAACCCTCTAGTTCTCTTTAGAAGAACTTTTAAAGGGTAGCCTTTTACCTTCAGAAAAACAATAAGACTGAGCATCCGGAAGACAAAAAACTTCTTACAACTACAAAGTCTCAAGAATCTGTAAAATTGACTATTGATAACCCCCAGCTTTGCAGTCATTGATATATTGGAATGAACATGAGGCATTCTAATCAAAGAAGAGAGTTGAAAACATACTCTGACAAGCAGTTGGAGGCCAACAACAGCTCTTTTCCGTATGGAATCATTCCGGAAAACAGCAAGGCGTAACAAATGAAACACAACCTGCTTCAGAAAGCGATCATTTTCCCGGCCCATAAGGATGGCTCCATGAGTCCCAAACAGTTTGCTAAAAACAGGGATAAATGCCTTCCAGAAAGGTAATGGTTGACTTCGGCTTAAGAACCCTGTAAATATTGTGGTGATGCAATCCAGTTTTGTGTAATCAGTGACAACTTTGCCTGCAGCCACTGCCTCCAAGAATTTCTCCATTACTTCCATTACCTGAAGTGACACCGAGGCGCTCAAATTTTCCTCCCATAACTCCTGTGATGTTGGTGGCAGCCAGTAAAAAGGTGTTTAATCACTACAAAAAATGTAATCTTGAGTTGCAACTTTGTTTTGTGCCTACAATTTTGTCAAAGATTTTGGTGAATATAACAGGAAAACTTAGTCTGAAAGGTGGCTACAATATAAGTACAAAAGCAAGGAAGACAGACCAGTTTGTGGCGGAGCAAGGGGTGGAGGGTGGTACGAAGTGGGCTATTGTTTTTCCCTGCTGCTGCTGCCTGTGCCTGAACTACAGTGTCTCTTGCTGAGTATCCATGTGTGGGTGATATGAACTGTGGGCTCACCCTCCTCCAAAATGAACTTATTCCCTCTGGAGTTGCCTGTGGTGCTGACCACTGTGCCCCACCCACCCATTATGAGTCATCACTGCCAAACATGTTAGGAAATGACTCAAGCAACAAAAACTGCTCCAGACAAGCCCTGAAACTGATCAGTAGGAACCATTCAGGAGTATTTACATACCCGGCCATCATGGCAAGAAGCCTCCATAAGGAAGATATTAACAGATGGTGATAGTTTTTCAGAATATCGGATGGGTCCAGTGCTTTGTTCTGCTAAGGGCATTGCGCCCATCAACCCATCTGCACCAGCCTTTTTATACTGCAGGTATGCAGCATCAAGCATACAGACGCACTGAAACAGTTATTAAATCTGCAAATGAAATGCATATGAAAAAGGATGACCATCCAAGTGAGCACTACTGGTCTCTGCAGACAGAAAATGCAGCCAAGGCACCTGAACCCATTTAATGTCGACAGGCAGTTTTAGCTGTAAAATCTAGGTGAGCAACACCAGTGTTGGTTGTAGCCACTGAACTCACTGATCCTCATCTGATATTAAACAGGTAGCTCCAGAAAAAAAATCACTGAATGTATTCAATATTCACAGCAGTTTTGAACTCATACTAGCCAGGGCAAGTATTGGTGGAAGCCCTTGACCTGTTAGTGCTTTAAATAGTTATCTTGTAGTGTGGGGCCAGTATTGGCCAAAGAAGATAATTGTGTTAACCCTTGAACCCTACTCAAGTTCAGAGAATTTGACCAACTTCTCCTGAGGCCTGTGAATTCTCTCAACATTTGGGACATAGCTGTGGTAGTCAGAATGGACTGTTACCTCAAAAAGGTCCTGGCATTCCACAAGAAGCTTAAAGAAAAGCCTGGTTTGAGCTGCACTTTGTTGCCAAGCTTTGATAAGTGTTGCATCATCCAAGTGATGCATACACTGAAGAACACATACCAGCACCTCCCGCTTCTCCATAACATTCATATTGTAGAATACTGGCATCTCTTCCAATAACTGCCATCCCACATAGCAGTTTCTTATGCTACTCATTCTTTTTAACCAGTCAAACCTTCTTGGAAGTTGTAAACTATGAACCCCAGAGCAAATCCAGAGTATATCTATTCAGGAGGATATTGAACTATGAGGAAATAAGGCATTGTTCCTGAAAATCCTGCCAGTTTGCCTACGTTACACAGGTGGGAGAACAAGGATGAACCCATATCTGCGAACAATAACTCATCATCTTTCAGACTAGTGCTTGCTTGTTCAGAAAACAAACAGAATTCGGTTCAGATATGTAGCCATACTAAACCAGATGCTTACAAAAGTTTCCTCATTGCCCGATTTCAGAATTAGGGATGCTTACCATGCTAACAAGTGGAAAATAGAGCTGTGCAATATAGAGTTTGTCATCAAGATTCTGGTACCGTGAGTCATATTCATGCTTGCTCATCAGGACTGCTAACATCCGGGCCGCCTTTGTCCATGCCCAATAACCCACATCAGTGTTAGAAACATCTCAAACAATAAATGACAGTCCTCAGCAACATTAAATTTGAATTTAGCAATTGCTATAAGGACACAAAAAATTTCATATGTTTGATCCACATTCAGTTTAGCTCATCACTGAACACTTGTCAAAATCTGTGGTGAGAATAAGAACCAAAGTAAGTTTCAGCATGACCTGAAAAAGCCTAGCCAATACTAATTGTATGTTAATCCACTACCTTGGATTTCATGCCAGGATCATCATGATCAAAGGTGATAAAGAGCTCATGCACAAATACAGACACCAAATAGTTCCTGCAATTCCCCTCACTTGATTAGTGCAGTTGGGAACCACTGGCCTACAGTGATCTGATCAAGAAAATTCATAATAGTCTATGAGACATGAAAAACATGACTGGCCTAGCTGGTCTTATCTGCTTCTCATTCTCAAGAAAGGACTTGCTTGCCAATAGATGGTAAGTTCACATACTGAGACCAGATTCGTAGGAAAACTAACCTCTCAGTGGGATCTCGACCTGGCAATTCCAGAAAGAGATCATGGTCAGACACAATCTGTATAAAATTGAGTTTACAATCATGGAGCATTCCTTGACATATGCTGCCAAACTTGTCAAGATACAATGCCACCTGCCAAAAACCGCAAATGATTTCTAAGCATCCCCTTTGCCCATCTATGGTCAAATTACTCTGTCAGAGTACATTAGGAGCATAAAACGCAGAGAAAGTCATCATCACTAATAAGTGCAGCATTGAAACCACTTATGGAACCACGCAGGAGGATGTGCAAGACCATGCATGAAGCATAATAAGAGCCCAATTATGATGCCGTATTGTGACTATAATGTTTGCATAGCTAGGGCATTGAAACTGCAATTTACATAATTGTATCTCAGAAAGACAAAGCATGAAGATGCTTTGATTGGCTTACCAGCTGAAATACTTGCCGAGGTTCAACAATAGAGAGCAAATCATAGCAGAAAAAAGCAAGACTGGCATTTAACCGTTTCGCAAGCAGGAGGTTCTTTTTGCACCTCTCATTCACCTCAGTCAGCAAACAATCATAAAGCTGTCCAATGCTCTTAAAAACTTCATCATTTAGCTGCAATGGTGGGAGATCCTCACCTGCACATATGCAATAGATTCATAGGTTCATCCACACTGAGGAAGCAAATCAGTCCCCTAACACATTTGATAGAATTACTAAGTGTGGCATTCTGCCATAAGAATGATGCATTGAACCTCAAACACCAAACCTTCAACTGACATCTGAAAATTTTGGAACCAATTTGAAACCAACTCCTAAGCCTTCACACCTACTATCTCACATCCTACAGCTTAAAATGTAATTCCTAAGCAAGCTATGGCTGCTACCAGTGTTGTCAAGTTCTTGGTTTGAAAGGGGACCTTCAATACCCATGTTTCTGGTAGTTTTTAAAATTTGAAAGGAATCTCTATTTTTGGTTTTGTCTTTTCTTTAAATCAATGGAACCTCTGATGTGGTTCTGAAGTGGGTTCTTCAATTCACAAAGCCTCTTGTTCCAGTGTTACTCAGAAAAATTAATTCCAAACCCAGTCCGATACCAGCCCAGTTTCAAAACCAGTTCCACCTGTTCTACATACAGCCCAATATCATAGATGGTCATACCACCAGTTGGTCACCATGTGAATAAAAACATACATCATACCTGTTTAATGTTTGATGCATTTGAAAAATACTATTGTTGAATGCCTAGAGAACTGGACCATATATAAAGAAACATGACAGTAATCCAGCTCAGGTTCTAATTCCAACCAGGAGACAGAATTTGCAGTTCAATTCTGGGTCTAGCAGGAGCCTCGTGGCCAAGCAGGAGACTGATTATACAGGTCAAGTTAGCTGGAACCAGCCTGAGGACTGGGAAAAAACCCAGACCCAGCAAACGCTGGTTACTATGCAGCCTAACTCTTTCTGCCTACTCTCCCTGGAAGTTTGGAAATCTGTGACTTACCAAGTGGAAGGTTATCAACACACGTGCGAGACTGCTGAAGGGCCATGGATTTCACTATCAGTTCTAGAAACACCCATGCCATAGATAGTCCATCATCATATACAGGGCCCACTCTGTAGCCTTTTGCCTGCACCCCATGTGATGGTCCAAAAATAAGAATTCCAAAATGTCACAAAGACTTGTACACATCAATTTATAAACCTTGTGAAAAATCCTAATAGTAACAGAAAAGTGGGCACCTTGCTACGGGCAAGGCTGCGCCAAACATTGCAAAGGCCTGGGTACACAGGATCAGGACGCCGTCCAAAGTCATCAAATGCATAGTCCACATAGTGCACTAAGAACTTGTTTCGATCCCCTCCATCAGTGGACTCTTGTTGTACCCTGCACAATTTCCAATACTTGAGATGTGACTGTACCCACTCAATTCAAATTGCTGACTCGAATTGATTCCTCTAAATGCCTCCCATCATACTCAACCATCTTCATGATCCTGAGATATGCCTCACGCAGGGAGCACCTAACCCATTCTGTTGGTAGTGGTTCTAGCATAAGAGTGTTGCCACTGGCAGGAAATGATAAGACTGACAAAAGAATTTTGTTAACCCTCAAAGACCATGTGACAATAAAATGAAGAGGAAATGTGGGGACACTGCAAACAGATTAAAACACAACACATTTGAAGGTCTACACACTCTGCAAATGTTCAAGAAGACTACAGAAAAAGGAATAGAAAAACTCAACATCTTTCACACAAGCCCATTACCTTGTAATGACATTGACCATTGCTCGAAAAGCTGCAACCTGAGATATCAATATCCATGTGAAATTAGTACATATCTAGCAAGCTCTCTGGATGATATGGACAATAGTATGTTGTATGAATTCCCTTGTCAAAGTCTGATTAACTTTTATACCTACAAAAACCACTTACTCTCACTTAAAAACTACAGTGCTAGTGAGTTTTACCCTGCAACCAATGCCCATGATATATAACAATAACCCGTAAATGCTGTCTTGAACAGTTCCACACTTGCCAAAACTAGAAAAATGTGACATGGCACTTCCACACTTAGCTTGGGGCCTGAAATTGGAAGGTAGCCTCCTTAGACATCTATAAATCTTTCAGAGTTAAGCTATAATATTCCAGCAATACTTAGCAGGGTGAATAGCTTCAGAACTACAATCCTGTCAAATCCAATTCCCAGCAATAAGGTTAAGCAATGTTGAACTGTAATAGTGTCCATTATAGATTGATCATGAAGCATGTACCTACCTGAAGTGTCTCAACCCCATCACCAATCATGCGGAGTAGCATATTGAGAATAGGCTGCAGAAACTGTAGCATAGCAGGAGACTCCACATTCTTCAACCCATTGATTGCCTTTGCACAGAACACATCAGTAATTTAGTCACATAGAGTATGATCCTTCCAGAAATTTACCCCAACATCCAACAATTGAGAACTTAATTGGCTGATTATCATTCAGTACCCACCAATTTTCACCCTACCATTGGGACAGTAATTTCCATACTGAATGTAGTCATAAATTAATACCTCAAGGAGTTCAGGTCCCCATGTTGTGCAGCCCTTCAATATGTAGCGGTCATACTCCAAAAAAAATTCCCGTATTTTTTCGTTGACAGAATAAAGGGATGAGCACAAGCGTGACCGAAGTCTAAACACTGCTTTTCCTTCATCTAAAAACTCCATCTTGTTCTGCACCCAAATTGCACCAAATTAGTCTTATACTGGTAACTCACAGCATACAGTGGAGTTTAGCAGAAACTCAAAGAGCTTGGTGGCAAAAATTGAAACCATAATTTAGAGCTTTAGATTATCTCAAGAAGGAGATTGATTAAGAGTGAACTCCACTCTTTATGCACATCTCCATCATGGAGAGGAAAGGACCAGTTCATTTAAGCAACTTATGACAGCTCAGATTCTAGTCTTCATACCATAAAACGATGAAGCTGTCATGGAAGCAAACAAAAGTGAAAACCATAACTACCTCATACAGAAGCTTGGAAAAATGAGAGATGAAACTAAACAGAATTTGCTGTGACTTTCACACTTTTGTAAGAAGAGTACAGAAGGTGATTGCCTTGTACCTTGACATTTTCATCAAGGTAATTAGGAAGCAGTTCCTTCACAACAGGCAGTGTCCCATCTAACCGCTGCACCCTGCAGCCCAAAGAAAAGAATTAGTTTAACCATAGTATTTCATGGTTTTCTATAAACAGAAATCACAAAAGAGCATGAAGGATGTGTCTTGTAATTTTCATGCAGGTATGCTGCAGAATAAAGAGACATCTGCAGCAGTGTTGAACAATATTGCTCAGACAAGTAACAAAAGGCAATTCTGGGCACATTGTCTCATGCCACTTGCTCTTGATGGTGTGGAGAATCATCATTCAGAGGCTCTTTGGCACCAATGAGTAAAATTGCATGTAAAGAAACTTTTGTGGCCATAATTATGTGTACACAGGAATACAAATTAGAGGAGGTACATACTGTGATGCAAGCAGTAAGGGAAGCACAGAAAAACCAACTACCACCTGCCACCCAATCACACAGATGATAGTCAGATAATAACCCTAAAGCCACTGCAGGATATTCCTTGTCTAGAGATCCCAATGGTGCAAGCAGAACTAATTACTTCATGGTCAGACTGGCACAGATTCAAGTATATGAGATTGTGGAGAAAATCTCTAAATCAACAGTTTGAAGGTAACACAGATGATAACTGTGGTCATAATCTTATGAATCACCCACAAAGTGTCAGACCATCACCTTGATCATGAATACAAGTGACAAGCTGGCTGACTTCCCACTAGCATGAGTTTGTATGCAATAGTAAAGGCAGGCCACAATACTTACTGGCTTTGGTGCCTCCAGTTTCATCTGAAGGTCAACATGGAAAAAGGTGAAAAGAAGGTGATGGTGGGGTGTTAAAACTGCAGGGAGTCGCATTTTGAATTCATCATGGTAGTGAGGACTCTTTGTGTTGATATCAACTTGGGAATGCCCATACTTCTGCATATTACTATCTGAATCCCGAGGGAAGAGTGCCTGTCACAGTGCAAAGGTATTAGGGCCGATATCTTGGACCATGAAACACGTGCCAACATCTTGCATTCAATTCAACAACCTACAACTTTGGTTCTTAAGCTGAAGTAACCAAGCATTATTTACCTGTTCACTGACTTTTTGGATCAAAACAACACCTAAAAAATTTTGTGAATTTCTGCAGATCTAGATATCAATTCTTTCAAACCAAGGGTGTTCTGGAAAATACTGCACAACTCTCACAAGTCAATGTAAAGTAAAAGGAAACAAATAATGAATACCTCAAGAGGTGGTTTCCGGATATCTGAATCATCCTTACGGAGTTCAACACGGATAAAGAGATTACGCTTTTTGCTCAGATTCACAGATTGAGGGTATATGTACAGACAGTGCAACATTTGTGCCAATGGCTCGCCTTTTGTCAATGTCCTGAACTCAACTGCCTTAAACTGCATCACCCACACAGAAAGAAACACATTATGGTAGAACTCACTCATTCTTTGACAGATTTTTAAACCCTACATTCAGCACCCTAATGGCACAGAAAATTAAAAGTCAACCTTTTTCACTGTGAACTAGGAGAACTCAACCTCAAAAGTTATATTTCATGAATACTGAGAATTTCTCAATACTTATGATTGTAGTCATTGTGAAAAGACTTGAGAGATAACCCTATAATAAGGAAATGGAAGTTTCAGATCTGACCAAAAACCCAGCAACCATGAAGAGGAAACCCCACCCTAAGGAAAGAGAAATCTCAAAAGTAACTGGAAGTACATATTTGAATTTTCCCAGTTTGATTGGTTATGGTAGGTTTTGGAAACTGAATGCTCAAAGCTGAGGAAGATGTTAATGTTGGGTGTACACATGTATGCAACAACCAGGTTCCACAATATAATAACCGACAACCTGAATGCCTGTAGTTGTGAAGCTCTCATGATGTTTTACAGCCATAACACACAATCAAAACACAAGATTTTCTGTTTCATACTACACTGGATTTTCTGTAGTGTAGAGCTCAAGGTCTGAGGGGTCTCAAAGTCCAGGCATGGGCAACCTACATCAGGGCGTCCAAACTCAGAGCTGCTTCCTCCACTTGCAGAATATCCAAATCGATGTTTTTCTCCAGCAGTCCATTTGGAGCGTCCACTAAAGCCTCCCTTTGTATAACCTGCAGAGCCATTCCGCAAGTGTCTAGACATGGAAGTCTCATGACCCTCACCATCCACAGATCCATTAAAGCTGCCACACTCAGAGAGCACATCGGTCTCCAAGTCATCTCCAGAGAGCCTCTCCACCTCCAATCGCAGGGTAGCCTTCACAGGCTTGTGTGTTAAGCGCTTTGGATCCTTCAGAAGAAACATTTTCAATACTCTATCAGTGTCAAAACAATACAGGATTCAGCATGGGGGTTTGTCTCATAGTTGAATGATGGTGTGAAGTACTCATCACAGAGCCAGCTCTGCATGGATCTGATGTGCTGCTCTAAAGGGAATTGGACCTTGACCCTTCACTCCATAACAGTCCAAGGTTGAGGTGCCCAGAAACAATATCTGAAAAATATAGTCTGGAAGGCAACTTACAGAGCTTTCAGAACCAGAACTAAGCAAACAAGTTAGTGTCTGAGCTATCAGAAAGACCCATAAAATCATTAAGACCATAGTCTGGTGCAGGATCCAACCCTTAGCCCTTCAGACCTGCCTGACTGTGTATGAGGTATAAGAATTATTTCAAAGCATTATACCTCACTGCAACAGCAAAGCTTGACAGGGTGTACAGTGTAGGTTTCATGTTATCCTCTGACTACTATCTAAAGGATATACTCAGGACAATCAAAGCTTGACAGGAGAGCCTAGTCGATAATATCAAAAAACCACCAACACCTAAAAGACAGGATGCAGGAAAAACTCACAAATGTGCCCACCAGGAGAGTTTCCTCCATGTAGTTTTCCTTCACACGGTTGAAGCTTGGTACATCCACAAGGACAGGCTCATGTTGCCTTGGCTCATGGTGCTTGGAATCACCAGCAACTAGTCTTCCATCAATATCAAGTGAAGCTTCCATTAGACCAGATCCCAAGAGTGTTGGCTGGGGCAGTGGGCTACTTGGAGACGTAAAACCACCCACCCCACCAGTTACATTAGCATCAAAAAGTGAAACAGTTGCCCATGCAAATGGCTCTCGAAAGGGCATTACACGTGCCCATACTTGTAGCTTTTGTTTCTCCCTTTCTGACAAGTGGACCTGCCAGCACTCAACACATGACATTGAATATCCAACCACTAGGTATAATGCCAAAGAATCAATGGAGTATGCAAGGGATGATGAAGACCCAATACCAACCCACTGTATCATCATGTAGCATAGAAAATGCTATGAAGCATGATAAGCATTGATGCATAATTGGTTGAATTGGGAGCAGCTTACAGGCTCTTTCCGGGTATAAACAGAGGGTGTAACACCACCTTCTTCAGTTACATGCTTTTCAAGTTGGATCAACAGACAAACAGCTGATGAAGCTGAATCCAATGAAAATACTGCTTTCCTTTGCACCCCACTTGCTTCCTGCCATCCAAATATTAACTTCCTTAGATAATGCCTGTTTATCAATATTCAACTCCCCATGAGGTTTTGCAAAAAAGAATATCCAAAACATCAAGAAGGATTTATTTGCTTTGTTACTCTATCCAACACTGATTGCTACTTCACTCCAGAAAATAGAGTCACCCAGTAGTCTCTCCTGGGGGGCAATTACACAGCCAAAGAAAGTAGAGTTGTTTATCATATGTATCCATGCGTCCTTTTGGGCATGGGGTGCTATGTAAAGATTCCACTAAAAATTCAAGTGGAAGAACATAATGTGTTTTGTTGACCATTTCCCTGAGCCATCAGCCTGAAAAGAGAAGAGTCATCTTACATCTTGAAACTCAGAAGGCAAGAAGCGGAAGTGAAAGTCTTCGGATAGCTTTTCCCGTCTCTCCTTGTTGTATAAACACATTGTGCCATATATAGGCTCTTTTGAATCAAAACATAACCCCAGTCAATATGCTTGTCCATAAGGAGAAAAAACCAAGCAAAATGAACTAACTAGTCATTTGGCTGCAAGAATATCTTCAGCCACGATTATACTCAAAATCTAACAAATTACAACAGTACAGAGAATATCAAGCAACTCTGTTCATTCTTCACCCTTACTCCAGTTGTATACCCTTGACCGTTTAAGCTACATAAGCTACAACAAAGTAATAACACACAATGCTAATCAGAACCAACCTGATTAGTTCCTCACATCAGAAAATGAACAAACAATTGTGCTCAATTCTTTTCATAGAAACTTACCAACAAGTCCAGCTTGAATATTCAAAGAAACCAGCTTCACAGATAATTTGAGTCCACCACTGCTGCAAGAGGAAGTAGAAACAGGTGAGGAAAGCCAATGTTTCCACATTGGGTATCATAGCCTAGCATGAGGTCACAGATAAGTGCCATAAGTCCAATTAACATCACCATTGCTACACTAAGGACCTGCATTTCCACCTCCACAATGACTAAGGTGTCAATCTATTGAGGGGCTCTATGCAGCTTTGTGTAAACTGGGTGCCAGCCCAGAATCTGCCCTGCCCTTCAAATCCCTTGTTTTCAGGACAGTCTAGCTTTCTAACATGTCAGATAATTTGAACAATTTCAAACACAAAGGAGGATCTACAGACAACTTCCTCACTTGGATAAAGTGGGTAAATCAACTCAAAAGATAGTGCAGATCCACAAAAGGCTACTATTTGCACAGCAAGGGCCACTATTCTCCATATGCTCACTAGGAAATACAGCATGTGTGCACACTCTTTACTTTGTGTGCATGTATGTACCTACATTCACAGTGCAGGAATATTGACATGATTGCAGAGAGAGACTCTGCAAAAAATATTAAAGGTAAAACAAACAAATGTTGTTTTAGTGCTGGCCAAACCAAAACAAAACCTAATAAGGAAGAGCCTGGTCATAACTTTGCAAGTATCACTAACAAAGCATCAGACCATCACCTTCATCATGAATGACAGGGCCTAGCTGCAATGACTCCCCACTGACTTCATCAGCTCCCAACAGGCCCTTTGGAGTGCCATCACAGCACTACCTGTGACATCTTTGTCACCTAATCCTGCAATTAAATGTAGTGAGATACTACAATTACCCAGAATCTGATTTAGAGATCTGGAATGGCAGATCTGAGCAGTAAACCTTATGAGCAACTGCTATACTGTGTAATATATACAAACAGAAATTCCAACCTGGGAGACAGTGAGGCTGGTAGCTCTGATGTCCGTTGCCCATATATAAAAGCTCTCTCAGTGACCCAATTGAAAACAGGGTCATATGCAGGTAATGGGGGTAGGCCTAAATGCTGCAACCAAAGGTACATCAAGCCTTTAGAACCAAAAACACTGAGAGAACTCCCAAACTCTTTGCTTAGCTGGTAAGTGCAGTGTAATCCTATTGAGCTCAGAGAGACCATTGAAATGTAACAGTCATCAGAGAAGGTACTGAAAGTCAAAGTTGATAGATTTGAACCTTTCGAGGAGGAAAACCATTGGCAACCGAGGAATGCCTTCCTGATGTGCTGGGTTCCTCATCATCCATGTCCTCACCTCTTGCATGTCTGGTTGACAGCTGCAATTCTGCAGACAAGGAAAAACCAGAGTATTTTCAGGTATGAGAGCATGGAATCAAAGTAAGCTTACAGTTTCCTTCATCTTCCATAGTTCATGGTCAAATCTCAAGAGTACATCTGATTTCAACTGTTTCCCTCAGACCATAGCATTGGGCCAAAGGGCAATGTCATGGTGTCATTCTAGTTTGAGGTTCAGGTCCCCTGTGCACCAACCACTAGGCTAGAGTTTTTCATTTCCAGTTTTTAGGTCCAGGGTCTAGACATTACACCATGTTTTGCAAGCTCTGGTTTCAGGTGTTAGGGTTTGCACCTGTTTCCACATCAGTATCAGGTCCTTCAAAAATTTGTTGCTCAAACACAGGTGGTGGAATGCACTTATAGTGCCCATATTTTCTCTCATCCTTTAACCAGTCAGCCTTGTAGCTTTGCACCAGCTCTTTCAAATGTGGCCATTGGTCTAAATTACCATTAAGCTGCACCCAAACATACCCAAACAAGAATAGCATTAAATGACATTAGTACTATTCCTTTTGGACATGTACTAGACAGCTGAAAAGTCTCCTAAAACTTGTACATTCCCATCTGTGAATAAGAAGAATATTGAAAGGTTAAGGTCCATAAACAACAATCAATGGAAGAAACCAAGATTTTGGTGTTTCCACAAGGACATGAGAGGCTCAACAACAGCTGGGTACAAAGAAAACCAGAGGTACAATATGTGGTGAGTCATAAGACTAAAAACTAAACCAAGAATATGCAAATTCAGTACCAAGGGATCAAGGTCCAATGCATGTCCAGAGAAGGGATGTTGAATTCGCCTGAATCGTCTCCCACTCAATTGGTTGTCACCCATTCTGTAGACCAATATAAACCATCAGGCATTTCTTATAATTTTGCTCGTGTCAACAAGCTTTCAAATGAATCTGTTTCAATTAGGACTCTTTAAGTGAGCCATTGGCTTTAAGGCCCATTTGAATGCCCAAAGGAACTATTTCCATGCAACCACTCACCCAAGGAAGAGAAGCTAATACAACAGGACGCACAAATATGAATGATATTCTCAGGTCTTCTATACTTGCTCTCAATCTATTTTATCTTGTTTCCCCTTCTTCTTTCTGTCACTTCTTTGTGCTTGCTGAGGACCAATAGTGCTCCCCTTCTTTTCTTGCCAGGCCTTAGTGGGATAGAAAATACCTTGTAGATTCCACAGAAATGACCTCAGCTCCCTCCTCTTGATTGCCCACACAAACCCATCATGTTCCTTGTGCGAACGAAAGCTACATTATGATCCAAAAAATGAAAATAGCCGATTTCTTCAGCTCTCAGTAAAAAGCTTATTTTCAAGTCTGAATGTGCTGTTCCCCTTCATATATCTAGGCCCAGCAATTAAGGAGGTTGGTCATACATGATTGACTGATGGTAGCAGGTCATTGCCCCATGACCTAAGTGACCACCACCTCTCCATCCCTGCTCCTACAATAGAGTAAGAATCCATAAATCCCCTTGTCTTCAACTTCTGCACATGTTCTATCCTCCTTTGGTTATATATGGTTTCGAGGTTGATATCACAGCAGTCTGATGGGACAACCAGCTGCTCTTGAATGACTTGAGATGATATATAATCAAATGGATTTGTTCCCAAACAATCATATTGTTGATATGATTTTATCACTCAAGGTGGCATTTTGTCGCAGAGAAGTGCCTTTCAAATGCTCAGAAAGTGAAGGCACTCAAGGAGATAGAAACAACCATGTTACTGACTCTAATTTCAAAGAGACTTTCTGGTATGTGTGCCCACAACATACAATGCAAGGTCAAAAGTACATTAATCTGATGAAGAAAAATATGTCCATCATTACAGATTCAACAGCTCCTTCAATATTCACCTCAGATTGTTCCCATATGAAACTCAGACTTGGTAACTGACATTCTACAATAAATAACAAAAGCCCTGATCTTTTTGAGGCATGCCACAAAGCCACATCAAGACTCGCTATCTGGCATTCCATACAAAATAAAAGCCGAGACCCTAAATTTCCTGTCTCACAGAGCTACAACGGAGGGGAAAGGCTAGGTCCTCCCTTCACCAAACAAAAGTATCCACAACTCCCCCTGCCCGCTAAGAACATCATTTTCTTTCCTTCCAGCAAACAAGATTGCAAAGGCCCTGATAACACAATGCTGCTGCTATCTATCACGATCACCACCAGTGTTACTCTACTCTTTCACACGATCAAGCCAAGCACTTGAAGTCTCACCTTGTGTAAGTTGCTGTTTGCTGCTACCACATTTGACTTGATGATTTGACAGAGAAGCGCATACAGTAGGGGAAGTTTCGGATTAGTCGGCGCCAATGTGTCACGGGCGGTTTCTGAGCTTCTTACAGGCTATATATTTAATGCCATTCTCTCTACTAACCCTTGCTAACTTTAGAAAACAAGACTCACTTGGAATCACATTCTAAATGCTTCACAATGGAAGAAGCTATGTGCATTTCCAAATGCACGCAAATGAGTGCAACAACAACAACAGTTCAACACCACTCTTAACTTGACCCAACGCTACTAGTCATGATGAGGCCATTACTTGCATTCAACACACACACAACTATAAAATCTTTACTTATAAAGCCTCTTCTTTCTCCTCCAGCCATCCCCCGCTCAGTCTGTATAAGAGAGTTCCCAAACACCTTACAGTATTACTGCCTTTCAAAACTCGCATTGCTACACACACAAACACACACACAAACAGAAGAAAAAAAACCCCCACACAACTGCAACAACACTGTCTTTAAAGCAACCACACATACACTGTCTGTCCGTCTGGATCGCGAGCGAGTGTGCGCGCTTGCTTGCTTGCTTCAAGATGGTCTTCTTCTTCTTCTTGGATACATCTTTGAGCAAACCTAGAAAAAAATGCTTGTTTCGGTTTCTACAAATCTACAGCAAGAGAAAACTTGCTCCGAACAGAAAAAAATCCTCCAAAAATCGACACAAAGAGACAAGGCATTGCTCCCAGAATCCACTCGAATCCCTCCTTTTCCTCTCTGTCTCTGTTTCTCTGCACGTGTCCTCTGTGTCTTCTGTGTCTCTCGTCTGTCTCTTCGTCCCCGTCTCCACTCTCTCTCTCTCTCTCTCTCCTCTGTTTCTCCGCCCCCGTCTCCGTCCCTCCGTCCCTCGCTCCCTCTCTCCCGTCTGTCAACAACAACAGCAACACTAGTGCATTGGATGAAGCGCGCAATAATAATTAGACAAGGCGACAACAACAACAACAACAACAACAGACTTCTGTTAACTAAAAAACAATATCTCATCCATCCCTGCAAATTCCCCATTCTTCTATGTAAAATTTCAACATTATTTAGTTTCAAACATAATTTCCTCATTATTATTATTATTTTTTAAACATATAAATTTTTGAATAAGAAATAATGAGATTTTAGTTCTTTCATATCAGGTATTTTTTCTTTTTAGGTACAATAATGAGTTTTATTTACCTGTTATTTTTCACATATGTATGACAAAAAATTTTAAATGAGTTTTTGTTTATTGCTTATTGTTTTTTTAAAATTTTCCTTTTTGGGGGAGTGGGAGAAATAAAAAAGGGTAATTTCTTGATTTTGTAATTTTAACGAATTTATTTGCTGAGAAAACATATATTTTACACTGAAAAAAAAAACACACACTTTATTTTCAACCCCAAAAAAAATAGCCAAAAAAACTGCAAGGGAAAATGCGTGCATTTGTGCTTGGCGATCTTTCCTCGGTTTAGAATTTCTCTATATAAGGTAACCCAGGTGAGCTGGTAGGTAGGTACGAGGTACCCCTCTGCGACACACCGAGACCAACAGAAACGGGAGCACGTGGGTACCTTTGAGTGGCCGGAAAAGGGCAGCCTCGCTCTATTCTAGGGTAACCTATTCTGCAGGAATTGGACATGGATGATTCTGATGGGCAGAATGGGTCGCCCCCCCCCCTCCCCCCCCAGAAGAATGGGGGCGCCCTAGTTATCAAAGAAACCCTAGATTTAATAAAAAGTCATGACATGAAAAGACAATCTCAACAAGCACATACACCAAATGGATGAAACATTGTGTTTTTGGATGAAGTTTATGACCATAAAGATGCATTGACATCATCAATGAATATCTGTTGAATAAATATGTGGTGGAATTTGTTGGATGAATTCTACCTTGCATAAATGAAGCTAGTGTTCGTGGATGAAAGTTACCATATGCAACTCATATGGATAAAACTAACTAACTACCTACCTACCTATTGGATTAAATTTGATGATGAGTGGAATAGTGTTCATGTATTTGGCCATATTTGTGAAATTTACATGGATGAGAATGATCTTCATATGACTACACAATGGATGAAATAAATGGCATGGAAAATCAAACCATATGGATGAAATTGTTAACACATATAATTTGTAGCATATGGATGAAATTGGGCATTAATGAATATGAACATCATGAATGGGAATAAGTGTATGGATGAAATTAACAACATGCATGAATCTTTATTTTGGTATGGATTAATTTTACCACATGGGTGCAATTCATGATATAGACCAGTTTAACAATGTGAATCTGAACTAACATTTATAGATGAATGTGATCATTATGCATGTAGTTGAATTTAATCCACATGGCCAATGACACTTTTCATGTTGATTCAACTATATTGTTTTCATCCATATGAACAACTTCCATGTATGTGGTCAAAATTAATCCATGTGTTGAATTGCATCACTATGATATATTATAGTAGTGTCATTCTTATGATTATTCGTTTTAAAATGTAATTCATGTTATTTATGTGGTTGATTTCATCCATATTGCCAAATTTCAACCATGTCATTAATATCACCCATGTCATCAAATTCCTTCATGATGTTAAGTTTATTCAAATGACATTTTCTCATACATGCAATTCATTTTATTTGTGTCATTTAATTTCATTCATATAAACCATATATTTCCATGTGTAAACTTTCAACTATTTTATCAAATTCATCATTTTCATTTAGAGGTATGATGTTGTCAACATGGTGAATTCCATTCACATCACTTAATTTCATCCATGTCATCAAATTCAAATTACTTTCGTCCAAGTGTAAAACATTGTCCATCTTGTCAAAATGATATGGAAAATTTGATTTCAATATAAGAAATCATGTCTATTTCAACACTAAGTTTGCAACTAATATCCAAACCAACTATTTTTGTGACTGCATCTAAATTAGTCTTACATGTCATCTAAGTTGTAAATTTCTATAATCATATATGTGACTAATACAATTGCATATGTGACTACAATGTAGGCATAACCAAAATAAGCTGCAAATGCGATTCCGAATTTCAATTGTATGTGTTTGGTTAGAAAAGTAGAGGAAAAATGCACATTTGTCATCCATTTTGAATGGTCCATAGATGGGTGAAAATCAAGTTACTTTTGCAATTTGTCTAATAATTATTCCTTTTGTACATTAATGATTATTTAAACCATGTGACATCTTTGTTATTGCAATGACTTTACCATCAACTTGTGTATAAGTGGCATTGGTAGTACAAGATTTACATATTACCATCCAGGGGAAGTAAAAGCATGGTGTCCCACTATTTAAAGAACTATAATTGACATGACATGAAACATAGGAAACAAGACTTTTTACTCCACAAATAAGTGATTCAAAATCAATGAAAATGTAAAATTTGCAAGTTCAGAAATCATTCCTTAAAAAGTGTTTATTACCATAAAGCCTAGCACATACTAGAAATAAAATAACATGTTCTTGATGTCATTGAATTAGAAAGGAAGTTCGAAAAATACATCGTTTGCCAACTTGCAACTAAAATCTAAATCTCTATGCATCATCCATTCTCAAGTTGCCATGCAAAGCCTAAGCAAGCATAAATGTTTCTTCTCTATTCAATTCAATTACACCTACAAATGTTTTATTGCTATTAAAAACTAAAAACTCCAACAGAGTTTCAAGCCCAAACACAACACCACATGTGTCAATGAAATAATTGTATGTGTTTGCAACCATAATTCATCAACGTTTAAGCTTTCTATGAAAGATGACCTTCCATCATGGTGTCTTGGACTCGCTCCAAAAAAACACATGTTGAACTTATGAAGGGAAAACAAATGGTTCATCAATTTCAAGCAACAAGTGTCAAAAATTAACAAATAAAATATTAACATCATCAAGTTTGTAAGTGGGGGTTGCCTTTATTATCAATTTCATTTTTCACCCATTGGTAGTGGAATAACATTACCATGAATACATGGGACCATAATCTAATATTACAATCTCCTTCAAGGTCTTAGCATACTAAATCATTTTCATCACCTTGGACTGCTAAAAAATAAATGCAACCCCACAATCATATGTAATTAACAAACTCATTTGTTCATCATCAACATGGAAGTGGTTATTATATCTTTCATTTTTTTATACTTCAATGTTGTGAAACTCGAGGGAATTGAAAGTAGGACAAGATCTTCATCAATAGGTGAAAGTCCCTTACATCATTTTGATGGGTTGAAATAACTTTTTTAACCCACTTGGCCATGCTATCATTCTTTGCAAGGTGTGGTGAAAATACTATAGGTTGGCAACATCGTAATAAGCTTTGATAGCGATGCATGTTCAAATTGAATTTTCCCATTTTCAATGTGTGCCTTGTCATCTTTATATTTCCCACAATAGCCACAAGAGCATACACATGAAGTGGGTGACAATGAATTTGTACCTTATGTTTAAAAAGGTTTAAGCTTTCATTACATTTCAAACTATTGATGGCAACCACATAATGCATTTTGGTTTTAGGCTTTCAATAAGTAGAAAACACATAAGACAACCTTCAACGATCCACATGAGGAAACCAATCCCAAAAGCTACCATTATAAGGTTTGACATTGAATTATAAATAACACCACAAAGACAAAATTAAAATGTCTTTCTAAAGTTAGGGTTTCAACAAGCACAAAACACATAGAATGCAACCTAAAATTAGCTTATAATCCTATTTAGAACAATAGATAACATTTTAGGACTTAAGGCAAAATCAAAGAACAAGGCATAGGAAATAGAAAAATTAGTAGTAAAAAGGAACTCATTATATCCATAGTGTCATAACATTTGTATTTGTGATCACATAATTATGTGCAAGATTACATAGAATGGTTAAATAATTTTTTATAATGTAACGCCTTCTATCCCATACTCTTCTAGTCACATATTGAAATTCTTGCAAATATTTAATCACAAATCTTAATGTCTTTTCCAACACATAACTTTTAACCATTGACCTTTTAGGTTGTGCCATGGAGCGAACATAACCCTTTAGAACCTTCATCATCCATTCTACAAAATACAATCACTAGTTAGGAACTAGCACACAAAGATCTAGCTCATCTATTACAAGTAAAAAAAAAGTATCATGACATCAAAGAAGGTTGGAAAAAAAATTCTTTAGGAGGGAAAATGTAATTGCCACATCTTCTTGCAAATTTGTAATCTCAAAGGGGTTTTGCACCTTCACACAAACCCATGAAAAAACATGACTAAGCCTCACAATGGCCATCCATGGCTCCACCACCATTAGCCCTTAATTACAAGAACAAAGGCAACACTTGTTGCATCAACATATGATAGTTGTGTGACTTCATGGACCTTGGTTTCTTGTCTACCATATGTTTAGCTAATAATTTATGAAAAGTTTCATTGAAACCATCCTTGATAAGAAAATATTCAACTCATCTACTATAAGGACACAAAAGACATGTGGTTTTAGTATTTTGTGTTGGTTATGTGAGTGTAGTCTTAGCCATAAATGTTGTTGAATACCTTCAATTTGCATGTCACATTGTACCTTGATTGTATAATTTTGGCCAAATATGGTTTGTACCACATTTTCACAAATGTTTTTTTTAATGTACATCACATCCAATGTTGTTGATTCAATCACAGTCCAATTAACGATCATCCCCATAATTGTACCCTCTCTATTGTAACAAGGACAAAACAACAATACTACATTGGTTTTTTGAATATCACAAGTTGGAAGACTTTTGTTTATAATGCTTATGGCTTTCATGTAATAGGCTAGCCCAACCACAAGTGCAAACCAAGTTAGAAAAATAATTTACTACAACGTGTACCCATTTTTATTACAATAGAAAGGAAATGTTTACCATCATGGTCCCATTTTTATTATCACAAAAAGGACAAGAATATTGCTTAATCTATTCATGTGCCATTTACCACCTTCTCAACTACCATGCCCATTTTCAACTAGCATATGCCATCTGGAGGTATAAAGGTCTAAGTCAAATCAAATTTGAATTCTCCAATCACAACTTTAAAAAAAACTAGAACATATAGATACGACACAAACTAAAATCACATTTTCATATGGTTTTTTTTTTTAAAAATTGGTTTTTGTATCATGCATTGATTACCAATTTTCACATCATAGGTCAATGACCAATTTTCAGTTGTTTTATGAGAGGAAGGTAACAATAATTTTCTTGGTGTGACAAAAGCCTAAACTCCAAAAGCTATGAGGAAACCATGATTAATCATTGATTAGTTACATTAGAAGAAAATTGGAAAAAAAACAACTACCATTTGCAACTATATTCTAGTTGCAAAAGACATTAGTTACTAATTGTTTTTTAATTGCATAAGAGAAGTTGCATGCAATATTAGTTGCAAGTGTGAATGAAGTCAATGGTCAACAAAATGCTTCACCATTTGTATATTATTGTATGCCATTTATATATTACCATAAAAATCAACAACTTACAAAATCACATGTGGTAAATGAAAAATGATTGAAAGCATTATGTTTAAAAAATAGATGGTGGGTTTTCTTTGTTTATTTTTAATGGTTTTAGATTGTGACACATGGCATAATACCAATATGCCACATGGCATTTTAAAATTTTGTTCAAAATAAGTTAAAATCAATATTTAGGTGGGTAGGGGGGATTAAGTAGGTAGGTAGATGGGACTAGGTAAGTAAGTAGGTAACTATTTTTTAATTCTTTTAAGTGTAACCTTTAGGTTAAGCTCCTTTGATTAGCTCATCCCAATTGACATGTGTTTTTAATGTGAAAGTGTAAGACAAAGCCTCCTCATTATATAGTTTTCAAAATGGAAATGGAAGACAAAACATACTGGATAAAAATTGAAGTTGTAATTCAAAAGTTTATTTCATATCTTTTGTTTTCCTTTTTAATTTTGTAAATTATATAACTAAGTAGATAAATAACTAACTAATTTATTAGTTATAAAATTTCATTAATAATTTTAAATAATCAGTAATTAATAATAATTAATAACCAACTAACATAATAGTTATACATTATTAATTAATAGTTTAAAGAATTTAAATGAAAGATTAAAATATTGAGTAAATAATAATTAATTAAAATAATAATTATGAGATATTAAATAATATTTTCATAAGTAATAAAAATATCAATGAGTTAGTTATTATTATACATATGAATTAATTAACTAGCTTATTAGTTGTAAGATTTCATTAATGATTTTTAAATAATCAAATAAATAACAAAAAAAGTAATATATATATATATATATAAAACACATAATTCATTGATTAAATTTCATAAATAAAAATAATAACTAATTAATGATCATTAAGTAACCAATAATTAACTAATGGGTTAGTTATAAATAAATGATTAATAGTTCGTATAAAAATAAAAAACTAATATATTGCATAATATTGAAATATTAATTGTAAACACTAAATATGAATTATTAATTATCAATTAATTAAAAATAATTGTAACTAATTAATGAGTAGATAGCTTATGTTAAATAGGTACATAACCTAGGTTTGATAGGTAGGTATACATATAAGTAGATAGGTTGATAGGCTAGGTTAAATAGGTAAAAAACCATATAGAGGTAAATAGGTAGGTAATTAATTTGCTTAAATACAAACTAAATACAACTTTATAAATACACCAATGGAAACATACCCCCAGTATACCCCTAATAGAAATTAACAAAAATACACATACCTTTTGAAAGTTTTTTAATACACCTATGTATACCATTAGGTGCTATTTTGACACCCTAGTGATGTGATTAAATTTGGTTCCATTTGTAATTAATGGGACATATGGGCATGAACATGGATGAAAAAAATTATATTGTGTAGGATGAAAAAGTCATTAGTTGCAAATGTAGTTGTAGCATAGTTGCAAGAATGGTCAAAGGTGTTAAAAAGTTGCAAAAATAATTAAAACTAGTTGCAAATGATAATTAATTACATGTAGTTACAAATGCAATGGTTGCATTTTGGGGGATTTTTTTTCTAATTTTAGGTGCACCAAATGTGCAATAAACCATGTTTCCATAAGGCAAGAATTACAATAAATTAGATCAACCAAAATCACACATAAGAGTAGATGCTACCTTTGTATGTCATTATGCTAACTAGGAAAAACCTTATTATATTTGACCAATATAAAAATTGTGTTGAAAATTGAGAAATCTAATAGAAGAATCAAAACATCATGACTTAATTAACCTTGGTTCCAAATGTACATAATCACAAGGCTTAACATTATGGAAACTTATCACATCACAAAATCATGGCCTATTCAATTGGATTAGAGTGAACAAACACCCACTAATGCATCATCCAAGGGATGCCTCAAATATGATTTAGTTGCGAATGAACCTTCATTAAGGTGATATTTAATTTCACCTCCGTAACCCATTTTGTAATACACATGTACTAAGTAGATAGTTTACATACGTATTTCTACATTTTTTCCTACTTGCTTACTAATAACCGATTTATAGGTAGGTAATAAAAAAGATAGTTAATGTAATCAACATGTTTAGCTAGGGGACTAAAATTTAATAAAATAATATTTTTGACGGGTGTTTGCATGTTATAATGGACCTAAATGTTATAAAAACTAAATGTACAAAAACTATAAAAGTATCACAACTTTAAATCCATTTATTTTGAAAATTTCTAGAAATTACATTTAGTTTACTTAGGCCTTAAAAATAAAATAAATCAATACAATCTTTGAATAAATGTACACCAATTATATTATAAAACTTATTTAAAACACTTTATTTGGTATTAATATGCATTTTTTTACTAATAAAAAATGTTATTTTAATTTTGTGGATAAATAAAAACAACACCTAAGACATTTATATTTTCAATGGAAGAACATTTTACAACCTACAAACACCATAACCATCATAAATTTTTATAACATAATGTACCAACAAAAGTGTATATCTAATTTGAACTTCATAATTTTAAGTCAATTGGAAAGAACTTTGATGGAAGATTGTTCTTTGTAAATATAGACCATTGATATACAAACTTTTATTAACAAATTTCAATTGAAAAAACATTTTTTAATCCTTTCGTTAAACAATGATTTTCTGATAGGCAACTACATTTACAAATGTACTCCAAAGGACTATTACATCATTATGATTTGCATCAATTTCATAACATAATGATAAATTAAGATGTGAACCACTTTTCATTACACATTTTGATTACTAAATTTTTTTCAATTATGTCCCCGAAATTTTCAAATTTGGTTTGTACTTAAAACTAAAAAATTGTGATAATTTTTTTGGTCCACCAGACCATGCAAACACCTTGACCACTTATCATCCATCCTTCATTGTGCATTGGTTGGTTGTAATTTTTTAATGTTCAAAATTGGATCATAGCTCAAAAAACAATACCTTTATATTTTACTTGAGAATTTTAGATTAATCACCAATATTTTAAAACACCCATCACAAACTTACAACATCATGAAATTTCAACATAATTTGTGCAAAAATTGTAAAACAGTATGTCCATGCAAAATCCATGGACTTCAAAATATATAAATTGCATGAAAATAAATAAATAAATAAATTAAAAAAAAATGATGTTTTACTTTCATATACTTAAAACCTTATTTTGTTGAAATGGGACAAGTATTTTCCTATCCTTGCATTTTGAAAAATGTATTTAAAAATGCAATTATTTAATGTTATGCAATGAAATCAAAGAACTTATTATTGACATTGAAATAAATAATATTATAAATTTAATTTATTAAAGCTTAATTTATAAATATTTTCTAAAAAAAATAAAAATCCATGAGTGACATATATTATTATTATTTATCAAACATGTATCACATGTTGATTCCCTATAAAACATTTTAAAATGAAATGATAATGAAACGTGCATTTGAATGGAAAATGCAAAAACTAAACCAAAGTCCATTACTATATCTTTGGTGTATATTTATTGATTTTCATTAATATAAATGGATTTTCATTCTTAATCCATAAACATGTTTGTCACATTGATGATTTTACCATATGTTTGTGATATTTGAATACAATAAATTTTACGAAAAGTCCAATGTGATGCAAAAAATGATTTACTTTAATTTGTAACTACTTTTCAATGAAATGTCATTATTTCATTTAGACATCCCATTTGTTCATAAGTGTGTATGGGACATTATATTGTCAAGTTATGTCATTGTCTTAAAAAAAACTTATAAAATGTTTAGAGGTATATTCACCACCATTTTCAAATATTAAACATTTGATTTTATTTCCTCTTTGATTTTCAAGATGGGTTTTGTAAGATTAAAACATTTGAAAAACATTATATATGTTTTTAAGGAAATAAATTGTTGTGACCTATGAATAATCATTTATGAATGTTGTGAAATAAACATATCCGTTCAAAGATTTCATTTGCATGGGACCACTTATGGTTAGATTTTCAAGCTCAAACATATCTTTGGTTTGCGAATTACTTCCATGAGAAAATGGACCTTTTTATTGTTTACTAATAACACATTTTTTATAATGTGGGAACATCACAAATTTATAAGCTTCATGGGTTCATTTCGAATCTGTGTGAAAATTGTTATTTCGTAAGTTTGTGTTGTTTACACACAAATGCCGTGCATTACTTAAACATGAAAGTTGTGTGCATGATTTTTGTGCGTAAACAACACTCATAGACATTTAACATTTGTGATTAAACAATACGAATAAGCATATGACATTCATGTTTAAACAATGGGCACAACATCAATATTCAAACAATATAAGTAGATGAATGACATTTGTGTTTATTCCATACAAACCTATGAAAAACATATTTTGCACAACTATTATTGTTAAATTGTGGCCCTAAAGTTTGTGATGAAAGTGTGGAATAATTGTTGGAAATCACGTCTACATTTTCAAGCATGTGAATTCTAAAATCAACTTTGTGTATTATGTGATTTTTGTAGATACATTTTATTTGTTAATAAGTAATTTGCAACTTGTCCCAAATTGCCTTTGATGTTTTTAATGCTTTGATAAATTAGACTTGTCAATCATCACTATTCAAGATGAGTTCACATCATGTTTGAAAATTTTAAACATTTTTCCATTTAGCTTGTAATGCAAAATTTGTAAAACCAAGATCAATTTTAATGCCATCAACAACTAAGAATAAAATTTAATTTGATCATATAAACAAAACATTGATTTTGTAATTCAAAATGGATTAATTATGATTGGTTAGTAATGTAATTAAGGATTTTGAAGATGCATTTGATGTAAAAGCGAACACATGATGAATTTTTGTCATTTGGTGTGATGACTTTAACCTTGAGTTCATAACTAAGGTTAAGGCAATATGAGAAGGGAAGAAAATTAAAAAGTGAGTGTCCCATGATTCAAGCACCATGTTCCCATAAATGAAAGAGAGTACAAAAGGAGGTGATTCCTGAACATTTTTGTTTTAATTTCCAAAGGTATGATTGTTTGAATTAACTTTAAATAGATATTATCTTTAATAATTATGCTTATTGTCACAAGCACAAAAAAACGTTGAAAAAAATATTGAACCAAGTAACACAAACTAGCTATGGTAGGCTTAGTTCTAAATATGATCACAAAACATGAAAATCAAATACATGAATACAAAATGTGCAAGACATAGAGGTTCTACAAAACTTTATTGTGAAAACATGAAAAAAGAAGAATAAAATTATCGTGCAACATCATACTTAAATTGGTGTTGAATGAATTGAAAGTAATGGGGGACCTACCTTTATTTATATCCTTTTGAAAACCAAATTCAAAGAAGTTTCCATATTCCGATTATCCAAGGAACTTTTTGGAAAACCTTCTTAAACCATACATACAAATTACAACTTGATTATAAGCAAATTATAAATGAATCATAAGTAAAATATAGGTTGACTATAATTAATTGCATGTAAATTAAGTTAACCATAACTAAATTACATTTTATGGATGAAAGATGAACAATGGTGAGTGAAATTCATTCATGATGATGTTGATGATGGTGATGATGCTCAAGATGTCATTTGTGACACATGCTCCTTCAAAATGGGAGTAGGTGTGAAATCCTTCCTTTTTTTAGTAGGGATATTAATGGACATAAAATGATCTTTAAATACATTAGGAAATTTTTATGAGTGTTTTAAATGAAAAAAAAAGAATTATATTTCATACACAAAGATTGAAAAAAAGGATAATATCTTAAAAATGGTCATCATCGAAAACAAGATCACAAAATAAAATTGTGTAAGTTGGTTACTTTTTACCCATGTTTTTTTTAACAAGACAAAATATATATTTGTGATTCATAGTAGTAAATTCGCCACCAATTTTGAATTGTGATAACTGCCACAAGCTAGATTGGTTGCATATTGTTTCATTTTAACTTTGATTTTTTTTCACCATGTAAACAAATTTTTTTAGCATCTCACACACAAGAACAAATGTTTAGGAAAACATAAAAATCATTTGAATTCTAAAGCTCTCAATACAACAAATGTTGGAATGCTCTTAAAAAGATTGTAAAATTTAGGAAACAATTTCCCGTCAAGCATTCCAATTCCCTATTTCAATATCTATTTTTACTTTCTATCTACTAATAGCCATCTTGCCCTTCCTTAAGTACAAACCATCTACATGCATATATCTTCCTAGTAATCACCTACTATTTTAGCTCCCTCCCAATAAAACCTAGATTCTTTACAAGACAACAATGTATAAACCAGAATGGAAAAATATCATTAAAATTTTCCAAGAAAATGGATCAACAACCAGTTGATAAAGCAAAAGTTTTGAGATGTTTTTAGAGACAATTAAGTTGTCAAATCATGTCATCCCTAGAAAGTTAACCTCTTCCATCCTATGCTCAACATGTATTTGTTTTTGTGTTTATATCTCATGATGTAGGTGTTTTGGCATGTGTTTTTAGTTGCTAGTTAACCACCATTACCATTTCTTGATAGTATCCATAATAAAAACATGACAAATAAGTTACTTAGGTGAAACTTGATATCAATGTAGTTAGGATTCATTCACGATTAATTATAAGGGGTTCTTAATTCCAATAAGGGAGTGTTAGAGAAACCCCAAATGAGAAGTGGAGAAAAAAACCCTTTATTGATTTAGGTTCATGAAATACCATTCTACAATGACATTTTGTCTAATGGAATCCTCTTTCTCATCAAAGATGTTCCTAGAAAGCCAAATGTTACTAAAGTCCTCCTTGAGTTGAGTTTAAATACCATAGCCTAGGGTCAGTTTCCACATTGACAAAATCGATAATTATATTTTTTCAAAAAAATTAATTTGTTGTTAAAATTCAAAATTACTGAATTTTTCATGATCTATTATGATATTGTCACATGAGTACTGAAATTATTCAGAGTGTAACCTATGATAATTATGATGATTTTGAACATGTGAACTTCATATGTTCACAAAAATTCATTTCACTATTTTGAGGATTATTTAATAATGAAACTGACCTTAGAGTAAGGTATTGAGGAATCTAGATTCTCTATCTTTGCAAAGAGCCCACTAGGTAGCAATGACTTGGATGGTTGAGGTTTAGGTGCCCCTAAGCACAAGGCTACATGAGTACTAGTGTGTCCTTTCAATTTTAAGGTGCATTTTTTGGTCCATAGGAAGAAAATGGTGAAACTTCTTCAGCTGTCAAGCAGCTGGGCAACTCAAATGTAAAAATGCTTTGAGTGTTGTTATGCAGGGTGAAGGCATTTCCAAACAACAATTGCATCCAAACCCTAAACCCATTGGACCATTCCATTGCCTTGCAGTTAGTTAGCTAGACTTTGGGGAAGGCCTACTAGGCACAATGGAGGAGGTGTTGGACAGGTTTGCCAAGATGAAACCCAACATTACCTCCATTTGGGTTCATTCACAATTGAGTCATTACATGCTTCCAATGGATAGATAGTATGCTGGCAGCTATTGGTTCACTTTGGCCTTCAAGTTTGTTTGGATTTTTTCACACATGCAGAGAAAACATGTTTTTTTTTTTTTTTTTTTAATTTTTTTTTATAAAAAAATTGAAAAAAAATTCCAAAAAAAAAGAGAGTCAAATTTAGGCTAGAAAACTAAATTTTTTTCCCAAATTCTTTCTCAAAAAATGAGAAAATTTGTTGGAAAAAAAACCACAGCTTATAACATTCCATAACACTCAAATGCACTTGTGTGAAGTTCATTACCATAAGTGGGGGATACATACGGAACACCCACCACCGTCGGGAAGTACCCAAGTGGAATTGTGAGAGTACCAACAACCTGTGACAGTAGACAGGTTTTTCCAGTTGGCAAAACCTTAGGACAAAAAAAACCCCAGCCACCAGCAGCAGTAACAGCAGCAGCAGCAGCAGCAGCAGAAACCGTATTATATATCATGCAGGTCATCAGTTCTGATGAACTTGCTGCTTGCAGCAGCTCCAGTCCAAGACTTTTGAAATGAAACCTTTTTGTATGTAACAAGGTGATGAAACCAGATATCATATTTTCCCAAGAATATTACTACTTGTCAGTTTCAGACACAAACAAATAAATTAAAAAATAAAAATAAAAATAAAAATAAAAATATTAATATTTACAAAATGGAAATTCATCTTGCTTTCATATCACCGAATCATTTAACACAATTGCAATTCTTGCATGATTTTTGTTTGAACCTGCAGCAATGAACAACTCATGGGCAGGCTATTGCTTCTTGCAAAATGTGCTCCGTGCAACTCCTGCCATACTGGCCAACCTTGTTCATTACACCAGGGGTTATGCCCTGGCAGCTGCTGCAGGGCATCATACCCCCCAAACCTTGGGCTCCACCCTAGCTCTATACTTAATGGGCAGAAAGCCAATATTGGCTATGAAGGGTAAAGCCCTAGGACCTGGGGGGGGGCTTTATGTGGCGCCAAAAAACTAGCCTCCATCTTTTTGGGAATTATTTTTCCCATGATACCCAGAGGGTAGCCTGAGTAGAGGACACCCTATGAAGTGTAAGAAAGCCAGCGGGTCTTTTGAAAAAGCCATCATGCTGCATGGGTACCCGCCGGGTATCAAAGGAAACATTTGAAAATAGCCAGCCGGTTTTTCAAAAAAAAAAATGAAATGCCCAGCTCCACCATGGTCATTATGTATTTCAAAAAACCCACTGGCTTTTTTACACTTCATAAGGTGTCCGTTGATTAGACTAGATAAAAATCGGTAGGTTTTTATGTCCAGGAGTGGTTTTTATGACCAGGAGCCCACTCGACATGTGTTTGTTGCTTTCGGGGCAAAACAATCCTCCAGCAACTTTTATCACAAATCACATGTAATTTCTATTATTGTTTTCTTGAGCTCACAAATAGATTTTGTATGTCAGAATTTTGCACATAAGTTATGTACCACAGGGGTGTGTGCTGCAGCAACCAGAATCAAGAGCTTGATGGTGGGATCTGGCAGGGGGAAAGGGAAGGGGGGGACTTGAACAACAAATGTGCGAACACTCAGTTCTGTGACATAAGATCCCATCACATGGACAATGTTTGACCAATGCAAAGCCAAACATAAACCATCAAGCTTGCCACTATGACTCCTCAAAAACATGCAGCTCATGATAGCTCCAGCCATTAATGGTAGGTAGGTTGCACTGTTGTACTGGTCTCATCTTTTGTACATACCAGATTGGTATTGGTATAAGTATAAAGATTCTCAACCATTTAATTTTACCATGATGATATCAATAATTTAAGTTCAAAAATTTAATCATCCCTCTATATGTTGGCTACAACTGGAGCAAAAACTCAAAACTCCCCCCTCCAAAAAAATCACTTCATTCTCACATTTTAAAATCTCACTTCTTGGAAAAAAATTTCTCCAATAATAAAAGGGTTGTTCCTTATCCATCGATGATAACCAACCTTGTTATGTTGCCATCAACCCATGGACTCTATAGGTCCCCACAATATGCAATGTCCCCATGGTCCTGAGGGTACTAGGATGCATGATGCAATGTGCAACTGCTAAGTAAAATAACAAAATTTCAACTGTTATAAGTTTGTAAAGATTTATCACTCTTACATAGAGTACCTAGTAGGCACATTGTATGAGCCATAAAAATGGGATCTTGAAAATAATTTGAACAATGGTAGAAGCTGAAGCAACAACTTCTGTAAGAGGCAGAGGTCACCTCCATGTGAATACTCAAAATGCTAGTTCCTGTTGTAAAGCATGAATAGAGAAAAGAGAGAGAGAGAGAGAGAGAGAGAGAGAGAGAGAGAGAGAGAAAAGGCAATACCCAGTAGCATTGGCATCTTGCTATGAAGGAAGGTAGTGTGCTTGTTTTGAATGTTTTGTTGCATCCAGATCTCCCAAATAAGGGGGCATCAGCTGGCTGCAGCCATTGTCTTCCTAGTACTGTTAGAAAGCTCTTGATGAGTACAGGTGCAGGCAATGAGGTGATTTCATATTGTTTAGACCAGTGTTGGGTGATTCTTTACTTTCATGAAGGACCTTCAGTTCAGGTTCTTAAACAAAATTACAATTCTAATTTCGATTCTGAAAATCAAGTTCCACATAAATTGAACCAAGAATCTAGTTACAGGTTTGGGTCTTCAAAAAACAATTATTCTGATTCCAGATTTGGAACTAGTTTCCAAAGTCAGACTTGATTTCGGTTTAGATTTCATTAATTGGAACTGGAACCCACAGTTTTACCCCTCCAAACCAGGTACCTGCATAGCACTGGTTTAGAGTTTAGACCTGGACTGTAAGGGTTATTGAATTTTAAGTATTTTCATCACTGAAAATTCAGTATATATAATCCAAATTAAAAAAAAAAAAAAGAAATTCGGGGTGCACTATTGGTACCTTTGGAAAGCCCTCAATGAGAACATATGCATAAGTTCCTCATCTACTGCACAGCTCCTTCAATGAGCACAGGTGCATAAGTTGTTCATCTATTGCACAACTCTGAGGGAGCATACCAACAATAATATTGTAAATAGGGTGGTGATTCATGTTGGGATTTTGCAGACATGACTTAACTCAATGATCTCTAGATGCACTAAATTTTCACTACACAACAAACTCCAATTTCTCATCCCTAGATGTTGTAAACCTCCAACATGGGACCATCTCTTTCTTCTTTGTTTTGTGGGCGGGTTCTCTACTTTTCTCTATTGGCTCATGTACATGCCTACAATTTGGAATTTTCTCTGTGAAAGGAAAAAAAGTCTACAGGTCAACATACAAATGCACAAGTTGGAGGGATTCAAATTTTATCTGGCACCGCACAATTGATTCACACATTTGCAAGCTTCAACACACTGGAGTTATGTTCTGTATCAACAGATTCAAGTTCAAGGACCCCATGTTTTGCTTCAGCTTCTTCATCAGCATTGCCAGTTTCCAAGTTACCTCATGTACATGGGGAATTTCTTCAATCACTCTAGATCCTATGGGATTTGTACTACATTGGAAGTGCACACTGTGAAGTTGCACAAGCAGATCCCAAGCGGCCAGCAACAAAATCATATTGCAAGGCTTGTGTTGAGAGGAAAATATGCACAGAAAATGTACTAGGATCTCAATTGCACCCTAACCAAAAGGAAACTGAACTTCTAAATTGGGCTTATTCAATGTCATGAGCTAATTTTAAATAAGACAAACGAATCAGATGAGGCAGGAGTTCAAATAGATGGTTTAGGGTTTACCTCCAATGCTAGTTCTTGGGTATTGTTTCAATTTCTCCTGTCTGCTCCAACCTCTGTGAAAAAGGAGAATTGCTGAATCTCATCAATTGGTGGAGATCCATAATCATCAGCATCCAATTTTTTTTTGGGTGCAGGTTATTTATGTGGTTCTTGAATCTAATTCCCAAGCTTTCCTTGAGAGAAATACCGTAAGGGCCTACTGCTAATCACCACAGTTGGGGCAAAGCAAATACTTTCCAAAGGGTTCAGCACCTTCAATGAGATCTCTCAGATTTCACTATTCACATTGTATTGAGGTAATACAAGCTACTCTAGCAAGTGTGAGCATGCAGTAGTTACCCAACGGTGGGAACTAATAGCACACCTGAGCCTTTGTTGTGCCATCCTGAGCTGTGACATCCCCATTCTCCATGAGCTCATCATGCTTCTTCTTTGCTTTGAGGTTTTTCTTTTGTACCTAACGATTGCCTCGTCTTCATTGCTGTTCTTTTGTCTTCATCCAGATTATCCTTCCTTTCATTTACAAGGATACGATCGACCCATTCCGCATTCTTATCTTTCTTTCCTACATTGCAACATCTGATACCATGACCATCAAAGCTTTGTCACTACACAGATCTGAATGTGAGGAAATTCTTCTTCCAAATGACCGGTCTGAGTAGAATCCAGGTGCAGACATTGCAGAGCGTATGACGCTACATGTGTACCGTAACAAAAAAGAACTGGAAAGCAACTGTGCCTCTTGGAAGACTTAAGGTCTAGCGTCTCGTAATCTATTGCAGGAAACTTGTAGGCAGGTGCTAACAGGCAAACCTACTAAAGGCCTGTGAAGCACCCCCCCGGAACACTTTCAAGGTGAGCATGAGACTTGTAAGAAAGGTATTGAAAAATTCATGCTCCAGCAGTTACAAGAAAAGCTTGGCCTTTTGTTGAGAACAAGCCACAGGAACTCCAAACCCTAAAACTAAACCATGGTTGTTCACAAATGTTCGTCTCATAATCTTAGCTTTGCATGGTAGCAAGGGAAGTTGCCACTTTGTCTGGGTGTGTCCCATTTAGGTACCATTTATTTGGGTGAATTTCCATTATTTTAGGAGAGATTTCGAAGAAAACCTTGGAGAAATGTGTTAAATTTCCAATCTGAAATGTGTTTTTCCAGCAAAAATTCGCCACTTTTGCCAAACTAAATTTTTGGAAGGAACACCAAACCCAAAAACACAACTAGGGAAGGCCTTGTTGGTTGGGCATTACGCCCTTAGAATTGAGGCAAGAACTCGAGGTCTGCACTCAGTTATGAAATGCTTGAGATAAATTAAAGCATGACTGAATATGAGGTAACCTTCTAGAGTGGCAACTGTGGGGGAGGGCAATGTTACAACCCATGTGTAGACCACATCGGTAAAGTAATTGTAGGTAGGGAAAATAATACGAAGGGGGACTTGGCTTAAAGTGATTAGGCACAATTGTGTGAAATTTGTGAGCATTTAATTACATTACACACAAAGCACGAGCATAAAATTTCTAGTATATTTGGAGAACCTTATATAGCAAAATTTAATCTCTTTGGCAAATGGCAAGGTGTTTTGAAAAATGAAATGCTTACATTGGAGTTGGCATTTTTTTTTCCCCCTCTACTATTTTGTGAGCCCGTCACCATGAGTGTGAGTGCAAAGGAATATTCCTAGGATATTCCATCCACTTTAACAAGTATATTTTTTAACAAATCCTATTGACATGGAAGGATATTCTTTGAAGACCGACATAGAAAGAATATTTTGCCATGTCATCTGTAGTTCCACGTGGCATTGCATAGCTCAATCTTAAGACAATTTAAATGGCTCCAATGTGTGTAATCTCCCATCCCAAAATCAAATTATGATACGAAAACATCTAATCATCTTATGCTTCTTAGCTTATTATAGATAATTATTTCTTGATATGAACAACAATTGATTTTATAATTGATGTTCAACATAAAAAACCACCTGATAGCATTTGCATGTAGATTTTTTGGCTATTCAGACATTTGTAGCAGTTCTAACACTTTTAAATGTTTTAAGGTCACTAGTTGCATGCAAACAATTTATTATGTTTTCATGTTAGCAATAAATGCACAAATTAAATAAACATTTATAAAAATGTGACCATAACTACATGTAATTATGTAATATCTTGCAAATTGAATATTGTTTTTGTTGTGAATTACAACATATCAACAAAATAACTTAAATTTCGGTTCATTTGTTCATTTGCAACATGTCATGATATCCATACCCTTGACACTTTTGTTGAACACCACTAAAGTTGAATTTGCACCCATTTATTAAAAAAAAAAGCTCGTGGGTCTATATCCAAAGTAACAAACAAAGGTTGGATACTAGGCATCCTCTAATCACTTGTAAGATTACAAAATATATGCGACCATGATAAAGATATTCATATCAAAGTTTTTGAACAATTTGCCACAACCTCTTGGGTATTATCCATGCTTAGCAGATCCAACAAATTGAAATTTCAAAACATGGTATCAATGGTAATGCGACTACCTTCTTGAATTTCAAGTTGACAAGAAAATAGACAAATCAATCTTACAATATAAATGGCCTAGAAATTCAAACGATGTGAGGACGATCCATATGAATCATTAATACTTGCTTATAATAGAGATATACACCAGCTTGTATTGGCTAATAACATTACCATTAGTGAGGTGGAGGAACCAAGCTCACCAACATGCTAGGAAACTATGACAGATTTGGATGATGTCATGTTGGATTTGGAGGAAAGCACATTGCTAAGTATTTAAAGGTTGATTCAATGGGTTCAATTGAAGAGAATTGGACACCAATGGAGCTTGGCTCTATTTAGTATATTTGGAATATAGTTTAGCAATGTTGTTGATATTTTGAACAATTGGAAAATTAACATAAATAGAGGTATACACAGGAGTGCACAAGGAACCAACTTTGGATGTGGAAAGCTTCCCTTAGTAATACCAAAGATGATGCCACAACCATTAAAATGATCCTAGGATTAGAAGTAGGTGATAAATTTTCGGAAATATTGAAAATTGTCTTAAGCAAGGCCATCGATTTCTAGCACTAGAAAGGGGTGAGAGGGGCGTGCTAGAAGCCCCGGGAATGACTAGGAAAAGTGGACAAGCTTGACTCACTCACACGGACCCTCCATGAACCACTCCAAGTGGTTAGTCC